>C688J18823_10001874_pt1 | contig 13096 bp, 14 predicted proteins | sample HopSoiMetagenom1_FD_18823 | JGI IMG/M metagenome (IMG submission 18823)
AAATGTGGAAGGAATTACAAACTATAACAAAGGCAAGACAATACTTCAAATCAAGGAATGTTTTAAAAATATAGGATATGACACTACTGAAAGTGTTTTATTCGCCTCAGATTATGGTGTACCGCAGCATCGCAATAGATTTTTTATGGTGGGAAATAATCTAGGCATTAATTTCACATTCCCTAAAAAAAATCCAAATATTATCAATGTCCGAGATGCTATAATAGATTTACCAAAACTAGAAAATGGTGAAAATACGTATTCTTTACCTTATAAGAAAAACGTAAGTGAGGTGAGTAATTACGCGCGTAAAATGAGAAAAAATTCTAAAGAAGCATTGCAAAATCAGGTTTCCAAAAACTTGGATTATGTTATTGAACGCTATAAGTATATTAAGCAAGGACAAAATTGGAAAGCTATTCCTTCACATCTTATGAAAAATTATGCAAATGTTCAAAACTGTCATAGTGGGATTTACAAAAGGCTAAATGCTTCTTTACCATCGGTAGTAATATCAAATTATCGGAAGAATATGCTTATCCACCCTTTTGAAGACAGAGGCTTATCGATTAGAGAGGCCGCGCGCCTTCAAAGTTTTCCTGATGATTTTATTTTTGAAGGAACTTTGATGCATATTCAACAACAAATAGGAAATGCCGTTCCACCATTACTGGCTGAAGCCATCTTTAAGAAAATAATTTCTTATTGATAATTAAGTCTTAGGTAACTGAGATTTCAATTAGAATTCCGAATAAATTAATACCGCAATAATGGCAGATGTATGGTCAAAAGAAGAAGTTAGGTTAATTATTGCAGATTACTTAGAAATGCTCTACATGGAATTAACTGAATTATTAGTTAATAAGACAGAGCATCGCAGCAAGATTAAGTTATTATTAAATAACAGATCTAATGGTTCAATTGAATTTAAGCATCAAAATATAAGCGCAGTATTAATAAAACTTGAATTACCTTATATTAGAGGATATAAACCGCGATGGAATTATCAAGATATTTTGGAATCGGAGATGATTACATTTTTAGATAATAACAGAAATAAATTCGAGCCATCCTTTCAATTATTTTCCGATTCTGAACCGTCTTTTATTTCAAATTTCGACTTTAGGTATGTACTTGATATTGCGCCCGAATATACACTTAATTTAAAACCCGCAATTAAGTATGAACGAAAACCAATAAAAATTAATTATCTGGAAAGGGAGCAAAGAAACATTGCATTAGCAATAAAAGGTGAAGAATTCATAGTTGAATATGAAAAATGGAGACTAATTAATGAAGGTAAAGAATCATTAGCGAAACAAATTAATTGGATATCTCAACAGGACGATGGAGCAGGGTTTGATATCTTATCAAAAAATATTGATGGCTCAAATCGATATATAGAAGTAAAAACAACCAAACTAAATAAAAACACACCTTTCTTTTTTACAAAAAACGAATTTGAGTTTTCAAAACAAGAATCAGAAAATTACTATTTGTATAGATTGTTTAATTTTAGTCAATCACCAAAATTGTTTTGCCTTAGAGGCAATTTTGATTCGTTTTGCAATAAAGAAGCAATTCAGTACAAAGGATCTTTCGATCTCTTAAAAAATCTTAAATGAAGTCAATTATTTAGTCCGAAATTTCAGTTCATTTTAAACACCTACTGCTGACAAAATGCAATAACTTTTTATAATTCCCTATTTTTTCAGTATTATTGTTTATAAATAGGTTGGCGAGCTCAGAAACCTTCAGAATTTGATATTTCTGTAACGAAAGAAAAAATAAGCCTAAAAAAGTAAGCATCAATATAAAATTTGCGGCTGAGTAAAAAAATATGAGTAAAAAAACTAAAATCGAAGAAACTTATTTAAACTTTAACTTTGATGTTAGCGCCTACAGATTATTAGGCAGAGAGTTAATTACAGATAGGATCACCGCGCTGTTTGAGATTGTAAAAAATTCATATGATGCAAATGCAGATCATGTTATAGTTGAGTTTATAAATGTAAACCCACATAGTGAAAAATCAAAAATAATTATTAGCGATGATGGCTTAGGGATGAAATTAGCTGATATTGAAAATAGATGGATGATTATTGGTACCAGCAGCAAAAGAAGGGAAAGAGAATCACTACCTCCATATAAAAGAAAAGTATCGGGAAAAAAAGGAGTTGGGCGATTTGCTGTAGATCAGCTTGGGGCTAAACTAATACTGAAAACAAAGAAAGCTGGAGGAGATAAATTATTGTGCCTTGAAACAGATTGGTCGCAATATTCTAAACTTGAAAACAAACAATTAACACTTGACTTTGAAAGCAAAAAGGATTATTTCACGGATGTGAAAAATAAGTATTGGTATGAGGACGCACCTAAAGAACAACAGGGTACAACTTTAGAAATAACAATGATTAATGATACCTGGACGGAACAGGATATAATCAGAGCTTATAAAGAGTTATCAAAACTTGTATCTCCTAACAATGCAAAAACAACACATCCGTTTAACATAACCATTAAGTCTCCATACAAAGGCTATGAAAAGAAAGAAGTTAAAACTCAATTAATTGAATTTGCTACTGAAGAAATTGAATTAACATTTAATACTGAAGAAGGTTATCAGGAAATACTAAAAGCAAGTAAGGGCCAGTTACTAAAAATAAAAACAAAGGAACGGCCTTTCGGCTATATTTCATTAACGTTGTATTATTTTAATGAAGAAGCTAAAAGAAAATATAAAAATCATTTTAGTTCGGATATTGACGGTCTTAAACTATACAGGGATGGCATCATTACAACTCCATTTGCTGAATACATTGCCGATCAAAATAAACAAAAAGATATTTTAGGAATAGATAAAAGGAGGTATTCCGGTTTCTTTGACAAATTAAGTACACGGGATTTATTAGGATATATTGAAATAACAGACAAAAATAATTCTCATATAATTGAATCGACTAATCGACAAGATTTTGTTGATAATTACGAATGGCGAGAGCTTAAATTGTTTGTTATTGAACAGATCCAACAGCTTGAAAAATATTTAAAAGACAAAAAAAAGACGGAGCGTAAAGCTACCAAATCTAGTTTAGGAGGAGCGACAAGTGAGCTGCAATCTATTCGAAAGGAAATTGGACTTTTAAAAAAAGAAGTCTCACCCGAAGCAAAAAAAGTACTATCCAATATCGAAGCAAACATTGGAAAACTTCAAGGTACAATTACAAAGAGTATCAAGGAGCAAAATAAATTTGAAGCGGAAGTAAAACAAAAGGAGAATTTATATTTTAGTTTGGTGTCTTTGCAAACATATGCTGCAATGTTCTCTCATATGACCAAACATACAATAGGAAGAATAATAAGAAGTGCAGAATATTTTAGTTCTAATTATCCTAACCCTTCTCAGGAATCAAGATTTATAAGTATCTCAAAAACTATTTATTCTGAAATGCTACTTTTAAGAAAAGGTGTTGACTTTATGTTGAAATACGCAAAATCTGACACTGAATTGGAAGATATTAATCTAAGGCAACTAGTCGATAATTTATTTAATGTAATCTATGCTGAAAGCTTCAGAGAACAAAATATTTCCACGCAAATCGAACTGAGCGATAACCTAATAATAACATACAATCGTAAAGCAATTGAAGATGTTTTTGATAATCTAATTTCCAACTCAATCAAAGCGTTAAAAGGCTTAAAGGACAAAATAATCAAGTGCAGCGGCATTATTAGCGCAAATGAAATAACGTTACTTTTTTCTGATAACGGAGAAGGAATAAAAGAGGAAGACAAACATCGTATATTTGATATTTTCTTTACAAAAACAGCGGAAGAAGGGGGAGCAGGCATAGGGTTGTATATGGTTAAAACAAGGATTGAAGCGATGCAGGGAGATATAGAAGTTATAGACAATGAGTTTAAACCCACTGGAGCAACTTTTAAAATTACATTACCATTCGAAAAATAAGGAGATATGGATATAACAGTTGTAATAATAGAAAATGACATTGCAAAGTATAAAGAAGATGCTTTGATATGGACTTTGCAGGATAAATTCACGCATGTCGAATTTTGTGAAAAACCAGATCAGGGTGTAAAATTCATTAAAACCAATCTGGACAAAAATATGATCGTTTTACTAGATATAGATTTTTCCGGTAATGAAAAAAACGGACATCAGGTGTTGGAGCAGATTACGAAAATGTCAAAATTAATTCCGGTGATCCTTTGGAGTGGTATTGATGAAAACAAAGAAACATTCAGCGACTTTATAAATAATCATGCATTTGGATTTTTAAGTAAAACAACTACCACTGATGAGGCAATGCAAATAATAAATAAAGCTGTAATTCAATTGGAAACAAGTATTGATAATATACTTGAAGATTGGATCATCAATAAGAAAGAAGATAAGAACAAACCAGTATACTTAACAACAAACGGACGTTCTTATTCCTTGAACGAGATTCTTTTCGAGATTAGAACTCAAACAGAAGTAGGTAAAGACTTTTCCAAAAAATTGAATTCACTTACGATTGACTTACTTTTAAGGAAAAAGGAGGACCTAAATGGCTAATACTATTTTAGCAATTGACGACCAAGATAGCACTTTAGGACCCTTTTTCCTCGCTTGTCAAGAGGAATTGATTTCGTTTTTCGATGAGCAGAATATTACAGTTAGCCGGATTAATAGTAATGCATTGAATGATTTAACTATTACAATGACTACTGCAGGCCGAGCGCCTTTTGTTTTTGGTGGTTATTCACACGGCACATATGAAAATCTTTTAAAATCAGCACAAATTCCTTACATTTCTATTGCACTCAATGGTTCTTCTTTTGAAAATTCCTTGTTTTACACATTCTCTTGCAGTTCTGGAAAAAAACTGGGCATTGATCTTATTGGCATGAACTGTATTTGTTTTATTGGTTATAAAGCTGATGTAGCGATATGGAGTACCTATATGCAACCTTTTGTTGAATGTGCAAATCATGGACTCTTCCAATTTTATATGGGAAATGATACCGAATCTATTGTTATCCAGATGAAGCAAAAATATAATGAACATATCGATGCAATCTATAAAAAAGATTACCTAATTGCTTCTATACTTATGGATAACAGAGATGCTCTAATAAAGCATGGGAGAACAATTACGCTCGCTGATTTGGTCTAATACTATCCTTAATTTTTGGTTTAAGTTGGTTTATTAATTTCTTTAATCTTATTTGAGTATCTTTTTTTAGCTCACATTCCCAAATAACAATGATTTTCCATCCTTGTTTCTTCAATGATTTAATATTCCGCTGATCTTTATGGACATTTCCCAATAATTTTTTTGTCCACCACTCTGTTCTTGTTTTTGGAATCACGAAAAATCGGCAGTTATTATGCCCGTGCCAAAAGCATCCATTTACAAAAATCAACGTTTTAAATTTAGGTAATACTAAATCAGGTTTTCCCGGTAATGTTTTATCGTGTAGTTTGTACCGAAATCCTCTCTCATGTAAGAATTTACGCACAAGTAATTCTGGTTTTGTGTCTTTACTCCGTATTTGGCTCATATTATAGCTGCGAACGGTTACTGAATGTGTGTCTGTCATAGGCTCTGTGCTTACATTCTATTTATCATTAAATTTAGTAAAATATCCTGTTAACCAAAAGCAAGTCTCGACTCTAATAATCCCCGATTGTAAGGTTCGTAGTAGATTTCAATTGAAAATATTATCAATCTAACCTAAATAAACCATGGATTCGGTCTTTCCGTAAAAAAATGCCCTGTATTGCTTTCCAAACGCTCAATCTATTACTTTTCTATAGCATTGCATGAAAATTGCTTCTACTACGCGCTTATTCAAGGTCATAATACATGTAATAAAAATTGTAAATTGCGTAAAAACACGAAGTACAATAAATGAAAATTATAGAAAAGGACAAAAATATAATTGCAATAATTATTGCAATTGAAAATTATCAATTTGCTGGAAAAAGCGGTATCCCAAGTTAAGTACGCGGAAAATGATGCCAAAGCATTTAAAGCCTTATTAAAAGATGACTTACATGTTCCTGAAGAAAACATTACATATTGGGTAGAACAAAATGCTACTAAAACAGCACTTGAACAGGAATTACCCTATTTTATCAAGCAATTAACAAAAAAAGATCAATTCATTTTTTATTACGCAGGGCATGGATTTTATAATGTTGATTCAAACAGATTAACTGTTTGGGACAGTCATATAAATAATCTCTATGGAACTACAGTTTCATTAAAAGAAATCTTAACTAAACCCTTGTTAAAATCGGCTTGTAACAAAAAATTATTATTTCTAGACGCTTGCTCAACACTACTTACAGATTCTTTATTATCAAGGGATTTAATAAGTAGCATGAATTTAAATGAATTTAAAGATTTTGCAGATATTAAGAGTTTTTATGCGCTGTTCTGCTCCTGCTCGCCTGGTGAAAAATCATTTCCAAGTGAAAAACTTAAACATGGGATTTGGACTTGGCATTTGATTGAGGCATTAAAAGGAAAGGTCCCAGCAGCAATATTTAATGATGTGTTTATTACCGACACTTCACTACAAAATTATTTAAGTAAAAGTGTTCCTGAATTTATTACTAAAGAAACCCTTATCAAAACAACTCAGAAGCCTTTTGCAGAAGTGTCTTCAAGTAATACATTTATTATAAGAGAATTACCACCGTCGATTGTAAATGAGAACGAATTGCCAAAGCTAATACTGAAATTTGACAAAATGGAATTGAGAAAAATTCAAACTACAAATTATCAACGCTTATCTGGTTATAAATCAAGCCATTTTCCTCCGTCTTTAGGACATTCAGGCAACATTTTCATACAGAGTATTTCAATAAAAGAAATACAAGACGAGATACAAGAAATATATGAACGAACAAAAGATATACTTGGATTAAAAAGAAAAGAAATAGAAAAGTCCATCAATAAAGGCGGTGGATCCATAGCAAACGAATATTTTAGATATTTTGTGAGTATTATACAGCATCCAAATGATCCTCTGGTAGCGCTAATCACTAGAACATTGATAATAAGGGTCCCCCGCAATAAACTACCAGAAAAATTTGATGAAATGTTTCCTGTGTCAATAAATGAAATTGTTATTCCAATTGAAGGTGAAGCTGATTTTGATGACCTTGTTGATAAATTTGAGAATTTAAAAGAGACAATGGGTGGTAGTTTGAAAGAAGATGACACAACTGGAATCATTACCTATACAACCGATGAAGATATTATTATCTCAATCCATACAGAAGATATGGAAATAATCATTAGACCTAAAGCTCATCTTCATTGCTTAAAATTGATTGATTATGCAACGCAGGCTTTAAATAAAGTCACTGGGCAATCTCTAAAGCTTCTTCAGTAAACATATAAATATTTTGATAATCTTTAATCACAATCTCAAATGCCCATTACATATATTTCATTCCCTCAAACAGAAACTCCTCAAGGGTTTTACAAGGAAATTGTTCAGGTCTTCAATAATCATTTTGATGCGATTTCAACTGAACATCTTAATGATCAACTAGACTCAGATCAAGTATTAGCAGTTGTAGGCGCAGAGCTTGAACATATTGGATTTTTAGTCGAGGGGCGACAGCATAAAACAATACACAGACCTGTATTTTTTGGAGAGAATGGCGTGGCGACTGTTCGTTATCAAATCGATACTTATCACCCGGGGTGGAAGTGCGGACTAGAAATTGAAGCTGGGAGGGCATGGTTAGGTAACGCTGTCCATAGAGATTTAATTCAAGGTTTAGTTATGACTGATGTAGATAACTTAGTAATTGCAGTACCAAAAATGTATAGACATTCTCGGGGTACTAACATGGCTTATGATAAAGCAAAAACCCTAGCTGAAGCATTATACGGACATAGCAGAATAAAAATTCCCTATCGCCTATTAGTAATTGGTTATTAATTGTGATTAAATACATCAATTAGCCATTACTACTACTTTTGAATAATGGTAGTAAAAGGTAAAAACATACACAGATATGTTTTTTTCAAAATGACCTGCCGAACAATATTCGGCAGATCATTTCCATTCTATCTTTTTAAATTTGCCATCCTATTTTCTACAACGCATTCAATCGAAAAGTTCCACCCACAATGATTCTTCAAAACTTTCAACATCTCAAAACCCTCCATAAAGACCGCCATTACTAACCAGTAAATTCGAATCTAAATTAATTAATCAAAGAACAGGTAATTTTGTTATCAATCAGTACTCTAAAAAAAAGTTAATTATGATAATAGCTTATTCTTAAGTTTTATAAACTCCTCTTCGGTTATTATTTTATTTAAGCGTAGTTGATTTAATTTTTCAATTTCATCTGAAATACTTTTTACCTCATTTTTAGAAATGCTTTCGGCATCTATCGTTATTTTCTGTCCTGATTTACTTGCAAATGAAGTCTTCGATTGTGAAACTAGTTTAGGGTGAATTTTCTTAATGTAATATATAATAACTAGAATTACGGCTATAACTATAAAAGTCCAGAACAATATTTTTAAAATAAAAGCTCTTCTTTTTTTCTCTCTTATTTGGATATATGGTGGCTCTTTTTCACCAGCATACATTTGAAAATATTGTTTAGTTAACGGCTCATTGTCAAACATTGATGAACCGTAAGGACTAAATCCTCTTACTTCATATCTCCAGCCAAATTCATTTTCGACCACATAACAGGTGTCATTTGCATATGAAATATTAGCTTTGGAAATTAAACAGATACAGATAGCAAGGAACTTTATTAAAGGGAGGTTTTTCATAATCCTATTTCATTTTATATTTTTAAAAATTTCTCTCAAGATAAGAGTTCTTCTAAATTAATTGATTTAAACGGATTACCAAAAAGTTTCTATCTACCTCCTTTAAGCTGAATTGACTTATGTTACTTCACCAATGCTTAAAATCCTTTGATTACTGATTTTGATCGCTCCGCCGACTCTATCATTTTATGAAAATCATTCATGAAAAGTTAGATTCTTGCCCGCTGAGAAGGAGATCACCTCAATAGAAACAAGTCAAATTTTTATAAGATACTATTACGACAACTTACTTTTTTAACAGGTTATAGTTTCAACCGATTCTTTTAACCAACCCTCCACACAACTCCCAAACCCTCGACAACGTCTTCACATCTTCCGCTAGTTCGTTCAAATCTATCGCCCCTAAGGCTGCCGAACCGGACTTCATTTACCAAACTACAATTTTATCTTACAAACAATATATAACGGTATCCGAAAAATTTCTATTTTAGTTACATCTTTCCTGTAGAATTACCCTTAGCTATTTTTCTTCGCTGCTATGGTATGTGCCACCTGGTTTTCTTATTGCATTGCTTGATTCGTTTTTAGCGGATTTTATTTTATTCCAACACACAATTTAAATCAACCTTAAAAACTGATTCCGTTCAGTTTATTCAATGGAGGCGAAATCCGAAAGGCCACAAGAGTAGGAAAAACAAAAAAACAAAAACAACATGACAACAGTAACCGTATCGCCGGCAAAAAAAAATGCTGCACATACTACCCAGAGAACCTGGTTGCCACACGATCCTCAGCTAATTGAAAACTGGGTGAATAAACTGAGAAAGCATGCACTCAGTCATCCACGCCCGCTCATCCAGCCAATTGAAGAATTCAAACAAATGGTTTATTCCGATCCGGTACTTTACGCCAATGTTCAGGGCATGTTTTCTGAAGCGCATCGTTTAAAAAAAAGAACGCCTCTCAACTGGGAACCGGAACCCATCAATTTTGAAGAATTCCTGGTGCTGCTCAATGCAATCATGTATACGGCACCAGAGGCTTATCAAACAGGTACTGATAAAAATCAACAAGCAGCAGGAATGATCGGTTTTCCCATCAATGCGCTGTTAGACTGGCCCATGGCTACTGACTTCGGTTACGATTTTTTTTCCAATTCACTGGTTAATCAACAGTTCAAGAAAATCCTTGCGCATTGGTCCAAGTTCTTGGTTACTGAAAACTCCCGGTATGTGCTTATTCAAAACGATCCTTCCAGTGATGCCATAGCCTGGTTGAGCCCGGCAGCACAAGTGGAGATGGTTAGTGTTGCCAGTGCGGCCCTTGGTACAGGTAGCAATCCTATTCCTTCGGGAGCTTCGTTTGCTGACATCTTTCAGTGTGATCCGAAAGATAAATATTATGGCTATAAAAGTTGGGATGATTTTTTTACCCGCACTTTTCGTCCGGGTATGCGTCCTGTGACTGAACCGGAGAATGACAACATCATTGTCAACGCGTGTGAATCGGCACCGCTTGGCACTGTACAACATGTGGCGTTGTCGGATTCATTCTGGCTGAAAGGTCAACCTTATTCATTGGAAAATATGTTGAACTGGGATGAGTTTACTCCTCAGTTTGCAGGAGGAACCGTGTATCAAGCCTTCCTCAGTGCACTCAGCTATCACCGTTGGCATAGCCCGGTAAACGGAACGATTGTGAAAGCTTATGTAGTAAATGGTTCCTATTATCTCGAAAACCTTCAACAAAGTTTTTTCAATCGCAAAGATGGGCCGGATCCTTCAGGGCCCAACAACTCTCAGGCATTCCTTACCGCCGTTGCCACACGTGCACTTATTTTTATTAAGGCTGACAACCCGGCCATTGGTTTGATGTGTGTAATGCCGGTAGGCATGGCAGAAGTATCGAGCTGCGATATTACCGTGAAGCCAGGTGATAAAGTGAAGAAGGGCGATCAGCTGGGTATGTTCCACTTTGGAGGTTCTACGCATTGTCTTATTTTCCGTCCGGGTGTTGAACTTACATTCACGCAATATGAAAAACCAGGACTGGATGCACCTGACAATATTCGCGTGAATACACAGCTTGCAGTGGTGAATCCAAAAAAATAAATAAACAGATAAACATCTTACAAGCGGCACAGGAATCTTTTCTTGTGCTGCTTGTTAACTGGTGATTGCTACTCTTATTCTTTTTCGCAATTCTGGTATTACCTCCTTCGTAAACCAGGGATTAATCTTCATCCAATGCTGATTCCGGGGAGAAGGATGTGGCAGAGGAAAAAATTCCGGAAGATATTCTTTAAAATTCCTTACTGTTTCTGTAAGGTTGCTTTTGCATGCTTTTTTTAAATAATGCAGCTGTGCATATTGCCCTATTAATAAAATGAGCGGCGTACTCTTGTGATTTTTTAAAATTTTGGAATGCCATAATGGAGCACATTCGGGCCGCGGTGGAAGATCACCCGAAATTCCTTTGCCGGGATAACAGAAGGACATAGACATTATTGAAAAGACCTGTGGATCGTAAAACACCGCTTCATCCACCTCCATCCATTCCCTTAGCTTTCTGCCGCTTGCATCGTTCCAGGGAATTCCTGTTTCATGAACACGTCTGCCAGGAGCCTGACCGATAAGAATGATTTTTGAATTAACGCCTAACTGCACAACAGGCCTTGATCCCAATGGCAAGTTATCCTTACAGATTTCACATCGTTGTATGTTATTTAAGAGTGATTTCATAACTTAATTCCCCATCTGTAATTTTTGCGGGAGCAGTGTAGGAATGCTCCTGTTCTTTTCCAATACCCATGATGTGCATTACGTTCCAATCCTGAACTTTCAAATAATCAGAGACCATGCAGCGGTGACATCGCCACCACACTGCTTCGGAGCACATATAGGCGGTACGTTGTTTCTGGGCCATCTTTTCAAGTTTTTTTATTCCTGTTTTAAAATCAGGTGTTTCCATGTAATCCGCATAGCCGCGAAATGCTAAATTCCGCCAAGAAGTATTTTTTGAGCCAGGGTTTGTTTTTCTTCTTCCGCCAAGATCTTTCAAATGAATATAATTGATGTTGTTCTGTGGTAAAGATATTTCCAATGCTTCTTTATTGAAGTGAGGGAACCGGCGTGAGCCAGGGTAGCTTCTGATATCGGCTATCAATTCAATTTCACTTGAATGCAGCATCGCAAGAAATTCCTCTAAAGAACGGGTGGAGTGTCCAACGGTCCAGATCATCTTATTTTCCTTCGTATTTTTTTTATTCATCCATGTCTATTTTTTTTAAAAAAAACAAAGGATGTGCCTGACTCAGCAGCATTGAAAATAAAGAACTCCATCTTTTATAACGTGGTTAGTCTTCTACAAATTGTAACAGAGAACCGCTTAAAGAGATCTTCGTACTACTCGGTTCATCACAACTATTAACACAAGTCATTCGATCTTGTTAAATTTCAAATGCCTTATTCTATCCATGTTCACCTCAAAACCATTGATCTGGTTGTTTTGATCACGGATGACTTTCACGTGTCCAAATAAATTTTCATCAAACAGGTCTTCCGTGCCGATCAGTTCTATCTTACTATCATTGTATTTGCTGTTGGTCCATATGAGGCCATGATCTTTTAAAATAATGCTGTATTGACATTCCAATGTCGTACTCCAAATTGGCCATGCCATATCCTTTTGTAAAAATCAGTGAATCGTTTTTGGTAATGCCTACTACACAACCCGGACTCATTTTAGAATCCCATTTTGAAAAGATATGATTGATCTTTACTATAGTTGAATCCGGAAGAGATTGGGAGAATGTGTTGTGAAAACTGAATACTACTACTAATACAAAAAGAATAATTTTTTTTTGTTGCATAATTATAAGGTGGATTTATTAGCCCGAATCCGGTTCAGTTCAATTTTTTAATAGAATTCAAGATCTCTATATTCTTAATACTATTTTTTTATAATCCGGTAATGCTGCTTTTCATTATTACTAATTAGTTCAATGGTATAAATTCCGGGAGGGGAATTTAGTTCCATCTTATAGATTTCATTTTGAACTTCTGTATTTTGGTGGATAAGTTGTCCCAGTTCATTATATACATAAATGGAAACATGTTTCAGCTCACCCAATTGTATAGTTAAAACATCTTCTGTTGGGTTGGGAGAGATGATTACATTTTTAAAATCATTTTCCAAGCTACCAACGGTTGTGATGTTGATGCAGCTGGTCGTATCCGAGCATCCACTTTTTACAACTCTTACCGCATACG
>C688J18823_10001875_pt1 | contig 13092 bp, 9 predicted proteins | sample HopSoiMetagenom1_FD_18823 | JGI IMG/M metagenome (IMG submission 18823)
GCTGCCGCCGGCGGCGTCGTCGAGCCGTGCGCGCACCGACCGGAACGCCGGCGCGATCACGCGTGCACCGTCGAGCGAGCTGCGCACGTCGTCGAACCCGGCCGCGGACACCTGGTGTTCGATCTCGAGTGGCGTTGCTGCCGCATGGGCGCGGATGCCCCACAGACGCAGCATCGCGAACCCGGCGAGCGCCTCGCGCGGCGTCGAGGGGAACCGCAGGACGGGCACATCGCTGATCGTCAGGACGCCGCCGGGCCGAAGGACGCGGAACGCCTCGGCGAAGAAGCGCGCTCGCGACGGGAAGTGAAAGGCGGCCTCGACGCTGATCACGCCGTCGAAGGTCTCCGCCGGGAACGGCATCCGACTCGCGTCGCCGTTGACCGGGTTCGCGCGCGCGGCGGCCAATCGCTCACGCCCGGCCCGCAGCTGCGACAACGTGATGTTCAGCGCGGTGAGGCTCCGCGCCGACGACACGTCCGCGATGACGAGATCTTGGGCCGCGAGCCCGTTGCCGACGTCCAAGACGTCTCCCCCGGTTGGGAGGTCGGCCGCCATCCGCGTCACCAGCCGCCGCACCGCGATGGCCGCCTCGCTCGGGTCGGTCCCATCGCCCTCCCACAGCCCGAGATTCAGCCAGCCGTCATCGAGGGCGAGGAAGAAGTTGGCCCCGATCGAGTCGTAGACCGTGGACGCGGGGTTCCCGCCGAACCGGAGCATCGCGGCCGCGTGCCGCAGGTTCGCCGTCGTCACACCGCCCATGGCGTGCACGGTACCCGCGTGGCGCCATCACACGCGCGACGTCAGGCGGCGCGCCAGGCCTCGCGCAGCTTGACGCGCGAGCCGGTCCGCAGGACCGCGCCGGCGTACAGGCGCGCGCCCACCGGCACCATCGCCACCGCGCTGCCGATCAGCAGCGTGAGCGACAGCGCGATCTGCCAGCCGCTCGCCGCGCCGAGGACGATCCGGACAGGCATCGCGAGCGCTGCGCTCACGGGCAGGATAGACGCCACGATCGCGAGCGTCGAGTTCGGGTCCTGGAGCGACCCGATCGAGATGATGAAGGACACCAAGATCGTGAGGTTGATCGGAACGATCACGTTCTGCAGCTCCTCCATGCGCGACACGAGCGAGCCCGCCGCCGCGAACAGCGACGCGTAGAACGCGTAGCCCAGGATGAACCAGCCGATCACGAGGAGCGCCGCCCAGATCGCGGTGCTCGGAACGACGCCCGAGCCCGTCGCGAGCGCGAGCCCGATCGCGAAGCCGGCGATGGTCAGTAGCTGCGCCAGACCGAGCATGCCGATGCCGATGATCTTGCCGGCGAGGAGCTGCTGGGGCCGGATCGCGGACAGCAACATCTCGACGATGCGCGACGCCTTCTCCTCGATCACGCCGGTAGCCACCCACATCCCGTAGCCGAAGAGCTGCCCGTAGAGGAGCAGCACGCCGATGAACGCCACGGCGGCGTTGTCCGGCCGATCAGGTGGGGCCGGCCGCAACGCGCCGACCGCCAGCGGATCGGCGCGGCTCGCCGCTTCTCGCTCGGCTTCCGGCACGTGGTGCTCGGCGAAGACTGCGTCGACGGCGGCCTGATGAGCGCTCGTCTGCACGAGCGCTTGCAATCGGGTATCGACCGACTCGAGGCCGTAGAGCTGCGTGTCGGTCAGGACGGCATCGATCGAACCGTCGGTGAGCGCCGCGTCGGCGGCCGCCGTGTCGGGATAGATGTGCACGTTGACCGTGATGTCGGTGCGGCCCAAGGAAGCCGCCGCGTCGGCGATCGCGACAACGTCGGCCCCGCCCACGACGCCGAGGTCGAACGTCGGCGTGCCGCCGAAGCCACCGCTCGCGTGCAGGAGCACGAGCACCGAGATGACACCGAGGTTCAACAGCGTCGAGATCAAGAAGCTCCGTTCGCGCAGCCGCACCCAGAAGTCTCGGGCCGCGATCAGCCGCCAGGCGCCCCGGTCGGCGGCGCTCATGAGACGACCTCTCGGAAGAGCTCCTGCAACGACGGCCGGACCGGCCCGAACGCGAGGACGTCGCCCGCTGCGCGGGCGACGTCGAGCACCCGCTGGGGGTCCGTCGTCGGCGCAAGCTCGAGGACGACGGCGCCGTCGTCGCTGTGCAGCCGGTTCGCGCCGGGGATCACGTCCCACCACGAGCCATCGACACCGCGGACGCGGATCTCCCAGAGGTTCCGGGCACGCGAGGCTCGAAGCTCTTCGATCGTGCCGTGCGCGGCGATCCTGCCGTGATCGATCAGGACGACTTCGTCGCAGAGACGCTCCACGAGGTCGAGCTGGTGGCTCGAGAAGACCACGGCAGCGCCGTCACTTCGAGCCGAGCGCCGCAACACGCCCGAGAGGACGTCGACCCCCACGGGATCGAGCCCGGAGAACGGCTCGTCGAGGACCAACAGCTCGGGTCGATGGACCAGCGCGGCCGCGAGCTGCACACGCTGCTGGTTGCCGAGCGACAGCGACTCGACCCGCGCGCCGGGATCGCCGACGACCTCCAGCGTCTGGAGGAGCCCCTCCGCGTTCACGCGCGCCTCAGCCTTCGGCGTACCGCGCAGACGTGCGAGGTACACGAGCTGCTCCAGCACGCGCATCTTCGGATAGAGCCCACGCTCCTCCGGCATGTACCCGAACCGCCGCCGCGTGTCGGTGTCGACGGCCCCGCCGCGCCACCGAACCTCGCCCGAGTCCGCCTGCAAGACGCCGAGGGCGATCCGCATCGCGGTCGTCTTCCCGGCGCCGTTGCGCCCGACGAACCCGACGATCCGCCCTTGTGGGACCGCGAAGGAGACGCCGTCGAGCGCGACGACGTCTCGGAATCGGCGATGCAGATCGAGGAGCTCGAGCACGGGCGAGGTCAGGATAGTGCCGGTCATCGGGCCGCCCGGGCATGTCCCGGAACCCGGGTAGGCTGCCCGTCCGGGAACAATGCCGACGCCGTACCGGTTGAGCAGCGGATACGGCCGACGAGGAGGGTGCATGCTCGGGTTCGAAGGCGAGAACGCCCGCGAAAAGGTCATCGTCCTGCTGACGATGTGCTTCGCGCTCGCGATGGCGATGCTCGACAACACGGTCGTCAACGTGGCGTTGCCGAGGATCCAGCAGGACCTGAACGCCGGGTTCTCCGAGCTGCAATGGGTCGTCGACGCCTACGTGTTGGCGTTCGCGTCCCTGTTGCTCACCGGCGGCATCCTCGGCGACCGATACGGCCGCAAGAAGATGTTCCTCGGCGGCCTCGCGGTGTTCACGCTGTTCTCGTTCGCGTGCGGGCTCGCCGGGTCGGCGCAGCAGCTGATCATCGCCCGCGCGCTGCAGGGCGTCGGCGGCGCGCTGTTGATCCCCGGCACCCTGTCGATCATCACCGTGACGTTCCCGCCGCACGAGCGCGCCAAGGCGCTCGGGCTCTGGGCCGGGGTCTCGGGCATCGCGCTCGCGCTCGGCCCGACGCTCGGCGGCTACATGGTCGAGCACCTCGGTTGGGCGTCGGTGTTCTTCCTGAACGTGCCGATCGGGATCGTCGCGTTCATCGTCGCGACCATCACGGTACGCGAATCGCGGTCCGAGCAGGAGCGCAAGCTCGACATCGTCGGACTCGTCCTCGGCACGTCCGCGCTGTTCTGCGTGACCTACGGGTTGATCGAGGCCAACGCCCTCGGATGGGGCAACGCGCGGATCGTGGGGTCCTTGATCTTGTTCGCCGTGCTGCTGATCGGATTCCTGTGGTGGGAGCTGCGGACCGAGCACCCGATGATGCCCTTGCGGTTCTTCAAGATCCCGGCGTTCTCCGCCGGCAACAGCGTCGCGTTCTCGATCGCGCTCGGGATGTTCGCGACGTTCTTCTTCCTCACCTTGTACATGCAGAACATCAAGGGGTACTCGCCGTTCCAGGCCGGCGCGTCGTTCCTGCCGCTGACCGTGATGATCATCGTCACCGCGCCGTACGCCGGCAGCTACGCGTCGCGGCACGGCTCGAGGGCCCCGATGACGTACGGATTGGTGCTCGCCGGCGGCGGGCTGTTCCTCCTCGGCCTGCTCCTCACGCCGACCACGTCGTACTGGGTGATGTTCCCGATCTTCCTCGCGATGGGACACGGCATGGGCGCGACGATGGCGCCCATGACCGCGGCCGTCATGAACAGCGTCGGCCGCGAGCGCGCCGGCCTCGGCTCGGCGATGACCAACACGAGCCGCGAGGTCGGGGGCGTGCTGGGCATCGCGGTGCTGGGTGCGATCCTGACGACGCAGCTCAAGAGCTCCTTCACGCCGGCGGTCCAGACCCTCGGGCTCGCCCCGGCACAGCTCCAGGCGATCGGCGAGAGCGCCAAGCACGGCGTCCTCACCGGTGACAGCCTCGCGGCGCTCGGCCTCACGCCCGCGCAGATCCAGGGCGTGGCGGCTGCGTTCCGCGATGCCTTCATGCAGGGGTTCCGGCCCGCGCTCCTGTTCGCCGGAACCGTCCTGCTGGTGGCCGCGATCGTGTCGAACCGCCTGATCCCCGGCCGCGACACGATCGACGAGCATCACGCGGCCGCGGACGCCGCCGAGGCGGAGGCAGTCCCGGCCCACTAGCGCGGGTGATCGCGTCGGGCCCCGGAGTGAACCGATCAGTGCGGCGCGTCTGCGTGCGAACCGGTCAGCTGTCGGGAACCGCCGCGGAATAGACGTCGAACGCGTGCAGCGTGCCGTCCGGGTTGTCGCCCGTGCTGTTCGAGTTGTCCGCCCACGCGGGATGCGCGACCCCCCGTGCGAAGGCCATCCCCGAATAGTCACCGAAGTCGATCCCGTTGCCGCTCGCGACGGCGTTGGAAGCGCCCCCGCTCACCATCTCGGGCGCCGTCCAGGTCGTGCCGCCGTTCGCGCTGAACGACACGGCGTACATCGCGTCGCTGTTCGCTCGGCCGTCGGTGTCGTACGGGCCACCGCCGGTGTCCAGGCTGGCGTCGTGCCAGCCGATCACGAGGTGCCCCGTGGCGGGGTCCATCGCCAGGCGGGGGAGGAACTGGCTCCGTGGCGCGTGCGTCACCGGGATGCGGCGAGACCACGCCCGCCCGTTGTCGTCGGACGTCTTCACGAACACGTCGGTGTTGTCGCTCTCGTCGGGGGTCTCGGCGTTGAACATCATCACGAGCCGCCCGCGATCCGGACCGGTCCGGATCCACGCGAGCCCGATCTCGGCGTCGACCGTTCGCACGCGCTGGGGCGGGATCGGTTCGAACAGCGAGACGTTGGTCTTCGCGACGACCGAATAGTCGCCAAATCTGCCCGGGTGAAGGCCGTCCTTGTCGACGGTGAACCGGAAGATCGAACGCACCGGGTTGAACCGGTCCTGATCCTTCTGGCAGATCTCGGCGACGGCCCCACCCGGGCCGACCACCACGTCGCCGAAGGTGCAGTCGTGGCCGCCGGGAACGTCGTGGATCGGCTTGAAGGGCGCGACGTCGCCGAGGCCTCGGACCCGCGCGCCGACCGCCTGCATCTGGCCTTCGTTGTTCCAGATCTCCCAGAGGGAGCTCGCGCCCGTTGTGATCGTCGGCTGATCGAGGAAGCCGGCCCCACGGTCCTCCTCATCGTCCTTGGGCCCTCCTTCCGACGCAAACGGTGCTCGCGCCGGTAGCGACGTCGACGCCGGCACAGCGGCCGGCGGCTTGATCTTCGTGAGCAGCGACCAGTCGTCCCCTGCATCGGTGCTCAACAGGATCGGCACGACCGTCGGGTAGCGAAGCTTGCTGTAGCCCAGCCACGACAGGAAGAGGTTGCCGAACCGGTCCCAGGTGATCGTCGGATCGCAACAGGCTCGCCCGAACGCGTCGGCCGCCCCGAGCACGGTCCGAGACCACGTGCTGCCGGCGTCGTGGCTCACCGCCAAGGAGATCCCGTAGCCGTGCTCCACGTTCGATGCGACCGCCACGTCGTCCGGGTCGAGCGGGCTCGCTGCGACCGCCGCCTCCGACTGATTGGTCGTCCGGCGCGACACGTTGACCACCGTCGGCGCGGCGCCGCCGGCCGGCGTGGTGGACGCGAGCAACGCGATGAGCGGAAGGCCGGCTGCCAGACGACGCAACATCGCGCGAAGGCTAGCACCGGCGCGAGAGACGCTTGACACTCGAACGTGTGTTCGATACAGTCGCTAGAACGTCTCGCAGCCTCTCCTCCCCCGGATCGGTGCGATGCCACGGTGGACGGGAGCGATGCACGCGCAGCGTTGATCGAGCGGTGCGACAGAGCGAACGTGGCGATCGGCCACGCGAGCCACGAATTCTTCGAAGCGATCGGCGAGATCGATCGCGCAGGCGTGTGGGCCGACGACGGTGCCCGCGACCTCGCGCAATGGCTCTGGATGCGCTATGGCATGTCCGACTGGAAGGCCCGCCGTCTGATCGAGACGGCCGGCGCGCTGCCCCACCTCCCCGCCGTCGCACACGCGCTTGACCGCGGTGAGCTCGGTGTCGACAAGGTCGTCGAGCTCAGCCGGTTCGCGCAGCCGGACACCGAGGATGGCCTGATCCCGTGGGCGCGCCAGGTTTCCCCCGCCCGGATCCGCCAGGAGGCCGACGTCATGCGGCAGGGCGAGCCGGACGAGGCGGCGAACGAGGACGCGATGCGAACGGTGACGTGGGCCTTCCGCGATGACGGGCGGCGGTTCGAGCTGCATGCCGACCTCCCCGCCGCACAGGGAGCGGTTGTCGCGACCGCCATCGACCGGGTCGCCGCATCGTTGCCGTCGATGCCACATGAGCAGGGAGGCATCCACGCGCCCGCTCGTCGCGCCGACGCGATGGTCGGGTTGTGCTCCGCGAGGCTCGCGCCGGATCCGGACCCTGATCGGGCCACCGTGGTGATCCACGCGCGCGCCGGCGCGAGCGAGTCAAGCGCCGGCGCCGAGATCGAGGGCGGTGGTGTGGCGCAGCCCTCAACGCTTGAGCGACTGCTCTGCGCGGCCCGCGTCGAGACGGTGCACGAGACCGCCGACGGCCGGGTCATCGGCATCGGCCGGATCACGCGGGTACCGCCACCGTGGCTCCTCCGGCAGGTCCGCTACCGCGACCGCGGCTGTCGGTTCCCGGGCTGTGGCACGAAGGCGTTCACGCAGGCCCATCACATCGTGTTCTGGCGAGAAGGCGGCGCCACCGACCTGGACAACCTCGTCACCCTCTGTTCGTGGCATCACAAGCTGGTACACGAGTACGGTTGGTGGATCAAGGGCACCGCGCAGAGCGATCTGCGTTGGTACCGCGCGGACGGCACCCCGTACGTGGCAGGGCCCGCGCCGACGCACGATCCGCCCGCGCTCACCCCAACCGGATGACGGTCACCTGAGCAACCGCGACAGCCTGCGGTCGGCGAGCACCTTGCCGCCCGTCTGGCAGTTCGGGCAATACGTGACCTCGTAGTCCTCGTAGCTCACGCGGCGCAGATCGGCGCCGCAGCGTGGGCATGGCTGGCCTGCGCGGTTGTGCACGACGAAGTGATCGCCGATCTTCGTCGGTAGTCCGCCCGAGCGTCGTCGTTCGACCTCGAGCGCCTCGGTCACGATGTCGTGCACGGCCGCGATCAGCGTCGCGCGCTGCGCGTCGTTCAGCTTCGCCAACTGTGTGGTCGGCGAAAGCTGCGCGCGGTGCAGGATGTCATCGCTGTACCCGCGGCCGACGCCGGCCATCGTCCGCTGATCGCGCAAGATCGTGTGCACCCGCCTGTTGTCCGCCGACGTCCGCAGCACCTCCTCGGCCGCCGGGCTGAGCACCTCGGGCCCGAGCTTGGTGAGGGGCCCCTCGTCGCCGGGTGCGAGCACCCACCAGCCGGCCTTGCGCTGCTTGCCGAACTCCTTGACCAGGATCGACGCTCGCCCCTCGATCCGGAAGCGCACGACCGCTCCCCGTGGCTTCGTCGCCTTGGGCGGCGCCTCGACGTCGATCCTGCCGCCCTGCGACAGGTGCACGAGCACCCGCCGGCCGTCCCCGAGCTCGACCACGACATATTTGCCCACGCTCGAAACGCGCTGGATCCTCGCGCCGGGGAGATCGCTCGCTCTCGGGATGACCGTCTTCAATGACGAGAACTGCAGCAGGTCGGCGGCGACAAGCGTCCCGCCCGCCGCCACCTCGTCCAGCCGTTCGGCCAGGGCGCGGATCTCGGGAAGCTCGGGCATCGGCTACCGGCCGATCGCGGCCGCCGCCTCACGCACGATCTCGGTGCATTCGTCGACGCGGTCTGCGTGGGTGCGGTGCGAGACGATGCAGATGCGGAGCCAGTACTCGTCGCCGATCAACGTCGACGACAAGAACACGCGTTTGGACGCATTGACGCGTTCGAGCAGCGCGCGGTTGGTCGCCTCGTCACCGTCGCGTAGGCGGAACGCGACGACGGTGAGTGCGGCCGCCAGCCAACCTCGATCGCCGGGTCGGCCGCCAACGCCATGTGTGCGCGGTCCGTCAGATCGAGCTTCTCGTCGAGCGCCTCGCGGAACGCCGAGACACCGTGGAGCGCCAACGGCCACCACACGCGGAGGCCGCGCATGTCCCGCGATAGTTCCGGCGTCAGTTCGTTGTAGTTCGGCAGTTCCCCCGCCGGTGGCAGATCCTGCAGATACGCGGCGCCCTCGAAATGGGCGTCACGCATCGCGACTCGGTCGCGGACGATCAGACCCCCGGTCCCGTAGGGAAGGAACAACCCCTTGTGCGGGTCAAGCGTGATGCTGTCGGCCCGCTCAGCGCCCGCGAACCGCTCGCGCCCGCGGTCGGTCAGCACGAAGAACCCGCCATACGCTGCATCGACGTGGAACCACAGCCCCTCGCGCGTCGCGACGTCCGCGATCGCCCCGAGCGGGTCGATCGCGCCGGTGTTCGTCGTCCCGGCGGCGCCGATGACCAGGAAGGGACGTCTGCCGGCCGCGCGATCCTCGTGGATCATCCGGGCGAGCGCCTCGGGATCCATCCGTAGCTCGCTGTCCGTCGGCACGATCCGGAGCGCATCCGGCCCGAACCCGGCGATCGTCGCGGCCTTCGTGTTCGAGCCGTGCGCCTGGTCCGTCACGTAGTACGTGCCGTCGAGGAAGTCGCGCCCGAGCTTCGCGTGCCGAGCCGTTACGACCGCGGACAGATTCGCGAGCGACCCGCCCGATGTGAGGACGCCCTGCGACGTCTCAGGTGGGAAGTCGAACAGCCCGCAGAGCCACCGCGTCACGTTCTCCTCGAGCTGGACGACGGCAGGGCTCGGCTGCCAGAGCCCCACGTACCGGTTCAGACCCTGTGCGAGGAACTCCGCCAACGCAGCGGTGTAGAGGCCGCCGCCGGGGATGTACGCGAGGTAGCCGGGCCCGCTGTACTCGAACGTGTGCCGGGCGGCTTCGAGGGCCTGATCGAGCAGCCCCTCGAGGTCGGCGGTACCGCGCTCCGGGGGCGTCGCCTCGAGGCGCCGCGCGACGTCGATCGCGCCGTGGGTTGCGTCGGCCGGCGCTTCGGCGAGGCCCCCGATCCACGCGATCAGCGCCTCGCTGACCGCGCCGGCCATGGCGCGCATCTCCGCGGGCGCCGGGTCGAGCGGCAATCCGCCGGCGACCAGGAGCGCCTCGACGCTCACGTCAGCGCTCGCGCGATCGTGTCCAGCAGTTCCTTCGAGGAGTCGGCCACCTCGTCGACGGCTCGATCGAAGGCCTCGCGGTGACGGGCGGTCGGCTCACGGAACCCGCTGACCTTCCGCACGTACTGCAGCGCGGCTTCACGGATCTCGTCGTCCGGCACGACGTCGGCACCGGCACGCAGTCGTTTGATGCTTCGGCACATGCAGGCACAGTACCGCGGGCGCCCTCAGAGGTGGCGGGCGAGATCGCGCACCCGCGTGGCGGACGCGAGCGCGCGGACGGCATCGGCGTCCGTCGGCCGGTCGGCGGGCGGCGCGAACCGCGCTCGTCGCACCGACCCAACGACGTCTGCCGCGTGGGCGGACAGCTCGCCGTCCAGTCGCGCGTCCGCCCGGACCGCGGCCAACACCTCGTCCGGCGTCCGGGTGGGGTCGCGGTCGAGACCGGCGGTCGCGAGGCCGGCGAGCAGCTCCCGATACGCGACGTCGAACGCGTCGACCGCGGGCGGCGGCTTCGCTCGACGCCGCCTTCTACGAAGCCCCACCGCGACCACAACCAACGCCATGACCGCGATGGCGATCGGGGATGCGGCACGGCTCGCACCGACCAGCGCGGTGAGGCGATGCGCCACGCCGCCCACGGCGGTGCGCACGCCGACCGGGACGGCGGTGCCGATCTGGGCCGTCACCCACGTCACGAGCCCCGCACCCACCGCCGAGCCCCATCCGCCGGGGACCGGCGGCACGCCGAACGTCGGGTCGTACGCGATCCAACCGATCTGGGGATAGAGAACCTCGACCCAGGCATGCGCATCCGAGTACCGCACGTCGTCATAGCCGGTGAACGGGTTGCGCTCGCCTGGACCGTAGCCGGTCACCATCCGCGTCGGGATCCCCTCCGCACGCAGGAGCACCGCCATCGCGGACGCGATGTGCTCGCAGAACCCGCGCCGGGTGTCGAACAGGAAATGATCGACGGCGTCCACGCCGTCGGGCTCCCGCGGCACCTCGAGGTCGTACCGGGTGTTGGTCTGCAGCCAGGACTGCACCGCCATCACCGCGTCGTACTCGTTGCGCGCGCCGGCGGTGATCTGGTCGGCGAGGTCGCGATCGCGCTCCGGCAGCTCGTCCGGCAGCTGGAGGTACCGGGCGTCGTATCCGGTGTCTTGCACGGGTCGCATGGGCGGCAGCTGCGCCAGATCGCTCGGCGGCATCGCGGGCACCGCCGACTCGACGGAATACACGAGCCCCTGGTCCAGGAAGATCGGCGCGCGGATCGACAGGTCGGCGTTGGTGCGCAACGCACCGCTCGGGAAGTAGACGGTCTGCGGTTGCGCGGCCGCGAACAGCACGTTGGGCTGCGCCTGCTCGATGAAGAACGTCTGCACGAGTTGTTTCGTCGGGCCGTTGAACCCGTTCGACCGTGGAACGTCGTAGCCGCCGGTGTCGTTGTTGACGAGCGGGATCAGATGGTGGCGCGACTCCGTCCACAGACTCCCGTCGTACGTGTCGAAAACCTCGGCTCGCCACAGCTGTGCGAACGGTGAGCGCACGCGGAAGACGACATCGTCGGACAACGCGCCGCGCGCGCGGAGGTCCATCACGTCGCTGAAGCCCGGGTAACCCGTGGAGGAGAAGTCCACGACCTGGCCGTCCGTTCCGACGTCGGGCAGGGCAGGGTTCTGGACGTGGTCTGCCGGCGCCGGCTGCGTACCGGGCGACATCCGGAACGGAAGCGACCGCACCATCGTGACCGGAACGCGCGGCATGACGGCGAACACGGCGATGGCGACGGCGAGCGCCACCGCCGCGATCGCCGAGACCGACCGGACCGGTGCCGACCGCCGCGAGCGCGGCGCCGTGCGGATGATCGTGGCCGCGTTCAGATCGCCGGCGAGCGGACGCGACGACGCCCACAGCCACGCGGCGGCCACAACAGCCCACGCCAGGAGCCACCACAGGTAGGAGGTCGACAACGCGAGCGCGCCGCCCACCGCGATCATCGTCGTGCTCGACACCATCGAGAACGCAAGGTCCCGGCGCCGAGGCACATCGAACGCGTGCAGGACCTGCACCCACAAGAACAGCGCCGCCAGCGGGGCACGGGCGGCATCCGGCGAGGTGACGTAGCCGATCTGCCCCAGGAACCGCGCCGTCGCGACGAACAGGCCGCACGCGAGCGCGACCTTGACCGCGACATTGTTCGACCGGCGGCGGCGGTACGACACCAGGTAGCCGATCGGCGCGAGGATCAGCGCGAGGAACGCCGTCCGATCGCTCAGGACGCCCTGCACCACGACCGCCAACAGCCCGATCTCGACGGCGGCGGCCACCGCGACACGCATCGCGACTCCATCTTCGGGAAGCGCCTTCGCACCGGTGAGCCGGAGCTTCACGACGGGACCCCCGCCCTGGCGGCGGGCGCCGAGACCCGGATGCCGAAGCCGTCGTCCCCGAGCCACCGCACGACCTCGATGCCGTCCGGGAGATGCCACAGCGGCTGCCCGGATCCGATCGTCACCACCACGATCCGTTGGATCACCCGCGCCAGAGGCCCGAGCGCCAAGCCCGCCTCCTCGTTGAGGGCCTCGGCGGCCGCGACGACCACAAGCGTGCCGACGCCGCGAACGGCGTCGCCGGCGAGCCAACCGATCGCGGTCGCGGCCGCGATGTCGCTCTCACCGAGCCGCGCCAGCCACCGATGTAACGCCAGGGCGCTCGCACGCGACACGACGGCCGGACCGTCCGCGGCCGCGGCGGCGAGCCGGATCCCGACACCGGTCGCCGAGGCCGACGACACGATCGACGCGGCAACGGAGCACGCCTCGTCAAGCACGGCGTCGTCGTGCGTGTCGATCCAGACGGCGAGTCGCGGGACGCGATGATCCTCGAGATCGCGGACCACAAGCTCCCCGTGCCGCGCCGAAAGGCGCCAGTGCACCTGCCGGATCGGATCGCCGGGGCGGAACTCGCGGACCCCGAGGTACTCCGGTCCCTGCCCGCGCCGGGGATCGGTCTCGGTCGCGGCCTCGCGCGAGGACGCGAGGTCGACGAACGGCAACGCGCCGAGTGGCACGATCCGAGGAAGGACGAGCGTGGTCGCGTCCGCCGGGAGGCGGCGGCGTCGTTCGGCGACGCCGAACGGCGCCGCTGAACGCAGTTCGACCACCGCGGTGCGCGCCTCGCCACGGCGAGGCGCGCCGCGCTCCGTCCACACCTCGACCCGTTCGCCCGGACGGACCGCGCCCAGATACATGTTTGCGCCGCCGACATGCAGGTCGTGCGCGACGATCCCCCAGCGCACCGCGCGTTTGCGGTTGGTGACGGCGAGGCGGACCCCGGTGCCCACACCCTGCCGCGTCTCGGCCGGCGCCGTGAGCTCCACCTCCAGCCCGCGCAGCGCGACGAGCGGCACGACGATGCCCGCCACGGCGGTGCCCAGCAGCAGCGCGGCGAGCACGAACAGCCACCCCGCCTGCGCGTTCGTGCCGATCAC
>C688J18823_10001876_pt1 | contig 13091 bp, 13 predicted proteins | sample HopSoiMetagenom1_FD_18823 | JGI IMG/M metagenome (IMG submission 18823)
GCCGTAGCTGTTGAAGTCCTGCGGCTCGACGCCGTTCTCGATCAAGTAGCGGCCGGCGGGCGAATCCTTCTTGATCGAGCCGGCGGGACTGATGTGATCGGTCGTCACGCTGTCGCCGAAGATCGCCAGCGGACGCGCGTTGCTGATGTCGGCCGCTTTCGATGCCGACATGCCGAAGCCGGTGAAGAACGGCGGCTCCTGGATGTAGGTCGACTGCGTATCCCACTGGTAGAGCTGTCCGGCCGATGACGGGATCTGATTCCACAACGGGTTCTGATCGGCGAAGCTCGCGTAGAGTCTGCGGAAATCGTCGGGATCGAGCGCTTTCGCCATCATGTCGCGGATCTCGTCGAGCGACGGCCAGATGTCTTTCAGGAAGACATCCTGGCCATCTTTGCCTTGACCGATCGGCTCGTGCGTGAGGTCGATGTCGATCCGTCCGGCGAGCGCGAACGCGACCACGAGCGGCGGCGACATCAGGAAGTTTGCGCGGATCGACTGATGCACGCGCGCTTCGAAGTTGCGGTTGCCGGAGAGCACGCTGACGCCGACCAGATCGTGCTTGTTGATCGCGTCCTCGATCTTCGGATCGAGCGGGCCGGAGTTGCCGATGCAGGTCGTGCATCCGTAACCGACCGTGTAGAAGCCGAGCTGGTCGAGGAACGGCGTCAGTCCGCTGCGGCGGTAATACTCGGTGACGACGCGCGAGCCGGGTGCGAGCGAGGTCTTGACCACCGGCGACACGGTCAGTCCGCGCTCGACCGCTTTCTTCGCCAGGATGCCGGCGGCGAGCATGACGGATGGATTGCTGGTGTTCGTGCACGACGTAATGGCGGCGATCAGGACATCGCCATGGTGCAGCTCGACGGCGGTGGCCGGCGTCGAATCGGCGAGCGAGGCCGCGTCGACGCGATCGGGCGTCGGGCGGTTATTCATCATCTCTTCTTCGGTGGTGACGCTGGTGTTCTTCGGCGAGACGATGCCCGTGGCCTGATCGCCGCCGCCGGTCACCACGCCGCGCGACGCTGCGCCGACCGTCAGTTTCGCCATGCGCTCGATCTCCGCCGCGTGCTTGCCGTAGCCGTTCGGCGGCTCCGACTGCAGCTCGTTGATGAATTTCGATTTGAGCGCCTGGATCTCGATGCGGTCCTGGGGACGCTTCGGTCCCGCGACGCTGGCGCGGACGCAGCCGAGATCGAGCTCGAGCTCCTTGCTGTAACGGAGGTCGCCTTTCTTCGGCATGCCGAAGAGGCCCTGCGCCTTGAAGTAGTTGCCGAATGCGCTGACCTGTTCGTCGGTGCGGCCGGTGAGCGCGAAGTAGCGGAGCGATTCGTCGTCGACCGGGAAGAAGCCCATGGTCGCGCCGTACTCCGGCGCCATGTTGGCGATGGTGGCGCGATCGGCGAGGGAGAGCGATGCGGCCCCTTCGCCGAAGTACTCGACGAATTTGCCGACCACTTTCGCCTTGCGCAGCATCTCGGTGAGGGTGAGGACGACGTCGGTCGCGGTCACACCTTCACTGACGCTGCCGCTGAGATGCACGCCGACGACGTCCGGCGTCAGAAAGTAAACAGGTTGACCAAGCATCCCGGCCTCTGCTTCGATCCCGCCGACGCCCCAGCCGAGGATGCCGATGCCGTTGATCATGGTGGTATGTGAATCCGTTCCTACCAGGGTATCGGGGTACCAGAGGCCTTCGTTTTCCATCACCCCGCGCGCGAGGTACTCGAGGTTGACCTGGTGCACGATGCCGATGCCCGGAGGCACGACGCGGAATCCGCTGAATGCCTGCGTCCCCCATTTGAGGAACTGATAGCGCTGCTGGTTGCGCTTGAACTCCATGTCCATGTTGAGCTGCAGGGAGTCTTCGCGATTGGAGTAGTCGACCTGGACGGAGTGGTCGATGACGAGATCGACGGGGACGAGCGGCTCGATGATCTTCGCGTCTTTGCCGAAACGAGCGGCGGCGGAGCGCATCGCCGCGAGATCGACGAGCAGCGGCACGCCGGTGAAGTCCTGCAGCAGCACGCGCGCGACCATGAACGGGATCTCTTCGGTGCGCTCGGCATTCGGCTCCCACCTGGCGAGCGTGGCTACGTCGTTTTCGGTGATCTTCTTTCCGTCGACGTTGCGCAGGACGGATTCGAGGACGATGCGGATCGAGACAGGGAGCTTCGAGACGTTTTCAAATCCGGCCGCGGCGAGCTTGGGGAGCGAGTAGAACTGGCCGGTTTTGCCGGCGCCGAGGTCGAATGTGTCGAGTGTATTGAAGGTGTTGTGCGACATGGGGGCGAGCATATCAAAGCGAGAGAAACGGGGATTGAATGCAGAACGCAGAACGCAGAACGCAGAATGAAGAATTTAGAATTGAGGTGGCGCTTCGCGCACGTCCTTTTTCTAAATTCTGATTCTGCGTTCTGCGTTCTGCGTTCAATCCCCCGCATTCAATCCCCCTGCACTCTCCATCAGGTACACTCTGCGCACATTTCGCAACGGAGGTTTCAATGCACTCGCTCGACGTCCAAATTGCATCCAAGCACCTGCTCGATCATCCGTTTTACCAGCGCTGGTCGGCTGGCACGCTGACGCGTGCGGAGCTGCAGGAGTACGCGCGGCAGTACTGGCATTACGCGCTCGCTTTCCCCACGTTTGTCAGCGGCATTCACGCGCACACCGACGACCTCGCCACGCGCCAGCTGCTGCTCGAGAATCTGATCGAGGAGGAGCGCGGCTCCGAAAATCATCCCGAGCTCTGGTTGCGCTTCTGCGAATCGCTCGGACTCAACCGCGACGAAGTCGTCTCCTGCGTCCCGAACCCTGCGACCCGCGCGTTGATCGACTCCATGCGCTCGCTCGCCCGCGAAGGCGCGCTGCACGAAGGGCTCGCGGCGCTCTACGCGTACGAGTCGCAGATCCCCGCTGTGGCGAAAGCGAAGATCGCCGGACTCGCGCAGTTCTACTCGATGGACGCGCCGGCGTTCTTCACGGTGCACGAAGAAGCGGACGTGCATCACTCCGCCACGTCGCGCGAATTGCTCGCGCGTCTGTGCAATGACGACGCGAAGACCGCGCAGGCGGAGAACGCTACGTCACGAGTCCTCGACGCCCTCTACGGTTTCCTCGACTCCGTAACGGCGTAACGTCCGCACCTGCTCCAGGATCCGCCGCGCGCGAGCTTCGTGCTCGCCCGCGGCGACATAGATCCGCGCACTCCACGGCTCCGGTTCGAATCCGCCGTCGACCACGCGATCGAGCAACGACAACGCCGTTCCGGCCTGGATCACGTACGGCACGCCCGCCTTCTCCAGCCGCTCGATCAGCGTGTCGATGAGCCACGGCGCGTTCTCCTCGGTCAGCGGCACGAGCTGCGTCTCGCTCGGATCCTCTTCGAGCGTTTCGACGAGCAGCGCGCCGCAATCGGAGCAGCGCTCGATGCCGTCGCGGTATTCGGTCTCGCAATCAGGACAGAACATCGTCTTCACACCACAGCCGCTGCTTTCGCCGCAGCGACCGCCTTTTCATCCCGCTTCCGCTCCGGCCAGCCGCGGCGCTTCACTTCATCGAACGTCAACAGCGAGTTCGCGTAGTAATCGCGCAGCATCAGCTCGTTCGGATTCCAGCTCCACACGCCGTCGCGCTCGACGATCAACCGCCGCAGTGCGAGGATCTCGCGCGCCGCGGTCCAGATCTCCGCGCCGCTCTTCTCGCGCGTGAGCCAGACGCGATCGGAGAACGCGGCGCGCTCTTTTTCCAGTGCCGCAGCGATGTCCGCATCGCTCCACGCATCGCGCTGCGCGAACAGCCGCGCGACGAGCGTCACCGGCGTCAGCGGCAGCACGCGCGAGATCTCGTCCATCACCCGCTCGGCGAGCGCGGTCAGCGCGTCCTTGCGCTCCTCGAACGTCTCCGCGAGCAGCGACGGATGCTCCTTGATGAAGTCGTCGACGATGATCGGCGTGCCGAACGTGACGATCGCGTAGCCGTATCGCTTGAAGCGCTTCACCAGACTGCGCGCGAAGTTCTTGAAGAGAAATTCGAGCGTGGTGTTGAGCTTCTCGACCTTCGTCGATCGATCTTCCTTCCCCAGCAGCTCCTCGGTGAGATTGCGATCCTCGAGCACGCGGTCGTAGTTGATCGCGGTCGGCATCAGCACGAGCGGCTGATTGAATTCGGGATCGCGCTTCGAATGCACGATGTAGTCAAGCATCCCCAGCTTCGGCTTCTGGAACGCACCGTCGCGCGTCAGTCCGCCTTCGATGAAGATCCCCTGCGTCACGCCGTTGCTGGTGATCGTCTGCACGAAGCTCGACAGCACCGCGTGATACAGCGGCTCGCGATACCGGCGCCGGATGAAGTACGCGCCGAACCACTTGAAGAGGTGATTCAGCGGCCACACGCGCGCCCACTCGCCGACCGCGTACGACAGCGAGATGAACTTGAAGAGCATGTGCGCGACGAGGACGTAGTCGGCGTTCGACCGGTGATTGATGACGTAGACGACGGCCGTGCCTTTCGGCGCGACGGCATTGAAATCGCGGATCGGCGTCCGCTCCACGACCGGCCGGTAGAGGAAGTGCATGATCGCCCGCGCGAGCGGCGCGCCGAAGCGGTAGTACGCCAGCAGGTTGAATTTCGGGACGATCTCGCGCAGGTACGTCTTCGCCTGCCGCGTCGCGATCTCGGTCGAGACGTGATGCTCTTTCGCGTAGCGCTGGATGGCATGGACGACTTCGCGATGTCCGAAGACTTCGAGCTCGATGTCGGCGTGCTGACGCTTGAGCTTGAATCGATCGATGCGGATGCGGCGCGAGCGCTGAAGGCGCCGCGCGTGCCGTTTGCCGAAGATCACGGCGAGGAGGAGCGCGACGCCGAGGGCTGTCAGCGCGAGGACGATTCGAAGCATGGCCGTGTTTTTGATTCTACCGCGTGACATGGCGCGTGCGGTCGAGCGGGCACATGTGGAGGTCGAGCGCGGCGGGATCGACATCCTGTACCGTCCGCGTGTCGAGCACGATCAAGTCGATTCACTGCGCGATGTGCAACGACTGCTGCTCGTCCTCTGCCCGCAAGGCCGCACCGAAAGCCGCGTGATCGCCATCGGACGCAAACGGATCCGCGACCGTTTCTGGGGCTTCGTCGACCTCGTCGATGATCCGCAATACGTGGACCTCACCCTCAGTGCTCACACCTATCTGACGAAGACGCGCGGTGCCCGCCATCTCCCTGCTGCTCGCGTCGCGGCGTCCGGCACGTATTCGATCTCGCAGCACGACGATCACACGCACCTGCAATACGAAACGACGCTGCGCGAAGATCGCGAGATCGATGTCGAGCCCTCGGGCGACTTCATCGTGTCGGTCGCGAATCCCGATCCGACTGCGTGGGGCCTGCTCGAAACGCCGCCGCTGCAGGACGAGCTCTTCCCCGAGTACGAAGTGCACGTCACGGTTCCGACGCCGTTCCCCGCGCACATTCAGGAGCGATTCCGCGGGCGGCGCTACATCGATTTCGAGCCGGAGCTGCTCGACTATCCGGGCGCCGAGCTGATCTTCATCGACTCGAAGAGGTGACGCGATTACGCGGCTGCATCGAGGATGTCGAACGGTGCTTCGAGTAATCCGCCGAGGAGGAGATGTCCGGCGAGTCCGCGGGCGTGCGTCTGCCACGGGAACGCTTTCGGCGGCGGCGTGAGCTTCAACGCGGTATTGACGCCTTCATCCATCGTAGCGAAGAAGAGCGCACCGTAGAGCAGACCGGACCCGATGTGGAGTTTCTTCGAGTTGTGTCTGAGCCCGGCGTAGAGCGCGCCGGCGGAGAGGCCGAGCGCCCAGTGGATCGCGTTGCCGTATTTCTTATCGCCGAGCCAGCGCTCCGCCGCGTTTTCGTACGCGCTCTTGCCGCCCCGCGCGGAGTCCTCGCGCTGTTTCGCGAACGGGTTCTCACGCTCGTAGAGTGCGGAGGTCGCTTTGTCCATGAGCCACGTTGCAGCCGCGGCCGTGCCGATGCCGATGAGAAGGTCTGTCGCAAGGTTACGCATACCCTCCCCCGTTGCAGCTTCAGCACCACCGGAGTGCGGCGGCCATGCCGCCGCTGATTCTTCGTAAGGCGGCCATGCCGCCGCCCGACTCTTCGCAAGGCGGCCATGCCGCCGCTGACTCTTCGCAAGGGCGGCCATGCCGCCGCCCGACTCCTCGCAAGGCGGCCATGCCGCCGCCCGACGCGCGGCATGGCCGCGCGTACCGTGAGCGGCGGCATGGCCGCCGCACTCCGAGGCGTTACTGCATTTCCGCCAGCACCTTCGCGCCGATTGCGGGCAGCAGCTTCACATCATCCGCAATCCCGCGCGTGAAGACGACGAGGATGAACTTCTTCCCGTTCGGCAGCTCGATGTACGCGGCGTCGTTGCGCACTTCGCTCGTCCATCCCGCTTTCGACCAGAGCTTCGAGCCGGCGGGGAGTGCTTCGCCGAGGAATTCCTTGATCTGGTTTTCGTCCTTGCGCGGCGTATCCATCGGCCGATTCAGCAGTTCCATCATCGCCTTGCTCGCCTCGGGGGACACTGCGCGTCCGCGCACGATCCACAACAACATCGATGCGACCGCGTTCGCCGTCGCGCGATTGCGATGCTCGCGATTCGCCCCGAGAAGCTGGACGTCGCGGCCGAACGGTCCGAAGCTCCACGGCTTTGCCATGGCGCTGATGTCGTAGCCGAGCGGCACCAGCCAGCGATTCACGACGGAGCGCTTGTCGATGAACTTCTTCAACGCGCGGCCGTCGAGCTCGGGACCGCTGCACGTGTCGCTGATCGCGTCGAGGATGAATGCCGTCGCGTCGTTGTCCGAGACATGGATCATCTCGCCGAGCGCGCGCGGCACATCGGGCAGCGTTTCCTTCTTCTGATGGTAGATCTCCGCCATGTAGAAAAGCTTGACAACAGAGGCGGGATAGAAGGGCGCATCGCCGTGGTAATCGCCGCGCGAGATCGTCGACATGTTGGTCAACTCGACCATCGTCAGCGACAGGTCTTCCGCCTTCAATTTCGGAAAATCTTTGAGCGTCGACTCCGCGACGTGCCGCAGCTTCGTCTCAATGGAAGGATCGACCGGAAAGTCCTTGAACTCCCGGTAGTCGGCGTTTGCCGACAGCGCCAACGTGAACAGGATCAGAACAATACGTACACGCATGGCTCAGGATTGTACCGAGACCGGCGATAATCGGGCACAGATGGACCCTCATAAGTCCCTGTTGGACGCGCGGGATGCGATCAAGCGCGCGGTGGCATTCGTATGCCGCAAGCACGGCCTGCACGGTGCGGATGCGGAGGACTTCGCCTCGATCGTCAACCTGAAGCTTCTGGAAGATGACTGCGCGATCCTCCGGCAGTTTCGCGGCGAGAGCAATCTGAACACGTATCTCAACATCGTCGTGCATCGGATCTTCATCGATCAGTGCGTGCACGAACATGGAAAGTGGCGACCGTCGGCGGATGCGAAGCGGCTCGGCCCGGTGGCAGCCGAGCTCGAGCGCAGGATGCAGTGGGACGGCGAAGCGAGCGAGGACGCAGTGCGGCAGACGGCGGCCGCGCATCCCGATGTGCCGGTCGACGAGATCGAGAAGATCGCGGCGGCTGTGCCGCAGAAGGCGAAGCGGCGCTCGGTCGTACCGCTCGACGAAACGGTGGAGCTTTTCCTGACGGCGCGCGAGGAGTCGGACGTGTTGATCACGACGCGCGCACGAAAGAAGTTGCGCGCGCAGGCGGAGCGCCTGGTGCGAAAGCGGCTGTCGATGCTGGAGCCGCAGGACCGGCTGATTCTGCAGTTCCAGTTCGAGTCGGACATGCATCTGTCCGACATTGCACGGCAACTGCAGGTCGAGCAGAAGCCGCTTTACCGCCGCCGCGAACAACTCTTCCGCGAATTGCGTTCCGAGCTGGAGAAGGAAGGGATCGGTGCAGAGGACGTCAGCGATCTGCTCGAGCACCCGGACGACGAATGACGATCATCATGCGAAATAACTCTTTCGGTCCGTCTACTGATGGCAGGAGAGAGTTGCTAGCGACGAAGGAAATGAGATGACTGTCGCCAGTGAAGCCGACCGCTGTCCCCCATCTGAGGTCCTGGCAGCGTTCGTCGATCACCGTCTGCCGCGCACCCGCGTCGTCGCGCTGACGGAACATTTGTCCACGTGCGCGGAGTGCAGGTTTGTCGTGGAATCAGCGGTCGAAGCGCAGGAAGAAGAGAAAAGCGAAACGTCGTCACACGCGCGGACGTGGTGGCTGGGCGGCATCGCTGCGGCGCTGGCGGCAGTGTTGTTTTTGACGCCGATGGCGCGGATGAAAGTGCAGACGTATCAGAGGGAAGCGGCGATGCGGGCGTTCGTGCAGGCACAGCCGAAAGAGAAGCGCGGCGTCGAGTCGCGGCTGACGGTCTTTCCGTACGCGCCGTTCCGCACGATGCGCGGTGAGCATGACAACGAGAAGGAGCCGCTGGAAGGCCTGCTGTTCAAAGACAAGGCGGACGAGGTCATCGAAAAAACGCTTCACGATCCGTCGCCCGCCGCTGCGCACGAACGCGGAATTGCCCAACTCGTCAGCGGCAATGCCGATAAAGCAATTCAGGATTTGACCGCAGCGACGTCCATGAATGATCCCCGCGCGTGGAGCGACCTCGCCGCCGCGTATGTCGTTGCGAAGCAGTACGACAATGCCGTCGACGCGGCGAACCGCGCGTTGAAACTCGATCCGACGCTGAACGATGCGCGCTTCAATCGCGCACTCGCCGCACAGACAGCTGCAGATCAAGTCAAAGAATGGACCGACTATCTGAAACACGACTCGACCAGTCCCTGGGCGGACGAAGCGCGGATGAATCTCGAGAACGCGCAGATCGAACTGACGCCGATCCGTTCGAATCCCTGACGCGAGCTCACCTGGTGACGGTGCGCAACCTCATCCGCCGAGCTTCTTCAGTTCTCCGTCGAGATGCTGAAGCGCGTTCTGCAGCGCCGCGCGATGCACGTCCGAGCGGCTCTTCTCCAGCTCACTGAGGACGCGGCGGCGCGACATCTCCACACTTTCGCGCTTGCGCCGCAACTCGAGCTCGCCGCGATCGCCGTCATTCTGCGACCGCGCCTCACGCGTTTCCTGTTGCGACTCGACCGACTTGCTTTCCCAACCGCGGGCCATGTTCAGAAAACGCGTGCAAGTTTCACGCGCGCAGGAGTGCGACAGCTTGCCGCTGCACTCCGAGTTACGCGCGGCGCCACTCGTTGATCCGCGCTACCACCTTCTCCGGCGTGAATCCGAGGTGCTCGGCGATCTGCTCGTACGGAGCGGAATGGCCGAACGTGTCGATGCCGATCACCAGCGCGTCGTGATTGACGTACTTGTACCAGCCGTCGGAACGGCCCGCTTCGATGGCCACGATCTTCGAGCGGTCGCCGAGGACTTCGTTCTGGTAGTCAAGAGGTTGACGATCGAACAGATCGAGGCACGGCGCGGACACGACGCGCGCACGAACGCCTTCGCCGCGCAGCAGCTCTGCGGTCTTCACCGCGAGCGGCGTTTCGGAACCGGTGCCGATCAGCGTGATGTCGCCGTCGGCGTACGTGTCGAGCACGTATGCACCGCGCCAGATCTGATGCGGGTCGAATGCTTCGCCGTGCGGGATCGGCTCGAGCTTCTGCCGCGTCAGCACGAGCACCGTCGGCCCCTGCGATTTGCCCACAGCCCACGCCCACGCCATCGCCGTCTCTGCGCCATCCGCGGGACGGAACAGCGTCATGTTCGGAATGAGCCGCAGCGCAAAGAGATGCTCGATCGGCTGATGCGTCGGGCCGTCTTCGCCGAGGAAGACGGAGTCATGGGTGTAGACGAAGATCGACGGGATATTCATCAGACACGCGATGCGCACCGATGCACGCATGTAGTCGGAAAAGATGAGGAACGTCGCGCCGTACGCGCGCCACGAGCCGTACAGCGTGAGCCCGTTCACAATCGCGCCCATGCCGTGCTCGCGGATGCCGAAGTGGAGGTTGCGTCCTTTGAAAATGTCGAAATTCGGCGCGTGACCTTCCTCCCCTTTCGGCCGCTCGATCGATGTCGCGTCTTTGATCAGTGTGCTCGTCGACGGAGCGAGATCTGCCGATCCGCCGACGACGAACGGTGCGATCGATGCGAGCTTCTGAATGACCTGCCCGGACAACGCGCGTGTGGCGATCGCCTTGTCCGACTTGCCCGCCTCGACGAGCTGCGCTTCGAAGCCTTCGGGCAATGTGTGGTTCCAGTAGCGATCCCATTCCGCCGCCGCTTCCGGGTTGCGCGTGCGCCACTCGTTGTAGCCCTTCTCCCACGTCTTGCGCGCGCGAGCGAGCTTCTTCGTCTTGCGCGTGAACTCCGCCTGCACTTCATCCGGCACGTAGAACGCCGGCTGTTCGGGCCATCCGAGATGCGCCTTCGTCGCTTTCACTTCATCCGCGCCGAGCGGCTCGCCGTGCGCGCGTGCAGTGCCGTGGAACTTCGGCGAGCCCCAGCCGATGATCGTTCGGGCGATGATCAGCGTCGGCTTCGCCGTCTCTTTCTGCGCGCGGCGGATCGCTTTGCGCACCGCGTCGCGATCGTGTCCGTCGATCTTGAGCACGTGCCAGCCGTACGACTCGAACCGCTTCTTCACATCCTCGGAGAACGACAATCTCGTTTCACCTTCGATCGAAATGTTGTTGTCGTCGTAGAAGAAGATGAGATTGCCGAGTCCGAGGTGGCCGGCGATCGATGCGGCTTCGTGACTGATTCCTTCTTCGAGATCGCCGTCGGAGCAGATGCCGTAGATGTAGTGATCGACCGGCTTGAATGCGTCGTCCGTATTGAATCGCGCGGCGAGCATCTTCGCGCCGAGGGCCATGCCGACCGCGTGCGCGATGCCCTGTCCGAGCGGACCGGTCGTCAATTCGATGCCGGTCGCATGGCCGTACTCCGGATGGCCGGCGGTCTTCGATCCCCACTGACGGAAGTGCTGCAGCTCGTCCATCGTCATGTCCGGATAGCCGGTGAGATGGAGGAGCGAATAGAGCAGCATCGATGCGTGGCCGGCGGAGAGCACGAAGCGATCGCGATTGGTCCACTTCGGCGCGGTCGGATCGTGGTGGAGAAATTCGGTCCAGAGGACGAAGGCCATGTCCGCCATGCCCATCGGCGTGCCGGGATGTCCGGAATTCGCCTTCTGCACCGCGTCGACGGCGAGGAATCGGATGGTGTTGACGCAGAGCTCTTCGAGCTTGTCTTTCTGTCCGATGCGCGGCTCGTTGCTCTCTTCCGCTACTTCGATTGCAGTTGCCGCGTTGGTCTGGTCGTCCATACGTCCCTCCGAAGGATCGGGATTATACTCAGCGCACTTCTTCCAAAATTCACGGGCGCGGGGAGGATTGGATGGCAACGGCAGTCGACGAAACGACCGTCACCGTGAAAGGGTCGCCGGTCCGCAGTCTGCAGAAGTTCATCGACAGCGATCTCACACTCGAACAGCGCGAGGCCGTGTTCCGCAACCTGCCACCGGAGTACGCCACGCGGTTCCGCTCGCCGATCCTCGCCACGGAAACGATTCCCGTGCACATGCTGAACCGGCTCACCGAGGAGTCGGCGAAAGCGAAAGGCGAACCGGTCGAAAGTTTCGCGCGGCGCGCGGGACGCGAAGCCGCCGGCGATGCAATCAAAGGCATTTACCGGTTCTTCGCGCTGGTGATGACGCCGCAGGCGCTGCTCTCGAAGGCGTCGCAGATGTGGAGCTCGCTCTACAACCGCGGCGACCTGAAGGTCGACAGTCAGACGGACAGAAGCGCCCGCATCCGGCTGGTCGGATTTCCATCCGAGAACGCGGGATGCGCGCGCATCACCGGATGGATCGAGCGCATGGCGGAGCTGACGGGCGTGAAGAATGTGAAGGTCGTGCAGACCGCGTGCTTCGCAAAAGGGCAGCCGCATTGCGAGTGGACGGTGAACTGGCAATGAACGTGTTCCCGCTCCAGTCCGATCACCCGCTCTTCCGCTATTTCACCGACGACGAGCGCACGCGCGTGGAGAAGCTCGGCCACATCCGCTACCTGAAGCAGGGCGATTACCTGATCCAGGCGCGCGATACGGACTCGACGCTCTTCACGATCGAGGACGGACATCTCGACATCGTCGCGAATCGCGACGGCCGCGAGATCGTCGTGGCCACCGTCGGTCCCGGCGACGTCCTCGGCGAAGTCTCGTTCATCGACGACTCGCCGCGCTCGGTGTCGGTGCGCGCGGGCGAAGGCGCGGCCGTGCGTGCGTGGGACAAGCGGACGCTCTCCGAGGCGCTCGCCTTCGATCCGCAGCTGCTGGCGAAGTTCTCGGTGGCGATGAACGAGCTGCTGGTGGAGCGTCTGCGGGACACGGCGCGAAGGGTGTAGGGCAAGCTCTCAGCTTGCCCCCCGGCAACCTGAGAGGTTGCCCTACACCATGTTGCCCCCGGCAACCTGAGAGGTTGCCCTACACCATGTTGCGCGGCAACCTGATACACGTCACGCCACGCGTTTGCGGCCCCTTACGATCGCGAGCGTGATCGACGCGACGGCGCTCCAGAGGACGCACCAGACGAACAGTCCGGCCGCCAGGATGTAGAGGCCGAGCGTCGCTTCGCCGTTCCAGGCGGAAGAGCCGCCGGAGCCGTTGATCACGTTCGCGATGATGCTCTCCATCGTCCAGAACCCGAACGAGTCGACGAAGGCGAGTCCGAGCAGCAGCAAAAACGCGGCGCCGGTCGACAGACGGCGTTTCACGGCGATGAAGGTGACGACGACCGGCAGCACCGTGGCGATGACGAGCAGCAACAGGCCGAAGACCTTCTCGCTCATTTCCCGTACTCCAGCGCGTACCGGATCCGCTCGTTCGTCGACGGATGGCTGTAGTGCCACAACTCCACGAAGCGGTTCGGCGCGGGGTTGTACTTCGCGTCTTCCGCGAGCTTCTTGAACGCGCTCGCCATCGGCTCGTTGAAGTGCGTGAGCTGGAGTCCGAACACGTCGGCCTGATGCTCGACGTGGCGGGAGAACGCGGACGTGACCGGCGTCAG
>C688J18823_10001877_pt1 | contig 13089 bp, 18 predicted proteins | sample HopSoiMetagenom1_FD_18823 | JGI IMG/M metagenome (IMG submission 18823)
GACATACCCCACGACCAGCATCCGGATCATCAGTTCCGGATCGATCGACGGGCGCCCCATCGACGAATAGTGAGATGCAAGTTCACCGCGAAGCCANGACAGATCGAGNGCAGCATCGATCTTCCGNACCAGATGATCTTCNGGAACCGCGTCGCCAAGACGAAACTCGTAGAACAGTTGACCTTGGTCACTCTTCAGACGGCCCATCATGGATCGACCTCGCCGAGATTCGCGTCAACACAACGGAATCACGGTTCGCGGCCTGTCTCAACCGACTTTTGCAACAAAATCAGCCACTTGCCGACTCATTCGTACTTGTCCTCGAAAGCCCAGCCGGGGTCGTCGAACGGCGCGTCGGTGAGCGTAGCGAGCATCGGATGTAAACGCTTGGGCAGGTCGACGTCTGGGCTCATTCAAGGGCCAATCCTTCAGAGCGCGTTGCGTAATGCATTGGACGTCCTTCAAGAATGAGGGAACGCTCAAAGCCATGGCATGTTCCGTCAGACGCCGCCGCAATCTCAGAGTGCGCGACGTTAACTATCGAACGGGAAGGGTGGATCAGACCGATGGCCAGAAAACTCAAGACCTACAGACTTCGCTAGGTTTCTTCGATCTGGCGATCGCCGCTCCCTCCATGAAAGCGGCTCTGGAACGTGGGGCGAAGACAGCAATCTCCCACCAAGGCGCTGCGAAGGAGAGCCACGATCCGGGCAGCATCGCCGCGACCACCGCACAGCCTGGCGTCGTTCTCACGCGCCCGGTCGGATCCGACCGACATTTCAGCGAGCTTGCCGAACTGCCCACCAATCTTGGTGGCGGCGGATCAACGAAAGCCAAGTCGAAAGGCCCAAGGGCGAAGAAGCCTTCTTCTCGCCCTGTCGACGAGGCTGCCGAGCGAAAGGCCGCGCTCGCCTACGAACGGGCACAGAAGCGCCGCGATGTTGAACGGGCGAGGGAGGAGGCCGCGAGGCAGAAGGAGCGTGAATGCCGTCAGCGTTGCGCGCAGGTCTTCTTGACCCAGTTATGTCCTCGGCCACTCGCGTACACGCTATCGCGAACCTTCGACACGACGCCTTCGAGACCGAACTCGCAGGCGTGCGCGAACATCTCGCGTCCCTCGATCTCGAAGCTTTCACTGAATTGGACCGTCGGTGGCGGCGATGATCCTGGTCAGTTCGGCCTTGCGCTCGAAGAGCGGCAGTTTTCGAATGTCCCTGCCGTTCAGGTAGAGCAGCGATCAATACGATCTTGGTCGAAAGTGCCCTTGAGCTCTTTCTGTAGCACCGAGAAATCGGTTGCGCCGTTGGTGGCGGGCACGACGACCTCGCCGTCGATGATCGCCGAGCCCGCCTTGATGTGCCAGGCGTCATCGGCGATCTTCCGGAAGCGGCTGGTCCAATCATTGCCGCGCCGGGTGAAGACCCTCACGGCCTCGTTTGTCAGATGGACTTGGACACGGTAGCCGTCGAGGGGTGAAGTTTCTTCGAGGGGATAGGGCCTCACGAACGCGGCGTGCCTGATCCCGTTATTGCAATTTCCACGAAATTGCCGAGAAAGACCTGTGACCATCACCGGCCACCGAGCGATAGAGCACCCAAAACATGACAGAGAAGGTTTTCATTCTGAACCGGCAGCTAAGTAATTGATATATCTGGGGGCGAATTCCTCGCGAAATTCAGAACGTACGTTGGAATTGCTCAGGGTCCTGCCTGATTCCTGCGCCGCCAGCTTGTTTTTTGCCACGATGCCTTCCAGCCGCCCGACGTTCTCCAGCAGCCGCTGGCTTGTCAGAATCAGAAAGTAATAGCCAAATTGCGGGTTCTGGAAGTAGATTTCGAGCAGCTTTTCGTACCCGATGGTCAGCACATGACCATCCTCGACGCATTCGATCGTCGCGGTTCGTCGGTTATCGGGCGTCAGAAAACCAAATTCGCCCATCAATTGGCCCGGTGGAAGCTCGACGCTGATTTCCCTCACCAGGAATTTTCCGGTGACGGTTAGCAACATTTCGTGGGCGGCATCGTCCTTCTTGAACAGAACATCGCCCTTGCGATACTTCCGCTCGGTCATGAACGGTTTGAGCCATTCCAGCGACGTATCGCCCTGCGTTGCGCTGCGAGCCTTCTTGACGAGGACGAGCATTTGACGGAGGCGATAGGCATTGATGGGAACCATCAAGAGGTACAACAGGAAGATCGTGATGGCTCCGGTGAGCGCGCCGAAGATGGCGAAAAATGCACAACCAATCATGTTCGCGACGCGCAACGGCACCATGGTCTGCGTCAGCAGGGTGGCGACAAAGAATATGGCGCCCACCAGGGCAAACATGTTGGCTAGGTTGATGTTGGCCAGCACAATTTCCAGTACACGATTGAAGATGGCGTCGTAGGTGACGTTATCGGGGTCTAGACCCATTTGGACCAGGATCTTTGCAATCCTGAGATTGTCCGCCGCCGTATCGAGAATACGATCAATCAAGTTGGGTTGGTCTGCGCTGTACAAATTCATTTAAATTACTCCGCACCGGTAGAGCAAAACCGCCTCGCGCCAAGCGGAGCAGGTATCGCGCCGGAGTTCGCTCCGTCGCGCCCGCCTTTATACCATGCATATGACGGGGCGTGGCTACCCTCGCTCGTGAACGTGCGGAAACACTAGGACGGCAGGTGTGTGCTGGGTGTTTAGGCCGCACGGCATACCAAGAGGTGAAAGACCTTCCAAACTCCTAATGCAGCTGATCACAAAGACTGAGCTAGTCGTGAATGTTTCGGCGCATCGCTGCTCGCCCGCGCCCACGAAGTGATCGAGTAGACTGTTAAGATTTCTGCGGCGCATGAGTCTCCAGTTGGCACTTCTCGGACGTGCCGCGAATTCCGGGCAGAGTCCGCTTTCGAGGGTCAAGCGGAAGTCGGATTTTCGAACCCGACAAAGGCAGCTTTTGGCGCAAAGCAGTCGTCGGATTGAACGGCGAAGACAGGCTCTTGCTTTGCAGCAAATGTCGTCGCCACTCGACGATCAAATCGCGGCGTTGACCCGGTGTGAGCGTGACGTGAAGGGATGCCGATCAACTGCCGTCTTGCATTTCTCGGCTCGCTGAATTATGACGTGGCTAGGGGAAATGCAGTCTCCCCTTGAGGCCTCGGTCCAAGAACTGTGCAACGCTCGACTTGTCGAGGAATTTGCACACATGGACCAAAACAGGCCACCCGCTCCTCCCAACGATTTTCTTTCGCAGTCTGCTACCGAGCCGACTTCTGCCGATATTGATCCGCCGCCGGAGCCCTGCCGAAACGAGCCCCGCGACGGGCCTTCGGTCGTCGTCTATTACCGAGATGAGGCAGAAGTACGCGATGGGTTCCTGATCGCGCTGCGCGCAATGGGGCTTGCCGAGGTCGAACAACACTCCGAGCCGTCAACGCCTCCCGCCCGGGGCGCTAAACCGTGAAGACGCGCCATTTTCCTACCTACTGCCGATCTGCATGCTTTTGTTTGCGTGCGATCCAATGGCATCGCGTGGCTCCACCGAAGCCATCACGTTCGACACGGCAAAACGGCTCGACGATTTCGTCTTTTTTGCCTCGGGCGACGGCAGGCCGCACCGGTGGTTGGTCATCGATAGCGACGCTGGTCGAGCATTGGCGCAGATCGCCTCTGATCCAAATGAAAATCGCCTGGCATTTGCGCTTTACCGCCCGCTTGCCGGGCGCGACGTCTACGTGTCAACCCGTTTCATGACCGATTCCAGCAAGATCGACCGGGCCGCCGGTGTATTCGTCCGGTTCAGGTCGCCTGATGATTATTATGCGGTACGCGCGAGCGCGCTCGAAAATAACGTGAACCTGTATCGCATCGCCGCCGGACAGCGAGAAACGATCGGAAGTATGGACGTCAACGTGTCGGGCCAGGCGCGACATACGCTCGGCATCGCGGCGAGCGAGGACCGGCTCACGGTATTTTTCGACGGCAGGGAGCTTTTTGTCGCGACCGACAGAAGGCGTCCGGGCCCTCCAGGCAAGGTCGGCCTGTGGACCGAGACCGACAGCATGACCGTGTTCGAAAATCTCGAAGTCTCAACTCTCCATTAGTTGGAAAATCAGACCGCAAGGAGAATTCGCGCCGCAACGTCGGCAATAGGATTGCGGTCTTTAAGATCTTCGAGATTGAAGGCCACTAATGCAGCCTCAACTTTCCGCTGAGCTTACGGTCACCCCGTCGCGCTTGGCGATGCGGGCCCTGACCCAAGCGTGAACCTCTTCCCGAACAAAGGCGATCCGGCGATCTCCAGCCTCGACGGCCGGCTCAAACATCGCAACATCATGAAAGGTGAAGCCGCTCGCCACGAGCGCCGCCCAGTCGATGTTGCGCCGGACCACCACGCCCAGGTGTCATTCCGCCAACATGCATTCCGCAGAGGTTCCCGCAGCACCACTTTTGCGCTGCCGCTCCACGGTCTTGATCTGCAGCATCTTGGTATTTGGTTTGGCATGAACTGCTGTCGCCTCTGATCATGCCAATGCGCGAACACAGCCGTGTTCTCGGTGCAACATCTCTTTTGTTCCATTGAAGGGACCGCAATTTTGGACTCGCACTCCGACCCGCTCGGTGCAAGCCTGCAAAACACCGGGCAGGCATTAAGCAAGCAATGATTTTTGAGGAACCCGGCGTGTCCGGAGAGCGGGAATGCTCTGCGGGACATTTTGTAATCAGCGCCCGCGTCGGGGTCTCATGATGCAAGGGGTAAATTGATGATGAGGTTACTGTTCATTGTCGTTGCTATCTGCTTTCCGGCCACCGCATTCGCTCAGAGTACGCCGATCAAAATCGGTAACAAACCGCTGGTCCGCTTAAAGCCGAAAGAACCGATGGGCTGCAAACTCGTTGGAACGGTCAGGGGGACAAAGCTATGGGCTGGTGACTGCGCAGGGCCAGAGCTTAGGGGCTCGACAACCACGACGGAAACGCAAGCATTGCCTGAGCAACCGACCGGGGCAATCACACCCGATCAGAAGGAGTGAACCACCCGNAACCCGTCGCCTGGGCAATAGNNGTCACAANGCATCGGCCTAAGCTTTTGCGAAGAGCCGTGACATCGTTCTCATGCTGCGAAAGCGGGTCATCCTTGGACAATCGAATGTTGCCTGCTGGCAATGCGCGATTGCAGCGTGGCGCGCCCCCGGCAGGTGTAGAAAAAAGAAGCTGTTCAAGCTTCAAAGCACCGAGGAGCCGGGCTGCCAAGCCGGCCCGAAATCGGTCTGGTTAGGGATGTTCGCGCGCGGCGTTTGACGGTTTGCTTCAACCTTTTCTCGGTCTGGAGGATCCGGCGAGGTGTGGGCAAGGGGAAATCTGCCAACAGAGAGTTCTTTCGAAGACGTGCCGTCCCGGACGGCGTTTTGCTGCTTTGCACAGATCAGCCGCAATTGAAAAGCGGACTGTTGCCGGCAAGTCACGCCATTTCCGGGAAAACAAGGTACGCAGCGGTATCCTATCCAAGAAGGAAACAGAATGAAGGTGGAGTTGGTGTTGGCGCAGCGCAGACATTCCTGCCAAAGACCTTGCAAGAGAGCTGCGTGTTCTTCTGATGGAGGAAGTCTCTCGTGATGGAACGTCCGGCGAGCGCCGGTAATCGCCTTCTCACCGCGTTGCCGCCGGCAGATCTCGCGCTGCTCGTCCCCCATATCCAGAAGGTGTCGCTCGAACAGGACGCCGTCGTGATACGGGCGGGAGATCGACGCCACCATGTTTACTTTCCACATAGCGGAGCCATCTCCTTCATGCTCGGCCTTCCGAGTGGAGAAACGATCGCAACCGCGGTAATCGGGCGCGAGGGAGCGATCGGGGCATTATCGGTGCTGGGACCATCTTACTTGTCGTCCGTGACCGCGGTCGTGCGGGTGGGCGGCACCGCATCGCAAATCTCCGTATCGCGCTTTCATGCAGCCTATATGGAGAGCGGCGCCATCCGACATGTGGTCGAGGCGCACACGAGGTCGATACTCATGCAATTCCAGCACGTCTCAGCCTGCAACGGGCTGCACTCGGTCGAGGCTCGCATGGCCAGGTGGCTGCTTCACCTGCACGATCGAACCGAGAACAACAACATCCTATCATTAACACAGGGGGCGCTTTCGCAGTTGCTCGGAGTGCGACGAACGACCGTGACGCAGGTGATTGCCAAACTCCGCGCATTAGGTGCCATCAGATCCGCTCGGCGAGGCTTGGTCGAAGTCGACAGGGCGCGGCTCGAGGAAGCCACCTGTGAATGCTATGACCTCATACGTTGTGCTACCGATCGGATCGTCCCGCATGAAGCCGTAGGGTCACGCCCGCATTTTTTTGCATCGGCCGACAAACTCCACGGCGCATGATCGTTTCAACATGCCATAACCGAGCAGGGTTGGGCTCGCGTCTTAGCCGGCGATAACTCAACGCTGCGGGCCGCCAGTTATCTGTAGATGGCCCAAGACCTACTGACCGCGACCCTTACGGACACGATAAGAGGCGGAAGTTATCGGGTCACTTAGCGTAACCTTGGGAGCGGAGCCACGCGATCTTGCGTTCCCCGTTCATCCACTCGTCGATGTCGGTCTTGCTTCTGAAGCCGGTGATTTCTCTGGGTGCGCCGCCTTCGTACTCTGCGACAATCATCCAGTCATCTTCCGAATTACGAACCGATTTAAATGTCACTTTTACTTTTGCCATGCAGCATTAAGCAGACATTTGTCTCAAATGCGAATCCCGCGCGGGCCCATGGCCCGGCCGTTCGAGCTGCATCTGCACGCCACGGTAAGGCGGGATTTGGATGGACCAGGTACCGGTAAACGGGAGGATCGGTCCGATGAGATGACCTGGTTCATCTACGCGTTGAAGGAAATCCGAGCGTGCTTAGAGGCTGAGATGCTTACGGACGCTCAACGGCGCCTGACTATGCTGTCGCGAGATATGGACAACCACAATGGTCAACGCATCACTCATCAGCCGGCTGTCTCACGTAATTGATCAAGTCGAAGAGCGGCGAAAACTGAACCGTCCGTGGAAGGTCGTGACCGTTCGTCGTGGCCTCCACGAGGACGGAAACGCGGCGTGCGATCGCCACTTCGCGGCCCATCCCGAAGATCGGGACGCGAACGTCGTGATCTATAATTTCTTCGGTAAGGGGTGACCCGTCACGGACTGACTTCCGGCCCGGCCAAATCTCAGAAGGAGCACTGGATCTTGCACGGTGAGGATTTTGGAAGCTAGCTCGGATGCTGCAGACGCATACTGCGATGTGCGAGCTCTCCGATATGCAGGTTCGCGCCGCCCTGGAAGATGCAGCAGCGCGGCTACCAGATCGTGAGGGCTCATGCAGCCCACGTCAGTTTACTGGCCTGAAGGCCTGGGGCCCCGAGGGGGACGGGTTCCTCGCCGATCCCAGCCTGCCGCTTGCTCCTCGACGAGGTCGGCGACCGACAGCGCTCAACGAGCGAATGCTGGAGAAGGTTCTAATGGGGCCGCCGGGTGGAGATCCTTCATCCTCCCGGCGACCCCGTGCCGACCGGGGCCGACATCAGCCAACCGGGGGCAAAGGGCTTCTAGAAAAGGGGCCGCCGAGTGGGGACGCGACGACCCCCGCCGGCCGCGTTCCTGTCACCGGAGACCGCAACCGACCCAATATGAACGTAACGCGCTCAGACTCGTTGCTAAGTTTTCCCGGTTCGCTGGCGCGGCCGGAGCTATTTCGGCTCCTGGCAGATTCCCAGCCCGGTGACGTGCTGCTGGTCGAGCAGGTCGATCGGCTGTCGCGTCTGACTACGGATGACTGGCGCAGGCTCAAGGCCGAGTTGACCGCCCGTAGTGTGCGAGTGGTCGCGTTGGACCTGCCGACCTCGTGGGTGATGGCCACCAATAATGCCGACGAGTTCACCAGCCGGATGTTCGAAGCCATCAACGGCATGCTGCTGGACATGCTCGCGGCTGTCGCTCGCAAGGATTACGACGATCGGCGCCGGCGCCAGGCTCAAGGCATCGCCAAGATGAAGGCCGAGGGCAAGCCAACCGGCCGGCCCGAGGATACGGAACGCAATGCGAGGATCGCGCAGCTGCTGCGTGACGGTGTGTCCTGGTCCTCGATCCAGAAGGCTGAGGACTGTTCACGCTCCACCATCCTCAAGGTTCACAACCGCATGGCTGCGGCACCTGTCGCATGACCGACCGTATCCGCACGTCGCGCGTACAAGATCCCCACTTCATCCTGCCCGGCAGCGGTATCCTCAGCGTAATAGTCGACGATCATTTCCTGCGCAAATCCTTTGCGAGCGAGGATTTCTCTGACCTGACACAAGAGGTCCCGCGAGTGGTACTCCACCACGATCCGCTGCACGTGGTCCAACGTCCGCTCGCCGCCGCGCAGGATAGCAGCTTCAGATCCTTCCGCGTCTATCTTCAGTAAGTCGATGGATGACCCGGGCAGCGTGGAAATGACCTCGTCGAGCGTGGCAATCGGGACAGCGACTCCTGACGCTGACGCGTCCGCCTCGACTGCCGTCACGACGCCGCCGGTGGTTCCCCCTCCAATCACGTGCAAGCTGCCCACCCCTCGCTCGTCGCCGAGAGCCGTTGGAAACAGTCGCACGCAGTCGCTCAAATTGTTCGCGGCGACATTTCGTGACAGCCTGCTGTACGAGTCGGGGTTCGGTTCGAACGAATAGACTCTCGCGCCCTGCGTTGCCTGAAGGACCGTAAACACCCCGATATTCGCGCCGACGTCAAAAACGGTCCAACCGCTCTGCGGGATGAAATCGGCGTGCCTCTCGTACTGGAGCGACTCGTATATTTCGTGAAAGACGAAGATCTCGGAGGTTCTTACTCCGACGACATACTTCGCACCGCGGACGCGAATCGTCGCCTCCCATCGATGCGTCTTGAAGGGCATCAGCCGCGCCGCGTAGAGCTTGGCCACCAGCTTCGCAATACTCAGTCGCTCCGGCCAAGTCTGTCCAAGCCTAGCAAGGAATCGCGTCTCCCAGACGAACTCGCGTAATTTCAATCGCACATGAGCAAGGCCCGAAGGCGACCTAACATCCACATGAGTTACATCAGCCATTGACCGTCACCCCAGTTAGTCGGTGCGACAAACAAACGTCGTTAGTCTGCGCTTGAGGACTTTTCGAGTCAATCTGCCGCTGGTTTTGAAAGTCCGCGTTCGCGCGAGAGCTAGTGTGGTACCGGCCGCCCATCCAAACGAATCCATAGCCCGCGCTGAGTCATCCATCAGTCAACAGCATGGCCGCGACAAGCATTGTTATGACCGCCAGCATTGTGAAGGTGACGACCAGCCAGTCGGGTAAAAGTGGTTGCTTCACGATTAGCTCCTGAGTGAAGCGCCGAACGTTACGCTCGACCGTGATAAGGGGGCTTCCGTCCCCGCAATTTGAGCCTCGGTTTAGAGTCGATGCAGTAGGGTCCTTATCTGGCCGCCATGTTGAGGTATTTCGCAAAGAACCTTGCCGGCAGGAAAGCAAAAAGGCGGCTTGCTTAGCTCGAGGCCTGAGTTGAACTGCATTCGGTTCCCTGGACCGGTCGGCATGTCGATATTCGGCACGAACTCACGGAGCGGAACATGTTCTGTGACAATGGCAATTTGATATTTGTATAGCTTGTCGAGAACCTTGCTCACGCTTTTATTGTCGAGATGCTGCAAAACCTGCCTGACTAGTACGATTTCGCCGTCCGGGAGAATATCCTCGACTGCATCGATCACTCGGAAATCGATTTCCCGAAACTTTCGTCGATTGTGTTCAATGAGAGGACGCACAATGTCGCATCCAACATAATGGCGCGCTGACTTCGCAAGATGTTTGCTGACGTTGAAATCGCCGCAGCCGATATCAACTACGATCCTGTCGGCAAGCAAGGGGGCAACGGCTTTCAAGTAGGGACTGATGATGTCCTGACCGATACTTCCGGAACCGGAGTAAAATCGGCGCCAGAAGAATTTTCGGCCGCCCCAAAGTTTTCGTCGATAGATGTCTTCGAAAATTTCTTGGGTACTGCCTATCGCGGCTGATCCATCATCTACCATGATCGAGGCTTTCGTTCGCTTGGTTGGTCACCTTGTGGGGTGCGGCAACTAATTCCGCTTTGAGAGCTAAGAGACTTTATGACGGAAAGTGGCCTGTATCGACCATTAAGTTTCGCCGAGGAATAACCAAGTCCTCCAGGAACAATGGCCTACACGCGTAGTTCCTGTTGGAACACAGGAGTTTCTCTATGAGTATTGAGCCTATTCTGCTTTTATCTACGGCATCTGGCATAGGAGGTACTGAGCGAATAGTTCTTGAATTGGCGCGTGGCTTGAGAGCGAGGAGCATAAATGTTGACGCTGTGTTTGCAGATCCTGCCGGCGAATTGGGCGCTCAAGTATTGGCGGAGGAAATGGGCATCTCTATACGCACCACCAAGTCTATTCGTCATTTCGCCCTCAGTCGAAAACCGCGACACGTTCTTTCCCTCTTTAAATTTGTTCGCTCGACAGGAGCAAAATGTGTCAATATACACTTTGGCAATAATCGCATTTCAATCTGGGACTGTTTAGCAATTCGGCTAGCGGGGGCTCGCACCTGCATTGCTTCAGTACATCACGCGGCGCCTTTCAAAGATCGCCGGGCGCGCACACTGACGAGGCTTGCGAGCCGACTCTGTTCGCATGTTGTGGTCACCACGCCCGTACTCACCCAAATCCTGTCCGAAGCAGGTGTTGAACGATCAAAAATTGTGGAGATTCCGATAGGACTTACGCCCCCAACTTACACTCCGAGCCGTGATGAGGCGCGTAAGGAACTCCGCCTTCCCAATAACGCCCTGGTCGTTGCTTCTCTTGGAAGGCTTCAGTCCTCCAAGGGATTTGACGATCTGATTGCTGCTGTATCTCTAGCGACGGCGGGATATCGTCCAGTCCATCTTGTCATAGGGGGGGAAGGGCCCCTCAAAGAGAACTTGCGCAAATGGGCACGCGAACGTCTAGGCGAGAGAGGCCATGTGCTCGGACATATAGATCGACCCGAAATCCTTTATGCTGCCTGCGATTTAATGTGTTTAGCTTCGCACGAAGAAGGATTTGGGCTTGTATTTATGGAGGCCGCATTCCAAGGGGTTCCTAGCGTCGCATACAACGTTGGTGGTGTCCCCTACGCCATTAAGCATGAGCACACAGGATTTCTGGTGCCCGACGGAAATTGTTTGGCGCTGAGCGAGGCAATTGAGATTTTGTTGCGGGACGAAGTTCTCCGCAATCAAATGGGAAAAGCAGCGCGCGACCGAGGATACAAAGAATACAGCGAAAGCTTAATGACTGAACGTTACAGCAAATTGCTTGCGTAACACTTCACCCCCGTTCTCGATACGCATGCCCTTCGAGGAGTCGGCTACCGGACCGACGAAATGGAACAAATGGCGTTAATTGGCGGTGGGTGGGCTTAAGAGGGACCCCATGGCTCAACAGCGCAAACGCGCCAACACACGGCAACCTTTGAAGAGCGACTAGCGGAAGAGGCAATCAAATTTAAAGAGGCGGCTGAAAAGCAACCTCTTGGCAGTATGGCGCGGGAACTGCTTTTGCGGCGAGCCCGGCGGGCAGAAACTGCCGTTCGGCAACCTTCCTGAAACGCTTGGTCCAATCGTTGCCGCGGCGCGTGAAAAGTAAGCGTAGCGTTGAGGCCGTTGAGAATTTTTGTGCGCAGTCCCGAGAGCGCGGCTAGAAGAGTCATCTTCGGCAAGGGTGCTCATAATGGACGACCATTCGGACGACATAAGACGACCGTCGCAACGTATCGAAGTGTATGCTGGCACAGGTCGAAAGCGCTGGCCGGATGACATGAAGGCACAGATTGCCGCGGAAAGCCTCGAGCCAGGTGCGATTGTCACTTCGGCGAACATTACCGGCCTTTCTAGTTGCGATCGGGTTGGCACCCCATTGCCATATTAAGAAATGCCCAGCGTTCGAGCTATTGCCATCAACCCCTGCAAAAGGCCCACGACGCCCCTCGCTGCAAGCTAAATCTAAGCGAACAGGTAAGCCGTGTTGAGCGCAGCGGTACGCGTCTGTCGGATGCACGGAGCCAAAGTTGGCGCGCCGGGCGAGCCGAACGGAAACTATCGGGATGGCACGCGTACGAAGGAGGCGATCCAAGCAGTGAGATTAGTCAATCTTTTGGCACGCTTCGCACGGAAATCTTGAGCAAGAGCATCGGCCGCCGCCGGCACGAGGGAACGAATAGGCTGCGGTTATGCAGAGGCCGACGGCATAAGGAATGGCGGTAGTAGTCCGAGCGGCGCAGCCGAAGATAGCGAGCAGCAGGCTGAAGGTAGCGATGCGCGAACGCGAAGAAAAAGTTGCCACTTTTTCCCGCGGAGAAGCTTCCAAGTGGAACGTTTGGTTCCCGTGGATGTTGGGCAGCGTCGCACTCAAGCGAAGGTGAAGCTTTTGTGATGCCGATTTGGTCAAAAGAGAAGACCGCGGTTGCGGAAGCCATTTCGCTCGCACCCGCATCCTGGCGAATTCCGTTCTGGGGCGTCGAGCCGTTGGTATGTGCTCTAGATTGCATCATTATCGGGGGATCGAGCATTCTCAGCGGGTTCGCATACCANCNATGGGCNCTCGGCAGCAGCGGTGATCTCGAAACGTCGCTCGCTGTNGGTCTGCTGGCTGCGGGGAACTTCACGACCATTCTGGTATCCCGCGGCAGCTACAAGCCGCTCAATCTGATCTCGCTCCAGGGGCGCATTAAGGAAACGGCTGCGATCTGGCTCATCGTCTTTGCGCTTCTCTTTGCGGTCGTGTTCTCGCTCAAGGTCGGTGCCAATCTTTCACGCGGCGCCACGGCGACCTTCATGGTTGTCGGATTGACGTTGCTGATCAGCTGGCGCGCGGTATTGAGCTCGTATCTGGCAAAGGCCCTCGCGCGCGGCGGTTTCGCAGAACGTCGAGTGGTTCTCATCGGGGAACCCGATGAAATCGACACCTCGGAGGGCCTCCATCGGCTGCGTCGGTGCGGCTATCGACCGATCGCAAGCTTCCTTGTTCTGGAGACCGACTTTGAGCCCCAGAACGGCATG
>C688J18823_10001878_pt1 | contig 13087 bp, 7 predicted proteins | sample HopSoiMetagenom1_FD_18823 | JGI IMG/M metagenome (IMG submission 18823)
GGGCCCCTACACGGTGGAGATCGTCGAGCCCGGCAAGGGCCTCACCAACATCGACCTGCGCGTGGAAGACGCGGCCGGAAACCCGATCGTGGGAGCGCCGGGAAAGGTGACGCTCTCCGACGGCAGCCAGGTGCCGGTGATGACCGACGCCAAGGGCGAGGTCCACCTCACCGACGTGGTGGAAGGTCCGTACACCTTCAAGCTCGACGACGCCGTCGCGAAGAAGGCGGCCGCGGAGGAGATCCCGGACGCCGGCGCCGAGACCTTCGCGGGCGTGGTCAACGGCCCGGCGGGCCCGCTCAAGGGCTGGCCCTTCCGCCTGGTCCACGACGGCGTGCCGGTGGGCAAGGAAGACCTGGCGGGTGCGACCAGTCCCAACGAGTACCGGAACGGGGTCTGGCGCACCGACGGGCAGGGCCGCTACCGCTTCGAGAACCTGGAGCTGCGCGGCCTGCGCATCGAGGTGCTGCTGCCCGGCGGCAAGGCCGAATCCATCGAGCAGCCCGACCAGCCACGGGAAAAGGGCCTGCGCGGCGCCACGCCAGAGCCCGACGCGCCTCGCGACCTCAGCCACATCTCGCTGGAGGAGACCTGAGCATGGCGGGCTTCGTCTACCCGGTCGACGTCGCCGACCTGGAGCAGCGCCTGCGCTCGCGCGGAGGCGGCGCGCTGCAGAAGCTGGGCATCTCCGGCGACGAGCGCGAGGACGTGAAGCTCACCGCCATCGTCTGGGGCGTGGGCCACGGCGGTTTTCCGGTGATGAGCGACGGAAAGACCTTGCACTCCGGCGTGGACATCGGCCTGCCCGAGGTCGCCACCGGCGATCCCAACTCCTGGTGGGGCGCGGACGTCCACGCCATCGGCGACGGCGAGGTGATCTACGCCGAGTCGGGGACGCGCACCGACGAAGGCTTCGACTTCGGACGCGTCATCCTGCGCCACCAGGGTCCGGACGGATCCGACCTGTTCGCGCTCTACCAGCACCTCTCGGTGGTCTCGGTGGTGCAGGGCGGCCTGGTCCAGCAGGGCGAGGTCCTCGGCCAGGTGGGCTGGCACGGCGACTTTCCGCACCTGCACTTCGCGGTGGCCGCGCAGCGGGCGCTGGGCGGCGATCGCGACCTCGTTCCCGAGTCGGCAAAGGACGCCCTTCCCAAAGGCGATGGCGTCTGGAACGTGCTGCGGGTGAAGGTCGACGCGCTCGACGCGAACGAGTGGCCGGGGCTGCCGGAGGGCCCGTTCTACCTGCACAACCCCATCGAGGTGGTGCGCTGGTCGCGCGGCGAGGAGTACCTGCACGACATCGGCGACGGCCACCTCTCGCGCTGCGCTCTGGGCGTGGAAGCGGTGGGGCACGACGTGCAGCCCGGCGAGGACAACGCGCACCAAGTGGACGCCATCCTCCGATCCGCGCCGCTCAAGGGCTGCCAAAGGCTGGTGGAGCTGGCCCACGACCCGGCCTTCGCCCCCCTCGGCAAAGGGTACGCCGACAAGGACGTGGTCATCGCCTTGCAGCGCGCGCTCAAGAAGCTGGGCTTCGACATGGGCCGCTTCGGCCCCGATCGCGACGGGATCGACGGCGACTACGGCAAGACCTGCGTCCGGGTGGTGACGAAGTTCCAGGGCCAGCTGAAGCAGGACGCGAAGGGGCTTGCGGAGCTGGGCCACACCGCAGAGGACGTGCAGGAGAGCGGCTCGGTGGACTGGCTCACGCTGATGGCGCTGGACGGCGCCGCGCTGGCGCTGGAGGCTGCGCCGGCCCCGAAGCCGCCCGCGCCGCCCGCCGATGCTTCGCCTCCGCCGCGGCCCGAGCCCACCCCCATCACCGCCCCTCCTGCGGCCTGGGTGTTCGACGGGGTCAACAAGCAGCTCTCGGTGGGGTTCGGGCTGCGGCTCTACCAGGCGCTGATGCGCTGGCGCTTCAACGACAAGGGCCAGGGCACCGGCTATTCGGCGGCGGCCAGCTTCGCGGACTACGAGGTCTACAAGAAGGAATGCGAGGCCACCATCCCCGGGCTCGCCGGCGGCGTGAGCGAATGGCCGAAGCTCGAGGCCTTCTCCTTCCTCGAGCCGGACGACACCGTCGATCTCAAGGGGGGCGCGAAGGGCGGCAAGTTCAACGTCTTCGGCGTCAACTGGACCGGCGACGGCTACACCAACTGCTGCAACTCGCAGCTGGCCGCGTTCTTCGTCGCGCTGGGTAGCCGCGACATGTTCGTGCAGCGAAAGGCCTCGGGCGATCCGGTGACCTACTGGGCGGGCGCCGAGGACAAGAAGCGGTACCCCGGCAAGCAGGACCAGGTGATCACGCTCGCGAGCAGCAAGAAGAAGCGGGCGATGGCGGCGTTCGAGTGCGTGGTGGTGGGGAACACCGACGGCATCGTGGCCAAGGCCGACGCGGGCCGCGGCTCGGGAGTGCTGGCGGCGAAGCTCCTGGACATCGGTTCCGCCATCGCCGCCAAGACCTCCAAGGGTGCGGACTACGACGGCGGCTACACCGTCGATCTGGAAGTGTGGCGCAAGGCGCGCATCGGAGACTGGGCCAACTACGACCACCACTCCTGGCTGGTGGGCGACATCTGCTACGGCGTCTGGTTCTCCGACGAGCCGGCGCCGAAGAAAGGCGAGCCCGCGCCGCAGGGGTTCATCAACCAGTCCTCGCTGGTGGGCGATTCCTTCGCCGGCCTTTCGGCCACCGCCGCGATGAGCGACGACCCCGGCGAGCTGAGCGACGAAGCCTGCGACTGGGCGACCAGGAACGAGGCGAAGCTCGAGGAGCGCATCGAGTCGATCTACGCGCTGGCGGGCAAGGCCGACGTCAGACTCCGGGTAAAGGGCAAGAAGGGCGAGACCTCCCGGCCGGTGGCCAAGGTGCAGGTGGTGGGCATCGGCGTCTTCAGCGCCAACGGGCTCTGGAGCACCAAGCGGCGCGCGGTCCACGGCAAGGTCTACGAGATGAAGACCGAGTTCTCGGAGAAGGCCGACGAGTTGGCCGCCGTCACCAAGGTGCTGCAAGGCGGCAAGCTCTCCGCCAAGGAGAAGGAGAAGTACGCCTCCGCGGTTGCGCCCTACGAGAGCCTCTCCAAGGACGACAAGAAGGCGAAGCTGAAAGAGAAGCGGCAGGAGCTGGCCGACTTGATCCGGCCCGCCGACCATTGGGAGGACAAGACCGACGGCAACAAGAGCTGGCGCATGCGCGGGATCTCCAACAAGTGGGCCGCGCCCGACGCCGGCGACCCCGTCGCCTTCGCCCGCTTCTATGCCAGGTTCGGGGGACCGCCGGTCAGCAACCGGCTCTCGCGCTGAGCTCGCGCGGTCGGCGGAAGGAACCGCGCTAGAGTGAGCCATGCTCCTGCTCGCCCTGCTGCTCTCCGCGGCCTCGCCCCAGTTCGACACCATCGTCGGCCCGCGCTGGACACAGGACGGCGCCGCCCTCGTCTACGAAGGGGACATCCTCGTCGCCGAGAACGAGGACGGGTCGCGCCCGCGCGAGCTGGCTCCGGCCTACGCGTTCGACGTGGTGGCTGCGCCCAGCGGCGAGGTCCAGCGCGTCTTCCGCAAGGCGAAGAACCTCACCGGTCCCGACTCGACCGACGCGCGCGGCGAGTCGCTGTGGTCCTCCGCCCAGGAAGCGGATGCCTTCGGCGCCTGGCTGCGGCAGCACCCGGTGCTGGCTCCGCCGGCCTCGCAGCAGATCCGCTTCGATTCCGGGCAGAAACGCTCGCGGCCGCTCCCGCTGCGCGTCGGTTCGCGCACCGTGCCGCTGATCGAGGAGAGCGGCGCGCGGGAGACGCAGCGCCTGCTGGCCGGCGAGGCGCAGCTCTTCGCGGGCGCGCCCGCGCCGAAGGGGGATTTCACCCGCGCCTCCGAAGTCTCCCTCTCCGCGTCGCCCGACGGCGCGAGGGTGGCCGTGCTGTGGACGCTGGAGTTCGCGCGTGAGGCGGGCAATACCGCCAACGTCATCGCTCGCAGCCAGCTGGCGGTGATCGGTGAGCGCGGCGTCGGCGGCCTCGATCTGCTCGATGCGGGCGCCGGGGCCTCCGCGGACGCCCTGGCCCGCAAGCTCACCGAGGCGGGCTTCCGCGTCGCCCATCGGGGCAAGGCGCAGAAGCAGCGACCCGAGAGCGCGGTCTACTTCACCGATGGTTTCGAGGCCGACGCGCGCGAGGCGGCCAGGCTGGTCGGCGCCAAGGTGGTGGAAAAGGCCACCTGGAACACCCCCTTCGCCATCACCGTGGCGGCGGCCCGCTGAGCGGCCGGGCGCGAGCGCCCTTGATTCCCGGACGGGGAGCGCCTACACCCGCCCTCGATGCGACTGCCCGTCCTCGACCGCCTCATCCTCGGTGCGCAAAAGCCCGCCCGCTACGCGGGGGGCGAGCTGAACGCCGTGCGCAAGGACCTGGCGGCGGCGCGGGTGAAGTGGGCGCTGGCCTTCCCCGACACCTACGAAGTGGGGATGAGCAACGTGGGCTTCCGCCTGCTCTACCATGCGCTCAACGAGCGCCCTGACGTGGCCTGCGAGCGCGTCTTCATGCCCTGGCCGGACATGGAGCGCGCGCTGAAGGCCGAGGGCCAGCCGCTCTTCTCCATCGAGAGCCGCGCGCCGCTGCGCGCCTTCGACGTCGCCGGGTTCACGCTGCAGTTCGAGCTCTGCTACACCACGGTGCTGGCGATGCTGGAACTGGGCGGCATCGCGCTCCACTCCTCCGACCGCCGCCGCGACGATCCGCTCATCCTTGGGGGCGGCCCCTGCGCGTACAACCCCGAGCCCATCGCCGACTTCTTCGACGCCTTCGTGGTCGGGGAGGGCGAGGAGGTGGTGCACGAGATCAGCGACGTGGTGGCGGCGTGGAAGCCCACCGGCGCGCCCCGCGGCGATCTGCTCTGGACGCTGGCGGAGATCCCCGGCGTGTACGTGCCCTCGCTCTTCCGGGTGCACTACCACCCCGACCGCACCATCGCCCGGTACGAGCCGCTCAAGCCCGGCTACGAGAGCATCGTCCGCCGCGTCATCCCCGACCTCAACCTGGTGCCGCAGGCCGAGAAGCCCATCGTGCCCTTCATGCAGGCGGTGCACGACCGGCTGCCACTGGAGATCCAGCGCGGCTGCACGCGCGGCTGCCGCTTCTGCCAGGTGGGCATGATCACGAGGCCCACGCGCCAGCGCGACCCCAACGACGTGCGGCGCATCGCCGAGAAGGGTCTCGAGTCCACCGGCTACGAGGAGGTGGGCTTCCTCTCGCTCAGCGCCGGCGACTACTCCTGCATCGACGGGGTGCTGGAGGACTTCTTCGACGAGTTCGGGCCGGAGAACGTGGGCATCTCGCTGCCCTCGCTGCGCACCGAGACCATGTCGGACCGGCTGGCGCAGCAGATCAAGCGGGTGCGCAAGAGCGGCTTCACGGTGGCGCCCGAGGCCGCCACCGAGCGCATGCGCCGCGTGATCAACAAGGGCAACGCGGAGAAGGACCTGCTGCACGCGGTGGACACCATCTTCGCCGCGGGCTGGGACCTGGTGAAGTTCTACTTCATGATCGGGCTTCCCACCGAGCGGGACGAGGACGTGCACGCCATCGTCACCCTCTGCGCCGAGGCGCTGCGCCGCGGGAAGAAGCTGAACCCACGCGCGGAGATCAACGTCGGCATCTCCACCTTCTGCCCCAAGCCCTTCACGCCCTTCCAGTGGGACCCGATGATTTCGCTTTCGGAGACGCAGCGGAAGCAAGGCATCCTGCGCGACGACGTGCGCAAGCTGGGGCGCGGCTACCGCGACCTGCACGTCAAGCCACACGACGCCCGCCAGGGTGCGCTGGAAGGCGCGCTGGCGCTGGGCGACCGGCGGCTCTCCACGGCGGTGCTGCACGCGTATCAGGCGGGTCAGCGCCTTGACGGCTGGACCGAGCACTTCCGCCTCGAGGCCTGGCACGACGCCTTCGCGCACGCCGAGCGCGAGCACGGCGTGGGCCTGCACTTCTTCGCCCACCGCGAGAAGGGCAAGGACGAAGTCCTCCCCTTCGATCACATCGACTGCGAGGTCACCAAGCCGTATCTCTGGAAGTCGCGGATGGGCGCGCTCAAGGAAGCGCAGATCCCCGACTGCGCGTACGGCGAGGAGATCTGCACCGCCTGCGGCGCCTGCGACTACGAGGTGGTGGACACCATCGTCTACCACCCCAGGGACTATCGCCGGCAGCCGGCGCGCGATCCCGAGCCGCTCCCTGCCGAGCGGACGCTGCTGCGATTGCGCTACGCGAAGGAAGGCATGGCGGTGGCGCTCAGCCATCTGGAGACCATGACCGCGCTGCTCCGCGCCTTCCGCCGCGCGAAGCTGTCCATCCCGCACTCGCAGGGTTTCCATCCCAAACCAAAAGTCAGCTTCGGGCCGGCCTGCCCGGTGGGAACGGAGAGCCGCGCGGAGTACCTGGATCTGGAATTGTTCGGCGTGCAGGACGCTGCCGCGGTGGCGACGCGGCTGCGCACGGAGCTGCCGGAGGGCTTCCGGCTCGTCTCCTGCGAGCCGCTGGCGGCGGGCGGCGAGTCGCTGACGCGGATCATTCGCGGCATCGCCTACCGGGTGGAGTTGCCGGAGAGCGCGCCCGAGGCGTTTGGCCGCCTGGCCGAGTTCGCGGCGCAGGCAGAGGCCACCGTGCTGCGCGAGCGCGAGGGCAAGAAAGCGGTGCTCATCGACCTCAAGAAGGCCGTCGACGGCCTCGCCGCCACGGGGGAGCGGGAGATCCGCTTCACGCTGCGCGCGGGCGAGGCAGAGGCGGTGGCCCGCCCCTCGGAACTGCTGGCGGCGCTGTTCGGCGCGGAGGCGACGCGCCCCGGCGTCGCGCGCATCGTGCGCGAGGACGTGATCTTCGGGACGCCGGCGGCGTGACGCCGAAATTCGGGGACACGATACGTAATTCGTCCGACCCGGCGGCCCAATGTCCGTAGGACGAATTACGTATCGTGTCCCCGAATTTCCCTGCTGCCGGTGTTGTCGGCGTAGCTCTGGCTACACATCCCGTGTCGTCCATTCTTGCGGCACCCCGATCCCGATGCTACGCTGTTGCCATTCGCCCTGATGGTAGTTTTTACAGCCATCGGGGCCTCACGGCGTCCTTGACGGCGGAGGCGGCGCGCAGCCGCGCACCTCCGGTGCCTCTGGGCGCGATGAGCGAGGCTGGGTGGCCGTGCCAGGTTCACTCTCCGATTTGATGATGTGGCGCCCGCTGGGCGCCGAGCCGCCGTCGCGCCATCTGCGTGCGACCGCGCAAGAAGGATCTTTCGATGTCCAACATCCTGGTGATCAACGCCTCGGGTCAGGAGACCCGCGTGGCGCTGATCGAGCAAGGGACGATTTCTGAGTACTACCTGGAGCGCAAGAACGAGAAAGGAATAGTCGGCAACATCTACAAAGGCAGGGTGGTCCGGGTCCTTCCCGGAATGCAGGCAGCATTCGTCGACATCGGCCTGGACAAGGCTGCCTTCCTGTACGTCGGCGACATCGTCGCAGACCCCAGCTTCCCCGGCTTCTCCGAGGAGATGGACATCAAGGCCGGCTCGGTCGAAGGCGATCCGCTGGACGCGGAAGACCTTCCCGAGCCCTCGGAAGAGGCGCTGGCCCAGGCCACCGAACAGCCACCCGAACCCGCGTCCGAGGCGTCCGCGGTGGCGCCCGTTGCCGAGCCTGCCGCGGAGACCCCTCCTTCTCGCGAAGCCGATGCGGGCGCTGCAGCACCCGAGGTCGCCGCCGCAGCTGAGCCGCCCCCCGCTCCCGTCCCCGCAGAGGCGGCGGCGGGCGCGGTCTCCGCCGAGCCCTCCGAGATCGTCGATCTCAATCCCGAGGAGGCCATCGAGGAGGAAGAGGAGGACGACGAAGGGGACGACGAGGAACTGGACGAGGCCGACGCCGCCCATGCGGCCGCCGAAGAGGCGTTCGCCGCCGAGCAGGCGGCAGAGCAGACCCCGACAGAGGCTTCCGCCGGCGAGGCATCTCCGACGGAAGGCGCGCCGGAGCCGGCGGCGGCCGAAGCGCCGTCCGCCGAGGCTGGCGCGCGCGGAGTTCCCGGCGAGCAGCGCCCCGCGGCGCGAGAAGGGCGGCGGGGCCGGCGTCGGGGAGGGCGCGGGCGGAAGCGCGGTGGCGGCGAGGGACCGCGCCCCGCGGGAGAGCAGCCCAAGGCCGAACGCCGCAACGAGGGGAAACCGTGGCNGGCCGGCCAGGAGCGGCGCGGCGGGAACGGCGAGAAGCGCCCGGGCAACGGCCACAAGCGGGCGCAGATCCAGGACCTGCTCAAGGAGGGCGACGAGGTCCTGGTGCAGGCGGTGAAGGACCCCATCGGCACCAAGGGCGCGCGCATCACCTGCCACATCTCGCTGCCGGGCAGGCACCTGGTCTTCATGCCGACCGTCGATCACGTGGGCATCTCCCGCCGAATCGAGAACGAGAAGGAGCGCCGCCGCCTGCGCGAGCTGGTGGACCACTTCCGGCCGCCCGGCACGGGCTTCATCGTGCGCACGGTGGCGGAGAACGAGCCCTCCGAAAAGCTGACCGCCGACATCAAGTTCCTGCTCGGCCTCTGGAACGAGGTTGGCAAGAAGCGCGAGTCGATGCGGGCGCCCGCCTGCGTGCACCCGGACCTCGACCTCATCCTGCGCAGCATCCGCGATCTCTTCTCCGACGACGTGGAGAAGCTGGTCATCGACGACCGCGCCGAGTTCGAGCGGGTCCGCGCCTTCGTGGAACAGGCCGCGCCAGAGCTGAAAGAACGCATCGAGCTGTACGGCGGCGAGGAGCCCATCTTCGACGAGTACGGCATCGAGCAGGAGCTGATCCGCGCGCAGAACCGCAAGGTCTGGCTGAAGAGCGGCGGCTACATCATCATCGACCAGACCGAAGCGCTGGTGGCCATCGACGTCAACTCCGGGCGCTACGTGGGGAAGAAGGGCGCCGGCGCCTCGCTGGAAGACACCATCACCAAGATCAACTGCGAGGCGGCCAAGGAGATCGTCTACCAGCTCCGGCTGCGCAACATCGGCGGCATCATCATCATCGACTTCATCGACATGGACAAAGGCGCCAATCGCGAAAAGGTCTTCAAGACGCTCCAGGAAGCGCTGGCAGCCGACCGGGCCAAAACCAACGTCCTCAAGATCAGCGACATCGGCCTGGTGGAGATGACCCGCAAGCGTGTGCGCGAATCCATCGGCCGGCTGACCACCGAGTCGTGCCCCACCTGCGACGGGCGCGGCCACGTGCGCAGCAAGGTGACCATGGCCTACGACATCATGCGCGAGGTCCAGCGCGCCGCCGGCAAGCACCGGGAGGATCAGCTGGTGGTCTCCTGCCACCCCGAAGTGGCGAAGCTGCTGCAGGGCCCCGAGCGCGAGGCGATGCGGCTCTTGATGATGAAGCTCAACAAGAGCATCACCGTGCGCCCGCAGCCGCAGTACCACGTGGAGCAGTACGACCTGCACGCCAAGTGGAGCCGGCCGGATCTGGAGAAGGCCCAGCGCGGACAGGGGCGGCGCGAGGGCCGCCGCGACGGCAACCGCAACCCGCCCCGCAACGAGCCGCGCCCGCAGCCGGAGGCGGTCGCCGAACAGCCCGCCGCCAAGGTGGGCGACTGATCGGGCCGCTCACAGGCTGGCTCGCCGACCTGGGCGAGCGGGCCAACGCATTCCCCGGTGTCCGACGCTTCATCCGCGCGGTGGTGCTGGTGGGGCGTGGCTTCCGCGGCGAGGCCATCACGCTGCGGGCCTCGGCGCTCACCTATCTCACGCTGCTGTCGCTGGTCCCGCTCCTGGCCGTGGTCTACAGCGTCGTCGACCTGTTCAGCGGCGAGGCGCAGATCCGCGACCGCGTGCAGGCCTACGTCAACTCGCAGCTGGGCATCGGCGCCGGCGCGGCCATCGCCTCCTCGCTGACGACGTTCACCAGCCGCGCCACGATCCAGACGCTGGGCCTGATCGGCTCGATGGCGCTGCTGATCTCGGTGATCTCGCTGCTCTGGAACATCGAGAGCGCCTTCAACCACATCTACGCCGTGCGCAAGCCGCGATCCCCGGTGCAGCGGCTGCTCAAGTACTGGTCCTTCCTGACGCTGGGCCCCATCCTGCTCACCGCCTCGCTCTGGGTGACGTTCCGCATCCCCCGGCTGCAGGCCCCGCACGGCCGCGCGGGCCACAGCGAGGTGCTCCACGCCCTGGTGACGCTCTCGTCGGTGGCCATCACCTACGCGGCGCTCGCCTTCCTCTACAAGGTGATCCCCAACGCGCACGTGCGCATCCGCTCCGCCCTGATGGCTGCGTTCGCTGCCGGCACGGTGTGGGAGGTCGCCAAGTTCCTTTTCGCCTGGGGCTCCTCGCGCATGGTCCAGGTCCACAAGATCTACGGCTCCTTGGCGGTGCTGCCCATCACGCTGACCTGGCTCTACATTTCCTGGAGCATCGCCCTGGTGGGCTGCCGCCTTTGCTACGCGCTGGATGCCTCGCGCAAACCGGAGCCGCATCCCGACATCCAGGCGGCCGCCGCCCGCGAGGCCTTCACCATGCGCCTCATCCTGGCGCTGGTGCAGTTGCAACGCGATCGCGGGGCGCCACCGCGCCTGCCGGCCCTCAAGCGCGAGTTGGGCGCGACGGGGCGGATGGTGCGGGAAGGCCTTTCAGCCCTGGCCCACGCCGGGCTGGCCGTGGAGGCGAAGCAGGGTGGTTGGCTGCTGGCGCGCGAGCCCTCCCGGGTGACGCTCGCGCAGGTGCGCGCAGCCGCCCGGGCCACCCTGCGCTACCCGGGGCAGGAGGCCGACCGCGTGACGGACGCCATCGCGCGCACCTTTGCCCACGCCGAAGGGGCGGCCGAGGCCCTGCTGAGCGAAACGGTCGAATCGTTCTTGCGCCGCAGCTACGGCCCCTTGGCCGTCCAGCCGGCGGCTCCCGTGCCGGAGGGCAGCCCGCTCGGGGTAGGACAGGGTGCGCAAAAGCCCGCCTGAGACCCGAGTCTCGGTGCGCTTGCTCGCAGCCCCCAGGTTCTTGTAACGTTCCTATCCGTCGAACGTTTTCGACCGCCGAACCCGCGCGGAGTCAACACGCATGCTCAAGAGTGATCTGATCGCCATCCTGGTGGCCAAGCGCCAGCTCACGCAGAAGCAGGCGGAGCTCACCATCGAGACGATCTTCGAATCGATGAAGGGCGCCCTGTGCAAGGGCGACAACATCGAGATTCGGGGTCTCGGCGCCTTCCACGTCAAGACATACCAGGGGTACAACGGGCGTAACCCCAAGACGGGAGAGGTGATCCCGGTGAGGCCCAAGAGGGGCATCCTGTTCCGCACCGGCAAGGAGCTTCGCGACCGCGTCAACCGGTCCGCGGCTCCGTCGCGCGAGAAGCAGCAGGTGCTGCCGAAGTCCGAAACCGGCACCGCGTAAGCGCCGGACTTTTCAGATCAACATGAGATGCGCCCAGGGAGGGCCCGGCTTGCCGGGCCGTCTCAGCGAGTTGGCGCGGTCCGCGGTTTGATCTGTCGCTTCAAGCGGTTGGGCCGGCGGGCAGCGAAAGCCGGAAGAGCGCGCCCGCGGCGCCTGCGATGGCGGAGAGCTCGCCCCCGTGGCTGCGGGCGATCTGCGAGGAAATCCAGAGGCCCAGGCCGTTTCCGCGCTCGCCCTTGGTGCTGTAGAAGGGCTCGAAGATCCGCGACCGCATCTCGGGGGGCACGCCCGGCCCGGTATCCTCCACCTCCACCACCGCCTGCTCCGACGCCCGGCGCACCCGCAGGGTGAGGCGGCCACCGCGCTGCCCCGCCATCGCGTCGAGCGCATTGATGAGCAGATTCACCAGGATCTGCCCGAGCTGGGTGGGTTGGCAGGACACCAGCGGCACGTCGCTCTCGTACTGGCGCTCGACGGTGATGCCGGCGGCGCGCACGCGCTGGGCCACCAGCGTAAGCGCCTGATCTACCTCGTTCACCAGCGCCACGTCGCGCAGTTCGGTGGAAGAGAGGCGCGCGCCCTGGCGCATGGCCACGAGCACGTCGCGCATCCGCGCCATTCCGGTGCGGGCCGACCGCACCCTCTCGCGCACCGCCGCGGCCCGCGGGTCGGTCTCCAGGGTCTCCAGCTCCATCGAGACCCAGGTCAGCGGCGTGGCCAGCTCATGCGCCAGGCCGCCCGCCAGCGTCCCCAGGTTGATGAGTCCCATCTGCTTCGCGATCTCCAGCCGCGCCCGATGCTCGCGCCGGCGGAGCACGTCCTGGAGGTGCGCCCCGAAGGAGGCCACGATGGCGATGGTGAGCAGGTAGGAGACGGAGATGGCAAAAGGAAGGGCATCCGCGGCGGTGACGCGGAGGAGCAGCGGCAGGATGGCGAGGGCGAGCCCCCACAGCTGGAGGACCACCGCCTGCGGCGCCGTCAGCGGGATGACGATGCAGAGGCCTGCCAAAACCGCGATGTTGGAGGTGATGTAGGGACTGCGTGCGCCTCCGGTGCAGAAGGCGCCGATCTCGATGGTGCCGCAGAGCAACGCGACCACGCAGACGGTGAGCGGGATCGGGCGCGAGCGTTGCGAGACGCGCGCCACCGCCAGGAGGCCAGCCACCGCGGCCAGCCGGACCGCCAGCAGCTTCCAGAAGTGCTGCGGGGCCATCGCGCGGTCCAACGACGAAAAGGCGAGCAGGAGCGGAGCCGCGATCAGCGCCGCGTTGCGGACGGCTGATCGCTGGTTCCGTTCCAGCTCCGCCTCGTAGGGGGGCAGCGCGGCGACAAGTCCGGGGTCGGTCATATCTTTCGGCTGCACACTATGAGGCACGAAGCGGGGTTGAGAAAACGGATCTTGCGGCGTCGGCCCGCCGGTTTGACAGCCTGCAGCCCGCGCATATACTGCCGCGTTTTCGCAGGATCCGTCCTGCGTGAGCCGGAGGCCCCATGCGGGCCGGAAGGTGGTGATTCGGAGAATGCCGGGAGTGCGCGTCAAGGAAGGCGAGTCGTTCGAGAACGCCATGAAGCGCTTCAAGAAGCAGTGCGAGAAGGCTGGAATCCTGAGCGAGATCAGGAAGCGCGAGCACTACGAGAAGCCGTCGGTCAAGCGCAAGAAGAAGGCGCTGGCGGCGAAGAA
>C688J18823_10001879_pt1 | contig 13087 bp, 15 predicted proteins | sample HopSoiMetagenom1_FD_18823 | JGI IMG/M metagenome (IMG submission 18823)
GGCCGCAACCGCAACCCCGCCTACAAGCTGTTGTTCGGCTTTGAGTTCGGCTCGGACCGCTACGGCCAGTTCCGCCGCCATCTCGGCGGGGGCGGCTCTTACTGGCTGTTCCGCACGGTGTTCGACAACCAGGCCGAGATGATGCGCAAGTGGTTCAAGGCGACTAACCGCATCATCGCTGAGTGGTCGAGCAACGACGTCGGGCGGAGGGCGTAATGCCGACCGGTGGCGCACGGACCGTCAAGGTCAGATTCGACGGCGACCAGCGCGGACTGGACGCGGCCAGCAAGAAGAGCTCGTCCGCGCTGTCGGCGTTCGGCGGGGCGGCAAAGAAGGTCGCGGCCGTCCTCGCGGTCGGATTGGCCGCCGCTGCGGTCGGCGCGAAGAAAGCGATCGACGCGGCGAGCGATCTCAACGAGACCGTCTCCAAGATGCAGAACGTCTTTCCCAAGTCACAGAAGTCGATTGACAAATGGTCAACATCGTCGGCGGCTGCACTCGGGCTGACCCGCCAGGCCGCGCTGGAGGGCGTCGCCTCGTTCGGCAACTTCTTCAACCAGATCCACATAGGCGAGAAGCAGTCGACCAAGATGTCCAAGGGTCTGATTCAGCTCTCGGCCGACCTGGGATCGTTCAACAACGCCGCGCCGCAGGACGTGATGGAGGCATTCCAGTCCGCCACCCGTGGCGAGTACGACAGCCTCCAGAAATTCATCCCGACCGTCAACGCGGCCAAGGTGCAGACCGAAGCGCTGCGCATGACGCACAAGAAATCAGTCAAGGATCTTACGGACGCCGATAAAGCGATCGCCCTCTACTCGATCGCCCAGCGCGACGCCGGCAAGGCGCAAGGCGACTTCGCGCGCACCAGCGGCGGCGTCGCCAACCAGACCCGCATCCTCGACGCTCAGATGGGCGACCTGAAAGCGACGATCGGGCAAGCGCTCCTGCCGATCTGGAACGCGCTGCTGGTCACGCTGACGACCAAGGTCATGCCCGCACTGAACGAACTGTGGACTAAGCACGGGCCGGCCGTGATCGCCTTCCTGTCGACGGCCGCGACGCAGATCGGCACGTTCGCGGGCAAGCTGAAGACGATCGACTGGGCAGCCAAATTCGAGCAGCTTAAAAAGGTCGTCGTCGAGCTCCTGCCAAGCTTCCAGCAGCTCAAGGACGCCGGCGGTCCGCTGACCGACACGCTCAAGGTGGGCGGCGTCGTCGTCGCCTTCCTGGCCGATCATCTCGACACCCTGGCGAAGCTACTGCCGTACCTCGTTTTGGCGGTAGGCGCATACAAGGCCGCACAGGCGACCGCGAACGTCGTCGCGCTCCTCGCGGTGCCGACCAAGATCGCTGAAGTGGTGATCAACCGTCAGCTGGTCAAGTCGAACCGGGCGCTGGTCGCCAGCCGGCGCGCGGTCACTGCGACCACGGTGACCAACACGGCCGCCACGGCGACCAACACCGGCGCCGAGAGCGTCGGCATATTCACTCGGGCGCGATCTCTGGTGGGCATGGTCGCGCAACGCGTCGCCATGGTTGCCGTGCGTGTAGCAACTTTGGCCTGGACGGCCGTGCAGTGGCTGCTGAACGCTGCGCTGACCGCGAATCCGATCGGACTGATCATCGTGGCGATCATCGCGCTGATCGCGGTCATCGTCCTGGTAGCGACCAAGACGCACTTCTTTCAAGACGCATGGGCGGTCATGACCAAGGCGATCGCCATCGCCTGGAATTGGCTGTGGGCGCATGTGATCAAGCCGGTGATCGACTTCATCGTCGCATATTTCCAATTCCTGGTCTCAATCGTCATTTGGGTCAAAAACCGTGTAGTGGACAGCTTTAACGGCTGGATGGCCGTGATCTCTCTGGTCATCGACTGGTTCAGGCGGCTCGGCGCGCGGATCATCTCGGGTGTCGGTGCCGCAGTCTCGTTCATCCTCGGCTTGCCCGGCAAGATCAAAAGCGCGTTCATCAGTCTCGCCGAGATCATCGCGGCACCCTTCAAGGCCGCGTTCAACCGAATCGCCCGACTGTGGAACGGCAGTGTCGGCAAGCTGTCGTTCACGGCGCCGTCGTGGGTCCCTGGGATCGGCGGCAAGGGGTTCAGCTTGCCCAAGTTGCCCGAGCTGGACACGGGCGGGCTGGTGCGCGAATCCGGCACCGCGATCATCCACAAGGGCGAGCGGGTCATCCCGGCGCAGACGTCGCCGCTGGCCGGCGGCGCGACGGCCGATACCATCGTCCTGCATGTTGATCTCGGAAGCGGGATCACACAGGTGGTGCGGCTGCACCTCGACGAGCGCTCGCGCACCAGTGAGCGGATCTACCGGCAGTCCGGCGCACGTCGGAACTCATTCGGCGCTACGGGGGCGATGGCATGACGGTCACTCTCACTCAGGACAATGTCCTGGGCCGAATCCGGGTCGACGCGACCGGGCTCGCCGCAGCCGATTATGCGACGATCGAGCGTTCGGTGGATCAGATCACTTGGACTGCGTGCCGGGGGGCGTCGGCGTGGCCGGTCACGACCGGCGCGTTCGCCCAGCCGTTCGACGACTACGAATTCCCGGACGGCGTGCTCGTCTACTACCGCGTACGCGGCCACGAGAGCGCCGCGATCACTTTTGTGGCCGCGGGCACGGCGGCAACAGGCAACAACGCCTCGGTCACGCCGACGTTGCCTGCCGGGCTCGTCGACCACGACCTTATGATCCTGTACGCCTCGATCCGCAACACGAGCGGCTCGGTCGACACGCCGACCGGTTGGACACTGCTGCGCACGTACGGGAACACGGCGTGGTTCGGCCGTTACCGGGTGGCCGGCGACGCCAACCCCGTCGTCAGCTTCACCGGCGGCGTAGCGAACGCCGACACCCTGGCTCGGATCGAGGCGTGGCGCTCGGCCGGAATCGAGGTCGCCACCGCGGTAGACCAGACCAACGTTTCGGCGCAGGACATCGCGTACCCGGCGCTGACCATCGCCGATGACGATCTGCTGATCGTGGACGGCCTGTGGAAACAGGATGATTTCTCGGCCACGCCGAGCGTGCGGTCCGGGTTCACCTCGGGCGGCAACTGGATCTCCACGGCCGGCGACGACGCCGGGATGGCGATGTACTACCAGATCCAAACGACCGCGACGAACCTCCCATCGGGTACGCATACCGTGACCGGCGGCGCGGCCGCCGTGAGCAAGACCACGACGCTCGCGTTCGCGCACGCCGAATTTCTCAACGAGCAGACTCAGACGATCACGCCGGCGCTCACCGGAACGTGGCTCAAGAGCCTGTCGCGGCCGTTCCTGAACCGGATCGTCAAGGTGCTCGACTACAGCGACATCACGCGCAAGAGCCGCAACATCGCCTTCGACGTGATCGGGCGAACCTACCCGGTCGGCGTGGCCGACGTCATGGGCGCGCGCGGCTGGACGATGACGGTATGGACCGAGACTCTTGACGACGCAGACGACCTCGATACCGTGCTCGCCGCGGGCGACATATGGTTCGTGCACGTACCGGTCGGCTGCACTGTGCCGGGCGGGTACGTCATCATCGACGGCGACGTGAACAGGCGGCGTACGCGACCCAAGGCGGTCCGGCGCCATTTCGATCTGCCGTTCGCCGAAGTGGCTGCGCCGAGCGCCGATGTGGCTGGTGCGACCTCGACGTGGACGACCGTGCTGGCGCAGTACGCGACCTGGGCAGATCTGATCGCCGACAAGGCCACGTGGGCGGACGTGCTAGAGCTCATCGGCTCGGCTAGTGAAGTGATCGTCGCATGAGGCCGGCCAGCGACCAGTTCTTCGAGACGATCAAGGGATCACACAAGATCGCTGTCCGCGCTCTCGCGCTGGAGGCCGGCCAGTCCGGCACCGAACCGGACGGAGTCTTGCTGGACGTCCAATCCGGCTCAGTCAAATACGACTCGACACAACCGGTACGCGCGATACTCGACATTGTCGTAAAGCCGTCACGGGGTGTCGGGTTTCCGACCCGCGCCAGCGATCCGCTCGACGTCAGCGGGAAAGAGATAATTGTCTATCGCGGCGTCGACTACGGGGGCGGCAATACCGAGCTTGTGTCGCTTGGCTATTTCCGCATCGACACTGACGAGCAGGATATTCCGATCGACCGGCCGATCCGAATATCGGCGCCCGACCGCATGGCCGGGATCGTGGACGCCCGCCTGGAGGCTCCACGCCAGTACGACACGTCCTGGACGTACGGCACCGCGCTCAGCAACTTGATCACCGACGTCTATCCGAGCGCCGTGATCGAATGGGACGACTCCGCCAGCAGCCGGCATCTCGGCGGGACCGTCCTACAGGATGAGGACCGGTACGCCCTGGCCGACGACCTGGTGACTGCGGTCGGAAAGATCTTCTACTGGGACCATCGGGGCGTCCTGGTGGTGCGCGACCCGCCCGATACGAGCGTCACTGTCGCCGAGATTCGCCATGGCGCGCGCGGCACGCTGACCGCACTCAAGCGCAAGCGCTCGCGGATCGGCGTCGTGAATATCGTCGTCGCTACCGGCGAGGCGGCCGAGGATCGCGCGCCGGCCCGCGGAGTGGCGCGCGACGACAACCCAGCCTCGCCGACATTCTGGCAAGGTCCGTTTGGGCCGGTCCCGGACTTCTACAGCTCGCCCCTGCTGACCAGTGGCACGATGGCCGCCAAGGCCGCGCGGACCATCCTGGATCGCCGCCTCGGGCTGAACTACGCAGTGGATCTGTCGGCGCTGTCCAACCCGGCGATCGAGGTCGGAGATCCGCTGCTCGTGACCTACAGCGACCAGGCGGGGGCGGAGATCCATATCGTCGACAGCCTGGAGATCGGCCTGAGCGCCAGCGACGCAATGAGTGCGACGATGCGCGAGCGCTCGGTGGGTATGGGCGGGGGCGGATCCTGATGGCTGATCCGATCAGCTGGCGCAAGGGAACGATCATCTCGTTCAACCAGTCGACCGGCTCCAGTGTGATAGACGTCGGCGGAACGCATGTGAGTGACGTCCCGATCCTGGGCGTCGCCGAGGCGGCAACCTATGTTCCAGGCGCGACGGTCGGAATCCTGGTCGTCGACACCGGCGGATCACAATCGTGGTTCGTGATCGGGCGTATCGTGCGGGCCGGCACACAAGCGTACATCGACTCCGTCAACCGTCTGAGTAACTCGTTCTACAGCGGCCAGGTCGACACCGCCACCGACACGACCTCGACCACGTTCGGCGATCTCACGACCTACGGTCCGCTTGTCAATCCGGTGGTCAAGTCCAGCGGCAAGTTGCTCGTCATGGTCTCTTCGGTGATCATCGCCAACGACAGCGACGTCGCCAATGGCGGACTCATGACCGTACAGATCAGCGATTCCACGGGCGCGATCATCTATGGGACGGGCACGCTGCCCAACGTCGGCTACTACTACTCCGACAACGCCACACACGCTTTGGGCGACTCACAGGAGGCCACACGTGCCTTCCTGGTGTCCGACCTCGGCCCGGACACGTATACCGTGCTGGCCAAATACCGAGCACAGGGATCATCATTGACCACGTTCTCGTTCCGCAATGTCACCTGCATCGCGCTGTAGAAGGGATTGACCATGGCGACGACCCCCACCTACGCGTGGCGCTATCAGGGGCTTAGCGATTCTCCGCACGGGCCGAACCTCGGCGCGAACCTGGCGCTGGACATCGAGGCCGACTTCATCCGGATGGACACGCCGGCCGACTGGCAGATGTTCATCTCCAGCGGCACCTGTACCGCTCCGGCTGACTACAAACAGGCCGAGATGTGGGCGCAGGGCGCGGGGGCCGCGGGCGGCGGATCCGGAGTGGCTTCGGCCAGCCAACATACGAAGGGCGGCGGCGGCGGCGCGGGCGGGCTGTCGTTCGGCGTCGTCTCGGCGGCAACGTTCGGGGCTTCGCAGGTCGTGACGATCGGTGCGGGCGGTACGGGCGTGTCGGCGGGGACGGGCAATTCGGGCGGAGACACTTCGATCGGCGCGCTGTTGATCGCCAAGGGCGGCACGGGCGGGCAGGCAGCCAGCTCGTCGGGAGCAGTGTTCGCCGCCATCCCCGGGGCGGGCGGAGTCGCGGGAACGGCGCCGACCGATGGCATCGCCGGCCCGGGAGCTCCGGGTTCGCCGGGCGCGGGCGGCACGAGCACCGCTTGGGGTGGCAATGGCGGATCCACGCTATTTGGCGCGGGCGGCGTGGGCGGCCGGGTCAATTCGATCAACACACAGACTGTGGGCGGGGCGGCGACCGGATACGGCGCGGGCGGCGGCGGCGCCTCCACGTCGGGCTCGGGCGGCACTGCGCAGCTGGGCGGCGCAGGCTCGGCCGGGATTGCATGGGTGTGCTTCCGCTTCTGAGTACGCTGTCACGGGAGGTGAGCGATGGACCATGAATACACTGACGTGCCGTTCGACGGCCCGCCGAAGAGCTATAACTCGACGAAGTATGACAAGCGTTACGTAGTGATCCACAACACCAGCAACGATGCGTCATGCCAGGACGAGGCGAACTACGCGCAGATCCGCACGGACGGGGTCAGCTCGCACTACTACGTAGACAGTCGGGCGATCGTGCAGTCGCTGCGCACGGAATACTCCGCCAACCATGTCGGATCGGCGGTCGGCAATCATCACGGCATCGCGTACGAGATCACCGGCACGAACGGCAAGAGCCGCGACTGGTGGCTGAACAATGTGGCATGGAACACGCTGGCGGTTCAGATCGCCCGCGACTGCGCCCGCTGGACGATCCAGGCGCGCACGCTGACCGTTGTTCAAATGCTCGACGGGCAGAGCTCGGGCATCGTCACGCACGACCAGTGCCGCCAGGCTTGGGGCGGTACGACGCACACCGATCCCGGCAACGGATTCCCGATGGATCACCTGATCACACTGGTTCAGGAGCAATTGGAGGGCGGCGACATGTCGTTTACTGAAGCTCAGATGAAGGCTTTCCCGTGGCAGTATCAGGACCCGGGTGAGCCGAGTGCGCACCGCGTCGTGCTGGACGCCGGCGGGGAGCTGCGTACCGCGGCTCGGATCGCGGCCGATCCGGCCATCGGCAATGCGGCGCTCGCGGCCGACTTGGCCGACCTGTCGGTCAAGCTCGACCAGGTGATCGCCACCCTGGCCGCGATGGGCGGCGGATCGGGCAACCCGGGCGGGGCGGTTCCGCCTATGAACATCGTGCTGTCCGGCAGCATCTCGGGAAGTGCCAGCCTCACCGGCACCGCGACCCCGGTCGTGACCGAGTGACGCAGCCTCCCGAGGCCAGCGTGCCGACGCAGATCCGCCACCCGGTGCGCGCCACCGTGCGCACCGTTATCGCCGTCGTGGTCTCGCTGGCCTCGCTGCTGCCCTACGTCGCGGCGCAGGCCGACGTGGACGCGGTGCCGGCCGTGGCTCAGGTGCTCGTCGTCGCGGCCGCGATTACCCGGATCATGGCTATCCCGGGCGTCAACGAGTGGCTCACGAGCATCGGCCTCGGCGCGACCCCGCGTACATGATCAATGCATGGTCCTAGGGGTATGGTGCGGTTCATGCGTGAGCCGTTCGAGCCGCACCGTGCCGCCTGGCACGCCCTGGCCGTCCTGCTCGGCCTGTCCGCGCTCGTACTGCCTCCACAGGGGCTCGCCAGTGCGGTCCCGTCCTGGATGCTGATCTTGTGGGCGTTCGGCCTCGCCGCGTCCGGGGTACTGGGCATCGCAGCGCCGTTCCGCCAGACCTCCGGAGTGATCAGCGCATTGGCGATGGAGCGGGCCGCGCTGTGGATACAGACGGGAACGCTGCTGTGGGTCATCATCTCGTCACTGTTTCTGCGCGGCCTGGCCGGCCTGGTCGGCTTAGTCGCGTATTTTCTCTGGATCATTGCCAACACCCTGCGGGATCGTCGTATAGCCTCTGCGGTAACTAAGTCCAGGCGGCCGCTCGGAGAGTGAAAAGATGGCCTTGTCCGACACTCTCGCAACGGTTCTGTCGGGTACGAGCATCGCGTCCATTCTGGGCGCTGTCGCGGTGGTCATCCGGACTCGTCAGCAAAGGCGCGTTTCGGAGTCCGATGTCGTAAGGCGGCTCTCGGGCACCGTGGGCGACCTCGCCGAGGACGTGCGCCGTGACGCCCGAGAGACGATCGAGGACATCCGGCGCAGCGCCGAGCGCCAGATCGAGTGGGCGGGCCGGCGGGCCGAGGACGCCGAGCGCCGAGCGGTCAGCGCCGAGCGGTCGGCGACCGAGGCGCAGATCAACGCCATGCAGTCGGCCGCTACCGTCCGGCGTCTCACGACCGCGATACTGAGCCCCTACGCGACGATCGAGGGGCTCAGGGCGATGATCGCTCCCGAGTCCGGCGGGTCGCCCGTCAACGGGAAGGGCTGACATGGGTCTTGGGTGGAGCGTCGCGGCCGCGAACGCCGCGCTGGACAAGCTGATCACGGACTACCCGTACACGAAGCTGCACGTGGGCGACCCGGGAGCGGCGGGAACCGCGAACGCTGCCGTGAATACGGTCCGCACGGCGCTGACGTGGGCGGCCGCCGCGCTGGGCGCCAAGGCCAACGGCGCGACCGAGGGATGGACGAGCGTCTCCGGCGCCGAGGACTATACGCACTTCACGCAGTGGTCCACGGTCGGACCGGCTGGCGGCAACTTCGGCGGATCGGGCCTGATCACGGCGAACCCGGTAGCGGTCGGCGACGACGCGAAATTCTCACCCGGCGCGCTCGTGCTCACTGCGGGCAACGTGGCCTCGTAGTGTCCGCCCGCGACTTCGGCTCGGACACCACCCGCGACTACCTGGTAGTCGACCCGCCCGGCGCCGTGACGGCGCTGACCGGCTACTCGATGCTGTGTCTCATGCGCCCGCACAACGGGTCGCGCTCAGGCACGTTCGCTGCCCTGTCGAGCGGCGGGGCGTTCACTGCTCAAATGATCATCGATGGCGGGAAGTGGTTCGGGGGCGGCGACTTCGGCGCGGGCTACACCGGCTTCACGCCGGTTGCCAACCACTGGATCTGGGCCGGCCTGAGTCACCAACCCGGATCGAGCGTGTACCGGTGGCATCACCTCGACGTCACTGCGGCCGGCGCCGCGGTGCACGGCAGCTCGGCGTTCGCGGTCGCCAATCCGGGCGCCATTGCGACGATCAGGCTCGGCGATGGCAACGACGAGGCTCAGTGCGACATCGCGCTAGCCGCTTTCTACGCGACCAACTTCGCCGACGACGCGGCCGCCGATGCGTTCTTCGACGCCGCGTTCACTCTCGCGGCCGCGGACGCGTTCGCGCTCGACCCCTTGGCGATGTGGCTCGGCGACGCGACCAACCTGGAAGTCGACATGGTGGACGGCGCCGACATCACCTCGACGGTCGGCACTGTCGGGAGCTCGACTGATCCACCCGGATTCGACTACGCGCTCAGCTCGACGATCGACCTAGCCGGCTCGGCCACGGTGGGCGGCGTGACCGGGTCGGGGACGTTGCGGCGCACCGTTCGGCTGTCCGGAGCGGCTCTGGTGGGCGGCATCACGGGGAGTGGATCTTTCGTCGGAACGCCGGTGGCCGGGCGCAGGGCATTGCGTACGGTCTCCGCGCCGGGCCGGTTGGTACGCTCGCGGTCCGGTGTGCCGATAACCGCGTCGTCGGCACACCGGCGGGCGTAGCATGGCGGTAGGGTAAGGCGCGTCCAGTCTCTGCGTGGTGAGGCGGGCGACAGGTCCGGCAAATACGAACGACCGCTCTCGATCGAGAGCGGTCGTTCGTGCATTCACTGATGAGTGGCCGATCAGGCTGCTACGGGCGCCGCGATGCCGTTCAGCGCGAGCAGCTGCTCGCGCTGAGGCTGCGAGAACCCGCGCCACTGGTCGGCGCCGAAGCCGGCGACGGGTGCAGTGTTCAGCGTCCAGTCCGCGACCGGGGTCGGAGCGGGCTGCGGAGTTGGTGTGCCGACACCGGGCACGCCGATCGGCGGTACCCCGTGAACCGGCTGGCCCGCCGCCTCGGCGGGCTGCGGCTTCGGCTGGAGGAACTGGCCGGACGCGTACGTCTGGTAAGGATGGAGGGCAAGCTGCCGGTCACCCGGACGCGGATCGGTCAGCTTCCAGTTCGAAAGTCCGCTCTTGGTCTGGCTCATGGTGAGCCGGCCGATGACAGGGCCTTGGCCGATATGCCCGCGCAGCTGGGAGACCAGCGTGGTCTGGTAGAACCGGAATTCGCGCATCGGCGTACCCGGATGGATCGGGCCTTCGGTGTCGGCAACGCCCTTGGCCGGATCGCCGCCGAACATGATCGGAGCGCCGTCGATAGCGATGACGTCGCCGACGAGTACGTCGGATGTACTGCCAGGGGGCTTGCCGTTGAGGTACTGGGTCGGAATCGCCTGCGATTCGACGCGCAGCGGGATCACGACGATGAGCCGGTCGTGGCCGAGGCAGCGAACGACGGGACCGCTCGTGGCTGCTGTGGCGAACGGATCTGCGGGATTGGTCACGTTTCCTCCGATGTGGGTGTGTGCGTTCGCGTTTGTGTACGAACGTGACCTTGGACTTGCGGTGCCTGCCACCCTGGCATCCCTAGCAGGGTGGCAGGAGTGGAGCGGGATGGAATCGAACCATCAACACGGATACGGCCGCACCGGGAGCCTCGCTTGTGCGAGTGGACCCTCCGGGAGTCATGGATCGATCCGGTGATCCTGTCGCGCGATGCAGGTCGCTCGAAACTCCTGATCCGCCATGACGCCGTAACCTGCTCTGCCGATTGAGCTTCCGCCCCTTGCAATAGGAGACCCTCGGGACATCGTTGAGCGGTACCCGAGGGTTTTTACGCATTGCCCCTTGTGCCCTATTAAGTTGTTTAGCGCGGTATGCGGAGTTGAACCGCCCCTGGTACTCGGTACTCGACCATCGGCCGATCCCTTTCCCTATGCCTCTGATACACCTGAACCGCTCACGCTGGCGATCAACCCTGCGTGCAGATCGGGCAGCCGTCGCTGCCCTCTCGTGGCACTGCCGGGAGTCGAACCCGGATTACCGATCCCGAATCGAACGGGAACCCACCGGTACCGGTGAGGCGACCATCGCTCTAGGGCACGAGCGGCGGGCAGAGATGGGAGTCAGATGCCCGCCGCCGGTCTTACTCGGCGTCGTCGGCCTGGGGCTCGTCGTCGCCGTCGTTCTCGGTGCTCTCGTCGACCTGCTCGGCGTCCGCGGGAGCGGCGTCGTCCTGGTCGACTTCGAGGATCGGATCCGTCATCTCGGGTGTCTCCTCATCGGATGGCGATACTTCAACAAGTGCCCTAACACTAAGGCAGTGATAGAGCACTTGTCAAGTAAGCCGCTCGGGCGGCTCGTTCGGCCGGATCTTACTCGCCGCCGTTGCGCGCGGCTTGCAGGTCCGATGTCGTCATCGCCGCGTCCGGGTCGGTCGACGTGCCCGGTACCGAGCTGTTCGTGGATGCGTTCGCGGCCGGCGCGATGAGCTCGGGAGCGTCAGCGCCCGCCATCTGACGGCTCGCCCTGTCGGCGTCGCGCGCGTCGCGCTCGGACTGCTCGCGGAACGCGTCGGGATTGTCGGCCGGCCAGACCTGCCCGTCCGCCTTGCGCACGAGCCGCTCGTCACCGGCTGGATAGGTGCCCGAGATCCCCTTGTCGCTCGGGTTCTCGCCCTCGGCGTAGTTCTGCTGCGCGCCGAGGGCAGTGTTCGGATCGACGTCGGCGTCAGCCGTCTCGACCTGCGGCACGTCCATGGTGCCCTTGGGCGGGTTGGACGGGGCCGACGCGGAGCTCTTCTTCTGCTCGGTCATGATCTTGTCCTCTCGGTGTACTTGATCATGTAGCGGATCACTTCCTGCCAGCAGTCCAGCCAGCCGGACTGGCGCCCGGCCATGAACGCGAGCAGGATCGAGGCGTACCGAAGTATCGCGCCCAGCGGCCACCATCCGGGATACAGCCAGCCGATCAATCCCCAGCCGACCAGGGCGGCGATCGCGCCCAGCCCCCATACCCACATTCTGTCTACGTGGCCGCTGCTGCGGCTAGACAGGTACGCGCGTAGTTCACCCATGATCAGTCCCTCGTCGCCATGATCGGGCAGGCGTGGCGGACGTCGCACATGCCGCACGGCCCGCCGTACGCCGTCACCGGATTGGCCGGGTAGATCCCGGCCTCGTGCATCCCGAGCGTGGTCAGCGCGCGGTACTCGATCTCGGCCCACGAGTGCAGATCAAGGGGGTTGAGCGCGTCGCCACTCTTGCCATTGCGGGCGTCATAGTAGGACCCCGTGATCTTCATCTTGGCGACGACCGGCGGCGGGAAGCTCATCATCACTTCGCGCAACAGCGAGTGTGCGTAAAGGCCGAGCTGGAATGTGTCGGTGACCGGCCGCGCGCCCGTCTTGGGGTCCTCGATGTGTACGTGCAGTACGGGCGTACCGTCTGGATCGTCGGACGCGGCGGGCTCCCAGCGGAACCACACCTGGTCGAGAATGGACTTGATCTTGACTTGCTGCGAGGTCTTCATGTCCCAGCCGACCGGTGTGTCGAGCTCAAGCTCGATGCCGAGGATCTTGTCCGGGATGTTCATGATCGACCATCCCTCCTCGTGGCGCTGCTGCGCCCATGCCACATAGTCGCGCAGCATGAGCGCGCCGTTGTGCCGCCACCAGGTATCGCCCTCCGTGCCCTGTGCGGCGACCTTCCAGCGCTGCACGGGGATGCCGGACGCGCGTACGGCGGCGGCGATCTCCAGGTTCAGGTTGTGGACGAACAGCTCGGCACACGCCGAGAGATCGCCTTCGAGCACTCGGTCAACCGTGTCGGCCTCGATCAGCCCCAGCCGGCGCTTCTCGATCAGCTCGACGCAGGAGTGAAACGCCTTGCCGCCCGTGGTGGCGTAGCCGGGCTGGGCCTTGACTCCGTCGCGTTTCTTGATTCGCAGCTGGAGGCCGCACTTCTCGGCCGTGGTGATCTGGCTGTAGCTGACGTGGTCGGGTGCGGGCAGTGCGGTCGACGGGTCGAACCCGAACGGGACCGGTGCCGGGTCGAGACGCCATGGCGGCCGGCCGGAGCTCGCTGCTACGG
>C688J18823_10001880_pt1 | contig 13084 bp, 7 predicted proteins | sample HopSoiMetagenom1_FD_18823 | JGI IMG/M metagenome (IMG submission 18823)
GCCGGATCGAACAGTCCATCGGGATGATCGATGCGGACCGCATGCACCTTTCCGTCGGCGATCAGCTGTGCGAGCAGCTGATGCGTCGCCTCGAAGACCTCCTCACGTTCCACACGCAGGCCAACCAGCGTGTTGATGTCGAAGAACCGCCGGTAATTGATCTCATGCGAGGCGGTTCGCCAGTAAGCGAGCCGGTACGGTTGCGCCTCGAGCAGTTCGTGCAGGGCATCAAAGGATGATGGCTGCCCCGGCGTCCCATTCAGCGCCTCGATCGCCGCGTCGATAGCCTCACGCACCGCGGTTTCTTCACCGACCAGCCGCCCCAGACGCGTCCGCGCGACTTCTTTTTCGCGATGCCGGTCGGCGATCTGATCGGAATCGGTGGTGGTATACGGCGGCAGATTCTGAAGCGACGTGACGATGCTGAGAAACTCGTTCAGCGCCGGGCTGTCCTCGCCGAGAACGGTCTTCAGCCGCTCTCCCGCGGCAGCGAAGACCCGCGCCGACTGACGGGGATTGATCGGAAGTTCGTGATCGAAATATCGCAGCGCGAGCGCGTTGCCATTGAACTCGATCCGCAGCTCTCCGCGTTCGAGGACGTTGCCGTATTGATCGCCGAGGATCGGCAGCAGCAGCTTCGCCTGAAGCGTCGCTTTCTCGGGCCGCCAGTCGATATCGAAAAAGCCCGCCGCCGGTGAACTCGGACCATTCTCCAGTACGTCGTTCCACCACGCATTGCGGCCCGTTCCAACCCCCATATGGTTCGGGACGAAGTCCACCAGGTGCCGCATGGCGTGCTCGCTCAGCGCGGCGGAGAACTCGTCGTGCGCCGCTGCGCCTCCCACTTCCGGATTGATCTCGTTGTGATTGCACACGTCGTAGCCGTGCGTGCTGTGCGGCGCGGCGGTGAAGTACGGGGAGGTGTAACACGCGTCGATACCAAGCTGCGCCAGATAGGGGACGACGTCACGGGCCGCCGTCAGCGGGAAGCCGTGATGGATCTGCAGTCTGTAGGTGCTCGTCGGAACGTATATCGGGCGATCTGACATTATTTGGCCCGCTTCAGGATCACTGCGCCGGCGCGATTGAAACGGATCACCGGACCGGCGGGATCCACCGTCGGCGGTACAGGATCAGGCGCGAACGGGCGATCTTCGGTGGTCAGCACTACGTTCCACGACGAGTCCGCGTGATCTCGTGCGAGCACCAGCGGTTCGAGGTCGATGCTGCCGCCGGTTCGAAAGCGAGCGACAACCCAGAACACATCCTCCCCTTCCGCGCGTCGCAGTGCAATCGTATCGTCGTCGATGGCGACGGCATCCCCGCGGAGCTCTGAGCTTGCCCCGAGTGCCGGATGATCGAGCCGCAGCGTCAGCAACGTGCGGTACAGATTGAGGGTGTAGCAGTGGGGCGGGGTCGTGCGTTCTTCCCATCGCAGGCGGCTGGCTTCGAAGGTCGACAGTGCTTGCGGATCGGGAATGGTCGAGCGGCGTGCTTCGTCCGCGAATTCTGGAAAATCTGAGAACTCCCGGCGCCGGCCGGCGGTCACCAGGGTGCCAAGGCCTGGCTCGAGGTCGGTGAAGAATTGAAATGGCGTGCTGGCGGCCCATTCCTGTCCCATGAACAGCAGCGGCGTCATGGGTACGGTGAGGAGCAGGACACTGGCCGCGCGCCACGATTCGGATGGGATCGAATGGTTCAGCCGATCGCCGCGCGGGCGATTGCCGATCTGATCGTGGTTCTGGAGGCAGACGACAAACCGGTGCATCGGAATGCGCCCCGGATCGGTACCGCGTGGCGTATTCTGCCGCCGCGTCGGCTGCCCGGCATACAACCAGCCGCGCTGAATCGCGCACGCCAGCTCGCCGACCGTTCCCGCGAAATCAGCGTAGTAGCCGTGGTGATCTCCATTGAGCAGCCGCCGCATGATGTGATGAAAGTCGTCGGCCCACACCGCGTCGAGTCCCCATCCTGACTGGTTCGGATCGTCAATCATGGCCGCGAGGTTGCGATGATCTTCGGCATGGACGAAGACGGGCCGGTCAGCGCATGCGCGCACGTGGGTTGCGATGTCCCGGAGAATCGCCCCATCGCGCTCCTCGATGAGTGCGTGGGTCGCGTCGAGCCGCAACCCATCAGCGTGATATTCACGGACCCAATGCATCGCGTTTTCAATCATGAAGCGTCGGACCATTGGAGCAAACGGACCATCAAGGTTCACGCCACGACCCCACGGGGTGATATGCCGATCGGTGAAGTACTCCTTGTTGAATTCCGTCAGGTAGGCGCCCTCCGGGCCCAGATGGTTGTAGACCACGTCGAACATGACGGACAGGCCCAGCGTGTGGGCGCGATCGACAAGGCGGCGGAGATCGTCAGGGTGGCCGTAGGCGCGTGAGGGCGCGAACAGGCACACGCCGTCGTATCCCCAGTTACGGCAGCCCGGGAAGTCCGCGACCGGCATGATCTCGATGACCGTGATGCCGGTGTCGCGAAGCGCTTCGAGCTTCGTCGCAGCCGCGGCGAACGTCCCCTCCCGTGTGAACGTGCCGATGTGTAGCTCGTAGAGAATGCGATCGCCGGCAGGCCGATTCCGCCATCGCTCGTCGTTCCATCGGAAAGCCCCTGGATCGAGGACAAGCGACGGACCGTGCACGCCGTCAGGCTGGAATCGGGATGCGGGGTCGGGGAGGACCGGGCCATCATCGACGCGATATCGGTAGTGATCCCCGGCGGCGGCGCCGTCCACCAGCGCATCGAACACGCCGTCATCGTGTCGCGGCATCGGATGTTCCCCGCGCGCACGGCCGTCGTGCAGGACCAGCGTCAGGTGCGCGGCTGTCGGTGCCCACACGCGGAACCTGACGCCACCGCGTACCGGTATCGCACCAAAAAATTGTTCAGACATCAAGGTGGAGGCCGTGGCGCCTCCTCCCGAGGCGGCCACGTTCAAGGATTGTGTGTCAATGCAACGTTCAATAAGTCGAGGATGCCGCTCAGGGGAATCCGTGCCCAGTCGGGCCGGTTATTGAGTTCGTAGTTCAGCTCGTATAACGCTTTTTCAAGTACGAACAGCCGCAGCAGCGCATCGCGATCGTGTTCGACCCGCGGAAGGAAGAGCGCGTCCGCGCCGGCATCCGCGTACGCACGGAAAAACGCCGCCGCCACGCTACGGTGCCAAACTCGTGCCCACGCCTCGAGGCGCGGGTACTCCGACCGGCGCGACGAGACGGCCGCAAACAACGCGGCATAGGCGGCGTACTCGAACGACCGGATCATACCCGCGACATCCTTCAGCGGCGAATGTTTGAGCCGGCGTTCGTCGAGAGAACGCGCGGGTTCCCCTTCAAAATCAAGAACATAGAAGTCCCCCTCGGACCAGAGCACCTGGCCGAGGTGGTAATCGCCATGGACGCGGATCTTCGAGGCGACAAACTCGAGCGCCGGCGCGCACCGAATTCGTTCGAGCAACGTATCGCGGGACTGCAGTAATTGTTCCGCGAGAGGCCGCACGTCCTCGCTGAAACTCGCGCGCATACCGTTCAACGTGCGCAGCGCGGTTTCGGCCTGCAGCGTCGCGCCAGCCGTCAGCCGCTCGAGATCCTGCCGGTCGAGCGGTTCCGGGGTAAAGGCTGCCTCGCCTGTGCTGGCCGCCAGCGCGAGGTGCATCTCGGCCGTTCGACGACCGAGTGTGGCGGCTGACTCGAGATAGCCGCCCATGGCCTCCCTGACATGGTCCGGCCGCTCGAGATCGATCAACGGGCCGCGATCGCGAACGTCCGGCGCAGCCGCGTCGCCAATTTCATCGTAGAACCGGCCGACTGCGCCAAGCGTGTATGTCCAACCGTCGCCCTGACTCTTGACGAACTGTTGCATCATCGCGAGGGTGCTCGGCTCGGTTGCCGGCGCGACATACTCGAACCACCCGGCGACCGCCGGCACCCGCGGGAAGGCCGCGCGTTGGGTCAGGTGCAGGCCTATTTCCAGATCGGGATTGGTGCCGCCCTGCAGCCGTCGAAACAATTTCAGGATCAGGCGGTCGTTGTAAACGATCGAGGTGTTGCTCTGCTCGACGCCCATTCGCGAGATGCCGCCGTCGGCCGGTATTTCAGCGTGAAGTTGCGGGAACGATCGCGACTGCACGGCGCGGATGGTTCCGCGCTTAGTCGCCATCTGTTCCTGTCGGTCGATCATGGTGAGCAGCGTGCGCGCGTAGGTATCGTCCAGCCACGCATCGAACAGGACACCCTTGCGCGCCCCGGTGACATTTGCGAGGACCGCGTGCGGCGACTGCTCCACCAGTCCCTTCACCTCCGCGGCCGGGCGAATCGTCAAGGGCAGGAAGTACTGTTCGTGCCCTCCATCGTCGAACTCGACTTCCACGATCGTCACAAAGAGCGGCTGCAGGCCGCGCCGCACCACCCCCCAGTCGACGAAGCGGGCTTTTCGCGACGCGCGCGATTTTCCGCCGAACCAGCGCTGGCGATTCAGAAACGGCAGCAGCAGGTCGCGCTCGATGAGCGTTCGCACATTCCCGTCCAGCACCGTTTCCCACGCGGCGCCAACCAGAAGGGCAGGCACTTCGGCGATGTCGGTCACGGTCTCGGGCGCGACGCGAGCGGTCAGCGCAGCGGGGGCCTGCTGCACCTTGAACCAGTAGAAGGCGTACGGACCCAGCGTCAGGAAGTACGGTAGCTCGCCAATCTTGGGGAACTCGGTCAGGCCGACCATTTCGACGGGGGTCATGCCTTTGAACCGCGACAGGTCGAGTTCGACGGGCTGCACCGAGCGGGCGAGGTTGGCCACACACAGCACGATGTCGTCGCCGTGGCGGCGAACGTAGGCGAGGATCTTGCGATTCCGTGCCGGCAAGAACTCGATCGATCCGCGCCCGAAGACCGTCGTCTCCTTGCGCAGGCCGATCATCCGCTTCATCCAGTTGAGCAGCGAGAATGGCGATCGCTCCTGCGCTTCGACATTCAGCGCTTCGTAGCCGTACACCGGATCCATGATCGGCGGAGCATAGAGGCGGGCCGGATCGGCGCGGGAAAAGCCGCCATTGCGATCGCCGGTCCACTGCATGGGTGTCCGTACGCCGTTGCGGTCGCCAAGGTAGATGTTGTCGCCCATCCCGATTTCATCGCCGTAATAGATCACCGGCGTGCCGGGCATCGAGAAGAGCAGCGCGGTCATCAGTTCCATGCGGCGGCGGCTGTTCTCGAGGAGCGGGGCCAGCCGGCGTCTGATGCCCACGTTGATCCGCATCTGCGGCTCGGCCGCATACGCCTGGTACATGTAGTCGCGCTCCTCGTCGGTCACCATCTCGAGCGTCAACTCGTCGTGGTTGCGGAGGAACATCGCCCATTGACAGTTCTCCGGGATGTCCGGCGTCTGGCGCAGGATCTCGGTAATCGGATGTCGGTCCTCCTGGCGGATGCCCATGAACATGCGTGGCATGAGCGGGAAGTGGAACGCCATATGGCACTCATCGCCCTCGCCGAAATACGGCCGCACATCGGCCGGCCACTGGTTCGCTTCGGCGAGGAGCATGCGATCCGGGTAGCGCTGGTCGAGCGCGCTGCGAATCTGCCTCAGCACCTGGTGTGTCTCTTCCAGGTTTTCGCAGATCGTTCCTTCACGTTCGATCAGATAGGGGACCGCGTCCAGGCGCAGCCCGTCGACGCCGCGATCGAGCCAGAACCGCATCACCTTGATGACGCGCTCGAGAACAGCGGGATTATCGAAGTTCAGATCGGGCTGGTGATGAAAGAAGCGATGCCAGTAGTAGGCCTTCGCGGTATCGTCCCAGCTCCAGTTTGACGTCTCCGTATCGGTGAAGATGATCCGCACGCCTTCGTATTTCTGCTTCGTGTCACTCCAGACGTAGAACTCGCGCTCGGGCGATCCGGCCGGCGCGCGCCGCGCCGCCTGGAACCAGGGATGCTGATCCGACGTGTGGTTGATGACCAGTTCGGTGACGACGCGAATCTGGCGGCGGTGCGCTTCCTCGATGAAGCGGTCGAAATCGTCGAGCGTCCCGTAGGTCGGGTGAATGTTCTCGTAATCGGCGATGTCGTAGCCGTCGTCGCGAAGCGGCGACGGATAGAACGGCAGCAGCCACAGGCAGTTGATGCCGAGGCTTTGCAGATAGTCCAGCTTCTGTGTCAGCCCGGGAAAGTCGCCGACCCCGTCGCCGCTGCTGTCGAGGAAGGCGCGCACGTGAGCTTCGTAGATAACCGCATCTTTGAACCAGAGCTGATCAGACATGACTCGACGAAGGGGTGAGAGACGCGGGCAGTTGGACGTGAAGGATGTGCGCGACGCGATCCTGTGGATCGAGGCGGACGTAGTTCCATTCGCCGCGCCAGAAATAGCGCTCCTGCGACAGCAGGTCGACCACATCAATGGTGGCGTGCGGCGTCAGGTCCCACGCGACGAGCGGCAGCTGGACGAAGCCGTGCTGCATGTTCACCGGATCGAGGTTCACCAGGATCAGAATGAGGTCGCGGCCGTCCGCTGAACGCTTGCTGTAGGCCAGGATCTCCGCGTTGTCGGTGCGATGGAATGAGAGTCCCCAGTCGTGCTGCAGCGCCGGATGGTGTTTCCTGATCGCGTTGATCTGACTGATGAATTCGGCCAGGCTGTCGGCGCGCTGGTAGTCGCGGACGCGAATTTGGTATTTCTCGGAATCGAGGTATTCCTCGCTGCCGCTCCGCAGCGGGACGTTTTCCGCCAGTTCAAACCCGCTGTAGATCCCATAGGACGCGCCCAGCGTGGCGGCGAGCACGAGACGGACTTGAAACGCGGGACGGCCGCCGCGCTGCAGATACGCGTGAAGAATGTCGGGCGTGTTTGCAAACAGGTTCGGCCGGAAGTACTCGCGCACCGGCGTCTGCGTCAGTTCGGTGAAGTACTCGACGATCTCGTCCTTCGAGTTCCGCCAGGTGAAATACGAATACGACTGCGAAAATCCGACCTTGGCCAGGTACTTCATCACCTTCGGTCGAGTGAACGCTTCGGACAGGAAAATTGTTTCCGGGTGGCGCCGCTTCAGTTCGGTCAACACCCACTCCCAGAACCGAAATGGTTTGGTGTGTGGATTGTCGACGCGGAAGATCGTGACGCCGTGCTCGATCCAGAACTCGAACACGCGCTGCAGCTCCTGCCAGAGTGCGCGCCAGTCGGCGGACTCGAAGTTCAGCGGGTAGATATCCTGGTATTTCTTCGGAGGGTTCTCGGCGTACTTGATCGAGCCGTCCGGCCGCTGGCGAAACCAGTCGGGATGTTCGCGGACGTAGGGGTGATCCGGCGACGCCTGGAACGCGATATCGAGAGCGATCTCCAGGCCCTGTGCCGCCGCTGCTGCAACAAACGCGTCGAAATCCGCAATCGTACCCAGGCCAGGTTCGATGGCGGTGTGGCCGCCGTCTTCCGATCCAATCGCCCACGGACTCCCAGGATCGGTGGGCGATGCCGTCAAGGCGTTGTTGGCGCCTTTACGGAAGCTGCGCCCGATGGGATGAATTGGCGGGAGGTAGAGCACGTCGAATCCCATTGCCGCCACGTAGGGCAGCAGCGAGGTCGCCTCCGGAAAGGTGGCGCTCCTCGCCGGATCCGTCCCGGCGGAGCGTGGAAACATTTCGTACCACGCGGCAAACCGCGCGCGCTCCCGCTCGACCGTCACCGTCAGGATGCGGTCGTACTGCGTGGCCTGACTTCGATCCGGTCGCGCGGCCATGAACGCGGCGACGTCGTCGCTCAACGCGGCGGCGATGCGGGGAGCGAGATCGCCACTGCTCTTGAGCGCTCTGACCGTGGCGACACGTTCGTCCGCTGCCGGTCCGGGCGACCGGTCAATGGCTGCCTGGATCTGCTCGGCGCCTTCGATCAGCTCGATCGAGACATCCTGTCCGGCGCCGGCTTTCTTCGATAGTTCCCGCTGCCAACTGGCAAATCGATCGATCCACGCTTCGACCGTGTATTCGTAGCGGCCGAGTGCGTCCACTCGAAACGATCCCTGCATCCGATCGTTGTCGAGCGCCCGCATCGGCGACTCGCGCCATCGTTCTTCGCCGGCACGGCGGAACAAGACAACCGCACCGACGACGTCGTGGCCATCAGCATGAACGTCGGCCCGGACGAGCACGTCTTCCCCGACGACTCGTTTGACCGCGAACCGGCCGCAGTCGACCTGAGGTTCCACCGCTTCGACAATGACGCGGCGCAGCAATTGAGGATCGAGTTCTGGAACGGTATCCGATCTGGAGGTCACAGAGGAAAGCGGACGCGTCGTCATCGGCACTACCAATCAACCTTGCCCGCCTCCGCCAAGGCTACGGCGGGTCCGCCGAAGCATTGCGAAGGCGGAAGCCCTGAGCCCTGTTCAATAAACCCCCATGGGTCCCCAGTCTTCGACGCGGCGAAGATCTTCCTTGCGGCAATTCAATTTGAGGACCGCCATCGAACGTGGCAGAAGCTCGTAACGGCCGCCGGCGCGAAGCCGCCGCGGGGGCGCCCACGGATCTGCCGTATCGAGCAGCGTTTCCCATCGCTCTTCGGGAGCGGCTGCCGGAAGCGTGAATGCGATCGGCTGGTCGCCGGCGTTCAGCATCATCAGCAGTGTGTCGCCAATGATCCGATCGCCGCGTTCGTCGAGTTCATGAATCGCATCACCGTTGAGCCGTACGCCGAGACAGCGCACATCGGGGGCGCTCCACGTCGAGTCGGTCATTTCCCGCCCGGAGGGATCGAGCCAGGCAATGTCCAGGACATCCGCGCCGCGAATCCGGCGTCCCTGAAAAAACTTGCGCCGGCGCAGCACGGGATGCTCTTTCCAGATACGAATGATCCCGGCGCGTAAAGTCGAAGAACTCGCGGCGGTCCGGTGTGCTCTCCCATGACGTCCAGCCGACTTCGTTGTCCTGGCAATAGGCGTTGTTGTTGCCGAGCTGCGTGCGTCCGAGTTCGTCGCCGCCGCTGATCATCGGCACACCGACCGAGAGCAACAGCGTGGCCATGATGTTCCGGCGCTGACGATCGCGCACTTCCAGGACGCGTCGATCGGCGGTCGGCCCCTCGACACCGCAGTTCCAGCTGAGATTGTGATTCTCCCCGTCGGCGTTGTTCTCGCCGTTCGCTTCGTTGTGCTTCTGGTTGTAGCTGACAAGATCCGGCGAGCGTGAAGCCGTCGTGTGCGGTGACGAAGTTGATGCTGGCGTAAGGACGACGTCCGCTCTGTTCGTAGAGATCGCTACTGCCCGAGAGCCGCGTGGCCAGCTCGGACACACCAGCACCGTCGCCACGCCAGAAGCGGCGAACGGCGTCGCGATATTTCCCGTTCCACTCCGTCCACTTGGTTGGAAAGTTCCCGACCTGGTAGCCGCCTTCGCCGAGATCCCATGGCTCGGCGATCAGCTTGACCTGCGACAGCACCGGATCCTGGTGAATGATGTCGAAGAATGCCCCCAGCTTGTCGACAGCATGCAACTCACGAGCCAGTGCACTCGCGAGGTCGAAGCGGAACCCGTCGACGTGCATCTCGTTCACCCAGTAGCGCAAGCTGTCCATGATGAGCTGCAGCACGCGCGGGCTCCTCATGTTCAGTGTGTTGCCGCAGCCGGTGAAGTCCTGGTAGAAGCGCGGTTCATTTGGCTGCAGACGGTAGTACGAGGTGTTGTCGATGCCGCGAAGCGACAGCGTCGGTCCGGTGTGATTCCCTTCGGCGCTGTGGTTGTAGACGACGTCGAGAATGACTTCGAGATTTGCCGAATGCAGCGCGCGGACCATCATCTTGAATTCGCGCACGGCTTCCTGTGCCGATTGCGACGTGGCGTATCGCACTTCGGGAGCGAAGTAGGCGAGCGTGTTGTAGCCCCAGTAGTTGGTGAGGCCGCGCCTGGTCAGGTGCCAGTCGTTCAGATGGTGATGAACCGGCATCAACTCGACAGCCGTCACACCCAGGGTGGTGAGGTGGCGAATTGCCGGTTCCGACGCGAGGCCCAGATAGGTGCCCCGAAGCGGCTCCGGAATGTGCGGATTCAGTTTGGAAAAGCCTTTGACGTGCAGCTCGTAGATCAGCGTTTCGTGCCACGGCGTGCGCAGCGGCCGATCGTCCCCCCACGTGAAGGCGCTGTCGATGACTGCGGCGAGCGGCGCGTACGGCGCGCTGTCGCGCTCGTCGAACGTCGTGTCGTCCTGGCCGTACTGAAACCCGAAGAGCGATTCATCCCAGCGCACCGCTCGACCCACCACCTTGGTGTACGGATCGAGTACAAGCTTGTTGGGATTGAAGCGGAAACCCTTCTCCGGATCGAACGGACCGTGAACGCGGTATCCGTAGAGCTGCCCCGGTCGTACGTCAGGCAGATACCCGTGCCACACCATATCGGTGTGTTCGGGAAGTGGAATCGTTACCGATTCGACTTCGCCGTCAGGGGAGTCGAAGAGGCAGAGTTCGACGCGGGTCGCATGCTCGGAAAAGATCGCGAAGTTGACGCCGACGCCGTCCCAGGTTGCACCCAGCGGATACGGAGCGCCGGGCCATACGCGCATATTCTTTGTTGCCACAGAAGGAGTTAGGTAACACGGTAGTGGCCATCAGAACAACTTGAATCGCGAGAGCAGCCACGCCGTGACCAGCAAGGGGACGATCGCGACAGCGGCAAGCACCCCCACGATCGAGAGGACGAAAATCCAGTCGCCCGTCGTGGGCTCCGACCCTGGATGCGCGTGGCGTTCCAACAAGGCAAGGTTGCGCACGTTTGCCTTCCAGCCGAAGTCGAAGAGGTCGCCCGCGACCGGAATGATCCCGACCAGGAGATCGATCGCCGAATTGATCAGCATGCGAACCTGGACGATGCGCGGGATCCGCATCCGAACCGCGTGCAGCAGCAGCAGGACCGCGAAGAACGGACTCGTCAGGTCTCCGAGGCCTGGAATGAGTCCCAGGATTGGATCCAGTCCAAAGGTCAGTGTGGTGCCGGGGATGCGGAAGGCGCTGTCGAGGAGAACACTCCATTTCCGCAACGCAGCCAGCGTGCGGGCATGCGATTCATGCACGTCCCTCTCCTGCTTGAGCCCTGAGCCTTGAGCCTTGAGCCCTGAACCCTATTCTCCCAACAGCTCACCGACCGGTTGGAGATCCTCGATATGATCACAAACGGCCTTGATCATCATCATCATCGGCACTGCGAGGATGGTCCCCCAGATGCCCCAGATCCAGCTCCAGAAGAGCAGGCCGACGAAAATGGCGACCGGATTCATCTGCGCGGCGCGGCTCATCATCATCGGCGTGAGCAGGAACCCTTCCAGGCTGGTGATCGCAAACGCGACGCCGCAGACGTAGGCGGTTCTCAACAGGTCGTCGAACTGCATGAACGAGACGACGCCGAGGCCTGCCGTGACAATGATCGGACCGAGGTAGGGAATGGAGTTGAAAATGCCCGACAGGATCCCCCAGATGATTGGATGATCGACGCCCAGCCACCACAACGAGATCCCCGTCGCCACGGCAACCACCGCGCTCGTGAACACCTGCACGCGCATGAAACTCTCGATCTGCAGGTTGATGTCGTCGAGGATCTGCACGGTGATCTTCTTTTCAGACAGCGTGCTGCCGCCGATTTTGACGAGTTTGCGTTTGTAAAGATCTCCCGTTACCAGAAAGAAGTAGACGAGGAAAAGAACGAGGACGAACTGTCCGGAAAAGCCGAGTAGACCGACGCCTCCCGACCACAAGTAGTCGCTGGCCCGGAACGGCGGCTGAACCACTTCCACTTTCTGGACGCCCGTGTTCTTGCGTTCGGTCGCCGCCAGCTCCCGTTCGGCCGCGCTGGGAGTGGATGCTTCCTGCGCTGCGCGATCGATCTCCGTTGCCGCGCGCTGCACCTTTTCCAGTGCCCCGCCGCTGTTTGTGCGGTGCGAGCGGACGCGATCGCGGATCCGCTGCGCGGCGGTGGGAATATCGGTGACGATGGCCATGGCCTGATCGCTGAGCGTGTAGATGCCCAAACCGAGGCCCCCGACCAGGAGCGTGACCGCAACCGCTGCGCCGAACGCGCGGGGAATGCGGAGCCGAGTCAGCGCGCCGACAAAGGGTTCCAGACCGTAGCTGATCAGCACGCCGAGGACGATTGGAACCAGGACGGACTGCGCGTACTGGAGAACGAGCATCACCGCCAGTGCGGCCATGACCGTCAGCGCGAGATTGCGAACGACAATGATGGGCTTCGATTCGGCGGGTGTCGGTTCCGCCGGCCGGTCATCGTCGGCCTCAGCGGGCGCCACAACGACGGTGCTCGGCGGCTTCGAAGGAAGCACGTGGTTACGTTGAGGTTCAGCCATCTCGCATCAAAAACGGGATTGTACCGCAGTACATTGGCTCATCAGTGACGATGGACGTTTCCGATTTCGACTTCTACCTGCCCGACGAGCTGATTGCGCAGCACGCGCCGACGCGAGGGGCGTCCAGAATGCTGGTGCTCGATCGCACCACGGGCACGCGACAGCATTCGGCGATTGCCGAGCTGCCTTCAATCCTTCGCGCCGGCGATCTTCTGGTAATCAACAACACGCGCGTCATCGCCGCACGCCTGCTCGGCCACCGCGTGCCGAGCGGCGGCGCTGTTGAATGCTTTCTGCTCGGACCGACCGAACGGGTCTCACCATCTTCAGATTCAACCGAATCGATCGAAAACGTCCGCGTGGCCGACGCGCTCGTGCATCCGGGACAGAAGCTGAAGCCCGGCTCGTTGATGCGATTCGAGGGGACCGCTGGCGTGCTGATGGCGGAGGTCGTCGCGCGTCATTTCCACGGACGTCGCACCATACGGATCTGGGCGGAGGGCGGCGGTGACGTGGACGCGCTGGTTGATGCCCTCGGGCATATTCCACTCCCTCCATATATCAAGCGTGAGGACACGCCAGCCGATCGCGAGCGGTACCAAACCGTCTACGCGCGCGTGCGCGGTTCGGTCGCCGCGCCGACTGCCGGACTGCATTTCACGCCCGAGTTGCTGTCGGCGCTGCACGATCGCGGCGTCGAGCGGGCGGAAATCACGCTCCATGTCGGCTACGGCACCTTCAA
>C688J18823_10001881_pt1 | contig 13082 bp, 12 predicted proteins | sample HopSoiMetagenom1_FD_18823 | JGI IMG/M metagenome (IMG submission 18823)
GTCGAGGTGTTCTACGGCGACGACCAGTTCAAGCCCGAGGTGGGCGTGCAGCTCGCCGAGGAGATGCTGAAGAAGAACCAGGTCGACTTCATGGCCGGCATCATCTGGTCCAACGTGATGATGGCGGTGATGCCGGTCGTCACCGGCGCGGGCCACATCATGGTCGGCGCCAACGCCGGCGCGAGTCCGCTCGCGGGCGCGCAGTGCAACGAGCTCTATTTCTCGGCTTCCTGGAACAACGACCAGTCGCCCGAGGCGCTCGGCAAGTACCTCACCGACAAGGGCGTCAACGAGCTCTACGTGATGGCGCCGAACTACCAGGCCGGCAAGGACATGGTCGCGGGGCTCAAGCGCTACTACAAGGGCAAGATCGTCGACGAGGTCTACACCAAGTTCCAGCAGACCGACTACCAGGCCGAGATCACGCAGCTCCGCGCGAAGAATCCGAAGGCCGTGTTCGTCTTTTATCCCGGCGGCATGGGTGTGCAGTTCGTCAAGCAATACTCGCAGGCGGGCTTGCGCGACCAGATCCCGCTCTACTCGGTCTTCACCGTCGACGAGACCACGCTGCCCGCGCTGAGGGAAGCGGCGATCGGCCAGTACGAAGCGCGCTTCTGGAGTCCCGACCTCGACATCCCGGCGTCGAAGAAGTACGTCGCCGATTTCGAGAAGAAGTTCGGCTACACGCCCTCCTACTACGGCGCGCAGAGCTACGACGCGATCATGCTGATCGACTCCGCGGTGCGCGCGACCAAGGGCAACCTCAAGGACACGAAGGCGCTCGTCATGGCGATGCGCAAGGCGAACTACAACTCGATCCGCGGGCCATTCAAGTTCAACAACAACCAGCACCCGATCCAGGACTTCTACCTGCTGCAGGCCGTCAAGGCGAACAACAAGGACGGCGTGGCGATGAAGATCATGGAAAAGGCGTTCGAGAAGCACCAGGACGCCTACCACCAAGACTGCAAGATGAAGTGGTAATGGGCTGAGCCTTCCTGAAAAGGGCGCTCGAGCGCCCTTTTTTATTTCCACATGCCCTGGTCCCTGGTCTTCGAGCAGCTGCTGAACGGTCTTCAGTACGGCGTGATGCTGTTCCTGATGGCCGCCGGGCTCACGCTGATCCTCGGCATCATGAACATGGTGAACCTCGCGCACGGCTCGCTCTTCATGGTGGGCGCATACCTTGCCGTGGCGGCGTTCAACTGGACCGGCAACTACGTCTTATCCGCAATCCTCGGGTTCCTCGGCACGCTGGTGGTCGGCATGCTGATCGAGGTGATCGCGCTGCGCGCGCTCTACAACCGCGATCACCTGGACCAGGTGCTCGCCACCTTCGGATTGATCCTGTTCTTCAATGAGCTGACGGCGCTCATCTGGGGACGCGGCAGCCTGTACACCTCGCTGCCCTCATGGCTGCAGGGGCACGTCACGCTCTTCACGGGCTCGCGTTATCCGCTCTACCGGCTGGTGATCCTCGGCGTCGGCCTCGCGGTCGCCGTCGCGCTCTGGTACGTGGTCACGCGCACGCGCCTCGGCATGCTGATCCGCGCCGGCGCCTCCAACCGCACCATGGTGGCGGCGCTCGGCGTGAACATCCGGCTCCTCTATACGGTCGTGTTCGGCTTCGGCGCCGCGCTCGCGGGTCTTGCTGGATTGATGGCGGGACCGATCTACGCCGTGCAGCCCGGCATGGGCGAGATCGTGCTCATCCAGGCTTTCGTGGTGATCGTGATCGGCGGCATCGGCTCCATACGCGGCGCGCTCGTCGGCGCGATCATCGTCGGCCTCGTCGACACGATGGGCCGCGCGTTCCTGAAGCCTCTCCTCGCCACGCTCATTTCGCCCACGGCGGCGGAAGCAGCCGGCCCGGCGCTCGCGTCGATGCTCATCTACCTGCTGATGGCCGTGGTGCTGGCGCTCAAGCCGGCCGGGTTGTTTCAGAGTCGATGAAACGCGGCTTCATTTTCTGGGCAGCGGTCATTGTGATCCTGGCGGCGCTGCCACCGGCCGTGAATGCGATCGGCCAGCCGTTCTATATCGATCTCGTGCGGCGGATCATGATCCTCGCCATCGCCGCGGCGAGCCTGAACCTGATCCTCGGCTATGGCGGACTGGTGTCCTTCGGCCATGCCGCGTATCTCGGCGTCGGCGCCTACTCGGTGGGCATCCTCGCCTTCTACGGCATCACGAATGGATATCTGCAGTGGCTGGTCGCGATCGGCGCATCCGCCATCGTGGCGCTCGCGATCGGCGCCGTGTCGATCCGCACGAGCGGAATCTACTTCATCATGATCACCCTCGCCTTCACGCAGATGCTCTATTACCTCGGCATCTCGCTCGACGTCTTCGGCGGCGACGATGGCATGCGGCTCAAGGCCCGCAGCCAGCTCGGCTTCGTCAACCTCGGCGACGCCGTACAGTTCTACTACCTGTGCCTCGCGCTCATGCTGGTCGTGCTCTACCTCATCCATCGGATTGTCGAGTCGCGCTTCGGCATGGTCCTGCGTGCGACAAAGTCGAATGAAGCGCGCTCGCGCGCCATCGGCTTCTCGCCCTACCCTTATCGGCTGGTCGCCTTCACGATCGCCGGCGCAATCTGCGGCCTCGCCGGCGCGCTTTACGCGAACCATACGAACTACATCACCCCGGGGCTCATGAGCTGGATGCAGTCCGGCGATCTCATGTTCATGGTGATCCTCGGCGGCATCGCCAGTACGGCCGGCCCGATGCTCGGGGCCTTTGCGTTGGTTCTGGTCGAGGAGTTCCTCAAGGGCTATACGGAGTACTGGCCAGTGATCCTCGGACCGCTGCTCGTCCTGTCGGTCATCTTCTTCAAGCGCGGTCTCGCCGGCATCGTAGGCAAGCCTCATGCTTGAAGTGCGCCGGCTGGTGAAGAACTTCGGCGCGCTGCGCGCGACCGACGGCATCGACTTCGAGGTGCGCGAAGGCGAGACGCACGCCATCATCGGACCGAATGGCGCCGGCAAGACGACCTTCATCAGCCAGCTCGCCGGCAACCTGCGTCCCGACTCCGGCCGCATCGTCTTCGGCGGCGAGGACGTCACGCCGCTTTCTGCGCCGAAACGGGCGCGCAAGGGGCTCGCGCGCTCGTTCCAGATCACCAGCATCTATCCCGAATTCTCCGCGCTGGACAACGTCGCGCTCGCCGTGCAGGCGCACGCCGGACACAGCTTCCGCTTCTGGAAGCCCGCGCGCGGCGAAGCCGCGTTGCGCGAGCCCGCGCGCAGGGTGCTCGACGAGGTGGGGCTTGGCGAGCGCGCCGGCGTGCTCGCCGCCAACCTCGCGCACGGCGAGCAGCGCCAGCTCGAGGTCGCCATGGCGCTCGCCACGCGGCCGCGTTTGTTGTTGCTGGATGAACCCATGGCTGGCATGGGCATCGAGGAATCGCAGCGCATGGTCGGCTTCCTCGCCGGCCTCAAGAGCCGCCACACCATGATCCTCGTCGAGCACGACATGGACGCGGTGTTCAAGCTCGCCGACCGCATCTCGGTACTGGTCTACGGACGCTTGATCGCCACCGGCGAGCCGGAAGCCATCCGCGCGAACCCCGAGGTACGCGCCGCCTATCTGGGTACCGACTGATGCTGCAGATCCGCGACCTCGAGACCGCGTACGGCAGGAGCCAGGTGCTCTTCGGCGTCAACCTGGAGGTGCCCGCCTCGCAGGTCGTGACGCTCATCGGCCGCAACGGCATGGGCAAGACCACCACCGTCAAATCCATCATGGGCATCACGCCGCCGAAAGCGGGCGAGATCCTCTTCGACGGTAAGGCGCTGCACGGCTCGGCCTCGTACCGGATTGCGCAGGCCGGCATCGGCCTCGTCCCCGAGGGACGCCAGGTGTTTCCGAACCTCACGGTGCGCGAGAACCTCGTCGCCACCGCGCGCGGCAGCGGCTGGAGCCTCGAGCGGGTGTTCGGCTTCTTCCCGCAGCTGAAGGAGCGGCAGTCCAACTACGGCAACCAGCTCTCCGGCGGCGAGCAGCAGATGCTCGCCATCGGCCGCGCGCTGATGACCAATCCGAAGCTCCTTATCCTCGACGAAGCCACCGAGGGCCTCGCGCCGCTGATCCGCGTGGAGATCTATCGCTCGATCGAGCAGCTGAAAGCGGAAGGGCTCTCCATCCTCGTCATCGACAAGGACGTGAAGGCGCTCTGCCGCGTGGCCGACCGCCACTACGTTCTCGAAAAAGGGCGCGTCGTCTGGAGCGGCACGTCCGCCGAGCTGCTAGGCAACACCGAGCTGCAGCACCGGTACCTGGGAGTATGACCAGCGCTTGATCGCGATCGCCGGCATCCTCGCGGCCAATATTTTCTCCGTGGCGGTGGCCTGGAACGAGCACTGGTCACTCCTCGGCCTGCTCTGGGTCTACTTCATCCAGAACCTGATCATCGGCTTCTACGGCACCCGGCGCATCCTGAAGCTCGGCGCCACGGACCGGGATGACGAGAGCTTGCTCGATCACTTCATCCGCAAGCGGCAGGTAGCCTGGGGGTTTGTGGCAGCGTACCTGATCCTCCACATCGTCTACTTCCTCTTCATCTTCATCAACACCGTCGCCAAGGACGGGCATCCGCCGCCCACGGACGACGACATCTTCTGGACGGCGGCGGGCGCGCTTGCCTTCTTTCTCGCCCACGGCTTTTCGTTCCGACGCAACCTCGAGAAGGACCGCCGCGGCCGCGCGCCGCTGGACACGCTCTTCATCATTCCCTTTGCCCGCGTCCTGCCGATGCACCTGATGCTGTTCGTCGGCGTGCAGGTAAATGTGGAAGGCGGCATCGTATTCTTCGGCATTCTCAAGACCATCGCCGACCTGGCGATGCACTGGGCAGAGCACTACGTTCTGGGACGGCCGCGGGTAGAATCGGGCACATGAAGCGCGAAAACATCATCGGCCGCGCCAACGTCGACGACACACCGGAGCTCGAGGCCTACTACCGCGAGCTCGAAGGCGCGGAGCTGGGCGCGCTGTGGAACGTCGCGAACGAGATCGAGCCGTGGTACCCGCAGCCCAAATCCGTGCCGACGCTCTGGAAGTGGAAGCGCATCGAGCCGTTCGTGCGTCGCGCGCCGCAGCTCGTCTCCGCCGAGAAGGCAGCGCGGCGCGTGGTGATGCTGGTGAACCCTGGCCGCAAGGAGTGGAGCGCCGCAGCAGGACTTCTCTACACCGGCGTGCAGATCATGAATCCGGGTGAATTCACCTCGGCGCATCGCCACCAGGCCTCGGCCCTGCGCTTCGTCATGGAAGGCCGCGGCGCCTATACGGTAGTCGACGGCGAGAAGATGACGCTCGGCGCGAGAGATCTGGTCCTGACCCCGAATGGCACGTGGCACGACCACGGCATCGACGCCGGCGGCACGCAATGCGTGTGGCAGGACGGCCTCGACATTCCGCTCATGAATTCGCTGGATGCGAATTTCTACGAGGTGCATCCGCAGACCATGCAGACACCGGCGCCGCTCTCGCGGGAGAACTGGAAGAAGCCCTATTCGCCCCAGTTCATCTACCGGTGGGACGAATCGCTCCAGGCGGTGAAGCAGGCAGCGTGGACGCCGCAAGACGGCCGTGTCTACGAATACCGAAACCCGCTCACCGGCGCGCCCATCATGCCCACCATGGGCGCGCAGCTGCAGCTCCTCGCGCGCGGGGAAGAGACCAAGGCGCATCGGCACACGGGCAGCGTGATTTACCAGGTGGCCAAAGGCCGCGGCTGGTCCGAGATGGCAGGCCAGCGCTTCGAATGGGAAGAGAAGGACATCTTCGCGCTGCCCTCCTGGGCGCTGCACCGGCACGGCGCCGACGAAGAGAGCGTGCTCTTCTCCTTCAACGACATACCGGCCATGAAAGCGCTCGCCCTTTACCGCGAGGCCGACCAGTAGCGGAATGCTAGGTTTCCGATGGCTTCGGCCGGCGACGCGAAGCGGCCGCTTCGTGCGCCGCATCTTCGTCAACCACGCCGGCACGCGCTTCTACAAGCTCTACATTCCCGCGCGTTATCGCGGGCAGTCGATGCCGCTCCTCGTGATGCTGCACGGCTGCAAGCAGACGCCGGAGGAGTTCGCGGCCGGCACGCGCATGAACGAATACGCCGAGGAGCGCGGCTTCTTCGTCGCCTATCCGGCGCAGGCGTGGCGCGCCAACGTCGAGCGCTGCTGGAACTGGTTCCGCGAGCGGGACCAGGCGCGCGACGCGGGCGAGCCGGCGCTGATCGCGGGCATCACGCGGCAGGTAATCGCGCGCTACAACATCGATCGCAAGCGCGTGTACATCGCCGGACTCTCGGCGGGCGGCTCCATGGCGGCGGTGATGGCGGCCACCTATCCCGAGCTCTACGCCGGCGTCGGCATCCATTCGGGACTGCCGTACGGATCGGCGCGCGGCGCGGCGAGCGCGGTGGCGGCGATGCGCTACAAGCGGCTCGGCACGGCCGCCGTGGCGCCCGAAATGCCGACCATCGTTTTCCATGGCGACACCGACAACGTCGTGCACCCCAGCAACGGTGAATACGCCATCGCGGACGACGCCGTGCGCGAAAACGGCGAAGCCGGCGGTCGCGCCTATACGCGCACGCGCAACCGGATGTTCGAGCACTGGCTGATTCACGGCGCCGGCCATGCGTGGTCGGGCGGCGACGGCGCCGCCGCTTACGCCGACGCCAAGGGTCCGGACGCTTCGCGCGAGATGTTGAGGTTCTTTCGCGTGGGATAAGATCGACGCGGCATGATCAGCGCCGAGCAGAACGAATTGATGACGCGTGTGGGGCCCGGCACGCCGTGCGGCAAGCTCTTGCGCCGCTACTGGCAGCCGGTCGCCCTGGTCGACGAGATGCAGGGTCCGCGGCCCGTCAAGGCGCTGCGCCTGATGGGCGAAGACCTCGTGCTCTACAAGACGGCCGGCGGCTACGCCCTCATGCAGCGCCACTGCCCACACCGCGGCGCCGATCTCGCCTACGGACGCATCGAGCCCGACGGCCTGCGCTGCTCCTTCCACGGCTGGAAGTTCGATTCGCGCGGCAAGTGCATGGAGACGCCGGCCGAGCCGGCGGCGAGCCGCTTGTGCGAGCACATCAAGACGCGCGCCTATCCCGTCGTTGAGAAAAGCGGGATCCTGTTCGCCTATGTCGGCGAAGGCGATGCACCCGCTTTCCCAGCCTTCGACTGCTTCGTCGCGCCCGACGCCTACACCTTCGCGTTCAAGGGCTACTGGGATTGCAACTGGCTGCAGGCGCTCGAGGTCGGCATCGATCCGGCGCACGCGTCGTGGCTGCACAAGTATTTCGAGGACGAGGATCCTGCAGCGAGCTACGGCCGCCAGTTCCGCGGCACGCCCTCGGACTCGAGCCTGCCGATCAGCAAGGTGCTGCGCGAATACGACCGCCCCGAGATCCGCGTCGAGCGCACCGACTACGGCATGCGGCTGCAGACGCTGCGCCGCATCTCCGAGCAGGACACGCACATCCGCGTCACCAACATCCTTTTCCCGCAGGCGTTCGTGATCCCGATGAACGCCGAGATGACCATCACGCAGTTCCACGTGCCCGTGGACGACGTCGGCTGCTACTGGTACTCGATCTTCACGAGCTTCGGCGCGAAGGTCGACAAGGACACGATGCGCAGCCAGCGCCTGAGGACGTACCCGGCGCCGGACTACAAGCCCGTTTTCAACAGAAACAATGCCTGGGGCTTCGACGCGCTCGAGCAGGAGACCAAGACCTTCACCGGCATGGGCTTCGACATCAACATCCACGACCAATTCGCCTGCGAGTCGCAGGGCCTGATCGCCGACCGCACGCAAGAGAATCTCGGCACGACCGACAAGGGCATCGTGCTGTATCGGCGCTTGCTGGTCGACGCCATCCGCAAGAACGAGGCGGGTGAGCGCCCGATGATGGTGCTTGAAGAAAGTAAAGCTACCGAGCTGCGCGGCCCCCCGGCCATCGACGGCATCGGCCCGACCCCGAAGATGGACGAGTACTGGAAGGAAGCGGACGAGAAACGCCGCAAGCAGTCCGCTTGGGCTTGAACATCCTCAAGGAAATCGAAGCCCACCTCATCAAGCGGGTGCGCTTCTCCTTTGCCGACCAGCACGGCGTGCTGCGCGGCAAGACGCTCGCCGCCTCCGAGGTGAAGCAGGCGCTCGAGCGCGGCGTGACCGTGACGAGCACGCTGCTCCTCAAGGACACGTCGCACAAGACGGTGTTCGCGGCTTTCACGCCGGGCGGCGGAGTCGGCATCCCCGAAATGCAGGGCGCGGCCGACATCATCATGATGCCGATCCAGTCTTCCTTTCGCATCCTGCCGTGGGCGCCGGATACCGCCTGGATGTTGTGCGATCTGCAGTTCCAGGATGGCAAGCCGGTTCCCTTCGATTCGCGCGCGGTCCTCAAGAAGGCGCTGGAGAAGCTCGGCGAGCACGAGTTCATCGCCGGGCTGGAAGTGGAATTCCACGTCTTTCGCATCACCGACGCGCGCCTGCATCCCAACGACGCCGGCCAGCCGGGCCGCCCGCCCGAAGTCGAGCTCCTGACGACCGGCTACCAGTACCTCACCGAGCACCGGTTCGACCAGATCGACCCGGTGGTGGAAATCCTGCGCCACGACCTCGAGCTCCTGCGGCTGCCGCTGCGCTCGTTCGAGGTCGAGTTCGGCCCGAGCCAGTTCGAGTTCACGCTCGCGCCGATGAGCGGCCTCGCCGCGGCCGATGCCATGGTGCTCCTGCGGAGCGCGGTGAAGCAGATCGCGCGCCGCCACGGCTACCACGCCACCTTCATGTGCCGGCCGAAGCTGCCGAACGTCATGTCGAGCGGCTGGCACCTGCACCAGTCGCTTTCCCGCGGCGGCAAAAACGCGTTCATGTCCGAGCGCGAAGATCTATCCGAGCTCGGCAAGCACTACCTGGCGGGACTCCTCACCCACGCGCGCGGTGCGTGCGCTTTCAGCACCCCGACCATCAACGGCTACAAGCGCTACCGTCCTTACTCGCTCGCGCCCGATCGCCTGATCTGGGGCAAGGAAAACCGCGGCGCGCTTCTGCGCGTGATCGGCGGGCCGGGCAATCCCGGCACGCGCATCGAGAACCGCATCGGCGAGTCGGCGGCCAACCCATACCTTTATTTCGCCTCACAGATCCACTCCGGGCTCGACGGCATGAGCCAAATTGGAAAAGGCGGCCCTTCCCTGCCGCCTTCAGCCGATACGCCCTACGAGGCGAAGGCCGAGTTCCTGCCGCGCACCCTCACCGAGGCGCTCGACGCCCTGCGCGCGGACAAGGTGCTGCGCGCGGGCTTCGGCGACCCATTCGTGGACTACTACATCCACATGAAGGAAGCCGAAGTCGCCCGCTACAATCTGGAGGTCAGCGAGTGGGAGCATCGCGAGTACTTCGATCTGTTTTGAACCCCCTGCCTTAAGGAGCTAACCCCATGGAAATGCGCACGCTCGGCAAGAGCGGCATCAAGGTTTCCGCCACCGGCCTCGGACTGATGTCGATGTCCGGCATCTATGGCAACGCGAACGACGAGGAGTCGATCCGCGTCATCCACTATGCGCTCGACAAGGGCATCAACTTCCTCGACTCCTCCGACATGTACGGCTGGGGCCATAACGAGGAGCTGCTCGGCAAGGCGCTTGCATCTTACAAAGGCGGCCGCCGCAGCGGCGTGATCGTCGCCACCAAGTTCGGCCAGACCAAGCTCGCGGACGGCAAGCAGGGCGTCGACGGCAGCCCCGAGTACGTGCTGCGCGCCTGCGATGCGAGCCTGAAGCGCCTGGGCATCGAGGTCATCGACCTGTACTACCAGCACCGCGTCGACCCGAACGTGCCGATCGAGGACACCGTCGGCGCCATGAAGCGCCTGATCGAGGCGGGCAAGGTGCGCGCCCTCGGGCTTTCGGAAGCGCGCCCGGAGACCATCCGGCGCGCGAACGCGATTCATCCGATCGCCGCCGTGCAGAACGAGTATTCGCTCCTCTACCGCGTAGAAGGCGAAGAGACGCTCGCCACGACGCGCGATCTCGGCATCTCGCTCATTGCCTACGCGCCGCTCGGCCGCAGCATGCTGACCGGCTCGGTGAAGGGCAAGGCCGATCTGCCCGACGGCGACCGCCGCCTCGCGCATCCCCGCTTCCAGGGCGACGCGCTCGACAAGAACGTGAAGATCGTCAAGCGGCTGGAGGAGATCTCGGTCGAGAAGAAGTGCACGCCGGCGCAGCTCGTGCTCGCCTGGCTGCTGGCGCAGGGCAAGGACATCGTGCCGATCCCCGGGACCAAGCGCAAATCGCGCGTCGACGAAAATCTCGCCGCGCTCGACGTCAGGCTGTCGAGCGCAGACGTGAAGCGCATCTCGGAGATCGCGCCGCCCGGCGCGGGCGCCGGCCTGCGCTACCCCGGCGAGGCGATGAAGCGCGTCTATCTGTAGGTGACTCGCTCGGCCGCGGCCCGGTGGCTGCTGCTCGCCGGCCTATGGTCGCTGCAGTACATCTTCATGCGAATGGCCGTGCCGGTGTTCGGCACGCCATTCGTCGCCGAGGGGCGCGCGTTTTTCTCGCTGCTATTCCTCGTGCCCTGGGTGGTGTTCGTCGTGCGCGAGCCGATCGGGCTGCGCACGCATTGGCGCCACCACGTCGCGGTGAGCCTGGTGAACAACGTGCTGCCATTCCTGTGCTTCGCCTTCGCCGCCACGGCGCTGCCGGCGAGCTACCTGGCGGTCATGAGCGGCATGGTGCCGCTATGGGCGGCAGTGACTTCGGCGCTTTTCCTGCATGAGCGGCTCGGCCCGCGCCGCATCCTCGGCTTCATCCTCGGCATGGCGGGCGTCGCGCTGATCGTCAACCTTGGGCCGATCCCGCTCAATCCTCACACGCTGCTAGCGGTGCTGGTCGCCATCGCCGGGGCGTTTTTCTGGGGCTGGGGCGGCGTCGTGATCCGGCAAAGGACCGGTCGCGTCCCGGCCATGAGCCTCGCGGCCGGCTCGATCATCGTCTGTGCGGCTACCCTGTCGCCGGCCTGGCTCACGCTGCCGCCGCCCTCTACCTGGACCGCGTCTTCCCTCACCGGGCTCGTCGCCGTCGGCGTGCTGGTCAGTGGCGTCGCCTACCTGCCCTTCTTCAGCCTGGTGCGCGACATCGGCCCGACACGCACGCTAACCGTCGGCCTGGCCGTGCCGGTGCTCGGCATCATCTGGGGCTGGCTGCTCCTCGGTGAAGCGATCACCGCGGCCATGCTCGCCGGCTGCGCGCTGGTCCTCGTCGCGCTGGCCCTCGTCATGTCGCCCCGCCGCGCGTAATCAGCCTTCGACGGGCAGGACGTCGATGCGGTATTCGTGCTTCAGACTGCGCTTGCGCACGGGGTCTTCGAGCTCCATGCGGAAGACCTTTGCCGGGCGGATGCCGCCCTTTGCGGCGAGGGTGCCGCAGAACATTGCCCAGCCGGATTTGAGCGGATAGCGGCCCAGCAGGTCTTCGGGTGAGCGCATCGCGGTGACGGAGCCTTCCTGATAGAGCTCGCCGTCGGACCAGGAGCGCAGGATCAGCTTTTCCCAATGCGGCTTTACTTCGTCGTAGCGCCAGGCGTCCTTCGCGATGGGCTTGTGGCAGAGCTGCTTGGAGAGTGAGACGCCGATGGTTTCGGCTTTACGGTCGGTGTGGTCGGAGCCGACCGTCACCCAAAGGCCATCGGGCTTGGAGAGAAGGACGAACTCCACCTCGCCGCTCGTGTCGGGGCCGGAGGCCTGGATTTCGGATGCGGTGGTGAGGAGCTCGGCCGCCACGCGGTAGAAGATCGGCGTGGTCTTCGGCGGCTTGACGCCGATTTCCTCCAGCTCCTTGATGTGCTTTCTAAGAGCGGCTTCGTCGCGGCCGGTCCAGCCGGCGATGACGAGCTGGCTCACCTTCACTTCAGCCATTCGCTCTCCTTGATCTCGACCGGCTTGAACGCGGCGCGCGTGAAGCGCGAGCGCTCCTCGAACGGCACCGTGGCATCGATACCCATCTTGGCCACCACGCCGTTCTTCCCGGCGCGCACGTATTCGTGCCCGCGCGCGTCGGGAATCACGAATACGTCGCGCGAGGCTTCCATGCGCGTGGCGAGCGCGTATTCGACGTCGACCGGGTCGCGGATGTCGATGTCGTCGTCGACGGCGATGACGAGATCGAGGTCCTTCAGCGTCGCGAAGGCGGCGAGGATGGCGTTCCTCTGCAGGCCTTCCTGCTGCGGATTGGTTTTCTTGACGCTCAGCACGGCGATGAAGCGGTGCAGGCCGCCGGCGGTCATCTCGGCGTCGTGGATGATCGGCACTGAAGCCTGCAGCGCCTTGAGGAGGCTCGCCTCCATCACGTACTTGCGCAGCATCACCGTCTCGCGGCCGTAGCCGTTGATGGCGTGGTAGATCGGGTCGTTGCGATGGGTGAGCACGTCGACTTCGAACACCGGCGCGTCGCCTTCGGGCGAGAGGTAGCCGATGAATTCGGCAAAGGGACCTTCGCGCACCGTCCCCTGCCAGCGCATCTTGCCCTCCAGCACGAACTCGCTGTCCGCGGGGACGTGCAGGTCGTTGCTGATGCACTTCACGACGGGCAGCGGAGAGCCGCGCAGGCCGCCGGCGACGGCAAGCTCGTCGGCGCTCTCGGGCATCTGCGCGCCCATCGTCGCCGCCGTGTAATGCACGGCGAGGTCGGTGCCGATGCACACGGCGATCGGCAGATCCTGTTTCAGCTTCTGCGCGCGCTCGAAGGCGATGCGCAGGTGCCGTCCGAAGTCGAGCTTCACTCCGGTCTTCTTCGGACCGAGCAGCTGCAGGCGGTGGTAGGAGGCGTTGTAGACGCCGGTTTCCGGGTCCTTCACCACGACGATGCCGGCGGTGATGAAGCGGCCGCTGTCGGCGTCGGTATGCCGCAGTACCGGAAGCATCTTGCCGACATCGAAGTCGCGGTGGACGTTCTCCTGGCAGGCTGCCTTGGCGACCCGTTGCGGCGGCAGCGGCGAGCCCATTGCCCTTGCGACGAATTCGCGAATTTCGCGATACCCGACGCCGAAAGCCGCCTCGCAATTGGCCTGGC
>C688J18823_10001882_pt1 | contig 13082 bp, 17 predicted proteins | sample HopSoiMetagenom1_FD_18823 | JGI IMG/M metagenome (IMG submission 18823)
CCTACGTGATCCGCAGCGGCGAGCGCAACCGCGCGCTGACCATCATCAAGTCGCGCGGCACCTGGCACTCGAACCAGGTGCGCGAGCTCGTCCTGGGCCCCGCCGGCCCGGCTCTCGCCGACGTCTATACCGCCGGCGGCGAAGTGCTGATGGGCACGATGCGCTGGGAAAAGGAGGACGAGGAGCGCGGCAAGACCCTGCAGCGCCGCGCCGCGTTCGACCACAAGCGCCGCGAGCTGCAGGTGAGCGAAGCCGAGACCCGTGCCCGCATCAAGGGCCTCGAGCACGACCTGGAGCGGCAGCGCGCCGACCTCGCGCTGTATGCCAGCGACAACGAAGCGCGCATTGTGTCCACGAGCGAGCGCGAGAACGAGCTGCGCCGCATGCGCGCTGCCGATCCCGCGAAGCGCAACGGCAGCAAGAATGGCGCGTAAGAGGATGCTCGTCCTGTGCCTGTACATCGCGCGCGACGCGCCCAATTCCATCCGTGCCGTTGCCAACCTTGCCGAGATCTGCAAGCGGCACCTGCACGGGCGCTTCAAGCTTGAGATTGTCGACGTTCTCAAGAGCCCGCTGCGCGCGCTCAAGGACGGGATCCTGGTAACGCCGAGCCTCCTCAGGGTCTCACCCTCGCCGGGGGCCAAGATCGTCGGCGACCTGAGCGATCGAGCGAACGTGCTTCAGGCGCTGGGAATCAAGGAATGAGCGCGGCGCCCGGCCGCATCCTGCGTTTGGTGAAAGGCGGGCCCGAGCGTGACGCGCTCGAGTCGGGCCAGGTGGACGCGGTGCTCGACCGCGCCAGCGGCACTGCCTTCCTGTTGCCCGAGGCTGAGCGCGCGCTGTCATCGTCTAGCGGCGAGCCAGCAAACAGACTGCTCGCCGCGCTGCCGCGCCTGGACTATCAGCGCGTGCGTGCCGAGCTCGAGCTGGAGCACTTGACCTCGGGCCAGGTGTTATACGAGCCCGGCGCGCGCATCCGGCATGTCTATTTCCCGAACGACGCCGTCGTGTCCCTGCTTGTGGTCGTGGAGCACAAGGCGCTGGAGGTCACCCTGGTGGGCCGCGAGGGCATGGTCGGGATTCCCCTCGCGCTCGGCACGGAGCTGGCGCCGATTCGCGCGCTGGTACAAGGCACCGGCAGCGCCATGCGGATGAAAGCCGCCAGCTTTCGCGAAGAGCTCGAGCGCTGCATCCCTCTGCAGCGTGAGATCTACCGCTATGCGTACGCCAAGCTCCTCCAGGCGAGGCAGACGGCCGCCTGCAACCGTTTTCACCAAGTGCAGCAGCGCCTCGCCCGGTGGCTGCTGTTGACGGACGACCGCGTGCGCGGCAATCGCGTGCATCTCACCCATGAGTTCCTCGCCGACATGCTGGGCGTGCGCCGCGTCGGGGTGACCAACGCGGCCACTAAGCTGCAGCGGCGAGGATTGATCGAGTACCACCGCGGCGACATCCATATACTGGACCGCCGGCGCCTGGAGGCTGCGGCCTGCTCCTGCTACCGGCGGGGCGAGGCGCTGGCCGGCTGAAGATCAACGACCACCAGCAGGTCCTCGCCGAAGCGCGAGGCGCCGAGGGTGGTCATGAGCTCACGCTCCTGCGCGGCGGACTCGAGCCGAAAAAAGCACAGCGCGCTCCGTTTCTGGGCCGCGGTCATGGTGAAGACGTCGATGCGCGTCAATCTGCCGAATTCGGCGCAAAGCTCGCTTACCGCGGACCTCAGCGTGTCGACGTCAGCGCACCCGGCAAGCGATTTCAGCCTGTCCTCGCACGTCGTCATGGCAGCGGCGCCGTGTCGCTCGGAGTTCATGGCACACAATGCGTCCGCCCTCTGCCGCGGTCTGTGCGCTGTCACACCGCTCGCGTAGCCATACCGGCACGAACGTAAGCCGCCGGGGCGTCGGCTGATAAGCGCTCCAGCGCACGGTACTCGCCTACGCCGTGTGAGAAGCTATGCCATACCGAAGGGCCTGTCTCCAAAGGAACCACGATGAAAATCCGTCCATTGCACGACCGCGTAATCGTCAAGCGTCTCGACGAGGAAAAGAAGACCGCCTCCGGGATCGTCATCCCCGACACGGCGGCGGAGAAGCCCGACCAAGGCGAGGTCATGGCCATCGGCAAGGGCAAGCTCTCCGATGAAGGCAAGCTGGTAGCGCTCGACGTGAAAGTCGGGGACCGCGTGCTGTTCGGCAAGTACTCCGGGCAGACCGTCCGGGTGAAGGGCGATGAGCTCCTCGTGATGCGCGAGGAAGACATCATGGGAATAGTCGAGGGGACACAATGACCACCAAAGACGTACGCTTCCACGAAGACGCGAGGACCAAGCTGGTCCACGGCCTGAACATCCTGGCCGACGCAGTGAAGATCACGCTCGGCCCGCGAGGCCGCAACGTGGTGCTCGAGCGCTCGTGGGGCGCGCCGACCATCACCAAGGACGGCGTCTCGGTCGCGAAGGAAATCGAGCTGAAGGACAAGTTCGAGAACATGGGCGCCCAGATGCTTAAGGAAGTCGCCTCCAAAACGTCGGATGTCGCCGGCGACGGCACCACCACCGCCACCGTTCTGGCGCAGGCCATCGTGCGCGAGGGGATGAAATACGTCGCCTCGGGCATGAACCCGATGGACCTCAAGCGCGGCATCGACCTGGCGGTGACCACGGTGGTGACGGAGCTGAAGAACATCTCGCGACCGTGCAACTCGTCCAAGGAAGTCGCACAAGTCGGCTCGATTTCGGCCAATCTCGACACCGAGGTCGGCAAGATCATCGCCGACGCGATGGAGAAGGTCGGCAAGGAAGGCGTCATCACGGTCGAGGACGGCAAGTCGCTGCAAAACGAGCTTGAGCTGGTCGAGGGCATGCAGTTCGACCGCGGCTATCTCTCGCCGTACTTCATCAACAAGGCCGAGAAGCAGAGCGCTCTGCTCGAGGATGCCTATGTCCTCCTGTACGACAAGAAAGTCAGCTCGATCCGCGACCTGCTGCCGCTGCTGGAGCAGGTGGCGAAGGCAGCCAAGCCGCTCTTGATCGTCGCCGAAGAAGTCGAGGGCGAAGCGCTCGCCACGCTGGTGGTGAACAACCTCCGCGGCATCCTGAAGACCCTGGCGGTCAAGGCGCCCGGCTTCGGCGATCGTCGCAAGGAGATGCTCCAGGACATCGCGGTGCTCACCGGCGGCACGGTGATCTCCGAGGAGCTCGGGCTGACGCTCGAAAAAGTGACACTGAAGGATCTCGGCCGCGTCAAGAAAGTGGAGAGCACCAAGGAAAACACGACCCTCATTGACGGCGCCGGCGACAAGAAGCAGATCGAGGCGCGCGTGAAGCAGCTCCGGGCGCAGATNGAAGAGGCGACGAGCGACTACGACAAGGAGAAGCTGCAGGAGCGCTTGGCGAAGCTCGCCGGCGGCGTCGCGTTGATCAAGGTGGGCGCTGCGACCGAGGTCGAGATGAAGGAGAAGAAGGCCCGCGTCGAGGACGCGCTACACGCGACGCGCGCGGCGGTCGAGGAAGGCGTGGTTCCGGGCGGCGGTGTCGCTTACCTGCGCGCTCGCTCGAGGCTCAAGGATCTCAAGGGCACCAACCACGACCAGGACGCGGGCATCAAGATCGTGCTCCGGGCGCTGGAAGAGCCGCTGCGGCAGATCGTCTTCAACAGCGGCGCCGAGCCTTCGGTGGTGCTCAACAAGGTGGCCGAGGGCAAGGACAACTTCGGCTACAACGCTCAGACCGCGGAGTTCGGCGATCTGGTGCAGATGGGCGTGATCGATCCGACCAAAGTCGTGCGCTTCGCCCTGCAGAACGCCGCTTCGGTCGCGGGCCTTGTGCTGACCACCGCGGCGATGGTCGCGGAGCACGTCGACCCGGATAAGGGCGCGGCCCCCGAAGGCGGCATGCCGCAAATGGGCGGTATGGGCGGTATGGGCATGTGATGTACCGGGTCGGGTAGTTTCTTGGGACCCGGCGGGACTAAGTGGGACTAGCGGTCGCGGTCGAACTGCGGCAGCGGTGAGGAAGAAGGCTAAAGGCAGATTCACGGACGCGCGGCTCTTGCGGGCTAGGTCGTTACAGGCGATCAAGCGTGGCAGGGCGCGGGCTAAGCGTCGACTGCCCTCAAAAAAGTACGTGGTGCGCGAACTCTAATCTCGTCTTATTTTTCGGCCTCCGTGCCGTCGATGAGCATCAGCCGCTCTCTGACACGCCAGCTCGTGGGAAGCGCCTGCTGAAATACGCTGCCCGAGCCGTCGGCGGTGCGCACCGTGTATTCATACATTCCAGGGGCGAGCTCGCGCTTCGACTCGATCCAGGCGCAATGCGGGCAGCGCACCGCGTGCGCCTTCGAGTCCGCTAACGCCTCCGGCACCTCCGCCACCGGCGCATCGATGCGCGCGGGCGTAACCGTCCATGCGTGGAGCGCAGTGCCCGCCGCGCTGAAGAGCATCACGACGGCGGCTGCGGCGACGAGCACAGGCCAGTCCGCAACATAGATTTGCCATTTCACGCGCCGATTGTCGCCGCCGGACAACCGTAAAATCCGTGCGTCAACGTACATAACCGGATTTCGCAGTAGCCTCGTACTTCGAANGGTCAAACCGAGAAGCACCACGGCGCGGGCCGACGACGTTGCCGATGCCCCCGCCGGCAGCGCAGTGGCGAAAGGCGACGAGAAGCTGTGCAACTGCAGCTCTCAGGCGCCTTTGCTCGCCCTGGTGGCGGCCACTGGAATAGTGGCGCGCGAAGCTGCCGACATGTTCAGGGCAGACCCGAGCGCATAGCCATCGACAGCTATCGCGACGCGATCGATATCCGGCGATAAGGCCCGACCCATGCCGACGAGCTTGCCGACCTGCTGCGTAGCAGACAGCCGTCGGCTAGCCCTCAGCCCGCGTGGATGACGCCGTTGATGACCTTGACCTTGTCGCCCGGGCGCCAAGACGGCGCCGCTGCCTCGGTGATCACGCGGCTCGAGCCATCGTCAAGGCGCACGGTGATCTCGTAGCTCTTCGCGACATTCACGCGTTTCTCGATCTCGTTGCCGGCGAATGCGCCGCCGACCGCGCCGACCACGGTCGCGAGCTTCCTGCCATTGCCCTCGCCGACCTGATTACCGAGCACGCCGCCGACCACGGCTCCGCCGACCACGCCGATGCCGCTGCCACCTGGCCCATTAGTGTCGACCTCATGCACCGACTGGACCACGCCGCACTCCGCGCAGATGGCCGCAATCGGCACCTTCGCCGCGGCCCTCGCCCTGTCAGGCGCATGCGACCGGTCGAGCGCAGCAGCGCGGATCGGATCGGCCTGCTTGGCGGCCGAGCCCGGCAACCAGCCCATCAGGGCCGCGGCGCCGGCGCCGCAGAAGAGGATGATGACAATACCTGCGACCCACAGCACCGGGTGCAGGGTCTTGCCTGTTTGCGTTTCCATTAGCGGAGCCTCATGTCGTTCTTGACCGAGCGCACGCCGTCGATCGCGCGCGCGACGTCTACTGCCTTGCTCATCTCCTCACTGCTGCCGACGAAGCCGGAGAGCTGGACCACGTTCTTGTAGGTCTCGACGGCAATCTGGCGGACCTTGAGCGACGGTTCGTTGTAAATCGCCGTCTTCACCTTTGTGGTGATCACGCTGTCGTCGAGATATTCGCCGGTGCTTTCGCGGGTCGACGTGGACTGGCAGCCGAGCGCCGCAAGGAGCAGCGCGGCCATGATGAATGTGCGCTTGAATTGAGTCATGTGAGTTCGCCCTTTTTGTAAGCGCACATCGTGCGCCATCGGCGGCGGGCGTTCCGTACGTCATCGTACGGATGAACTACAACGCGGGCTGGATCCGGCCCATCACGATCCTGACGCGATCGCCGCGTTTCCACGCGGGCGGCGCGCTCGACTGCAATACGCGCACCGAGCCGTCCTGCAGGCGCACGCTGATCTCGTACAGCGCGTGCGGATCGCTCGCCATCCCGTGCCCGCCGAGCACGCGAAGGAAGACCGCGACGCTTGCTACGCCGCCTCCGGTGACCGTGCTGCCCACGTGTTTCGACGCAAGGTGAGGAACCTCTCGCATGTCCTCTACGACACCGCAGGAATTGCATGCCACGCCGGCGCTCTGCGAACGCTCGAGCGTCGCACCGACGAGCTCGATGGCCGGAGGCAGGAGGGCGACTAACGCGACTGCAGCGAGCGCTAAGAGCAGAATCTGGCAACCCTGCTCGAATTCGCGATTACGTGTGCCCTCATGGATGGCCATTGCAGTCTATCTCCCCGCACCGATGGTGGCTTCGGCGCCGTGGCGAGTTCTGTGCGGTGCCGAACCGTCAGGCTTAAAAAAAAGCCCAGCTTGCGCGGGGCTTGCAAACATTTCCGAAATGCCCGGCGTTTACTGGGCAATGCGAGTACCGGAGACTTCGATGAAGACGTGCCGATCGGCCTGCATGCACTGCACATTCTTCGCGTTGTTGGCGTCCTTGCATTCGCCGCTGAAGGTCGTGGGCCGGCTCTCGCCCCAGGCGCTGGTCTGGACGCGCTTGGCGGTGATTCCTTTGCTGACGAGGTACGCCTTCACCGTGTCGACGCGTGCCTGCGACAGGGTCTGGTTCGAGGCCTCGGAGCCCATGCGATCGGCGTAACCGACCAGCAGCACCGATTCGGCTTCCAGGCCCCCGATCTTCTTGATGAAATCGTCGAGCGTGTCGCGGCCCGCCGGGCGCAGCGCCGACTTGTCGGAGTCGAACATCACGTTCGCGTCGAACGCCACTTTTTCATAGACCACAAGCGGCGCCGCCGCTGCCATCACCATCGGCGCTGCGTTCGGCTCCGGAGCCACCGGGGCCGTGTACTGGGCGACCGGCGTCGGGTCGCAGCCGCGCGTCCATTGCCGTGCGGGGCCGAATCCTGCACTCAGGCACTCACCGAAGCCGGTGAATACGGGCGCGCCGCTGGAATCGGTCACGAGCATGTGCTCGCCAGCCGGGGCGAGCTGCGCAATTGCGCTGGTCGAAAAGACGCCGAACGCCATTACGCAGGCGACGGCGAGAGGGATTCTGTTCCGGGTGAAGTTTTTCATGGGTAATCTTTCGATGACAACCTTGCTGTGGCTCAGAAGAAACATCCTGAGTTGTCACGTGCGCAGTGTGTGCCGTTATGCGGCGCGCATCTGCCGGTTGGCGCGCTTAGCGTACGTACCGCAGCGGCGGAGCTTTCATAGCAGCTCTGTGTCCGCTTGCGTACCAATGGTCGTAAAATGGCGGCATGAGCTCCGCTGTTGCTTTCGCAGCTCCCAAAGTCAACCGTCTACTCGCTGCCTTGCCCGAGAAGAACTATCAGGCGCTGCTGCCCTTTCTCGAGCGCGTGGAGTTGCCGCTCGGGATGGCGCTGTATGAATCGGGAGGGAAGCAGGGACACGTGTATTTCCCGACGACCAGCATCGTGTCGCTCCTGTACGTGCTGGAGAACGGCGCCTCGGCGGAGATCGCGATCACCGGCAACGAGGGCTTGGTGGGCATTGCGCTCTTCATGGGCGGAGAGACGACACCGAGCCGCGCGGTGGTGCAAAGCGCGGGCGAGGGCTACCGGCTGAAGGCCGCGGTGCTGAAGGAGGCGTTCGAGCGCGACGGCCAGCTTCAGCTCCTCCTGCTGCGCTTCACGCAGGCGCTGATCACGCAGATGACCCAGACGGCCGTTTGCAACCGCCACCACGCGGTGCATCAGCAACTGTGCCGCTGGCTGCTGCTCAGCCTGGACCGGCTCCCCGACAACCAGCTGGTGATGACCCAGGAATTGATCGCCAACATGCTCGGCGTGCGCCGCGAGGGCGTTACCGAGGCCGCGGGCAAGCTGCAGGCCGAGGGACTGATCGAATACAGCCGGGGGCGGATCAGGGTGCTCGACCGCGACCAGCTCGAGGCGCATGTGTGCGAATGCTATTCGGTGGTCAAGAAGGAATACGACCGGCTGTTGCCCGCGCTGGCCCTTATTTGAGCGGCGACGCTGCTCGCGCGTTCTTGGAGCCGAGCGCGTTGATCAGACCGTCGATCCCGTCGTCGCGAACCGTCGCGGCGAACGTTTCCCGATGCGTGAGCACCAGGCTGATCCCGGCGACCTGGACGTCGTACACCTTCCACCCTGCCACGGTGTTCTCCATCTCGTAATCGATCGTCAGCGCCTGCGCGCCCGCCTGCTTCACCGAGGAGCGCACCAGGACCTCGGTATCGCCAGCCGCCGCGCGCAGTGGCCAGTAGTGGATGTCCTGGTCGCGGTAGCTCGAGAGCGCGCTCGAATACGTGCGCACCAGCAGCTGCGTGAACTGATCGACGAGCGCGTCCTGCTGCGCGGGCGAAGCGATCCGCCAATTGCGCCCGACGGCGAGGCGCGTCATGCGCCGGAAGTCGAACAGCGGCAATATTTTCACCGCGACGAGGTGCGCGATGTCGGTCGCCTGGCCGGCGGCCGCGTCGCGCTTGAGGATGCCGAGCACTTCGACCGTGACTGCGCTGACCAGGACGTCGGGGCGCACATTGGCCTGCGCGTCGGCGGCGGGCGGCGCCTGCGCGAAGCAGGGGGCGAGGCCGGCGCCGGCGAGAAGTGCCGCCGCCAGCAGCTTATGAATCGCGCGCACGGACTACGCGACCCGCACGGTTGCGCAGCCGCCGAGCACTACGGCGAGCACGGGGAGCAGCGGCGAGGTTTTCATCGTCGGTTCCTTTGGAACGGTCACGTCGGCGGCAAAACTCTGGGCCGCGCGGGCCGAATGGTCTGTCTGTCAGCGCACCTCCAAGGGTCGGCGCATAGGACATGTGCGCGAACGAACATACGGCGGACCGCCCGGGGCGGCACCATGACGGCCTATGGCCGCCATCAAGAACGGTCTGCTTGCAGTGCTTCCGCGCGAGGTCTATCGCAAGCTTGTGCCGGAGCTCGCGCCCGTCACGCTAGCCTTCGGCGAGGTGCTCTACGAGCCCGGCGCGCCGATCCGCGACGTGTATTTCCCCACCACCTGCCTGGTGTCGCTGCTCACCATCGTGGAAGGGCATCTCGCGCTCGAGGTCGGGCTGGTGGGCCGCGAGGGCATGGTCGGCATTGCGCTCGCGCTGGGCGTCGCGGAATCTCCAGTGCGCGCGCTCGTGCAGGGCGGCGGCGAGGCGCTGCGCATGAGCAAAGGCCGGTTCGTGACGGCGCTGCGGGACACGCCCGCGTTGCAGCGCGGACTGGACGGCTACATCCACTCGCTGATCGGGCAGATCAGCAGCACCGCCGCCTGCAACCGGTTCCACGTCGTCGAGGCGCGTCTCGCCCGCTGGCTGCTGATGACGCGCGACCGCGTCCGTTCGGGCGAATTCCGCATGACGCACGATTTTCTCTCGAGCATGCTCGGCGTGCGCCGGGTCGGCGTGACCGAGGCGGCTTCGGCCTTCCAACGGCAGCACCTGATCCAGTACAGGCGCGGACACATCAAGATCCTCGANCACGACGGCCTCGAAGCGGCCTGCTGCTCGTGCTACGCAGCGGGTGCACAGGCCGCGCATCGATGGCGGCCGGCGCGAAAGGCTCTGCAGTGACACCGCCGATCGTCGTGCCCATGCAAAGTCGTCTGAATGTCTGAACTGCACNCCGCCGTGTGATGAAANTGTGATGAGCGGTTCTGGCACCCCGGACACGAATCGAACGTGCGACCTGCCCCTTAGGAGGGGGCTGCTCTATCCACTGAGCTACCGGGGCTCGGCGCCTGCATTTTACCGGCTGCGGTGGCGGCAAGCTTCGGCAGGGGTGCGCGCGCGTCCGAGTCGTGTTGCTAGCGCCCCTTCGATCTCCCTGAAGATGTCGGCCGAGCGTGCGCAGGCATGCCGCGCCACTTTCGAGTTTCGTGCGGCCGCCTTCGCGGTCTGACGAGCTTGCTTGAGCTAGAAGGCCGCTGCGCATTGCGTATCGAATACGCTCTCGCCGGGAATGAAACCGTCCTTTCGGGCAAGAGCCACCGGCGTCACGGCGTAAACACCAGTGTGATTCGCATTCGCCCACCGGGGCGTGAAGACACCTGCCCCAAAGGCCATCATTGTTTGTCCGACAGACAAACACCGCTGCATGTGCCACCATGACGGACTCTAGAACTACACTTCCAACCGCTCAGGCCACGACGCCCCTGCGACTGGGATCGGAGGCTACATGGCGGAAATCCGCGCCGCCGCTTCCACGCTGGCCCCAAGCAACCTTGACTCTGCGATTCGCGTCGTCCGCGGCGTCGTCGAAAAGCAGTTACGCGCCCTCGGGCAATCGGATCGTCCGGCCTCGACCGAGCTGGAGGCATTGCATCTAGCCATGGAGGAGCTGCGCGCCGCGTGGGAGAACTTGAGTACCCAATCGGACGAATTGGCGCGCGAGCGCGACCACTATGCGCAACTGTTCCAGCTGGCACCGGACGCCTACATCGTCACCGACGGGGCAGGAGCCATCCGCGAAGTCAACGTCGCCGCTGAGAACCTGCTGCAATTTCGCTCGCAATATCTGCTCGGCAAGCCGTTCCCGCTGTTCCTCGCCATGGAGGATCGCCAGCCGTTCAGGACTAACCTGAACACCATGTTGTCGGAAGGCAGCCAGAGCCCCAGGCATTCGTCTGTTGGCTTGCAATATGGTTTCGGGCCGAGGACCAAAATCGACCTGACCGGCGCGCCCATTCGCGCTCTCGCAGGCAGATTCCAGGGTATTTGTTGGGTGCTGCGCCGCGCGGCTAGCTGAGGCTCGAGCTTCGCCCCCGGTCGCGTTCGTTACCGGCCTTGTAAGCGGAAGGTGGCATGGCAACGGGCTTAGCGCGCGTATATGATGCGCGGGTCCCCGATAGCGTTGCCTGCCCCTAGCATCCTTTGAAGTTCGCAAGCCTTCTTTTTGCCATCGCCGGCGCAATGCTGCCGCTCGGACTGCACGCGCAAAGCTGGGCATGGGACGACGGCACGGTGCCGTACGTGCAGACGCCGATGGAGATCGTCGAGCGCATGCTGCGCATGGCGGAGGTGCAGAGCGGCGACTACCTGATCGATCTCGGCTCGGGCGACGGCCGCATCGTCGTCGAGGCGGCGAAGCGTGGCGCGCGCGGTTTGGGCGTCGATCTGGACCCGAACCTGGTGAACCTCGCGACGCGCAACGCCGAGCAGGCGCGCGTCGGCGACAAGGCGCGCTTCGAGGTGCGCGACATCTTCGAGACCGACCTCTCGCGCGCGAGCGTCGTCACGATGTACCTGCTGCCCGACTTCAACGCCAAGCTGCTGCCGCGGCTGCTGGCACTCAAGCCCGGCACGCGCATCGTCTCGCACGACGGCAGCATCGGCGACTGGCCGGCCGACGAGACGCTCGCGATGCGCACACCGGAGAAGCCGGTCGGCGTCGGCGGCAATTCCAAGGTCGAGCTGTGGATCGTGCCGGCCGACGTGCACGGCGACTGGATTGCCGAGCTGCCCGGCCACGGCGGCGCGTGGCGCTTCCACATTGACCAGCATTACCAGATGCTCGAGGTCAAGGCGCAGACGCAGGGTCGCGAGCTGCTCGTGCGCAATACGCGCCTGCGCGGCGAGCAGGTGAAGCTGGTCGTCACCGGCCTCGTCGGCAACCGGCCCTGGCATCACTACTTCGTCGGCCAGGCGCGCGGCGATGCGATCGACGGCGAAGTCACCGTCTCCACCGGAAAAGAACAAACGGTCTACCCATGGCACGCGAAACGCGCCCGCTAGAGCTGCTGTCCGTCGGCGACGGCATCTTCCTCACCGTCGGCATGATCATCGGTGCGCTGATCTTCAAGGCGCCCTCGACCGTCGCGGGAGCGACCACCGGGCCGCTGCCGTTTCTCTTCGCCTGGCTCCTCGGCGGTGCAATTTCGCTTTGCGGCGCGCTGGTCTACGCGGAGCTCGCGTCGCGCCATCCGCACACCGGCGGCGAGTACGTTTTCCTGTCGGAAGGCATGGGGCGCGGCGTCGCGTTCCTGTTCGCCTGGTCGCGCATGACGGTGATCCAGACTGGCGCGATTGCTGCAGTTGCTTTCGTCTTCGGCGATTACGCATCGGAAATCTTCCGGCTGGGCGAGCACAGCTCCGCAATCTGGGCGGCGGGCGCGGTGGCGGTGCTTACGCTGCTCAATCTCCTCGGCACGCTGCAAACCAAGGCGCTGCAGAAGGTGATGGAGACCGTGCTGATCGCCGGCCTCCTCATCTTTACGCTCGCCGCGATCGTCATCGGCGGCGCGCCGGCCGCGAAACCGGCCGCGAATGCCTCGAACTCTCTTGGCTTCGCGATGATTTTCGTATTGCTCGCGTACGGCGGCTGGAACGAGGCGGCCTATCTCGCGGGCGAAGTGCGCGATGCACGCCGCAACATGACGCGCATCCTCGTCTGGGGCGTGATCGCGGTCACCGCGCTCTACCTGGTGGTGAATGTCGGCTATCTGGCGGTGCTCGGGCACGCGGGCGTGCGCGACTCCAAGGCAGTGGCGGCCGACGTGATGCGCGCCATCGCCGGCGAGAAGGGCGTAGTGCTGCTCGCGCTCATCGTCTGCATCTCGGTGCTCACCACGATGAACGCCGCGATTTTCACCGGCGCGCGCACCAGCTGGGCGGTCGGCCGCGACTTCCGCCTGCTCCGCATCCTCGGCGACTGGCGCGCGCAGGGCTCGACGCCGGCGAACGCGCTGCTGTTCCAGGGCGCGATCGCGCTAGCGCTGGTCGGCGCCGGCGCCGCCACACCGGACGGCTTCAACGCCATGGTCGCGTACACGGCACCGGTCTTCTGGACCTTCATGTACCTCATCGCCACCAGCCTCTTCTTGATGCGCGGGCAGGGCCGCGAGAAACCGGCGTTCCAGGTGCCGTGGTATCCGCACCTGCCGTTCGTCTTCTGCATGGCGTGCCTCTACATGCTCTATTCGAGCATCGACTATGTGCGCAACCCCGACTACGGCCCGAAATTCGGCTGGGCAGTGGGCGCCGGGCTGATCGTCATGGCGGCCGGCATCCCGCTTTACCTCGCGTCCCGGCAGAGATGACGCTCACCGAGCTCCGCTACATCGTCGCGGTGGCGCGCGAGCGCCATTTCGGCCATGCGGCGGAGGCCTG
>C688J18823_10001883_pt1 | contig 13081 bp, 10 predicted proteins | sample HopSoiMetagenom1_FD_18823 | JGI IMG/M metagenome (IMG submission 18823)
GCTTCGCGTCATCTTTCCAATCGTCCGGCAACGCTTCGCGCGAAAAGACGCTGGCGAGGCTCGCGGCGATCGAGTGAATCGGAGCGAGCGAGTTGTTCAGCTCGTGTCCGAGGACGCGGAGGAGTCGCTGCCAGGCGAGCAATTCTTCTTCGCGAAGCGGGCGGCTCAGGTCCGAGAGCACGAGGAGCGAATGAGGCCGTCCCTTTTCGCGAAAGTGCGAGCGATGGATGCGCCAGCGTCCGGTCGCGCCTGGAAAGTTCAAATCCACCGTCTGCACAGACGTCCCTTCGAACGCATTCGTTAGTCCGATCTCGTCGAATCGATGTCCGATGAGATGCGCGGCATCCGACGCGAGGAGCCGTTCGCCCGCTCGATTGATCAGTTGCAGGCGCTGCTGATCGTCGAACGCGAAGATCGCCGAATCGAGCTCGCCGATGATCGCGCGGACGAGCGCGGCGGACTCCACCCCGCCCAGCCGCTGATCCCGCAGCAACTCCGCCAGCGCATTCACCTCGGAGAGCACTTCCGCGAGCGCATCGCCGGTCGTCGCGCCGCGCAGACGCATCGAGTAATCCGCCTCGCGCAGCGCGCCGATCATGCCGGAGACCGTTCGCAGCCGATGCACGACCATGCGCCTGATGTAGTAGATGACCGCGAGCGAAAGCAACGCCGCCATCGCGACGGCTTTCCAGGAGCGCGAAAAAAACACGAGCAGCACGAGCGGCGGCAACGCCGCCAGAAATGCGAACAGCGCGAGCTGCCGCTCGAATGGGAGGCGGGGCCTCACAATCCGAATCGCTGCAGCCGCCGGTAGAGCGCACTGCGGCTCAGGCCGAGTGCCTCCGCGGCGCGGCTGACGTTTCCTTCATATCGCTTGAGCGCCTTCTTCACCAGGATGTACTCGACATCTTCCAGACTCAGGTCCTCGAGCCGCGGCTGTTCGTCCGCGGTGCCGCGCAGCGCGAGATCCTTCGCCGTCAGCATACGGCCGGCCGCCATCAGCACCGCGCGCTCGATGGTGTGATCGAGCTCGCGCACGTTGCCCGGCCATTCGTACGCGAGCAGCGCCTTGATCGCGCTCTCCTCGATGCCGCCCAGGCTCTTGCGATAGCGCGTTGCGTGCTGGCCGAGGAAGTGGCCCGCGAGGCGCGGCACATCTTCGCGGCGCTCGCGCAGCGGCGGCAGACAGATCTCCACCGTGTTCATGCGGAACAGCAGATCTTCGCGGAAGCGGCCGCTCGCGATCTCCTCGCGCAGCTTCGCGTTCGTCGCCGAAATCAGCCGCACATCCGCCTTGCGCGTCTGCGATGAACCGACGCGTTCGAACTCGCCAGTCTCCAGCACGCGCAGCAGCTTCGCCTGTTGTGTCGACGGCATGTTCGCGATCTCGTCGAGGAAGAGCGTGCCGCCGTCCGCGAGCTCGAAGCGTCCGACGCGATCGCTCTTCGCATCGGTGAACGCACCGCGCACGTGTCCGAACAATTCACTTTCGAACAGCGACTCCGACAATCCGCCGATGTTCACCGAGATCATCGGCTTGTGCGCCCGTCGCGACACCGCGTGCAGCGCGCGTGCGACGACGCCTTTGCCCGTCCCGTTCTCGCCGGTGATCAGCACGTTTGCATCGGACGGACCGACGCGATCGATCATCTCCAGCACCGGCCGCATCGCCGCCGACTGCGCGATGAAATCGGGATAGCGATCGTCGCGCAGAATGCGGTTCTCCAGCTCGAGCCGCTGCCCGTGGCGAAGCGCGCGCCCGAGGTCGACCTGCGTGCGAAGCGTCGCGAGCAGGCGCATGTTGTCCCACGGTTTGAGCACGAAATCGCGCGCGCCGCGGCGCATCGCCTCGACCGCGAGATCGATCGTTCCCCACGCCGTCATCACGATCATCGGCATGGTGTCGTCGTACGAATGGATCTGATCGAGGAGATCGAGACCTTCTTCGCCGGAGGTCGTGTCGCGCGAGTAGTTCAGATCGAGGATCAGCGCGTCGAACGAATTGCCTTCCACCGCGCGAAGCACGGCCGAGGGCGAGCTCGCGCTTTCGCTGATGAACCCTTCCGCTTTCAGGAAGAGGCGCAGCGCTTCGACGACGTCGGGCTGATCGTCGGCGATGAGAACGCGGGGGACGGTCGAGATCTCCATCAGATCACTGGACCGGCGCGTCGTCCTCGACGATACGTCCATCGAGGAGGCGTACCGTTCGTTGGGCGTGTCGTGCGTAACGGGGATCGTGGGTAACGATGCAGATCGTGGCTCCATCATCGTGCAGCTCCTGCAGCAGCGACATGACGCGCTCGCCATTCGCTGAATCGAGATTGCCGGTCGGTTCGTCGGCGAGGAGGATCGACGGCTCGCCGACGATCGCCCGCGCGACGGCGACGCGCTGTTGTTGTCCGCCCGAAAGTTGCGACGGGTAGTGCTTCATCCGGTGCGCCATGCCGACGCGCTCCAGTGCCGCCTGCACTTTCGCGCGCCGCTCGCGATGACTGAGCTCGCGATAGCTGAGCGGCAGCTCGACGTTTTCGAACACGTTCAGATCGCCGATCAGATTGAAGCTCTGGAAGATGAAGCCGACTTCGCGGTTGCGCATGCGCGCCCGCTCGCGCACCGCGGTTTCGCGTACCGGTGCGCCCTTGAGCCGGTATTCGCCGGTGCTTGGCGTATCGAGTAATCCGAGGATCGAGAGGAGCGTCGATTTGCCGCCGCCGGACGGGCCGGCGATCGAAACGTACTCGCCTTCATCGATGGTCAGATGAATGCCCGACAGCGCGTGCGTCTCGATCTCGTCGGTGTAGAAGATCTTCGTCACGTCGTCGAGATGGACCAGTTCGTCGCCTCTGCTCATCGCATCCTCATTTCAGCCGCACGCGATCGGCGCTGCCCCACGAGCTGGTGTCGGAGATGACGATGCGGTCTCCTGCCGCGAGTCCGCCGACGATCTCGATCGCGTTCGCGGAGCCGCGCCCGGTGCGTGCGGTGACGCGCACCGCCGTGTTAGTCCCGGGCACGATCCTGAACACGCTCATCGTGGAGCTCTCCTCGGACTGCACGGGACGACTGACGTGCAGCACATCGGCGAGGCGATCGATTTGAATCGTACCGTCGACGCCGAGGTCGGGCCGCGCACCTTTCGGCAACGTTTCGGAAAGCGCGATGTCGACGAGCACCGTGCCGTTCTGCGCCGCGGGATCGATGCGCCGCACCACGCCGCGCACGATGCCGTTGTGCGTGTCGATCGTTGCGGGCTGTCCGAGTTGAATGTCGCGCGCTTCAGTTTCGGCGATGCGCAACTCGGCGCGCAGCGGCTCGGGACGCGCGACTTTCGCCAGCGGCGTGCCGGCGGTGACGCGTTGTCCGACCTGCACCGCGACCTGCTGCAGCACGCCAGCGAGTCCGGCGCGGACGTGCAATGCGTCGCGTTGTTTGTCGCGCAATGCGGCGATGCTGCGGAGCTGATCGAGCCGCGAGCGCAATGCGGTGAGCTGCGCGTCGAGTGTCTTCTGCGCGAACGTCACCCGCTCATCCTCGATCGCCACCCGCGACGTCAACTCCTCGGCGCGCGCATGCGAAAGCTGCAGCTCGAGCGCGGAGGTGAGGCCTGCGTTCGCCAGCCGTTCGTCGGCGGCGAGCTTCAACCGGATCTCCTGCAGCTCCTCGCGTGCGCGTGCGGCGACGGAGCGCTGCGCGAGCAGATCGCTTCGCAGCGCGACGGTGCGGCTGGCCAGATCGGCCTCGGCGGCACGGAGGGCGAGCCCCGCCTCGACCGCGCTTTGTTCGACTTCCGGGCTGGTCAGTTCTACGATGTCACTATCAGCCTGCACCGCCGCGCCCGGCCGGATCACGATGCGATCGACGCGCGCTTCCGTAGCCGCAGCGAGCCAGCGCACGTCTTCGGGAGTCAACGTCCCGGAGCCATGCACTTCGCGCAGCATCGAGCCGCGGCGGACGGTGTCGGTCCAAACGGAGCTGCGATCGACCACAAGGCCGGCCGGACGCAGGCGGAGCAGGCTGATACTGACGACCGGCACCCCGATCGCGGCGAGCGCGATGGTGGCGATCATGTAGGGCGGCCGCCGAATGGCGGCGGGTGAGCGGGGGATGTCGGTCATGCGGGACCGGTCGAAGCGCAAGGCCGGTGCCGGGGGGGACAAGCTGAGAGCTTGTCCTACACCCTGCACAAATGCTGTCCGATATTGGGATCTCTGCGTCCGCACGCGGTCATTCCCGCAAGGGCGACACGCGAAGGTTCGAGAAATATCCCTCGGTTCCGTGATCGATCCAGAGTGCGATCGAGCCCTCGCTGTTGCCGAGTTTGAGGTCATTAATGATCAACGCCGGCTGCGAGGCGCCGTTGACGTAGAGCGATGCGTGCGAATCACGCACCACGATCTTTATGCGGGTCCATGCGCCCGTTTCGAGATCGGTGTACGACTCGTAAGCACCGGGTGACTGTTCCCGCAGCCGCTGCCACGGCCAGTCGGGAAAGGAAATGTATTGCGTGGAGTGATTGCGCCGGAGCTGATCGTCGGCATCGACGCGCGGTTTGCCCGCGCCTTCTCCGTTCTCCAGCAACTGCACACACGCGCGGCCCTTCCATGTCGTCGCCACGGCGCCGACGTTTTGCAGGGTGAGGTTCTTCACCAGCAGAAGCGCGAACAACAGAACGGGCATGTGTGGCGTCAGTATCGGCGTGACGGTCATTGCGCCGCGTAACGTTTCCGCCAACGAACTGTTTCGTAGTGATGGGGTCAGGTGTTCGTTTTGTCCGTTTGTGGGACGGGGCGTATTCACCGAGCGCGCGCTGCACAGATCGCTGTGCAATGTTGGCTTCCGAGTTGCTTCGCTCAGCTCATGCCTCAGGGCAGTCCGCGCGCGCTCGTAGTGGATGACGACGCTGCCATCCGTATTCTCGTCGGCCGCGTTCTCACGCGCCGCGGGTTCATCGTCGATGTCGTGCGCGACGGCGCGGAAGCGATCGAGCAGCTTCTTCAATACGACTACGCGCTCATCGCGCTCGATCTGATGATGCCGCGCATCGACGGCTTTGGCGTGCTCCGGTATCTCGCCGAGCATCAGCCCGAGAAGCTCGCCCGAGTGACGGTGATGAGCGCCTTCGGCGCGAGCGCGCACGACAAGGTCCCGCCCCACGTCGGCCGCTTCCTCGAAAAACCGTTCGACGTCGAGCAGCTCCTCGCCGAAGCCGGCGGCGGGGACGAGTCGGGAAATTATTGAAGCTGGATGGCGAGAACCTCGAAGTCATGTGCTCCGTCCGTCGCCTCGATATAGAACGGCAGTTTCGTGTCGATCGTTGATTCGGAGACGTCCTGGTTCAGTTACTACAGGCACCTTTTCGAGAATCGTCCATAAAGGTCCGGCGGCGTCGACAAACTCGCACTCCACCCAACCCGGTTGGCTGTCGTCCACGTATTGGACAATCAGTACTTTGAGGCCCGCGGAATCGAAGCTGCTACTTCGGATAGAATCGTATCGTGAATGCAGATCCGGTCCAGCTCGCGGCGAGTCCCGATCCCGTGATCGAAGCGTACAAACGCGATATCGATCGAACGCTGATCCGTGAAAATCTGCGAAAGTCTTACGAGGAACGTCTGCTTACGCTACAGCGTATGCAGGCGTTCGTGGCAGAGGTCCGTGCTGCCGGCGCGGCGATTAGAAAACAATGAAGATTGAATTTCGAGCGCTTCTCGAGAGTCTCAACACGAACGGCGTGGAGTTCGTCATCATTGGAGGTATCGCAGCAACATTGCATGGTTCGGCCCGGATTACTTTCGACTTGGACGTTATTTACGAACGCTCCGCGCAGAACATCGCGCGACTTGTGGCAGCTTTGACGCCCTTTGCGCCCTATCTCAGAGGCGCGCCTGCCGGTCTACCCTTTAAATTCGACGCAGAGACGCTGAAGAGAGGTCTGAATTTCACCCTTACTACCTCCGATGGTCCGATCGATCTTTTAGGAGAGGTCAGTGGCGTTGGAAACTATGCGGTAGCGCGACGACATTCATTGGAAGCTCAATTATTCGGTGGCACGTACTACTTTCTCGATCTGGACACGTTAATCATCTCGAAAAAGGCCGCCGGTCGGCCCAAAGATCTTGAATCGATCGCGGAGCTTGAAGCAATCCGCGAGGAGCGTGGGTCGTCGAGGTAAGTCAGAAGTCAGAGGGCAGAAGTGCCGGTCCTTCCTTCTGCCTTTTGCCCTCTGACTTCTGCCTTGGCTCCGGCGGAGACGGACACCTGCCGATGATGATTCAGCTGAGGCCGCTGACGGCGTATACTTTTTTCATGCGTAAATTATTTGTTGCCGCCATTCTTCTGTTCTGTGTCGTCGCGCACGCGCAATCGGGGGATGCGGTCTGGTCCGACCTGATGTCCGGCAATGTGCGATTCGTCGAAGGGGACCTGCACTATTGCGCGCTGAATCATCTGCGCAATGCGACGGCGGGAGGGCAGTCGCCGACGGCGTCGATTCTGTCGTGCGCGGACAGCCGCGTGCCGGCGGAACTGGTGTTCGACCGCAGCATCGGCGAGCTGTTCGTGGTGCGGGTGGCGGGGAACGTCGAGAACACGTTCAACATCGCCAGTCTCGAATACGCGGTCCTCAACGGCTGGACGAAGGCGATCGTGGTGATGGGGCACAGTGACTGCGGCGCGGTCAAGGCGGCGATGAAGCCGCCGAAACCGGAGGACCTCACGCCTGCCCTGCGCGAGCTCATCGCGCGCATTCAGAAATCATTCGAGGGACATACTCCCAGAGACCTGCACGAGGCGGTGGTCTGGAACGTCAATTACACCGCCGACCAGCTCCGCGCCGAGTCGGCGCTCAAGGGCGTGCCGATCATCAAGGCGTATTACGACGTCGCCACCGGCAAAGTCGAACGGATTCCTTGACCATTGCGCGGCTATTGATCGCGGGCGCTGCGGCGTCCGCGATGCTGCACATTCAGGCCGAATATCGCGGTCCGCGCTGGCTCGTTTATGTGACGAAGCCGCTGACGACGACGCTGCTCGTCGTGCTCGCGGCCATCGCGCCGCACGCCGATCCGCGCTATCAGTTTCCGATCGTTGCGGGACTCGTGTTCTCTCTCGCCGGCGATGTCTTTCTGATGCTGCCCAAGGATCGTTTCATCGCCGGTCTGATCAGTTTTCTGATCGCGCACATCGCGTACATCGTGGCCTTCACAGCGGGTGTGCCGTTCGGCGACCGGCCGGTTCTTCTGCTTCCGTTTCTCGCACTTGCGGCCATCGTGCTGTTCTTTCTCTGGCCGCGCCTCGGCAAATTGCGCATTCCCGTGCTCGTCTATGTCGCCGCGCTGGTGACGATGGCATGGCAGGCGTCGATCCGTGCAGCGCACCTGCCGGGATCGATCGGCGCAGCGATCGGCGCGCTGCTGTTCGTGATCTCCGACGGCGTGCTCGCCATCAATCGCTTCCGCGTGAAGTTCCGCCTCGCGCAGGCGATCGTGATGACGACCTACGTCATCGCGCAGATGCTCATCGCGTTATCCGTGTGACGGGATCGTGAACTCGGCGCTCGCAACGTGCAGATCGGCGTAATGCGTGTAGGGATAGAACGAGTCAGGTGGCGGCGCGGCCGGCTCCGACGTGCTGTAGCGAAGGACGTAGCGATAACGTCCCGGCGTGGACGGAGCAGAATCGAGCCGCACCCATTTGCCGTTCGTGAATTGCTCGATTGAGCGACCGGCCCGATAAAGCGCTGCCTGCGAGTGGTTGACCAGTTTGTACGGCCGCTCGAGCTCAACGCCTGGAAGCGAACGAGTCAGCCGGACCACGAACAGCTCGGTCGGGTGAAGCGGCTCATCGGCCTCGCGCCGGAAATGCGTTTCCACTTCGAACCCGAGCTCCGACCCGTCGGCTGGAAACGACTGCAGCGATTTGATCCGATCATTCTCCAGGAGGTTCACCTGATACCTGCCGCGGCCATGAAACCAGCTCTTCGAGCGGCTGCACACCGGCAACTCGCAACGATAGACGACCTGCTCGTCCTGATCGGTGAGCGTGACGGCGAAATGGGATGTCGTCCGGCCGTAGGTCGTGACGACGAGCTCTGGTCCCGCGACCGGCGGCGGCACCGCGACCTCGTCGTGACACGCGAACGTCACCAGCAGCAGCGTGATTACAAAAGCTCGCACAAGGAAATCGTAAACCTGAAATCTGAAACCTGAAATCTGAAACCTGAAACCTGAAACCTGAAGGTGTTGCCGAGTGGTGCCTTTTTCAGGTTTCAGGTTTCAGGTTTCAGGTTTCATCCGTGTGCCTTTTTCAGGTTTCAGGTTTCAGGGTTTCAGGTTTCATCCGAGAATGCGCAGATGCAACGCACGCTGAATCTGCTCTTCATCTGCCTGTTTGCTGTTTCCCTCTCCGCCGCGAAGCTCGAGGAGAAAACCTTCTCCGGTCTCGAGCTCCGCAACATCGGTCCCGCACTGACCTCGGGGCGGGTGATCGACGTCGCCGTCGATCCGCACGATCCGCACACGTGGTTCGTGGCCATCGCCTCGGGCGGCGTATTCAAGACGACCAACAGCGGCACGACCTTCACGCCGGTCTTCGAAGACCAGGCGTCGTACTCCGTCGGCTGCGTGACGATCGATCCGCGCGATTCGCTCACGGTCTGGGTCGGCAGCGGCGAGAACAACAGCCAGCGCAGCGTGTCGATGGGCGACGGCATCTACAAATCGACCGACGGCGGCAAGACGTGGAAGAACGTTGGCCTCGCGAAGTCGGAGCACATCAGCAAGATCGTCATCGATCCGCGCGACTCCAACGCCGTCTACGTCGCGGCGCAGGGGCCGCTCTGGGCGGCGGGCGGCAATCGCGGCCTGTACAAAACGACCGACGGCGGCAAGACGTGGAAGGCCGTGCTGACGATCAGCGAGAACACCGGCGTGACCGACATCGCGCTCGATCCCGCGCATCCCGACACGCTCTACGCGAGCTCGTACCAGCGCCGCCGCCACGTCTACTCGATGGTCGACGGCGGACCGGAGTCGGCGATCTACAAATCGACCGACGGCGGCGCGAACTGGACGAAGCTCACCACCGGCCTGCCGAAAGAAGACATGGGCCGCATCGGACTCGCGGTCGCGCCGCACGACACGCGCATCGTCTACGCGGTGATCGAATCGACGCGCGGCAACAGCGGCTTCTATCGCTCGATGAACGGCGGCTCGAGCTGGGAGAAGCGCAGCTCGTATTCGCCCGGCGCGGCGCAGTACTACGCGGAGCTGTTCGTCGATCCGAATGACGATCAGCGTATTTACTCCGTCGATGTCTGGGTGCGCGTGAGCGATGACGGCGGCAAGAACTTCCGCAAGATCGACGAGCACGCGAAGCATCCCGACAGTCATGTGGTCTGGATCGATCCGGCGAACAGCGATCACCTGCTGATCGGTTGCGACGGCGGCCTTTACGAGACCTTCGATCGCACCGCGACGTGGCGCTTCTTCAGCAATCTGCCGGTGACGCAGTTCTATCGCGTGAGCGCCGACCAGGCCCTCCCGTTCTACAACGTCTACGGCGGCACGCAGGACAACTTCTCCCTCGGCGGCCCGTCGCGCACGACGAGCGCCAGCGGCATCACGAACGCCGACTGGTTCGTCACGGTCGGCGGCGACGGTTTCCGCAGCGTCGCCGATCCAAACGACCCGAACACGATTTACGGCGAGGCGCAGTACGGCGCGCTGCAGCGCTTCGATCGCCGCACCGGCGAGCTGCTCGACATCCAGCCGCAGCCCTCGAAGTCGATGGATCCGCTGCGGCAGAACTGGGACTCGCCGCTGATCGTCAGTCCGCATCAGAGCTCGCGCGTGTACTTCGCCGCGCAGTACCTGTTTCGCAGCGACGATCGCGGCGAGAGCTGGCGCGCGATCAGTCCCGACCTCACCCGTCATCTCGATCGCAACAAGCTGCCGCTCATGGGCCGCGTATGGGAAGCGGATGCAGTCGCGCGCGGCGCATCGACGTCGTTCTTCGGCAACATCGTTTCGCTCGCCGAGTCGCCGCTGAAAGAGGGCGTGCTGTACCTCGGGACCGATGACGGATTGATCCAGATCTCCGAGGATGGCGGCGGGCAGTGGAGGAAGATCGAGACATTTCCGGGAGTGCCGGACATGACGTATGTCGCGGCGATCACCGCGTCGTCGCACGATGCGAACCTGCTCTACGCCGCGTTCGACAATCACAAGCGCGGCGACTTCAAGCCGTATCTGCTCGCGAGCGGCGATCGCGGCAAGACGTGGAAGTCGATCGCGAGCAATCTGCCCGATCGCGGCAGCGTGTACGCCATCGCGGAGGACTACGTCGATCCGCATCTCCTCTTCGCCGGAACGGAGTACGGGCTGTACTTCACGAAGGACGGCGGTGCGTCGTGGACGAAGCTCGGCGGCGGCATGCCGACCGTCGCGGTGCGCGATCTCTGGATTCAGAAGCAGTACGGCGATCTGGTCGTCGGCACATTCGGCCGCGGGATCTACGTCCTCGATGACTACTCGCCGCTGCGCGCGGCGTCGTTCGATGCCGATGCGATGTACTCCGTGCGCAAAGCGCCGCTCTACATCGAGCGGCTGCCGCTCGGCTTGAAAGGCGAGTCGTTCCAGGGCGACGCGTACTTCACGGCGCCGAATCCGCCGTTCGGCTCGGTGTTCACGTACTTTCTCAAGGACGAATTGAAGAGCAGGCGGCAGCAGCGGCTGGATGCCGAGGCGAAGCTGCGGAAGGACGCGAAAAACGAGCCGCCGCCGTATCCGACGCCGGAGCAGCTCCGCGCCGAAGAGCGCGAGCTCGACCCGATGGTGTTCGCGATCGTGAGCGATGAAGAGGGCAATGTCGTGCGGCGCGTGTCGGGCTCGGTCAAGCAGGGCTTCCATCGCATCGCGTGGGATCTGCGTTATCCGCCGCCGTCGCCGATCGAGCTGACGGCGCCGGAGCCCGATCCGTTCAATCCGCCGCCGGGCGGACCGCTCGTCGTGCCGGGCAAGTACACGGTGCGGCTCGTGAAGCGCGTCGATGGCGTCGAGACCGCGCTGTCGAATCCGCAGACGTTCGAGGTCGTGCCGCTTTACGCGGAGCTGATGAAGGCGTCGGACCGTCCGGCAATCCTAGAGTTCCAGTCGCGCGCGTCGCGGCTGCAGCGCGCGGTGATGGGCGCGGCGAAGGCGACGGAGGAAGCGCTGTCGCGCGTGAAGTACATCCGCAAGTCGCTCGATGAGATCGAAGGACGCGATCCGAAGCTGACCGAGCGCGTGAACGCGATCGACACCGCGCTGCGCGAGATCGACATCGCGCTGAACGGCGACGCTGCCTTGTCGAAGCGCAACGAGCCGGTAGCGCCGGCGATCGTCGACCGCATCAACATCGCGGTGAACGGACTGCTCACCACGCAGCCGCCGACGCAGACGCATCGCGAGGCGCTGTCGATCGCGGAGAACGATTTCGTGCCGCTGCTCGAGCGGCTGCGCAAAGTCGTCGAGGTCGATCTGGCGGGCGTGGAGAAGGAGATGAACGAGCGCGTGGCGCCGTGGACGCCGGGCCGCGTGCCGGTCTGGAAAAGCAAATGATGCTGCTCGCTGCTGCGCTCTCGGTCGATCTCATCATGCGCGGCCACGGCATCGCCGGCTGGCCGCCGCAGAACGTGCGCTGGTCGTGGGACGACTCGCGTGTTTACTTCGAATGGAAGCAGGCGAGCGATCCGCCCGATCATCCGTTCGACACGTGGGTGGTGAATCGCGACGGCAGCGGCGCGTGCATGCTGGGTGAGGAAGAGGCGAAGGACGCGCCGCCGTACGACGCGGTGTGGAGCGAGGACCGCACGCTCGCCGCGTACATCGATGACGGCGACGTGTTCCTGTACGACGCGCTGACCGGACATCGTCGCGCGCTGACGAATACGACGGAGGCGGAGTCGCATGCGCGCGTGACCGCGGATGGCCGCGGCGTCACGTTCATGCGCAACGACAACCTGTTTCTAATGAATGTGTCTGATGGTTCATTGCGTCAATTGACGAACATCACGCACGACGCCGAGCCGGCGAAGAAACCGGCGGCGGAGCAGTACCTCGCGGACGAGGAGAAGAAGCTGCTCGATGCGGTGGCGCGCGCGGACCGGAAGTACGCCGAGGAGAAGGCGAAGGAGAAGACAGCATTCAGGCTGGAGGGGAAGCAGAGTGTCGACGATCTGATGCTGATGGGCGACGGACGATTCGTCGTCGCGATTCTGAGCGAGAAACCCGACGCGCATCGTGAGGCGAACGTGCCGAAGTACGTCACGCGCAGCGCGTACACGGAAGAGATTCCGACGCGGACGAAAGCGGGCGAGAACGATGAAGTCACGTCGCTCGTCACGATCGATTCGGTTACCGGCGACGTGCACCCGCTCGTCATCCCGAGCGTAGTCGAGGGACCTGGGCGGGCGGATGGCGCGCCGCACTCGCCCCCAGGTCCCTCGACTCCGCTCGGGATGACGGGGGCCGTTCGCGTAACCGACGTGGTCTTCTCGCGCTCGCGCTGGCAGTGCGCGTTCTACGTCCGCTCGCTCGACTGGAAGGACGCCTGGCTCGTCGCGCTCGATCCGACCTCGGGCAAAGGCCGCGTTCTCGATCACCAGCACGACGACGCCTGGATCAACACGTTCGCCTACTCCAACGGCGTCCTCGACGACGGGCGCGTCTGGTTCACATCGGAAGCGAGCGGCTGGTCGCACCTCTACACCGTGCCGTGGAGCGGCGGAACGGCGAAGGCGATCACGTCGGGCGCCTGGGAAGTGCGCAGCGTGCGTCCGACGTTCGACGAGCGCGCGTTCGACATCGCCACGAGTGAAACGAGTGCGTTCGAGCAGCAGCTCGAGCGTGTTCCGATCGATGGTGGCGCGCGTCATCCGCTGACGACGCAGCACGGCACGCATGACGCGATCGCGTCGAACGACGGCCAGTCGGTCGCCGATGTCTTCTCTTACACGAACCGCCCGCCGGAGCTCTTCGTCAACGGAGCGCGGGCGTCCCGCCCGCAGTCGTCGGCCGTCCCGGCCGACGACCAACGTGCAGTC
>C688J18823_10001884_pt1 | contig 13077 bp, 12 predicted proteins | sample HopSoiMetagenom1_FD_18823 | JGI IMG/M metagenome (IMG submission 18823)
CGGCGCTCCTCAGGATGACGAATATCTGTATGTGGACTTTCAGACTTACGTCATCCTGAGGAGGCTGCGAAGCAGGCGTCTCGAAGGACGCAAATCGCGCGATCCGAGCCTCCGATATCGCGTTAAGTCAGCCGTTTCGTCATCAGGTACCGGGTGACGCCGGGCGGGTCGCAATCGAGGGTCGCGGCGGTCTCATAGCCCTGCTTCTCGTAAAAGCCGCGCGCCTGGATTTCGAGCGTGTTCAGCGCGATCCGGGTGCAGCCGCGTCGCCGCCCTTCCTCCTCGGCCATCGCCAAGAGCCGGCTGCCGAGCTGGTCGCGACGGAGGCCCTCCGGCAGGAAGAAGCGATCCACCCGAAGCTGGCCCAAATAGCTGCTCCCGTAGAGCCCGCCGACGACCTTGCCCGACAGCGCGTCGGTCGCGAAGATGGCGAGCGCTCGGGAATCGTCGCGCCCGGCCTGCTCGGTGTTGTAGGCGCGCAAACTGTCGGCGATCACCGCGGTGTCTGCGGGGTCGGGCGCGTCGGTTAGGACGATCTTCGGTTCGAGCTTGTCTGACATGGCATCGTCCCTCAGACCGGGGGCCGACGTTCCGGCTGGGTCTTCTCGAAGGCGCGGGCGGCGCGCAGCACGCGGTCCTCGGCATAAAGAGGCCCGACGATTTGCAAGCCGATCGGCAGCCCGGCGCCGGTCAGCCCGCAAGGGATGCTGCAAGCCGGCTGGCGGGTCATGTTGAACGGGTAGCTGAACGGCGACCAGTCGATCCAGTTCGTCTCGATCGCGGGGTCGTTGAGGTCCTGCCCCACCGGCAAAGCCGGCACCGGCATCATCGGGGTCAGCAGCAGATCGTATTTCTGGTGGAACGCCGCCATTTGCGCCCCGAGAATGCTGCGCGCCATGTCGGCGGCGACATAGTCGCTGCCCGTCACCCGCTCGCCCTCGGCGGCGACGGCGAGAAAGCCGGGGTCGCACAGATGCCGGTTCTTGGCGGGGGAGGAGGCGAGGTTGCGGGCACTGCCGGCCCGCCACAAAGTCAACAGCGACTCGCGCGGCGAGGAGAAGATCTCGCGGACCTCTTCGATCACGGCGCCGAGCGCCTCGAATTGCCGTGCCGCTTCGGCGAGGGCGGCGGCGATGTCGAGATCGAGTTTGGCGTAGCCAAGATCCGGGCTGTAGGCGACGCGCCAGCCCTTCACGCCGTCCTCGATGCCGTCAAGGTAGTCGCGGCCATCCGGCGGCAGGCAATAGGCATCGCGGTGGTCGGGACGCGAGATCGCGTTCAGCAGCAGCGCCGCATCGCGGACATTGCGGGTCATCGGCCCGACATTAGACAGGACGCCCATCGTGCCGTAGGGCCAGGCCGGCACCCGGCCGAAAGTCGGCTTCAGCCCGAAGATCCCGGTGAAGGCGGAGGGGATGCGGATCGACCCCGCGCCGTCGCTGCCGATATGCAAGGGGCCGATACCGGCGGCGCAGGCGGCCGCCGCCCCGGCGCTGCTGCCGCCCGGCGTGCGTTCCGGGTTCCAGGGATTGCGGGTGATGCCGGTCAGCGGGCTGTCGCCGATCGCCTTCCAACCGAATTCCGGGGTCGTGGTCTTGCCGAGGATGACCGCCCCAGCTTCCCGCAGCCGCGCCGTTGCCGGCGCGTCCTCCGCATCGGGCACAGGCTCGACCAGATGCGAGCCGCGCCGGGTCGGGAAGCCGCGCATCAGCACGAGGTCCTTGATCGTGACTGGGACGCCGTCGAGCGGGCCCTGCGGCGCGGCTTTCCGCCAGCGCGCTTCCGAGGCGCGCGCGGCGGCCATCGCGCCGTCGCGATCGACGATGCAGAAGGCGTTGAGCTTGGGCTGCAACTCGTCGAGGCGGGCGAACAACGCCTCGGCGGCCTCAACCGGCGACAATTCCTTTATCCGGTAACGCTCGATCAGTTCTTGCGCCGACATGAACGCGATATCGCCGCCGCTCGCCATTTTCCCTCCAGACCTTTGCAATGCGACTATCCGCCAAGCCCTGCCGCGCGGCAATGTCGCAGCCGCGTCGCCGCGGCACGGGGCTTGCGTAACATCGGCGCGGGCCGAACATAGCGCGGCTTTCGCGTTTGAGAGCGGAACGGGATCGCGTAAAGTTTAGGCAGAGAGAAAAGGGGAGCAGGGGGGATGTCGATGCGCAGCGTCGCGGGAGGGATAAGATTCGTCGCCATGCTGGCGGCGCTTGCCGCGGCCTTTGGCCCGGCCAGCGGCTGGACGCAAGGCGCGCAGAAGACCCTGCGCTTCATCCCGCAGGCCGATCTGCGCAGCATCGACCCGATCTGGACCACCGCCTACGTCACCCGCAATTTCGGCTATCTCGTCTTCGACACGCTGTTCGCGCTCGACAAGGAGTTCAAGCCGCAGCCGCAGATGGTCGACAAATGGACCGTCAGCGACGACAAGCTCACCTACAAATTCACCTTGCGCGACGGCCTCAAATGGCATGACGGCCAGCCGGTGCGCGCCGCCGATTGCATTGCCTCGATCGAGCGCTGGGCGAAGCGCGACCAGTTCGGCCAGAAGCTGATGGAGGCGGTCGGCTCGATCAAACCCGACGACGACAAGAGCTTCACGATCGCGCTGAAGGCGCCGTTTCCGCTGTTGATCAGTGCGCTCGGCAAATTGTCGAGCAACGTGCCGTTCATGATGCCGGAGCGGCTGGCGAAGACCGACGCGTTCCAGCAAATCCCGGAGGCGATCGGCTCGGGGCCGTTCAAATTCGTCAAGGAGGAGTGGGTCCCCGGCAGCAAGGCGGTGTTCGTCAAGAACGCCGCTTACGTGCCGCGCAAGGAGCCGCCCAGCCTTGCCGCCGGCGGCAAGATCGTCAAGGTCGATCGGGTCGAATGGCTCTACATCCCCGACACGGCAACCGCGGCGGCAGCGCTCAACGCCGGCGAAGCGGATTGGTACGAACAGCCGCCGGCCGACATCCTGCCGGTCTTCGCCGCCAACAAGGACGTCGTCGTCAACACGGTCGATCCGCTCGGCAATATGGGCGTGCTGCGGTTCAACCACACGCTGCCGCCCTTCGACAACCAGAAGATGCGCGAGGCGGTGCTGAACCTGGTCGACCAGAAGGACTACATGCGCGCGGTCGCCGGCGAGGATAAATACTGGAAGACCTGCGGCTCGATCTTCATCTGCGGCGGCACCCCATTCGAAAGCACGGCTGGAGCCGAGGTGCTGCTGAACGGGCCCAATCCGGCCAAGGCCAAGCAGCTGATCCAGGAGGCCGGCTACAAGGGCGAGCGCATCGTGCTGCTGTCGGCGACCGACCAGCCGATCGTGCAGCAACAGGCGCTGGTAACGCGCGAAAGATTGGCGGCCGCCGGGCTCAACATCGATCTGCAGGCCAATGATTGGGGCACGCTGATCACGCGGCGCGCCTCGAAGGAGCCGATCGACAAGGGCGGCTGGAACCTGTTCCACACCTGGACAGCGGCACCGGACATGCTGTCGCCGGCGCTGAACATTCCGCTGCGTGCGAATGGCGACAAGGCCTGGTTCGGCTGGCCCAAGGACCCCAAGCTCGAAGAGCTGATTGACGCCTGGTTCAAGGCCTCCGACCCGGCCGAGCAGAAAAAGCTGGCCGACGCGGTGCAGGCCGAAGCCTATAAGGAGGTGCCCTACGTTCCGACCGGGCAGTTCGTGGTGCCGACCGCCTACCGCAAGAACTTGGACGGCATCATCATCGCCCCGGTGGTGTTCCTGTGGAACGTCGAGAAGAAATGACAGCGGCGCCGCCGGCGCGGATGCCATGCCGGCCTCCGCCGGGACGACGGTCGAGGCGCTGAGACGATGTTCGCCTATATCGTCAGACGCATCCTGGCGACGATCCCGGTCATGGCGGTGGTCGCGATCTTCGTTTTCGCGCTGCTCTATTTGAGCCCGGGGGACCCCGCCGCGATCATCGCCGGCGACACCGCGACGGTCGAGGACATCGCCCGCATCCGTGCCAAGCTCGGCCTCGACGAGCCCGTCTATATCCAGTTCGGCAGCTGGGTCTGGCGTCTCATGCAAGGCGATCTCGGCATCTCGATCTTCACCAATTTGCCGGTCGCCAAGCTGATCCAGCAGCGGCTCGAGCCGACGGTCGCGTTGACCATTGCCACTCTGATCGTGTCGATCAGCGTAGCCGTCCCGATGGGCGTGCTCGCCGCGTGGAAGGCGGGCCGCTGGGTGGACCGGCTGGTTATGGTCTTCGCCGTGCTCGGCTTTTCCGTCCCGGTCTTCGTGCTGGCATATATCCTGATCTACATCTTCGCGATCCGGGCCGATCTGCTGCCGGTGCAAGGTTACGTCAGCATTAGCGCCGGCTTCTGGCCCTTCCTGTCGCATATCATCCTGCCAAGCGCGGCGTTGGGGATGATCCAATCGGCGCTGATCGCCCGCATCACCCGCGCCAGCATGCTGGAAGTCCTGGCGCAGGATTACATCCGCACCGCGCAAGCAAAGGGGTTAGGCAACGAGCAGGTGCTGATCGGACACGCGCTGAAGAACGCCGCGGTACCGATCGTCACGATCATCGGTATCGGCGTCGCACTTCTGATCGGCGGTGTCGTCGTCACGGAGACGGTATTCGCGATCCCCGGCCTCGGTAGGCTGACCGTCGATGCGATCCTGCGCCGCGACTACCCAATCATCCAGGGCATCATCCTGATTTTCTCCGGCGCCTATGTCCTGATCAACCTGCTGGTCGATCTCAGCTACACGCTGATCGACCCGCGCATCCGGTATTGAGCGCGAGATGACGGTCGCCCCAGTCGATATCGCCCTCCCGGCTCTCGCTACCGCTCGGCGGCAGCGGGCCTGGCGCTATTTCCGGCGGAATCCGACCATGCTGCTCGGCGCGGTCTTGCTGTTGCTGATGGCGGCAATGGCTGTCTTCGCGCCTTATCTCGCCACCGTCGATCCGCAGGCGTTGTCCCCGATCAAGCGGCTGAAATGGCCCTCGGCGGATTATTGGTTCGGCACCGACATGCTCGGCCGCGACGTCTACAGCCGGACGGTCTATGGCGCGCGCGTCTCGCTGATTGTCGGGATCAGCGTCGCGTTGTTCAGCACCAGCATCGGTCTGGTGATCGGTGTCGTCGCCGGGTTCACCCGCTGGGTCGATTCGATTGTGATGCGGATCATGGACGGTTTGATGTCGATCCCGGCGATCCTGATCGCGATAGCGCTGATGGCATTGACCCGCGCCAGCCTGGAAAACGTGATCTTCGCGATCACCGTCGCCGACGTGCCGCGGGTGACGCGGCTGGTGCGCGGCGTCGTGTTGACCTTGCGTGAGCAGCCCTATGTCGAGGCGGCGATCGCCAGCGGCACCAGCTTCGTGTTGATCCTGTGGCGCCATATCGTGCCGAACACGATGGCGCCGCTCCTGGTGCAAGGCACGTTCATCACCGCCTCGGCGATGATCACCGAGGCGATCCTGTCCTTCATCGGCGCCGGCACCCCGCCCAACATTCCGAGTTGGGGCAACATCATGGCCGAGGGGCGCAGCCTGTTTCAGGTGGCGTATTACATCGTGCTGTTCCCCGGCATCATGCTGTCCGTGACAGTGCTGGCGATCAACCTGCTCGGCGATGGGCTGCGCGACGCGCTCGACCCGCGCCTCGCGCGCCGGCTGTGAGCGCGGCGTGACCGCGATCGCCGAAACCGCGCCCTCGGCGACCGCACCGCCGCCCCCGCAGATCGCAGCCGGACGGCCGCTGCTCCAAGTCGCCGATCTGAAAACCTGGTTCTTTACCCGCGACGGCGTCGTGCGCGCGGTGGATGGCGTGTCATTTCATGTCATGCCCGGCGAGACCCTGGCCATCGTCGGCGAGTCAGGCTGTGGCAAGAGCGTTACCGCGCTGTCGATCCTGCGCCTCGTGCCGGCTCCGCCCGGCCGCATCGTGTCGGGGCGGATCCACCTCGCCGGGCGCGACCTCCTCGGGCTCAGCGAAGCCGAGATGCGCGATGTGCGCGGCAACGACATCTCGATGATCTTTCAGGAGCCTATGACGTCGCTGAACCCGGTGCTGACAATCGGGCGGCAGATCGCTGAAACTCTGATCCTGCACCAGGGAATGGACCGCAAAGCGGCGTTAGCCCGCTCGGTCGAGATGCTGCGCCTCGTTCACATCCCCGAGGCCCAACGTCGCATCCAGCAATACCCGCATCAGCTGTCGGGCGGCATGCGGCAGCGGGTCATGATCGCGATGGCGCTGGCCTGCAACCCGAAGCTGCTGATCGCGGACGAGCCGACGACCGCGCTCGACGTGACGATCCAGGCGCAGATCCTCGATTTGATGCGCGAATTGAAGCAGAAGATCGACGCCTCGATCATTCTGATCACCCACGATCTCGGCGTCGTCGCCGAAATGGCGCAGCGGGTCGTCGTCATGTATGCCGGTCGCAAGGCCGAGGAGGCCGCGGTCGGCGAGCTGTTCCGCCGGCCGCTGCACCCCTACACGAAAGGGCTCCTCCTCTCGGTGCCGAAACTTGGCGCCAGCCTCGCGCCCGAGCGGCTGCCGCGGCTGGCCGAGATCGCCGGCACGGTGCCTTCGTTGAAAGACGAGATCCCGGGCTGCCCGTTCGCGGCGCGCTGCGGCTTCGCCACGGATGTGTGCACGCGCGAGATGCCGGCGTTCGAGGAAAAAGAGGCGGGCCATTACGCCGCCTGCTTCCACTCCGACCGGGTGGCGCGGGCATGAGCGAGGTTGGCGCGGCGCGCGCGGGCGAAACGCCGCTCCTCTCGGTACGCGGCCTGGTCAAGCATTTTCCGGTCAAGAAGGGCATCCTGCAGCAGACGGTCGGCCATGTGCATGCGGTCGACGGCATCTCCTTCGACATCGCCGAAGGCGAGACATTGGGCCTCGTCGGCGAGAGCGGCTGCGGCAAGTCCACCGCCGGCAAGGCGATCCTGAAGCTGATCGAGCCGACGGCGGGTGAGATCCGCCTCAACGGCGAGCGCATCGACCAGCTGTCGAGGCACGAGATGCGGCCCTATCGCCGCGAATTGCAGGTCGTGTTCCAGGACCCTTATTCCTCGCTGAACCCGCGCCTCAAGGTGCGCGACATCATCGGCGAGCCATTGAAGAATTTCGGAGTGGCCGAGGGCCGCGTGCTCGACGAGCGGGTGGAGAGCCTGGCGGCCAAGGTGGGGCTGCGGGCCGAGGCGCTGCACCGCTACCCGCACGAATTCTCCGGCGGCCAGCGTCAGCGCATCGGTATCGCCCGCGCGCTGGCGCTTAACCCCGGGCTCATCATCTGCGACGAGCCCGTCTCGGCGCTCGACGTCTCGGTGCAGGCGCAGGTGATCAATTTGTTGGGCGATCTGCAGAAGGAGTTCGGCCTCTCCTATTTGTTCATCGCCCACGACATCGCCGTCGTCGAGCACATCAGCCATCGCATCGCGGTCATGTATCTCGGCAAGATCGTCGAGATCGCCGATCGCGCCCCGCTGTTTTCGCGGCCGCAGCACCCCTATACCGAGGCTCTGTTGTCCGCCGTCCCGGTGCCCGATCCCGAGGCGAGCAAGAAACGGATCATCCTGCGCGGCGACGTGCCGAGTCCGATCAACCCGCCCTCGGGTTGTCGGTTCCACACCCGTTGCCCCTATGCTTTCGACCGCTGCTCGAAAGAGGAGCCGCCGATGCAGGAGGTGTTGCCGGGGCATTTCGCCGCCTGCCACTTGCGCGACGCCGGCCCCGCCCCAGCGACGCAGGCCGTGCCGAGCGCAGCGATCTAAACACGCTTGGATCGCGACAAGAGTTCGCGGCGGGCTTTCTCGACCCTGATTGCCCGCGGTCCTATATCTCTGGGCGCATTATCGCAGGCGCAGAGAAGATCGATGTTGAGAGGCAAGATCGCGATCGTCACCGGCTCGACCAGCGGCATCGGGCTCGGCATCGCCACTGCCTTGGCGGCCGAGGGCTGCGACGTAATGCTGAACGGCTTCGGCGACACCGCGGCAATAGAAAAGCTGCGTGCCGAACCTTCTGAGAAGTACGGGGTGCGGGTCGGCTATTCCGCCGCCGACATGTCGAGGCCGGCCGAGGTCCGGGAGCTCGTCGCCGAGACGGTGCGCGAATTCGGCGCGGTCGACATCCTGGTCAACAATGCCGGCATTCAACATGTGGCGAAGATCGTCGATTTCCCGGAGGAGCGCTGGGACGCGGTGATCGCGATCAATCTGTCGGCGGCGTTCCACGCCTCGAAAGCGGCGTTGCCGCATATGATCGCGAGACAATGGGGTCGGGTCATCAACATCGCCTCGGCGCACGGGCTCGTCGCCAGCGGCGAGAAGGCCGCCTATGTCGCGGCGAAGCATGGCCTTGTCGGGCTGACCAAGGTCACCGCGATCGAGACTGCGAACCAGGGCGTCACCTGCAACGCGATCTGCCCGGGCTGGGTGTTGACCCCGCTCGTGCAGCAGCAGATCGAGGCCCGCGCCAAGGCGCTGGGCATCCCGGTCGGACAGGCGCGCGAGGATCTGGTGCGTGAGAAGCAGCCGATGCTCGACTACACGACGCCGGAAAAAATCGGTGCGCTCGCGGTCTTCCTGTGCGGCGAGGCGGCTTCGACAATTACCGGCGCCGCGCTCTCGATCGACGGCGGCTGGGTCGCCCAGTAGCGCCGATCGAAGCGTCGGCTGCGTTCAGTCCGCGGCTTCGGCGTAGCGCGGGCTTTCCGGCTCCACTTCGATGTCGAAATAGAGGTTCGACAGCGCCTCGGCGACTAGTTCCGTCGTCAGCCGCGGCGGCAGGTCGAAGCATTTGCAGGCTTCGAGCACCTGGTCGCAGATGAAGCGCGGCTGGTAATAGGCCAACTCGAATTCGCCGGCGCGCAGCGTCTCGACGACGAAATCGAACACCTCGTCGATTAGGACGAGGCCGCGCGACTTCGCCACTCCGTCGAAAATCCGCCGGTATTCTTCCCGGCTCGGCGAGAACAGCTTTATCTTGTACTGGATGCGGCGCAGGAACGCCCCGTCCATCAGATCGGCGGGCTGCAGATTGGTCGAGAAGATCAGCAAGACGTCGAAGGGCAGCGAAAAGCTCGCGCCGGTGTTGAGCTTGAGGTAATCGATCTGGTTCTCCATCGGCACGATCCAGCGATTGAGCAGATCGTCGGGGCGGAATTTCTGACGGCCGAAATCGTCGATCAGCAACATCCCATTCAGCGCCTTGATATGGACCGGCGCGTCGTAAAACTTGGTCTCGCTGTTGTGCTGCAAATCGATCATGTCGAGGGTCATCTCGCCGCCGGCGATCGCGACCGGGCGCTTGCAGGCGACCCAGCGCTGATCGAAGACCTCCGCCTCCATTCCGAGCCTGGCGTGCGAGGTTGGCGAGTTTTGCGGAACCGCGGACTTGTGCAGGGTCGGGTCGAAGATCTTGATGATTTGCCCGCCGATCTCGACCGCATACGGGATGTAAATGACGTCCTTGAATACCGTAGAAATGCGGGTGGCGAGCGTCGTCTTGCCGTTTCCCGGCGGACCAAACAGCAGCACGCTGCGCCCGGCGTTGACCGCCGGCAACAGTTTGCGGATGTAATGATCCGGCACCACCAGCCCTCGAAGCCTTTGTTGAGGGCGTCGCTGTCGAGCTTCTCGTTGGCGATACGCTGACGGCCGATCTGCGCCTGGTATGCGGCAAGCGACACCGGAGCCGGGCCCATATACAGGTTCTGCTCCATCGCCTCCTTGGCGGCGGCACGACCCGCCTCGGTCAGCGAATAGCGGATCGACAGCCCGAGACTGCCCGGCACCGCGCCGATGGCTTGCATGAATTTCTGGCCGACCGCCTCATCGAGCAGCTGCTGGATCACCAGCCGCGGGATCTTCAGGCGTTCGGCCAGGTCGAGCAGCGTCTCGCAGGCTTCGAGGTGCATGAATTTGAGCAGCAAATTCATCAGGCTGCGGGCCGGAATGCCGGTCTCGGCCAGGTTGGTCGGAACCGCCGGCGCGGTGCGGAGGGCCTCGGCGAGCTGATCGGCCGTCAACACACCCATTGCGACGAGGTTATCGCCGAGCCGGCCGCCTTCCGCCTGCTGACGCTTCAGCGCCGCTTCGATCTCGACAGGGCTCACCAGCCCGCGGCCAACCAGGATATCGCCGAGGCGTCCGTTCACAGAATCCCCGCAAATTTTGATTAAGACACCGCAAAACTATGATCCAAAAGTAAACAGTAGATGAGCGGACAGAGTTAACGCCGATGTTTCAAGCATCGATCTGCTCGCAGCCCTCGCCGGATTGCGGCTGGCTCGGGCTCGGGTCATAGTGGTGATAGAAACCAGCCTACCGGGAGGATGGCATGACCGGCTCACCGCAACTGCGTCCACTCGGCGAAACGCTCGGCATGGAGGCGCTCGGGATCGATCTGTCCCGTCTCGACGACGCGACCTTTGCCTGGATCGAGCGCGCCTTCGCCGAGCACCCGGTTCTTGTGTTCCGCAGCCAGAAACTCGAGGCCGCGGATATCGCCGCGTTCGGCCGCCGGTTCGGCGCGCCCCGCAAGCACGCGCTGGTCAAATACCGGCACAGCGAATACCCGGAAGTGTCCTGGCTGACCAACGTCGAAGAGGATGGCCGGGTCGATTGGTACGGCGTCAAGCGCGCCACCGACTGGCATACCGACTCCACCTATGAAGAAGAGCCGCCGCTGCTGGCCATGCTCTATGCGCTGGAGGTACCCTCGGCGAAGGGCGGCACGATGTTCGCGGACATGCGGGCGGCTTACGACGCGTTGCCCGAGAAGCTAAAGCAGCGTGTCTCCGGCCTCACCGGACTGCACGGGCGGAGCGACGGCCCAGCCGGCGAGCGGCTATACGGCGAGGACAAGGGCAAGACCGAGAAGGTCTATCGCGCGCAGCCCCGGCCGGCGGTGACCAATCACCCCGTTACCGGCCGCCCGATCTTGTTCGTTAATCCGATGCACACGCACGGCTTTGCCGGCATGAGCCGCGAGGAGGCTTGGCCGCTGATAGAGGAGTTGGCGGCGCATTCGACGCAGGAACGGTTCGTCTATTACCACTCGTGGCGGCCCGGCGACCTCCTGATCTGGGACGAGCGGGCCACCATGCACCGCGGCGCCGGGGATTACGCGCCGCAGGAACGCCGGGTCATGCTGCGGACAATTGTCTATCCGAGCTAGAAAATAGTCCCATCGCCGGCGCGCAGGGCGAAAGGCCGAGTTAACGCTTTGCCGCCAGCCGGTTTTCGTGCACCTGCAAATGGCAGTAGGCGGCGCGTAGCAGCGGCGTGTCGATCTTGAACCCGGCGGCGCGGCGCAGCATGTCGCCGACGATCGCGTCGGCCTCGGTGCGGCGCCCGGCTTCGAGGTCCTGGCGCATCGAGGCGCTGTTGATGCTGCCGCGCTCGGTCAGCATCGTCTCCACCCGCTCGCGCGCCTGCGGGCGCGGCCGGTAGCCCGCCGCTTCGGCGACCTGCCGGCATTCGGCGAGCGCCTGGAGCATCAGCGCCTCGCCGTCCTGCGTGGCCATTATCTCGCCGATATTGCCGCGCATCAGGCAGTTCATCCCCGCCATCGCGCCCATCATCACGAACTTCTCCCACATCTCTTGCAGTATGTTGTCGTTGAATGGGGCGCTGACCGGGGTATTGGCGAATAATTGCTCGATCGCCTTCGCCCGCTCGCTGATGCCGCCGTGGGCCTTCGGCCCATCACCTTGATCCATTGGGCGCTCGCCGAAGGCGATGCCGGAAAGCCGGTTCACATGCCGGATCGATCCGTCGGGCAGCAATACCGCGCCGACATAGGCGACGCCGCCGAGCACGTTTTCCGGCCCGAACGCCGCGTCGAGCTTGTCGAGATGAACGAGACCATTGAGCAGCGGCAGGACCGCGGTGTCGGCGCCGACGCCGGGACGGATCGTCTCGATCGCCGCGTCGAGGTCGTAATGCTTGGCGGTCAGCAGCACGAGGTCGTAGGGCCCGCCGACCCGGTCGGCGGTCGCGATCTTGACCGGCACCTGGAAATCGCCGAGGGCGCTCTCGACCTTGAGCCCGCGCTGGTTCAGCGCGGTGGCGCGCGCGCCGCGCACGAGGAAGGTGACGTCCTTCCCGGCCTCGGCGAGGCGGCCGCCGAAATAGCCGCCCACCGCGCCGGCTCCGAGCACGAGTATGCGCATCGATGTCTCCTCAGCCGGTAGTCAGCAGGATCTTGCCGATATGCGCGCTCGATTCCATAAGCCGGTGCGCCTCGGCCGCCTCGGCGAGCGGAAAGGTCCGATCGACGATGGGGCGCACCTGCTTTCCTTCGATCAGCGGCCACACTTTCTCGCGCAAGGACTGAGCGATGGCCGCCTTATCGGCAACCGAGCGCGGGCGCAATGTCGAGCCGGTGATCGTCTGGCGTCGCATCATCAGGTGCACGAGGTCGAGCGCCACCTTGCTGCCTTGCAGAAAGGCGATCTGCACGAGGCGCCCCTCGACCGCGAGCGAGCGCAAATTCCTCTCGATATACGGCCCGCCGGCCATGTCGAGGATCACATCGACCCCGCGGCCCTGGGTGGCTTCCTTAATGACCGCGGCGAAATCTTCCCGCCGGTAGTCGATTGCCCGCTCGGCGCCGAGCTCGCGGCAGACGGCGCATTTCTCTGGACTGCCAGCGGTCGCGAAAACACGGGCCCCGAAAGCGCGGGCGACCTGGATCGCGGTGACGCCGATGCCGCTCGACCCGCCATGCACAAGAAAGCTCTCGCCGGGTTTGAGCCGGCCGCGGTCGAACACATTGCTCCAAACCGTGAAAAACGTTTCCGGCAGTCCGGCGGCTTCAACGAGGGAAAGCCCCTGCGGTACCGGCAAGCATTGCGGCGCCGGCGCTACGCAATATTCGGCATAGCCGCCACCCGGGACGAGGGCGCAGACGGCATCGCCCATATGCCACTCCGTGACCTCCGGCCCGAGCGCGGCGACGGTCCCGGCGACTTCGAGCCCGAGCACCGGCGAGGCGCCCGGCGGCGGCGGATAGCTGCCGGTGCGCTGCAACACGTCGGGCCGGTTGACCCCGGCCGCCGCGACCCGGATCAGCAGCTCG
>C688J18823_10001885_pt1 | contig 13077 bp, 5 predicted proteins | sample HopSoiMetagenom1_FD_18823 | JGI IMG/M metagenome (IMG submission 18823)
AGAGAGCGCGGATGGCGCTGCGCGTCTCCGGCTGTTTGGGACCCACCTTCTCGTTCGCGACCGTGAACGACTCCAACGCCATGGCAGCCTGCTCGGCGGTGCGCGGACCTTCATCGGCGATGGCGGCCGCATTCTCGGTGATGGAGCGTTGCAGCTGCTGCGTTGTCTTGCGATCCATGGTCATCTCGTTCAACTTGCGCGCGAAGGCGTCGGCGCTGGTGGCGGCGGTGGAAGCTGACTTGGCGAGTGAGCCACGGTCGGAGTCGAGCTTGCTGGTGAGTTGAAAGACTTCCTGGAGTTGCGCATCGAGCTGCTTCGCGCCTTCCGGGTCGAGCTCGCGTACGAGATAGCGAAACAGCACAGAATGTGCTGGATTCATCGGCGGCGTGCCGGCAACACGGTCGCGATATCCGGTGCCCTGGCGCCAACTATTATCGGCGCGCACCAGCGAGTGGTGGCAACTGAAGCACTCGAGCTCGGAATATTCCGGCCATTTCGGACTCGCCGCCCGGCGCTGCAAGCGCTTCAGGGTGTCGCGCAGTTCCACGGCCTGTCCGACGCTCCACGATTTAACCCCGGCATAAGCATCAGCTTCGGGCTTCCAATGCGGCGGCATGACGGCGGTGAAAGCGTCCAGTTCAAAGATGAGATCAGGGTGGCCGGCGGCGATCATCTCGTGATCGACAGATTTTTCGCTCGTCCCAACATGGCAGGTGGTGCACTTTTCTGAGCGGCTGAGCAGGTCAGCGGTGTCATACATGCCCATCGCCAGCGATTGCTTGTGGGTCGCTCCTTTGAGCGAATGTGGGCCGAGCCAGACAGAAGACGGGCCGTGGCAACTTTCGCAGCTCACTCCTTCGCTGATGTCGAACTCGCGTGCCTGCTGTTCTTTGGAGACATAGAGGGCATGACAGGTCAAACACTTAGGACTCGCCGTGGGGTCGCCGATGTTCAGCAACTTTCCCATACGCCGCGCTACCGGGGTCTGCAATGCCGTGTAAGCCTGGTTGTGTTTATCCTGCAGCACCCAGGTGCTGAACTCGTTCTGCAATATGCGGCTGTTCTTGGCGGGGGCGACGCCGCCATGGCAGGCTGAAGCGCTACAGGAGCCCGGCCCCACGAACTTCGCCTCGCGCGAGGCCTGCGCCGAGGCGGATGCTTGAAGCGCGATAACGAATATCAGAGCGAGGGACGAACGGCATAGCGTGCGGGAAATTGTCATCGCGAAGTCGCGGAGGAGAGTAGCAAGTTCGCCGGGGAGAATCAACCGCATAGACTCTGGCTGATGTTCTCTGATATTCTCCGCCCGTCACGGTCCAACCCATCAGGTGAATACCAGCGCCAGCCCGTCATTGTCCATCCTTCCGACGGACCGAAGAAGGCCTGGTATTTACGATGACCTGCGGCACACGCAGCACACGTTCGGTTACCTGCCCCGCGAAGAGATGCAAGCCGTTGCGGAGAAGCACGGACTGCCATTAAAAGATGTCCACGCGGTCGCCAGTTTCTACCCTCATTTTCATCTGGATCCACCCAAAAGGGCTGACGTAGCGTTTTGCGACGATCTTAGCTGCCATCTCAATGGCTCGGCGGCGCTGCGGACCAATGTGGAGAACCAGTTCGGCGCCGCTGAGCGCAAAGAGATCACATTTCGTACGGTCTCATGCCTGGGCCGCTGCGATGCGCCGCCGGCACTGCGGATCAACGATTCCTACATCTCAGGCGCGAACCCGGACATGGTGGGAGAGCTGATCCATAAGTGTCTGGGCGGCCTGCCGATCGAGAGCACGCAGCCGCCAGTGATCCAGCGAAATTTCGTTTCCGACCCGTACGTGGGCATGGAGCGTTACGGAAGCCTGCGTCGCCTGGTGCAAACGCGCGATTTCGGCGGCGTGATCACTGCTCTTAAAGACGCTGGACTCCGCGGGCTCGGTGGCGCCGGCTTTCCCGCCTCGATCAAATGGGAGATGACGCGTTCTGCTCCGGCGTCCGAGAAGTATGTGATCTGTAACGCCGATGAAAGCGAGCCCGGCACGTTGAAGGACCGCTTCATCATGATGCAACTGCCGTACCTGATGATCGAAGGCATGATCATCGCTGCCCTAGTCGTGGGAGCGAGCCGCGGCTGGATCTACATTCGCCATGAGTATGAGCACGCTTGCGACATTTTGCGCGACGAGCTGCGCGAGTGTTACGAGAAGAAACTTCTCGGCAACAACATCCTTGGGTCCGGACTGAGTTTCGATCTCGATATGTTTATCAGCCCCGGCGGCTACATTTGCGGCGAGGTGGGAGCTCTGTTGGAAGCGATGGAAGGAAAGCGTGCCGAGCCGCGCGACAAGCCTCCGCAGACGGGGACACATGGCCTTTGGCAGAAACCCACTCTGGCCAGCAACGTGGAAACTTTTACGGCGGCGAGTTCTATCCTGGCCAAGGGCGCAGATTGGTACAAACAGCAAGGCAGAAATGGCGGCGTAGGGATGAAGTTCATTGCCGTCAGCGGACACGTCAACAATCCCGGCGCGTATGAAGTCCCTATGGGAACCACCTATACCGACATCATCAATCTTTATGGTGGGGGCATCAGCGGAGGCCGTAAGCTGGTCGGGTTCGCCCCCAGCGGACCTTCTTCCGGTTATCTCCCGGCGAGTATGGCTGATACTCCGATGGAGTGGGGCGCGCTTTCGAAGGCCGGATCCATGGTCGGATCAAGCGCGGTGATCGCCTGTGCCGAAGGCACGTGCATGCTCGACATGGCGTTGAATGCGATCCGATTCTTCCGCAACGAGAGCTGCGGTAAGTGCGTGCCATGCCGAGTGGGCACGCAAAAGATGGTGGACATGATCACCGCCTGGACGCAGGGGAAGTTCTCTCCGGACCAAATGCCGCTACTCAATGAGCTCTCTGAGGTGCTGAGGACGGCTTCGATATGCGGTCTTGGACAGATCGCGCCCGTGCCCGTGCTCTCGGTGATCAAACATTTTCCGGAACAGATCGAGGAGCACTTACAGCACCGCCGCTGCGTGGGCGACGTCTGCTTTAAGAACTGATGCAACAGAATCCTCCCATTTCGCTGACCATCGACGGCAAAGAGATCGTCGTGCCCGCCGGGACCACCGTCTTCGACGCGGCGCGAATGAACAACATCCCAATTCCGACGCTGTGCCATCAGCAGAATGAAACGCCGGTAGCTGCGTGCCGCCTCTGCGTGGTGGATACGGGCGCGCGAGCGTATTCGGCTGCGTGCATACGCCCGGTAGAGCCCGGATTGAAGGTGATCACGGATTCGCCCGCGATCCAGAATGTGCGCAAAGGTGTGATCGAGTTGTTGATGGCGGACCATCCGACGCCCTGCGTGCGGCAGCAACACTCGGGCGATTGCGAGTTAGAAGGATTCGCAAAAAATTTCGACGCCACCGAATCGCGTTATCCCAAGAGACAAAAGGCGCGCGGGCAAGATGATTCGTCGCTCAGCATCCTGGTGGACCACGCGGCGTGCATCCTGTGCGACCGTTGCATCCGTGCCTGTGCCGAGGTGCGGCATAACTTTGTGATCGCGCGGCAAGGAAAAGGGTACGAGACGACCATCGCCTTCGACCTGAACGATTCGATGGGCGGCTCTTCGTGCGTCGCGTGCGGCGAGTGCATGGTGTCGTGTCCGACGGGCGCACTGACGAATAAGAAGGTCGTCGGACAGCACCTCGATACCGGCTTCTCGATGGACGTGCAAGACCTGCTGGCGCTGCCGGTTTTCAAAGGCGTTTCGGGAACCTTCCTCGAGCTGAACAAGGGTGCTGTCGTAAAGCGAAGCTTCAAAAAAGGCGAGATCATCTTCCGCGAAGGCGATTTTGGTTCGACGGCGTATTACATCCTGTCGGGCAAGGTGGATATCTTCATATCGAGTCCACGCGGGCACGTGAATACCGAGCAGGAGCCGAGCGGATGGCTGAACCTGCTGAAGAACAAGCTAGTCCCGAGATCGCGACATCAACGCGAAGGAGAAAATCTTTCGCAAGGCTACATCTCCATCGACGCGCCTGTGGACCTGGCGTATGACAATCCGATTTCGCAGCTGGTGCCGGGAGATCTGTTCGGCGAGATGACGTGCATGAGCTTCTACCCGCGGTCAGCCACCGTCCGCGCGGCGGAAGACTGCGTGGTCCTGGAGATGCTGCGGAATGTTCTGGACGTTTTGCAGAAGAACAAAACTTTCCGCGCGCAGCTGGACCAAAAGTATCGCGAGCGAGCGCTCTCCACGCACATACGTAGCGTGCCGATCTTCTCCTCGCTGAGCGAGGAATTCATCGAGCATCTGCGTCCGCGAGTGGAGTTGTTGCGCTTTGCTCCGGGCGAAGCGATCTTGCGGCAGGGCGACGCGGCCGACGCGTTCTATCTGGTGCGGATCGGGTTCGTGAAAGTCACGGAAGCATACCCGGGTGGCGAACTAGTGCTGGCGTATCTGTCGAAAGGCAGCTACTTCGGAGAAATAGGGTTGCTGGGCGGCGGCGTCCGCACGGCGAGTTGTATCGCGCTGGACCACGTGGAAGTGGTGCGCATCGCAGCGCAAGATTTCAACGAGATGCTGGCGCAATTTCCCGAGATCGACAGCAGCCTGCGCAAGGCGTCTGAGGCGCGCCAGCAAGAGAACCAGCAACGATTCAAGCAGGTCAGCTCGGTGCCGGTGGACCAGTTCCTGACGCAAGGCCTGATGGAGGCGCAAAGCCTGCTGGTGCTCGACCTGGACCGCTGCACGCGCTGCGATCAATGCGTGAAGGCGTGCGCGGATTCGCATGGTGGCGTGACGCGGTTGATCCGCGATGGATTGCAATTCGACAAATATCTGGTGGCCACATCTTGCCGGCAATGCCGCGACCCGCTATGCATGGTGGGCTGCCCGGTGGGAGCGATCCGCCGCAAGGGATCTCTGGAGATCATCATCGAGGACTGGTGCATCGGCTGCGGCGCGTGCTCGCAAGGGTGCCCGTACGGCAATATCAACATGCAGGAGTTCATGGTCGAAGGGCGAGCGGGTATTGACGAGACGCATAAGAAAGCACAGGTGGTGCGCAAAGCTACTTCATGCAACCTGTGCCACGATTTTCCGGAACCCAGTTGCGTGTACGCTTGTCCGCATGATGCTGCTCACCGCGTAAGCCCGACGAAGTTTTTCGCAGAGATGCTCACGCAAGACGGCGGCAATAAGGATTGAGATTTGCGCATCGACGAAACCCATAGGAATTGGGCTTACGCCATGGCCGGACTCACCGTCGTGGCGATCGCGATCTACGTGGTGGCGCAGCAGCGCCATTTCACCGGCGCTTTCGGCGGCACCGGCGGGGGACTCTTCTTCGGCGTGTGCGGATTCGCGCTCATCGTTTTTCACAATCTGTTGAGCCTGCGGAAAAGATTTCCGGTGTGGCGCATCGGGAAATCGCAGACATGGATGCGGGCGCATCTCTGGTTCGGGCTCTTGACGATCCCTGTCGTGATTTTTCACACAGGATTCGTTCTTGGCGGGCGCTTGAGCGCGCTGACATTCTGGCTTTGCATGATCGTGATCGCCAGCGGCTTCGTGGGAGCTACCCTGCAACACTTCATGCCGCGGCTGATGACACAACGCGTGCCGATGGAGACCATCTACGACCAGATCGACCGCGTACAGGGCCAGCTGCTGGCGGAAGCCGATGGGCTGATCAAGGATGTGGAAGCGACGGCGGCGAAATCGGGCGTGCTGCTGTTCAAGAATGAGGAGAAGGGTACCGCGGTCGCGACCGCTTCGACGAGTCTCGAGCCCTTCGAAGAGCTGCGAAGCGTTTATCAACAGCGGCTGCGGCCATTCTTAGCAAAGCGCGGCGATTACGGCAACCCTCTTTACCAGCGCAGTAATGCAAAGGGTCTTTTCTTCCGCTTGCGCAAATTGATCCCCAAGGAAGTGCACATCGTGCTGGATGATCTGGAAAATATCTGCGAAGAGAAGCGCGATCTCGACCGACAGTCGCGCATGCACCGTGTGCTGCACGGATGGTTGCTGGTGCACGTTCCCCTGGCGTACGGGCTTCTGATCCTCGTGATCGTGCACGCGATCAGCGCAATACGATATTTGTAGAGTTCATAAAACATGGTCCGGCGCACAAGAACCGCAAAACGTTTGGGCACGCGACACGACTTGAATTATTTCAAGCGGTGGTCGGCCTCGCGCAAATGGCGATTGTGGCTATCGGTCGGATTGCCGTTGGTGCTGGTGGTCTGGTTGCTCGCAGGCGTTCCGGGTGGCGATGCCTCTTCGCTCAGCCCCGGGCCGATGTCGCACCAGCATGCATTCATCGGAAAAAAATGCGAGACGTGCCACGTGTGGAAGGTGGCTGGAGTGCGTGTCGCGAGCTTCCGTAAAGTCGTGACCGACGAAGCCTGCCTTGAGTGCCATCAGGCTCCAGCACACAAGACCACTCAGCCGTTCACGCCGGCATGCGGCTCATGCCACGCGGAGCACACCGGCTCGCCTGACTTGAAGCGAGTTGCAGCGGGGAACTGCGTGCAATGCCACCAGAACGGGATGGGGCAGTTCCAGCCGGTAAGCGCGTTTCCTGCGCAGCATCCTGAATTCACCATTTTGCGCGATGGAAGACGCGACCCGGGCACGGTCGCATTCAACCACGCGCTTCACCTGAAGAACATCCAGGGACCGGATGGGCGGGTTCAGCTCGAGTGCTCGGATTGCCATCGCACGGCGAAAGATACAGGAGCGAAATGGGAGTTCGCGTCGACTCAAGGCACGGATGCGAGCGCAAAGCCGCATGTGAACGCGGGCCTGATGGTCCCGCTGACCTACGAGCGCAACTGCGAGGCGTGCCATAGATTGCAGTTCGATCCGCGCATGCAGGATGCAGTCCCGCACAAAGAGCCGAATGTGATCCACGCATTCCTCGTGGAGCGGTACAAAAATTATTTGGCTGCGAATCCGGGCGCGTGGCGCACTCGCGAACCTGTTGGGCGGTTGATCCCGGCGTCGGAGTCGTCGGCTGCGGCGAGCACACCTGAGCAATGGCTGGGTAAACAGGTGCACTTTGCCGAGCAACTACTCTGGCGAAAAACTTGCAAAGAATGCCACCAGATCGATTATGGATCGGCGCCGAGTAGCGAGGCGCCGAAAATCGCCGCGGCGAAACTTACAACCGTGTGGATGCCACATGCGCGCTTCCAGCATGAGGCGCACGCGGCGCTGAACTGCACTTCATGCCACACGAAGACCGCCGCGAGTCGTGACACCGCAGACGTTCTGGTTCCAAGTATCAAGACCTGCGCGCAATGCCACAGCGTTTCGTTCCAATCGGAAAGTCATGCCGAGACGGGTTGCTTCGAATGTCACCAGTATCACGACTGGTCGAAGCGCACGCCATTCAAGGGAACGAAGAGCATCGATCAACTGACGGGGAAGTAGCCGGGACTAGGGAGTTGCGGGCAGCGGCGGTGCGTCGGTCACGGTATAGAGTTCGCCATTGCGCAAGTACAGCCGCTGCATCTCTTCCAGGTTAAACGGCCGTGCGCCGCGGCGTCCGAAGACGGAGAGCTGATTGCCGCTTTCATCAACGGCGCGGTCGCGGTCCACTCCGCGAGAGATCGCAAGCGCTGAACCTTTGGTGCGGAATTGCGCGATCACCTTCGGCTTTGGCGTCGGGCTGAACCCATAAAATTCCGGAACACTTTCGGGAGAGAACAGCTGCAGCACCTTCAGTCCGAACCTTCCATCCGCCACCAACGCATATTGGCCGGAAGCGACCATCCCGATCTTAACGTCGTTCACATCGGTGAGTTCCCTGGAAGAAAACAAAGTCAGCAGGCGCGGTTGCTCGGGGCGCTCGACGTCAACGATAGCGACTCCGTCTTTTCCGTCTGCTATGTATGCGTAGGTGCGTGAGATGGTGATGTTGCGAGCGTCTGAGAGGGAGACAAGCTGTGTCGCGAGCAAGCGCGGCTTGTCTAGATGAGTGACGTCGAGGACCTTGAACCCGGTGCGATCCGTGATGAAGGCATACCGGAATTGCACAGCGATGCCGGTGGGAGCATCGAGTTCGGGCGCGCCGATGCGAGCGGTGATCTTAGGATGGAGCGGGTCTTCGAGGCTGACAACGACCAACCCTGAATCGCACAGCATATAGGCGTAAACGCCCGCGATGGTGATGCGGCGGGCGCCGTTGAGCGCTCCCTCAGGATTAAACGCAAGCGCGCGCCGCAGGAAGTTGTTGCGCGGGTCGCCGTCGAGGAGAGTGGAGACTCCCGGCGTGGAGCTGGACGGGCGGGAGTCGCCGACGACAACTAAGCCTTCGTACTTATCGGCCACGTACAAAAATGCATAGAGCGGATGGATGGGACCTTCTTCGTTCTCCGGAATCCGCTTGCGAGTGGGGTCGATGGCCAAAGTGCTTGGCGTAGCGACGGCAGTCGCGAACCTCGTCTTAACGTAGAGCTGCTGACCGAGGGGCGACACGGGAGCGGTGGTGATGCGCTCGGAAAAATCTTTATTGTCGATGTTGGCGACGTCGAAGACGCGCAACCCGCCTGCGCCCATGGCCGCGTAGACATATTCGCCGCGGAGTTGCAGGTCGAGGATCTCTCCGCCGTGTTCGTAACCTTCTGCGAGCTCCAGCTTGCGAGCGAGATGCTTGCGATAGCGCTCGGGATAAGCAACGCGGTGCAGGTCACTGCCGATCACCGCTTCCGGCTCGTCGCGCTCTGCGATGGCGACGGCGGCCATTCCGCCTTTGCCGCTGGCGACATAGCTGTAACGCCCTAGCTGGTTGAGGAAATTCGTTCCCTGCACCAGCACCTGCGCCATCCAGGCATTGTTATCTTTTTGTTCGGAGACATGGCAATCGGTGCAAGCCTTCGTCTCCTTGGCGCGGACGGTGTGTGGAACGTAGGGGCTGAAACTTTGCCCGCTGAAGCCTTCGGCTGAGACCGTTTGCTGGCTGTAGTAGAGCCAATCGCGATTCTGATTTTGTGAGCTGACGGTAACGGCGCATGCGGAGCGCACAGGCGCTACCTTATTCCCGGTGACGGTACCATCAACGCCGAGCATGTAGACGTCGTCGCGCAGCACCTGGAAGTTGTAGGAGGTCCAGTTGCGCGTGAGCAGGCCTTCGTTGTGCAGCATGGGAGACTTCTGGTTGGCGGTCATCGAGAGATGGCAGCCGAAGCAAGTCGTAGTCCAGGAGCTGTGGCAGCTGAAGCAGGTCATGCGCGAATCAGGATGCGCCAGAGATTTTTCATCGCCGGGCACACTTCCCCAGGTGACGCCATCTTTCTGGATGGTCTTGGCGAGCCGAGATTTCTCGCTGTAATGAACATTGCCGGGAGTCACCGTGTCTTTGACTTGAACGATCTCCCACTGCTTGCCCTTGTCGAGGTTGGAACGCTGAAAGAATTTTCCTTCGCTCCAGTAAAAGCGCTGCTCCTGCCAGGGAGTGCGCAGGCGCTTTAACTGGGTGCCGCCCGCGGGAGCTGCGTTCCCGGAGGTCACCAGCTTGCTGTACTCGCTGATAGTGCCGTGGCAATCGGCGCAGGTGATCTCGATGGCGTTGCGGGTCTCGCCGTAGAGCTTGCCGTTTCCGTGCGAATCCTGCTCGAAGTGGCAGTCGATGCAGTGCATCCCCTTTTCCAGATGGATGTCTTTGAGCTGCACCGATTTTTTAAATTTCTCGGCGTCGTCGGGAGAGATGATGTTTCCTTCCTCATCGAGCAGGTTGCCCTTGCGGTCGCGCTTGAAGACGGCGCGGAAGATCCATCCGTGACTGTGGAAGTCGCCGAACTGTGTGCTCTTCAATGTCTTATTGAATTCAGGCGAGCCGACCTTCTTCAAGAACTCGACGTCTGACCACAAGCCGCGCGCGGCAGAACCTTCCGGATTCCTGTCAGCGACCTTTCTCTTCTCGGATTCGTCAGGATCGCGTTCGCGTTGCGGATACATCTTGTCGCCGTCCACTTCGTTGTCCCAGAACGTGTATCCGAAATAAGAAGCCATCATGTTGGTGCCGGGGTGGACGTGGCAGCTCATGCACTGGCTGGAGGGGATGGACTTGGTGAGGATGTGATGGATGGGATGCCCAGGCTCATTCTTCGCGAGCGTTGGGTCGTTGCTGAATGACAATCCGCTGTTGCCGAACTGCGCGTAAGGGCCAGAGTGCGAAGCGTCGCGATCGTTCGCATACACAACGTGACATGCTGAGCAGCCGCTGCCACGGTAATCGCCGGGTTGATCGTTGGTCCCCGGCAGATGCAGCAGCGGGTCGAGCAGGCGAGTCTTCTGCAACCCAAGAAAAACAGGATCGGTGCGCAGGAGCGTGCCGAAGCCGCGATCGCTCAGCTTTACGTCTGGACGGCCGGGCGCTTCTTCGCTGACCGGATTGCCAAGCTCGCCGCGTTTTTCGCCCCCGCGCTCGAAGACACGCAACACGTTTCCGGGTTGCGAAGTCTCCCATCGCGGCAACGGCTCGAGGAAGGGAAGGATGCCTTTCTTCCGCGTTTCTTCAGGACTAGGAGGCGGCCAGGTTTGTAGCCGCTGCGGTGCTCCGGTCTTGCTATAGCTCTCGCCAAAGTGCGGATTCTTAAAAGGGTATGCACCGTTGTTGTAAAGCGCGGCCTCCCAAAGCATGGCGCCGTGCGTCATCATGCTGCTGCGAGTGCGTTGAACCTCGGAGATGTGGCAGCCAGAATTTCCGCAGGTCTTGTCTGCGACGCGCAAATCGCCGGGATTGATGAACCGCACATACTCCGCACTCTCCTGCAGCCATCTGGTGTAAGCGCGGCGCTCGACTTCCTGCGAATCTTTCGGCTCTCGCGGCTGCACATGCGCGCGCAGCTTAGCCTGCGAATACGCAGCTTGATCCTTGGTTGCGCCGGGGGGAGTGCTGACGCTCGGATCGCCGCCGTGACAATCCGCGCATCCGATCTTCACGGTCGCGGTCTGATGCATAGTGGGGCTGTCAGTCGGGCCGTGGCAGGAGATGCATCCGACGCTTGCCGCGTCAGTCGGTTGCGCGGTCGTGTCCTGAGCTCGCGGGACGGCGCTTACTTTTGCGAACGGCAAAAACAAAAGGATGAAGCCAAAGGCGACCGTGCTCAGACTGAATAGCGAGCTTGCGAGGATAAAAGGTCGGCGCATCCGTGAAAGGCGCGATTATAGGTCGCACCGTGAGTGTGCACAATCTCAGAATTGAAAACGAACCGTGGTGAACCCGGATAGCAAAGTCTTGCCGCTGTAGATCTGCTGCAATCCCGTTCCCGGAGTGAGAGCGGCGACGCCACCGGTGATCACTATGTTCTCCGACAGGGGAGGCCGGTAGATGACGCCGAAGCCGTAGTCGAAGCCCAAGCTTTCGTCTATCGGCTTTTGGAACAAGAGCAGGTCCAGCGGCTCGGGATGATGAAAGCGCAGATAGCTGGCGTTCAGAACGCCGCGAATCTTCGGAGTGATCTCAAAGTCGGCGCCGGTGTTGAAGATGAAGACCCCAGGGTTCACAAAGCTGGACTGGCCTTCTTCTTTGCTGGAACGGAGATTCGGCAGAAAGCTGCCGGGAGAGGTAAGGGGAACGCGCGCTCCGGTGAGCGGAATTCCTTCACGGTTGAAGAAGCTGAAGATGCCGCCGGCGAAAGTCTGTGCCTCGGTGATGGAATCGAAGCCGCGGGCCACGTGATCGCGCGGATTATCGTCTCCGGAAGCGAAAAAGAAAGAGCCACGAAAGCGAATCCAATCTTTGTCGAGCGATAACTCCAGCGCGGCCATTTGCGAGTTCAGGTCCACGCGGCGGCCGGCGATGGGATCGAAGCTGTCTTGCCCGAGAACNTGGTAGGCAGCGTGCGAGAGATTGATCCTGCCGATGTGCCCGTTGCCGGTCCATCCTAAGTAGTGGGCGTTGATCTGGTGCGGCTTCACGCTTCCGANCGCGGCAGGGCGCACCAGAAAATGGTTCTCGTCGTAATGGACGGAGGGGTCGTCTTCGTTGAAGTGATAGCTGAACTGCGACGTGTACCCCTTTTTGAAGAAATCCTGGATGTAAACGTTCGCGATCACCACATGCTGGTCGCGGCTCTGAAATGTGTTGAGCCCGCTGTTGGTGTCTTTCTCCAGCATGTAAAAGTACGCGCCGTTGTACTCGATGCGATTGGAGCGCAGGTTTCCGAAGATCCTGAAGCCGGGCTCTTCGTTGGCGAAGATGAAGCCGCGAAAATCGGAATTGAACTGCTGGATGCCGGCGCGCACGGAGATGAAGTCGTAGTTCGGGCTGAGGTCGGCGATCTTCTTCTCGACGAAAGCTTCCTGCAGTCCAATGTGCGCGTCGGTACGGTCGGTGCCCTTGCGCACGTCAATGTTCACGATGCCGCGCTCAGCCGTCCAGATCTGGTTCACGTTAAACGCAGGCGTGAGGCGGATACGCCAATCGGTGGGACGGAAGCTGGTGTCCCCGTGGAAGAGTTCGAAGGAGAGACGCACCGTCTCTGCCAGGAAGACCTGGCGACCGTTACCGAAAAATACAGAGCTTTCCGGATGCGCGGCAGAGACGCCGCTGGGAATGTAAAGACGGCGGACGTCGAGAGCGGAAACGCTCGTGCCGGTGAAGTTGAAGAATGTCCGCTGGCCGAAGATGGGCTTGTCACCCTTGTAACGGTTGATATTGAACGGGTCGTACCAATGACCGAGCACGTTGGGATAATCGCCTTCGCGGTCATAGCGTTCCCATCCGGGCAGCGGAAGGTTCCAGCGATCGGGCCGCGGAACAGACGTCTTGCTTTGGGGCGGGAGGTCTTCAGCGGGCGGTTGCGGAGTCTCCTGTTCCGGATGACGCTGCAGCTCTCGGTAACTTCCTTCCTGATTGGAAGTTTCTGGCTGCCCAGATGCGGGCTCCGTGGCCAGCGCCGGAGGTTGCGATCCGAAGAGCGTGATCTCAATGGTGAGCACCTCGCCGGCGCGCACCTTTACTCCCGATTGCTGGAAGGCCTTGAAGCCGGGAAGCGCGGCGGAAATCTGGTAGTCGCCCGGCGCTAAGCCGCGCATGCGGAAGATGCCTTCACCGGTTGTGGTGG
>C688J18823_10001888_pt1 | contig 13057 bp, 11 predicted proteins | sample HopSoiMetagenom1_FD_18823 | JGI IMG/M metagenome (IMG submission 18823)
GGAGCGGCGGTTGGCCCGCTGTCCGCTGTCCGCTATCCGCTGTCTATTCTTCCCGCACGTGCAGCAACTGCCCACCCGCTTCGACCGTGTCGCCGCTGCTCACGAAGATCTCGTCGACCACTCCATCCACCGGCGACTGGATGTCGTTCTCCATCTTCATCGCCTCGAGGATCAGCAGGCTCTGTCCGCGCTGAACACTGTCGTTCTTGTTCACGAGCAGCCGCACGATGCGTCCCGGCATCGGCGCTTTCAGCACGCCGCCCGCACCGGACTGGTCGTCACCGCCTTTGCGGCGCAGCGCGAGCGGATCGACGATCTCCACCGCGACGTTCGCGCCGCCGAGGGAGACGTGATGCATCGTGCCCTCGCGGTGATGCGCGAACGCGAACTGCGTCCCGTCCTCCAGTCGCAGCGAGTGAATGAAGCGGCCGGTCTCGACGACATCGACGACGATCGTCTTTTCGCCGAGCTTCACGCGATAGCCGCTGCCGAGGCGCTCGACTTCGACCGGGATGTCCGCTCCGTCGCGGCGGGCGATGAATTTCATCGGCTTCGCCTCTCATCCGGCCCTTCGCTTCGCTCAGGGCCACCTTCTCCCCGCGATGCGGGGCGAAGGTCAATGGAGCTTGCGCTGCGCGAGACGCGAAGCGCGGATGAGGGGCGAAATTTCATCGCCACCCTCTCCGTCTCCAGCGCGATTCCTGTTCCGCGGAAGCCGGCACCTGCACGCGCTGCGATTCTTCGAACGCGAGAATCGCGGCCGCGGCGATCGCCGCATCGACGCGCGTCTCGCCCGCGTTATGCGCGAAGTCGATCTGCGGCAGCATCCGATCGATGTAGCCGGTATCGAAGTTCGCGTTGCGGAAGTCGTCGTTGTCCATGATCCAGGAGAAGAACGGGATCGTCGTCTCGATCCCTTCGACGCGGTACTCGATCAGCGCGCGCTTCATCCGCTCGATCGCTTCAGCGCGATTCGACGCGTGGCAGACGAGCTTCGACAGCATCGGGTCGTAGTGCACCGGCACCGTGTAGCCCGCGTACACGCCGTTTTCGTTGCGCACGCCCGGTCCCTGCGGCAGGTTGAGATCGCGAATCAATCCCGGCGACGGCGCGAACTTTTTCGACGGATCCTCGGCGTAGATGCGGCACTCGATCGCATGCCCTTTCGGCTTCAGATCGGATTGCGTGATCGTCAGCGCCTCGCCGCGCGCGACGCGCAGCTGCTCCTTCACCAGATCGACGCCCCAGACCATCTCGGTCACCGGATGCTCGACCTGCAGCCGCGTGTTCATCTCGAGGAAGTAGAACTCGCGATCGGGTCCCATCAGGCACTCGATGGTGCCCGCGGAGTAGTAATTGACCGCGGCCGCTGCTTTGACCGCCATCGCGCCGAGGCGCTCGCGCAGCTCGGCGTCGACGACGGGCGACGGACATTCCTCGACCACTTTCTGATGCCGCCGCTGCAGCGTGCATTCGCGCTCACCGAGGTGAATGAGATTGCCGTGCTGATCGCCGAGGATCTGCACTTCGATGTGTCGCGGCGCGCGGATGAACTTTTCCGCGTACACCGAGCCGTCGCCGAAGAACGACTGCGCCTCGGACGTCACGCGCTCGAACGCAGGCTCGAGATCTTCAAAGCGGTCGACGAGCCGCATCCCTTTGCCGCCGCCGCCCGCGCTCGCCTTCAACATGATCGGAAGGCCGGCGTCCTTCGCGAATGCTTCGATCTCGTCGAATGACTCGACCGGTTTCAGCAATCCCGGAACGACCGGCACGCCGGCGGCCTGCATCCGCTGACGCGATTCGGTCTTCGAGCCCATCGCATCGATCGATTCAGGCGACGGTCCGATGAACGTGATGCCGGCGTCGCGGCAGGCGCGCGCAAAGCCTGCGTTCTCCGCGAGAAAGCCGTAGCCGGGATGGATTGCGTCGGCGCCGGTTTTCTTCGCCGCGTCGATGATGCGATCGATGCGCAGGTAGCTGTCGCGCGATGGTGCGGGACCGATCGGCATCGCCTGATCGGCGTAGACGACATGCAGCGCCGCGCGGTCGGGCTCGGAGTAGACCGCGACGGTCGGATAGCCGAGCTCGCGGCAGGCACGAATCACGCGTACTGCAATCTCGCCGCGATTCGCGATCAGCACTTTCATCGCGGCGCATTGTACGATTCACGCCATGGCCGACGAAGCAGTTCCATCACAGCGCATGCAGATTCTTTCCGGCGTCGTCCAGACGCTGCTGGACGACCTCAAGGCAGGCACCGGCGACAAAGACCGCCGCCGCCAGGTCGAGGAATGGATGCGCACGCTCGCCGAGAAGTATCCGGAGTTCAAGATCGAAGTCGGCCTGCGCGATTACTACCTCGCCGAGGCCCAACGGCTGCGCGCCGATTTCGACAAATCGGCGGAGCTGAACGAGAAGCTCGGCCTCGGACGAAGCATCGAGTCGTTCCTCGATCGCGCTGCGGATTACGACCGAAGGATCACGGACTCAGCGAACAAGTAGTCTCCAAACACCTTCACCGCGCCCGCCCCTCCTCCACCATCAGACAGCGATCCTGCACCACCTTGATCCCTGCCTCGGCGAGCTTGCGCGCGGCTTCATCGTTGCGGATGCCGAGCTGGAACCAGACGCTTTTCGGTTTCGCGGCGAGGATGTCGTCGACGTGCGGCGGGATGTCGTTCGGGCGGCGGAAGACGTTGACCATGTCGATCGGGCGTCCGACATCGGCGAGCTTGCGGAACACCGGCTTGCCGAGGATCTCCGTGACTTCGGGGTAGTAGACCGGAACGGGGATGACTTCGTAGCCGGCGGCGTGCATGTGAGCGGGGACGTAGAACGCGGCCTGATCGCTGTGCGACTCGGGCTTGATCCCGAGGACGGCGATCACTTTCGTTTCGCGAATGAGCTCCTGAATCCCTTTCGAGTCGGTGATCAGGTTCGACTGCCAGTCAGCCATGGAGGCTCCTTTCGAGCGCGTTTGAAGCGCGCGAGCGTAACAGACTTGCAATAAGTGCGTCCGGAATGTGATCGAGCCCGCACTCTGTTCGGCTCGGATAACCGAAGATTGGTCCCGACAGCCCCAGGAGGCACCGCCAATGCGACGTCTTTCTATTGCGTTGTTCGTTGTGGTCGCGCTTGCCGGTTCTGCGTTTGCGCAGGACGCCGGCACTCAGAAAACGCAGGTCCGAATCACCAGACAGCAACTCGAAGCGATCGCACCGGTGATGCCGCTGACGCTCACCGCGCTCTTCGCCGTCGCCGCGGATCAGGTCGTCTCCGACGGCGTGTTCATTCCGGCGGAGCTGCCGAACATCGTCGTCGCGCGCAAGAACGATGACGGCTCGATCTCGACGACGTGCGTCACCGACGAGGTCGCCGCGCGGACGTTCATGCAGCAGCACTTCCGTCAGGAGCCGGGCAAGCCGGCGGAGCAGTGATGATCACCATGCGCAAGACACTGTTCCTCGCCTCTCTCGCTTTCCTTCTCGCCACATCGAGCGCGTTCGCCGGCGTGACGATCACCATTCAGAACAACGACGCGGCGGGACTGGGCTTCAACGATCCGACGCCCGCCGCGCCGCTCGGCGGCAATCCCGGCACGACGCTCGGCGAGCAGCGCCTGAACGCGTTCAAATTCGCCGCCGGAATCTGGGGCAACATCCTCGAATCCAAGGTGCCGATCGTCATCCGCGCGAACTTCTCCCCCATCACCAACGGGGAGCCCTGCACCGGAAGCAGCGCCATCCTCGGCCAGGCCGGTCCCACCGGCTACATCAGCGATTTCACCAACGCGCCGCAAGCCCATGTCGGTTATTCGGTCGCACTCGCGAACGCACTCTCCGGCACGGACCTCAACGGCGTCAACGCCGAGATCAGCGCGCAGTTCAACTCACTGGTCGACAACGCCACCTGTCTCGGTAATTCGAACTGGTACTACGGCTTCGACGGCAATCACGGCGGCAACATCGATCTCGTCGAAGTGCTCCTGCACGAATTCGCGCACGGCCTCGGCTTCGCCGGCAACACGAGCACGAACAGCGGCAACTTCGGCACGAGTCCGACCGGCAACCCGACGGTGTTCGACACGCACATCTTCGACACGCAAGCCGGCCTGCGCTGGAATCAGATGACGCCCGAACAGCGCCTCGTCTCGATGGTCAACACCGGCCACCTTGCATGGGACGGTCCGAACGTGAAGGCGCACGCGGCGACGCTGCTCCGGCCGATCACCATCCTCACCGTGAACGCACCGAGCTCCATCGCACATCGCTTCGACATCGGCACCGCGGCGTTCGGCTCGAACGTCACGAACATCGCGCTGACCGGCGACATCGTCGCCGCGCAGGACGCATCCGACACCGTCGGGCCGAGCACCACCGACGGCTGCAGCGCGTTCACGAACGCGAGCGCGGTCCACGGCAAATGGGCGCTGGTCGATCGCGGTCCGACGAACGGCAACTGCACGTTCGTGCTCAAGGCGCAGAACGCGCAGGCGGCGGGAGCCGTCGGCCTCATCGTCGCCGACAACCGCAAGGAAACCTGCTTCCCGCCGGGCATGAGCGGCACCGACGCCTCGATCACCATTCCGGTCGTCAGCCTCACGCAGGATGACGGTGCACTGATCCGCGCACAGACGCAGAACGGCGTGAACGCGACGCTGCACACCGATCCAACCGAGCTCGCGGGCTCGACGACCGAGGGATACACGAAGCTCTATGCGCCGTGCACCATCTCGGCCGGCTCGTCGATCTACCACTTCGACATTACGGCCTCTCCGAATCTCCTGATGGAACCGAACATTAATGATGATCTGACCCACACGGTCGATCTGACGGTCGATCAGCTGCGCGACATCGGCTGGCCGATCACATCGCCGCAGGGTCGTACGATTCTCAGGCGCCGCTGATTGGACGTTGCGAGCGGCGCTGCCGTAATCTCGACGGTGAACATGAACCCCATGGTCCGAAAACTACTCCTCTGTCTTGCCGTTGTACTCACGACCGTCAACCTCTCTGCTGGGACGCGTTACATCGTCGCGCTGAAGGGACCGCTTCACGGCGCGCACGTTCCGCTCGTTCAGGACGCCGTTGAAGCGCAGTCGCACGACGTCCGGCAGTTCGACAACTTCAACAGCTTCGCCGCGGATCTAACCGAAGACGAAGTCAATGCGCTTCGCCGGTCGTCGGCGGTGCGCTACGTCGAGCCGGTCGTCGAGCGCCATCTTCTCGACGTCACGCCGGGCTCGCCGCGCATCGGCGCCGAGGGAACGCGGCTCAACTTCGAGCAGACCGTTCCGCCCGGAATCACCACCACGCGTGCGCCCGAGCTGTGGAACATGACGAAGTCGCTGCCGGCGGTGAACGTCGCAGTCCTCGACACCGGCATCGATCCGACCCATCCCGATCTCAAGGCCAACTACGCGGGCGGCTACAACACGTTCGATGCGGCCGTGTCTCCCGCGGACGATCACGGCCACGGCTCCCATGTCGCCGGCACCATCGCGGCGGCGAACAACTCGATCGGTGTCGTCGGCATGTATCCGACCGCGCGGCTCTGGGCGCTGAAGGTGCTCGACAACACCGGTGCCGGCACGACGGAGAACGTCGTCGCTGCGCTGAACTGGCTCATCTCGAAGAAGCAGGAGATCGGCGGTAACTGGGTCGCCAGTCTCTCCCTCGGATCGAAAGACGGCAGCGCTTCGGAGCAGGAAGCATTTCAGCGCGCCTTCGACGCCGGCATCCTCTCGGTCGCAGCCGCAGGCAACACAGGCTTGTCCGTGCTCGAGTATCCCGGCGCGTATCCGACCGTCGTCTCGGCCGGCGCCGTCGACGCGAGCAACGTCAAGGCGAACTTCTCCAGCTACGGCGCGAACATCGCGCTGATGGCGCCCGGCGTCGCCGTGCTCTCCACGACGAAAGTCGGCACCAACAGCGTGTCCGACGTGCAGACCGAAAAAGGCACGACCTACGGCGTGACGCCGATCTACGGCACACCGCGCGGTGACGTGCAGGGGCCGTACGTCGACTGCGGCATCGGCAATCCCGCCGATTTCCCGCCATCGATGACCGGCAGGATCGCGGTGATCCAGCGCGGCTGCGGTCCGACCGTCGATTTCGCCAATTGCAACTTCACCTTTAATGACAAGGTGAAGAACGCGATGGCCGTCGGCGCCGCCGCGGTCATCATCTACAACATTGCCGAGGGTCAGGACGCGCAGCAGGGATGGACGCTGGTGCGGCGTGATTGCGTCCAGTACGACTGCACCTACTACCAGCCCGACCTCGATTTCCCGTGGGTGCTCACGCTCGCGATGTCGTACGAAGACGGACTCGCGCTGCTCAAGAGTGATTCGCACACCATCTCGGAGAGCTATCGCTACGAGGATTACAAAATCCTGAGCGGGACGTCGATGTCGACGCCACACGTTTCCGGCGGCGCCGCGCTGATCTGGTCGCTCGCGCCGAATGCGAGCGCGCAGGACGTGCGCAGTGCACTCACCGGCGGCGCGAAAGATCTCGCGCCCACCGGCTACGACGCGAAGAACGGTTACGGCCTGCTCGACGTCGTCTCCGCCGCGAAGATCCTCGCACCGGGCGCATTCGGACTGCCCGACCCGCAGACGCCGAGACGGCGTCCGAACGGATAACGTCAGATAGACAGACAGCAGACAGCAGATAGCAGATAGCAGGAACTTCAGCCGCGGCTGCTATCTGCTATCTGTTGTCTGCTGTCTGCTTCCCCTCCGATATGATCTCCGCCGAAATACACCGCGAACGGAGACCATCGCAATGCGGATCGGCGTACCGACCGAAATCAAAGACAACGAATATCGCGTAGGCATGACGCCTTCGGGCGTGCGGGACCTCAGCTCCGACGGGCACACCGTCTACGTCCAGAACGCCGCGGGCGACGGCAGCGGCTTCGCCGACGACGAATACGTCGCGGCGGGCGCGCAGATCCTTCCCGACGCAGACGCCGTCTACAGCGAGGCGGAGATGATCGTGAAGGTGAAAGAGCCGATCGATCCCGACCTGAAGCGCATGAAGGACGGACAGCTCCTCTTCACATATCTCCATCTCGCCCCCGTTCCCGATCTGACGAAGTCCCTCCTGGACAAGAAAATCAGCGGCGTCGCGTACGAGACGATCACCGGCCGCGGCGGCTCGTTGCCGCTGCTCACGCCGATGTCGGAAGTGGCGGGACGCATGTCGGTGCATATCGGCGCGTACTACCTGCAGAAGCCGAACGGCGGACGCGGCGTCCTCCTCGGCGGCGTGCCGGGCGTGCTGCCGGCCGACGTGGTGATCATCGGCGGCGGCATCGTCGGCATCAACGCCGCGAAGATGGCGGTCGGCCTCGGCGCACGCGTGACGATCCTCGACACGAACCTCGATCGCCTGCGTTACCTGGACGATATCTTCCAGGGCCGCATCAACACGCTCGCCTCGAACAAGGCGCACATCGCCGACGCATGCGCGCATGCCGACGTGCTCGTGGGCGGCGTCCTGATCCCCGGCGCCTCGGCGCCGAAGCTCGTCACGCGCGACATGATCCAGGCGATGAAGAAAGGCTCGGTCATCGTCGACGTGGCGATCGATCAGGGCGGCTGCGTCGAGACCGCACACGCCACCACGCATTCCAATCCGACGTTCGTCGTCGACGACGTCATTCACTACTGCGTCGCGAACATGCCGGGTGCCTTCCCCCGCACCTCGACCATCGCGCTCACCAACGCCACGCTGCCGTACGCGCGCCTCCTGGCGAATCGCGGTTTCGAAAAAGCGATCCGCGAAAACTCGGGACTGGCAGAAGGTGTGAATGTCTACAAGGGCGCGATCACGTACAAAGCGGTCGCCGATTCGCAGGGCCGCGATTACACGGCTCTCAACGAACTGCTCTAAGTCATTCCCTACACATCGACGAACGGGCCGCACTCCGGCCCGTTCGTTTTAGAATCGCGGCGCAGGTCCAAGGGGGTTTTTAACCAATGTCGTCCCGCTCCTTCCGCGTCGTCGCGGTTGTCCTCTCCCTGTTTGCCGCCACGCTGACCTCCGCACAACAGCACAACCTCGCCGTCTCAAAGGCCGGGCCGGCGAGCGCAAATGCGGGGGAAGTCATCATCTACACGATCACGGTCTCGAATCCGAGCACCACCGGATCGGTCGACGCACCGAACGTCAGCATGACCGACACGCTGCCAGCCGGCGTCACGTTCACACAGCTGCAGCAGACATCGGGACCGGGCTTTTCGTGCACCACGCCGGCAGTCGGATCGGGCGGCACGATCACCTGCACGAACGCAAACTTCACCGTCGGATCGACCTCGACCTTCGACATTCACGCGCAGCTTCCCGGCGCCACTCCCGGAGGCACGGAGTTTGACAACACCGCGAACGTCACGGCCGGCGGAATCGACAGCGATCCGGCAGACAACAGCAGCACGTCGACGCTGACCATCGCGGCGACGACCGATTTCGGCGTCAGCAAGAACGGTCCGGCCACGGCGAATTCCGATACAGACGTCTCGTTCGATATCACGGTCGTGAACGGCGGTCCCGATACCGCCGACGTCACGCTGACCGACACTCTCCCCGTTCCGACGACATTCGTCTCCTTCACGCAGAACAGCGGTCCCGCATTCAGCTGCAGCGATCCGGGCGTCGGCAACAACGGCCAGATCGTCTGCACGAACGCTTCGATGGCGCCGGGCAGCGCAACCTTCACCATCGTGCTGCACGTTCCGCCCGCCACGGCGCCCGGCACGGAATTCACGAACAAGGCGTCGGTCACGACGACCGGCGGCTTCGATCCGAACGGCGAGAACAACCAGTCGTTCGCGGGGTTCATCGTGCAGCCGATCGCCGCCGATGTCGGCGTGACGAAGAGCGGACCCGCCGCCGCATCGCCCGGCGCGAACGTGTCGTACACCATCACCGTCTTCAATGCCGGCCCGAGCGACGCGACGAACGTGACGCTGACTGACACGCTCCCCGGCACGATGACGTTCGTCTCGCTGTCGCAGAGCGGCCCTCCGTTCGGCTGCACCACTCCGGCAATCGGCGCCGGCGGCACGATCTCGTGCTCCGCCGCCACATTTACGGCCGGCGGCGCGACGACCTTCACGCTCACCGGCAACATTCCGGGCGCCACGCCTTCCGGCACCGCGTTCGCCAACACCGCGACGGTGACGAGCGACGCCGATCCGAATCCCGATAACAACAAATCCACCGTCGAGCTCATCACCACGACGGTCGATCCGGCGATCGTCAAGAACGGTCCCGGGACCGCCACCGCAGGCCAGCAGATCGCCTACACGATCGGCCTCGCCAACAACGGCACCGACACCGCCACGAACGTGCACTGGATCGATCAGCTGCCGGCCGGAACGACCTTCGCCGGGCTCGTGCACAACAGCGGCTCGACCTTCAACTGCGTCACGCCGAGCGCCGGCAACCCTGGCACCGTCGACTGCTTCCTCCTCGGCTTCCCCGGCGGTGGCAGCGCGAATTACACGCTCACCCTCAACATCGCGACGACGTTCCCCGACGGCGGCACGCTGACCAACACCGCATTCATCACCAGCGACGAAGACATCGATCCGAGCAACGACACCTCGTCGACGTCCGCCACGGTCACCGGCGTGACCGACCTCTCGGTGACGAAGACAGGACCGGCCAACGCCACCACTGGCTCGAACATCAGCTGGACGATCACCGTCAACAACAACGGCGCGAACACCGCCGCGAACACGCAACTCACCGACACACTGCCCGCCGGCGCGACGTTCGTGTCGCTGATGCAGAACAACGGTCCGGCCTTCAACTGCAGCGGCACGTCGAGCATCACCTGTACGAATGCAGCGTTCGCCGCGGGTGCGAGCGCGACGTTCACACTGACCGCGACCATCTCGTCGAGCGCGCCGGCCGGCACGCTCTCCAACACCGCCAACGTCACCACGACGACAGCGGTATTCAACAGCGGCAACGACTCGTCGACCGCGAACACGACGATCGCTACTTCCGCCGATGTCGCGGTCACCAAGAGCGGTCCTGCGACCGCCGTGCAGAATCAGGACGTGAGCTACACCATCGGCGTCACGAACAACGGACCGAGCGACGCGCAGAACGTCACGCTCAGCGACACGATCCCACCCCAGGCGACGTTCGTGTCGATGAACCAGAACACCGGACCGGCCTTCAACTGCAGCGGCACCAGCACCGTCAGCTGCACGATCGCGACGCTCGCCGCCGGCGCGTCCGCAACGTTCACCCTGACCGTCCACACGACCGCCTCGGTCACCGGCGGCATGCTCAACACCGCGACCGTGTCGTCATCGACATCCGACCCGAATTCGGCGAACAACAGCGCGAGCGCGCCGACGAACCTCGTCACCGCTGACGTCGCGGTCACGAAGTCCGGCTCGCCCGCAACCGTCGCCGCCGGCAGCAACATCACGTGGACGATCACCGTCACGAACAACGGTCCGGGCGACGCGACGAACGTCACCATGAACGACGCGCTCCCGCCGAACACGACGTTCGTCTCGCTCACCCAGAACACGGGCCCGTCGTTCAACTGCAGCGGTACGACCACCGTCACCTGCACGATCGCGACGCTGACCAACGGCGCATCGGCGACATTCACGCTCGTCGCGCAGACCGCGCAGGCGGCGCCTCCCGGCACGCTTTCCAACACCGCAACCGTCAGCTCGACCTCGCCGCTCGATCCGACGCCGGCGAACAACACCTCGACCTCCAATACGACCGTCGCCCTCGTCGATCTCACGCTGACCAAGACGATCTCCAACGGTCCGTACGTTGCCGGAACGCCCGTCACGTTCACGCTGACCGTGACGAACAACGGCACGGTGGCGGCGAATAACGTGGTCGTCACCGACGTCTTGCCGGCCGGCATGTTCGCCTCGAGCACGACGCCGCCGGGCGCGTGCACCGGCACGACCACCGTCACTTGCACCGCCGCGACACTCGCCGCAGGCGCATCGACGGCATTCACGATCACCGCGACCTTGCCCGCAACGCAGGGCAACTACAGCAACACCGCAATGGTCACCAGCGCGAACGGCGATTCGGCGCCGGCGAACAACACAAGCACCGCGCAGTTCGCCGTCGTGCCCGGCAACGCGATCCCCACTCTCGATCCGACGGCACTGCTGCTCTTCGCATTACTCCTCGGCGCCGCCGCCGTGATTGCATTCAAACGATGACTCGAATCCGCGTGTCGGTCCTCGACAGCGACGCCCTCCGGCAAGGGGATGCGCCGCTGATCGAGGGCTGGCAACGCGAAGGCGCCGCGCGGCTCTGGGTCGACATCGAAGATCCGACCGAAGCGCTGCTCGAGGAGCTGCTCGAACAGCGCTTCGGGTTTCACGAGCTGGCAGCGGAGGACTCGCTGTCGCCCAACACGCTGCCGAAGTACGACGCGTTTCCGCACTACGACTTCTTCGTCTTCCGCGCCGTCGACCTCGACCTCCGCGAGCACGGCACCCACACCACGAAGCTCGCCGCATTCCTCGGCCGCAACTTTCTCTTCACCGTCCACACCGGCGTATTACCGGCGATCGATGAGATTTACGGACGGCTTTCGGAAGACAAACGGATCATCAAAAACGGCGCGGACTACCTGCTGTACGAGATCGTCGATCTGATGGTCGACGCGCACTTTCCGCTGCTCGAGAAAATCGAAGAGTGCGTCGACGATCTGCAGGACGAGATTTTCCGCAACGCGCACCCCTCGCACCTCGACGAGCTGCTGCATCTCAAGCGCGACGTGAACGTCATGCGCCGCCAGTCGCTGCCGCAGCGCGAGCTGCTGAATCTCATGTCGCGCGGCGATTCGCCGTTCATCCAGAAGCAGCACCTCATCTACTTCCGCGATCTCTACGACCACATGTTCCGCATCAGCGAAACGATCGATTCCGAGCGCGACATGATGGCCGGCACGATGGAGGCGTACCTCTCCGTCATCGCCAACCGCACCAACGAGATCATGCGCGTCCTGACCGTGCTCTCCACGATCATGCTGCCGCTCACCCTCATCGCCGGCATCTACGGCATGAACTTCGAGCACATGCCCGAGCTGCACTGGCTGCACGGCTACCCCTTCGCCCTCGGACTGATGGCCGCGATCGCCTTGGTCATGCTGCTGTTTTTCTGGAAAAAGGGATGGATTGGGACGAAAAGAGACAAAGAGACAGAGAAATAAAGAGATAAAGCCCCCCTTCTCGCCTCGGTTCTCCTCTATCTCTCTATCTCTCAGTCTCTCAATCTCTCTGTTTCTCAATCCGTAACTCAACACTCCCCTGACTCTGTCGTATAAAAACTGACCGGACAGTCAATGGGAAGAGCCTGGCAGGATCTCAAGCGCGAAAGCATTCAGCAGGCGGTCATCCGTCTGATGTGCCGCGAGGGCCTCAAAAGCGTGACGATGGAGCGCGTCGCGCAGGAGGTCGGCATCGCGAAGGGGACGGTCTATCTCCACTATCGTGACAAGCAGGATCTACTCGATGCGGTCAAGGACGGCGCGCTCACGCCGATGCTCCACGAGATGGAGCAGATCCTCCACGGCGATCTGGCGCCCGATCGCAAGCTGCGCGAGTATTCGCTTCGCTACCTCGCGTACTTCGAGGAGCGCCGCGACGTCTTTCGCATCCTGCTGTACGAGCGGGAAGTGACGCGCGTGTGGGGCAGCCGCTACCAGAGCGACCGCTACCGCAGACTGGCCGAGGCGGTATCGAAAGTGATCAGGGAAGGAATTCGCACAGAACTGTTTCGCGACGTTGACGTGCCTGCCGCGGCTGCGCTCTTCGTCGAGTCGAACATGGCGATGATGAATCAACGGATGCTCAACACGCATCCGAATCCAGTCGAGGAGGATGCTGAGCTGGTGTCGAGCATTTTCATTAGAGGACTTGGAGCGCGGACGTCTCGTCCGCAGTCGGCGGCCGTCCCGGCCGGCGACCGATCGCGAGCCCGCCGATGAGCCGCACAGCTGCTGCCGTCGGGACCGCCCTCCTGCTTTTCGCAACGATCGCCCA
>C688J18823_10001889_pt1 | contig 13057 bp, 12 predicted proteins | sample HopSoiMetagenom1_FD_18823 | JGI IMG/M metagenome (IMG submission 18823)
CGCGCTTTTCTTGCAGCGCTTCGTCGCCGACGTGAAAAGCTGGCTGCATGTCGACATCTACGGCTGGACGCCGAACGCCAAGCCGGCGCGACCTGAGGGCGGCGAATGCCAGGCCGCGCGCGCCATTTTTGCATTGCTGGGAGAGCGTTATGGGTGACCCGCGCCTCACTCCGGCGCGGGCGGATCTTGCCGCAAAGCACCTTGAAGGCAAGGTCAAGGCCGCGCGCTTCGTCGCGGGCGACGAGTTCGAGATTTCAGACCCGATCGTGCCGGTGCGAGAGCGGCCGGCCACAGACGCCGCGCTCTTGACACAGGCGCTGAAGGGCGAGCGCGTGACCATCTACGAGCGCGGCAGCGAAGGTTTTGCGTGGGGCCAGTTGAACAAGGACGGTTATGTCGGATGGCTTCCCGATCGCGCGCTGGCGCGCCCCGGTGCTAACCCGACCCACAAGATCACCAGCCTGCGAACGTTCGCGTTTCCCGGCCCGTCGATCAAACTGCCGCCTGCGGAAACACTGGTGCTCGGCAACCTTGTCAGCGTGATCGGCGAGGATACCTTGTTCGCGGTTACGCGTGAAGGCTGGCACATACCCCGCCAGCACCTCGGCAGCATCGAACACAACGCGGGGGATTTCGTGGCACTCGCCGAACGCTTCATCGGCACCCCCTATCTCTGGGGCGGAAAAAGCAGCCTGGGAATCGATTGTTCCGGCCTGGTCCAGGTTTCGCTGAACGCCGCGGGCGCCGACTGCCCCCGCGACAGCGATATGCAGCAGCACAGTCTCGGCACACCCTTGCCGACGGGCGAAATCAGCGTGCTAACGCGAGGCGATCTGATTTTCTGGAACGGCCACGTCGCCATCGTGCGCGATGCCGACAGCATCGTTCACGCCAATGCCTATCACATGTCGACGGTGATCGAAGGCACCCGCGAGGCGATCGCGCGCATCAAGGCTGCTGGCAGCGAGATCGCGGCTATCAAGCGGATGGGTTGAGGTGGTTCAGGTTGCCGCCGCGCCACTCGGCGTGGTCTCCAGCCGAAACGCGGCTGCGAACAATGCGCGCGTATAGTCGCTTTTCGGATTCCTGAAGAGCTCCGAAGCCGGCCCCTCCTCCACCACCTTGCCCTGCCGCATCACGATGAGATGACTGGCGAGCGAGGCCACCACGCGCAGATCGTGCGAGATGAACATGTAGGTCAAGTCGCGCTTGCGTTGCAGTTCACGCAGGAGATCGACCATCTGCGCCTGGAAAAGCATGTCGAGCGCGCTGGTCGGCTCGTCCAGCACCACGAAATTCGGCTCGAGTACCACCGCGCGCGCGATGCTGATGCGCTGGCGCTGGCCGCCGGAGAATTCATGCGGATAGCGGAACCGGGTCGCGGGATCCATGCCTACATCACGAAGCGCCTTGATCACGCGTGCTTCGCGTTCGTCCGGGGATAACGAGCGCTGATGGACGCTGAGGCCTTCGGCGACGATATCGCCGACCGACATCCGCGGACTGAGCGCGCCGAACGGGTCCTGGAACACGATCTGCATGTCACGGCGGAACGGGCGCATTGCCTTGAAGCGCAGACCCTGGATATCTCTTCCCAGAAACACGATCGGTCCCTCGGAGGAAATCAGCCGCAGCAGCGCCAGCCCGAGCGTGGTTTTCCCGGAGCCGGACTCGCCGACCACGCCAAGCGTTTCGCCCTTGCGCACCTCGAGGCTGACCCCATCCACCGCCTTGATGTGTCCGACGGTGGAGCGCAACAAACCGCGCTTGACCGGAAACCAGACCTTGAGATGGTCAGCCGATATCACGACCGGAGATTCAGGCCGGGGCGGCGCAGGGTCTGGTTTCGGCTCCGCCGCCAGCAATGCGCGGGTGTAGGGATGTTTAGGCGACGTGAAGACCTGCTCGACGGGCCCTTGCTCGACGATTTTGCCGCCGTTCATGACGCAGACTACATCGGCGATGCGCCGGACGATCCCGAGATCGTGGGTAATGAACAGCAGACTCATCCCGAGCCGGCCACGGATTTCGGCCAGCAAGGTCAAGATCTGCGCTTGCACGGTAACATCGAGCGCGGTGGTCGGCTCGTCGGCGATCAACAGGTCGGGCTCGTTTGCAAGCGCCATCGCGATCATCACGCGCTGGCGTTGGCCGCCGGACAGTTGATGCGGATAGCTGGCGAGCCGCGACTCCGGTTCGGGAATGCCGACCTGCGTGAGCAGTTCGAGCGTCCGCGCCCGGGCGTTCTTACCGGTGATGCCGCTGTGAAGCTGCAGTATCTCGCCGATCTGGGACTCAATAGTGTGCAGCGGATTGAGCGACGTCATCGGTTCCTGGAAAATGATCGAGATGTCGTTGCCGCGAATGCTGCGGATCTGCCTCTCAGAAAGATCGAGCAATTCCCTGCCCTTGAAACGAATGCTGCCCGAGGGATGAGATGCCGTCGGGTACGGCAGGAGCTTGAGGATCGATAACGCGCTGACCGATTTTCCGGAGCCGGACTCGCCGACCAGCGCCACGCACTCTCCAGGCTTGATCTGATATGAAATGCGGTCGACCGCGACCGAAGTCCCGCTCGGCTGATGGAAGGCGACGGACAAGTCGCGGATGTCGAGCAACGGCTGATTGAGGGCGTCCATGCGCTACCTACCTGAACGTCTTGCGCGGATCGAACGCGTCACGCACGGCTTCGCCGATGAAGATCAGCAGCGACAGCATGATAGCGACAGCGAAGAAGCCGGTGAAACCGAGCCAGGGCGCCTGCACATTGGCTTTGCCTTGCGACAGCAATTCGCCAAGCGACGGCGATCCCGGAGGCAGTCCGAAGCCGAGGAAGTCGAGGGCTGTCAGCGTCATCACCGACGAGGAAACGATGAACGGTAAAAACGTCATCGTCGCCACCATCGCGTTCGGCAACAGATGCCGGAACATGATCACTGGATTCGAGACACCAAGGGCACGCGCGGCCATGATGTATTCGAAGTTTCGCCCGCGCAAGAATTCCGCGCGCACCAGCCCGACCAGAGACACCCATGAGAACAACAGCAGGATGCCCAGCAGCACGAAAAAGCCGGGGACCAGCACCGAGGACAGGATCAGCAATAGATATAGCGACGGGATCGCTGTCCACACCTCGATAAAGCGCTGGAAGCCGAGATCGATCCACCCCCCGAAATAACCTTGCACCCCACCCGCGGCGACCCCAACCAGTGAGGAAATAATGGTGAGGCTCAGCCCGAACAGCACCGAGATGCGGAAGCCGTAGATCAGGCGGGCCACGACGTCCCGCCCCTGATCATCGGTCCCAAGCCAGTTATACTCGAGGTCACGACAGCTCTTCAGTCCCTTCTTCTGAACCACCTCCTTGCACTGCGCTTCGGTCAACATCCAGGTCGGCTTTGAAGGCGCGGGCGTGGGCAGGTCCAGGTTGTGGGTGTCGTAGGAATAGCGGATCAGCGGCCAAACGATGGTGCCGCCTTTATCCGCGATGAGCTTCTGCAGGTAGGGGTCGCGATAATCGGCGGCGGTTTCGAAATCGCCGCCGAAAGTGGTTTCGGAGTAGCTGACGAACGCAGGCCAATACAGGTGGCCGTTGAANTTGATGAGGAACGGGCGATCGTTCGCAATGAACTCGGCGAACAGCGAGACAAAGAACAGGATCAGGAAGATCCAGAACGACCAGTAGCCCCTGCGGTTTGCCTTGAAATTCTGCCATCGCCTGAGATTGAGAGGAGACGGGCTGAAGCGGCCGCGTGTCGCCGGCACCGCTTCGCCCAGTGGGGTCTGGGTCGTGGTCTCGATCGGAGGCGGCGCGACGATCGTCATCAGACCTCCCGCGCTTCGAAATCGATCCGCGGGTCGATCCACATGTAGGCGAGATCGGAGATCAGATTGACCACAAGGCCAACCAGCGAGAATATGAAAAGTGTTCCGAACACCACGGGATAGTCGCGGTTCAGCACGCTCTCGAAGCCGAGCAGCCCCAAACCATCCAGCGAGAAGATGTCTCGATCAGCAGCGAGCCCGAGAAGAAGGCGTGAATGAAGGCGCCGGGAAAGCCGGCAATGACGATCAGCATCGCGTTGCGAAAAATGTGATTGTACAACACCTGACGCTCGCTGCAGCCCTTGGCGCGCGCGGTCATCACATACTGCTTGCGAATTTCATCGAGGAACGAATTCTTGGTGAGCAATGTCATGGTGGCGAACGCCCCCAAGGCCATTGAGATCAACGGCAGCGTGATATGCCAGAAATAATCGATGATTTTCCAGTACCACGGAAATTGCGCCCAGCCATCGGACGTCAGTCCGCGCAAGGGAAAGACATTGAAAAAAGAGCCCCCGGCGAACAGGATGATCAACAGGATGGCGAACAGAAAGCCGGGTATGGCGAACCCGACGATGATCGCCGCCGAGGTCCAGGTGTCGAACCTTGAGCCGTCCATGACGGCCTTGCGGATGCCAAGTGGAATCGAGATCAAGTAGGTCAGCAGCATCATCCAGATTCCAAGCGACATCGAGACCGGCAACTTCTCCTTGATCAATTGCAGAACGCTTACGTCCCGGAAGTAGCTTTTGCCGAAGTCGAACCTCGCAAAATTCCATACCATCAGCGCGAACCGTTCCGGCGCCGGCTTGTCGAAGCCGAACTGCTTTTCCAGACTCTTGATGAAATCCGGATCGAGCCCTTGCGCGCCGCGGTACTTAGAGTTCATCGCATCCGCCGATGCTCCGACCTGAGCCCGCCCGCCGAAATCTCCCCCGGACGCGCCGGAAATCCTTGAGCTCGCGCCGGTGTCGGCACCGCTGAGCTGCGCGATCACGCGCTCTACCGGGCCTCCCGGCGCAAACTGCACGACGACAAACGAAACAAACAGTATCCCCAGAAGCGTAGGGAGCATCAGAAAAATGCGGCGGGCGATGTAGGCGCTCATGGCTTGGCCTGATCCGCTTTGGCGGCCTTCTCACGATCGAACCACCACAGCTCGATCGCGCCCACCCCACCCAGATATCGTGGAGGTGTCGGCGGGTGGCTCAACACGTCCCAGTAGGCGATCGGGTGGCTGGAACGATACCATTGCGGTATCCAATATCGACCGGCGCGGAACACACGATCAAAAGCCCTGCAGGCGACCTTGAGGTCGACTCTGTTTTCAGCGCCGATAATTCGCTCGATCAAGGCATCCAATGCTGGACTTGCAATTCCGGCAAGATTTTTCGATCCCTTGATCTTCGCCGCTTGCGACGAGAAAAAAGGCCGCAGGCTGTCACCGGGCGTCGCTGCCATGCTGAAGCGTTCGATCGTGATGTCGAAATCGAAGTCGTCGAGCCGCGCGCGAAACTGCACGGGATCGACCACCCGCAGCGTGGCCTCGATACCGAGGGTGGCGAGGTTCTTGATGAACGGCATGTGGTGCGGCTGGAAGGTCGGCTCGAACAGCAGGAATTCCAATTGGAAAGCATTTCCGTTTGGCAGCAATCGTTTTCCGTCCTTGACCGGCAGCCCCGCCTCCTGAAGAAGTTGCGAGGCTTTACGCAGCAGTGCTCGATCCTGTCCCGAACCGTCGGACACCGGCGGCAGATAGGGGCTGCCGAAGACCTCCTCGGGCACCTGACCCCGGAACGGCTCAAGCAGCGCAAGCTCTGCGGCCGGCGGTGGTCCCACCGCCACCATATCGGAGTTCTGAAACACCGAATGCGTTCGCGCATAGGCGTTGTACATGATGGTCTTGTTGGTCCACTCAAAGTCGAATGCATAACCCAGCGCCTCACGAACGCGCGGGTCCGCGAACTTTTCACGCCGCGTATTGAGAAACCAGCCCTGCGCACCGGACGGCGTCTCGTCCGGCAAGGTCTCCCGCTTCACCCGGCCGTCCCTGACGGCCGGGAAATCGTACCGGGTTGCCCATACGCGGGACGTGAATTCCTCACGGAACAGATAGCTGCGCGCGGTGAATCCCTCGAACGCCACCTCGCGGTCTCGATAGTATTCGTAGCGGACCACATCGAAATTATACATGCCGCGCGCAACCGGCAGCTCCGCGCCCCACCAGTTTTTTACACGGGTGAATTCGATGAAACGACCGACCTCGAAATGCGAGACCTTGTAGGGACCCGCGCCAAGGGGAATGTCCAATGTGCTTTCATCGAACGGCCTTCCGGAATAGTAGGCTTTCGAAAAGATCGGCAACGCCGCCACGAATAACGGCACGTCGCGTGCGCGCGCCTTGGTGAAGGTCACAATCAGCGTGGCCTCGTCTTCGGCTGTTGCGGCAACGACATCGCGCATTTGTTGGCGGATGATGGGATGGCCTTTTTCTTTCATGATGTTGAGCGAGAACGCAGCATCACCGGCCGTGATTTTCGTGCCGTCGTGAAACCGGGCGTCGGAGCGCAGCACAAAACGGTAGACCGTCTTGTCAGCCGAAATCGCGACCGATTTCGCCAGCAAACCGTACATCGCGTCGGGCTCGTCGCCGGCACGCGCCATCAGGCTTGGAAACGTCAGCTCCATTCCCAACGCGCCTTCGCCCTTCAGGATAAAAGCGTTGAGCGAATTGAAGGTGAGAACCGACTGGTTGAAAGAGGATCCCGACGGAATGGTTGAAAACGATCCGCCCTTCGGCGCATCGATGTTGACGTACTCGAAATGATGAAAATCCGCCGGGTATTTCAGATCACCAAAGGCGGACATGCCGTGGGTAGCGCCCGGTTCGGCGCTCGCCTGTCGGAGCCTTGCCGCGCTCAGCGCGCCCACGCCGAGGCCAAGCACATGCCGGCGGGAGAACAGCGCCATTCGTGCGGAATCCCTCAAGATCGCTTGCCGATCCTGCCGGCTTTATCAGCATCGTACCACCACAACGCCGGCAGACCCGAGCGACCGTATTTCGGCAGTGGCTCGGCATGGCTGAACCGATCCCAACGCGCATAGCGCGAGAACGGATAGCTGAATTGCGGTACCACGTAGAAATTCCACAGCAGCACGCGGTCGAGCGCCTTGGTCGCCGCGACCAGCCCGGCGCGATCCTTGGCGAAGATCACCTTCTCGATCAGCGCGTCCACCGCAGGGTTTTTGATTCCGACTACGTTTTTCGAACCTTGCTGGTCCGCGCTTTGCGAACCCCAGAACTCCCGCTGCTCGTTACCCGGCGATAGCGACTCGCCCCAGACCTCCGTGATGACGTCGAAGTCGAAGCTGCGAATCCGGTTCTGATACTGCGCATCGTCAACGATGCGGATCGATGTCGTCACCCCGATGCGTTCCAGAGAGGGCTTGTAGAACAGCGAAATGCGTTCGGCGGATGGATCTTGCACCAAAATTTCGATCGTGACGGGCTTGCCCGCCGCATCCACCAGTTTGCGGTCGCGTATCTCGTAACCCGCTTCCTTCAGAAGCTTCATGCTCTCGCGCAGATTGGCGCGGACGGCTTCCGGATTGCCGCCGACCGGATTGGCATAGGGGGTCGTGAACACCTCAGGCGGCACCTTGTCGCGAAGGGTTTCGAGAATCTGAAGCTCCTGACCCTCGGGCAATCCCGAAGCCGCAAGCTCGGTACCTTCGAAATAGCTGTTGATGCGTTTATACTGGCCGTAGAACAATTGCTTGTTCATTTCCTCAAAGTCGTAGGCGTAGTTCAAAGCCCTGCGCAGCCGCGCGTCCTTGAACTGGTCGCGGCGCAAATTGAGCGCGAAACCCTGCATCCGGCCGGAATCGCTGATCGGGAATTCTTCCTTGATCACGCGCTTTTCCGCGATCGCCGGGAAATCGTATGCCGTCGCCCATTGCTTGGCTGAATTCTCCGCGATCCAGTCGGCCTGGTCCGCCTTGAACGCTTCCAGCGCGACCAGGTTGTCGCGGAAAAACTCGAAGCGCATTTCGTCGAAATTGTTCTGGCCGACCTGAGTCGGCAAGTTCGCGCCCCAATAATCCTTTACCCGCTCCAGCCTGACCGAACGACCGGGCACGAATTCCTTGATGCGGTAAGCGCCGGAGCCCAGCGGCGGCTCCAATGTAGTCGCCGAAATGTCTCGCTTGCGGCCTTGGCTGTCGACGCCTTCCCAATAGTGCTTCGGCAGAACGGTCAGTTCGCCGACGATTGTCGGCAACTCGCGATTGCCGGGAGCGTCGAAGGAAAACTTGATGTCGCGCTCGCCGATCTTCTCGGTCTTGACGACGTGACGATAGTACGAGCCGTACATCGGACTATATTTCTTCAGCACCTCGATCGAGAACATCACGTCCTCGGGCGTCACTGGTTTGCCATCGTGCCAGCGCGCCTCCTTCCTGAGCCGGTAGATCACCCACGCAAAATCATCCGCATGCGCGGCACCCTCCGCCAGCAAGCCATACTCGGTAGCGACCTCATCCTGTGCGCGCGTCATCAGGGTTTCATAGATCATGGCGGCGGCCGGAGCGATCGCGCCCTTCACGCCCGCGACGGCGATATTGAAGTTGTCGAACGTGCCGATCGATATCATCCGAGCGATCCCGCCCTTGGGCGCGTCGGGATTGACGTAATCGAAACGCTTGAAGCCGGCCGGATATTTGATGTCGCCGAACAGCGACAGGGCGTGCCGCCACGCCGGTTCGGCCGCTGCCGGCTGCGCGTCCACCGGATTGATGGTGAGGCGTCCCAGAGCCGGAGCAACCGAAGCAAGGGCGCCGCTCTGCAGAAGGTGTCGTCGGGTGATCTTCAAAGGAGGTTCCTGTCGCTGCTACTGAGGACGCAATATAAGGCAACCGTTCGACCGATTATGTTGCTTTTTCCTCATGATACTAGCTTGTGAACGGCCGGCTGCGGCGAAACGCCCGCCCCAAGAAGGCAATAGCAAAACGGCCGGGCAATGGCCCGGCCGTTGGCAGCAATATCGGCGCGGTATCCCGCCCTTACTTCGCGGCGGTCGGCAGCGGAACCGGATTCTCCGAAAGCGTGCGCAGGTAATCGATCACGTCGGCGCGCTCGCTGTCCCGTTGGATGCCGGCAAAGCCCATCGCGGTGCCAGGAACGAACCCCTTGGGGTTGGCGATAAACTTGTTCAGATCGTCGAACGTCCATTTGCCGGTTTTGGACTTCATGGCGGCGGAATAGTTGAAACCGGCCTCGCTGGCGCGATCACGCCCGACGACCCCGTAAAGATTGGGCCCGACGCGGTTCGCGCCACCCTTTTCGAAGGTGTGGCAGGCCGCGCATTTCTTCGCGGCGGCGGCCCCCTTTTCGACCGAGGCGGTCTGCAGCAGCTTCTCGATCGGCTCCGACGCTGCCGGCGCAGCTTCATGCCCCCCGCCGCTTTCGGCTTCCTTGGCGGCGATCGCAAAACCCGGCTTTTCCGGCACCACGGGTGCGAACAGTGCCCCTGCGGTGAAATTCGTCACCAGCAGGACGAGGCAAGTACCGAGAATGGCGCCGAGGATTTTATTGAGTTCGAAGGAGTCCATTTTAGGATCAGGCTCCAGCCCGGGAATGTCGACTGAGAGGCCGGCGAGAAGCGGCCGCGAATGCACCAGGAATCAGGCTTTCGCACCGCACCCGAGCGAGGATCAGATATCGGTTTGCCCGTGCTCTGGCAACCCGTATAAACGCTCTCGCTTCCGCCGACGCACCTCCATTTTCAGCCCGTATCAAGCCGGGTCCAGACCTCCATCCCAATGATCGAACCCCGCACATTAGTGCTGATTCCCGCGCGCATGGCGGCTACCCGGCTGCCGGGCAAGCCGCTGCTGGATATCGCCGGCGCGCCGATGATCGTCCACGTGCTGCGCCGGGCCGAAGCCGCCCGGATCGGTCGTGTGGCGGTCGCCACCGACAGCGCGCAGATTGCCGCGGCAGTAACCGCCCACGGCGGTGAAGCGGTGATGACCAGCACCGAGCATCCCTCCGGGTCGGACCGGGTCTACGAGGCACTATGCAAGCTCGATCCGTCCGGGCGTATCGAGGCCGTCATCAACGTGCAGGGCGATCTGCCGACTGTTCCACCGCAGGATATTCGCGCTGCGCTCAGCCTGCTCGATGACTCCAATGTCGAGATCGGGACGCTGGCGGCGCAGATCCGGAAGGACGACGAACACGCAAACCCGAGCGTGGTGAAACTTGTGGGCGCGCGTCTGCATGACCGCCGGCTGCGGGCGCTGTATTTCACCCGAGCCACCGCGCCGTATGGGGAAGGCCCGCGCTACCATCACATCGGGCTTTACGCTTACAGGCGCGACGCGTTGGAGCGCTTCGTCAAGCTGGCGCCATCGGCGCTGGAAAGGCGCGAGAAGCTCGAACAGCTCAGGGCCGTTGAAGCCGGAATGAGAATCGACGCCGCGATCGTGGATTCGGTGCCGCTCGGGGTCGACACGCCGGCGGATCTTGAAACCGCCCGCCAGATGCTGGCAAAAGCCTGAGCGGCTGATACAAGGCGCGCCATGACCACTGCAACGACCAAGCCGAGGAAGATCGCTTTCCAGGGTGAGCCGGGTGCGAATTCCCATATCGCCATCGTCGAAGCTTATCCTGACGCCGAACCGCTGCCGTGCCCGACGTTCGAAGACGCGCTTGCGGCGATCTCGTCGGGAGACGCCGAGCTCGGCATGATCCCGATCGAGAATTCCGTCGCCGGACGGGTCGCCGACATCCATCATCTGTTGCCGCAATCCGGTCTGTTCATCGTCGGCGAATGGTTCCTGCCCATCCGTCACCAATTGATGGCGCCGCGCGGCGCCGCGCTTGGCGACATCAAGACGGTGGAGAGCCATGTCCACGCGCTCGGCCAGTGCCGCCGGATCATCCGCAAGCTCGGCATCCGCCCCGTGGTGTCGGGCGATACCGCAGGCGCCGCCCGCCTGATCGCCCAACGCGACGACAAGACGTGCGCGGCGATCGCCTCCAGGCTCGCCGCGGAAATATATGGTCTCGACATCCTGGCCGAGGATGTCGAGGACGAGACCCACAACACCACACGGTTCGTGGTGCTGGCGCGCGAGGCGAACTGGGCGAAGCAGGGCTCCGGCCCGCTGGTCACGTCGTTCGTGTTTCGCGTCCGAAACCTGCCCGCCGCGCTTTACAAGGCGATGGGCGGATTCGCCACCAACGGCGTCAACATGACCAAGCTGGAAAGCTACATGGTCGACGGCAATTTCTTTGCCACGCAATTCTATGCCGATGTCGACGGCCATCCAGACGACCGAAAGCTCGCCTTCGCGCTGGAGGAGCTGAAGTTCTTCTCGCGCGAGTTCCGCATCGTCGGTGTCTATCCCGGTCATCCCTTCCGCGCGACCTTCAGCGAAAAGGCCGAGTGAGGCAAACTACGCGGCCGCTTTGTTCCCGAGCCCGAACGCGTCCGCGAGCAGGCTGTAGGACTTTTTGCGCGCCTCGTGATCGTACACGGCCGTGATGATCATCAGCTCATCGGCCTGGCTTGCCGCGATCATCGGTTGCAGCTTGCCCATCAACGTCGCCGGGCTGCCGACGAACAGCCGCGAGCGGTTGCGCGCGATCGATGCGCGTTCGCTCTCCGTATAGGGATAGGCCAGTGCTTCCTCCACGCTCGGCAGCGGCGAGTATTGGCCGCGATCGCGGCGCAGCCGGTTGAGGTCCATCGAGGAAGCCAGCCGTTCGGCCTCCGCGTCAGTTTCGGCGGCCACAGCGGCGACCGCCAGGATCCCGTGTGGGCTCGAGCGCCAGCCGGACGGCTTGAAACGCGCACGGTAATTGGTCAGCGCTTCGATCGCGTCGTAACTTGCAAAATGGTGCGCGAACGCAAAGCCCATCCCGACCTGGGCCGCCAGTTCGGAGCTGTAATCGCTGGAGCCGAGCAGCCAGATCGGCGGCAAGGGCACGTCGTCAGGCATCGCCACCACGTTGTTGTAGGGATGGCCGGGCGGGAAATCGCGGGTCTCCCACAACGTCAATTCGTGCAACCGCTCGAGGAAGTCGTCACCCTCACGCCGATCGAGCCGGCTGCGAAGCGCGTAGGCGGTGGCGCCGTCGGTGCCGGGGGCGCGGCCCAGGCCCGAGATCGATGCGGCCGGGAAACAGCGCCTCCAGCATCTTGAATCGCTCGGCCACCATCAGCGGCGCATGGTTGGGCAGCATCACCCCGCCGGAGCCGACGCGGATCCGGCTCGTCACCGCCGCAATCTGCCCAATCATGAGGTCGGGCGCCGGGCTTGCGACCGACGCCAGATTATGGTGCTCCGCGAGCCAGTAGCGAACATAGCCGAGCGCATCCGCGTGGCGCGCCAGGTCGATGCTGTTGCGCAGCGCCGCCGCCGGCCGGGTGCCGGTCGTCACAACGGAGAGGTCGAGAATGGAAAGCGGAATCATGTTCCTAAACTAGTGCTCCGTGGCGGGCAGACAAAGGGCGGCGGCACATTCAGACGCTGGGTCAACGACACACTGCTTGACAATGAGGTGGGACAAAATGCCGAGCGAGCCTATCGCGGCATTGCCCACTGGCGCTCCAGAGGACCTTTCTGACTGTGTACGAGAAAATCGGGTAATATTCACCAAAACTCTTGGCATTTGGTGGCCCACTTTTATTTCGATACCAGAGCCAAGTCGTGTTATTCTGGAAGAAGTGGGCAATTTCCCATGTATGATGGGCTGGTTGCCGAACCTTGTTGGACGTATCCTGCCACTCTGAAACTACGACATGGGATCACGGTATCGGAGTTCGACGTGCAGTTTGAGCCGAAGTTTTTGTTGGGCGGCGTGGCGTCATGACCGAAGTAACCTCCCCCGCACCCGAGGGCCGCCGCGCTCCCGCGATCTCCTTTGAGTTCTTCCCGCCCAAGAGCGAAGACATGGAGCGCAGCCTTTGGGAGGCGATCAGCCGGCTGGCCCCGCTCGCGCCAAATTTCGTGTCGGTGACATATGGCGCCGGCGGATCGACCCGGGAACGCACTCACTCCACCATCACCCGCATCCTCACCGAAACCAGCCTCACGCCGGCGGCGCATCTCACCTGCGTTGACGCGCCATGTGGCGACGTCGATGAGGTGGTGGCGCGCTATCACCAGGTCGGCGTCCGCCACATCGTCGCATTGCGCGGCGACCCCGCCGGCGGGCTCGGCA
>C688J18823_10001890_pt1 | contig 13047 bp, 9 predicted proteins | sample HopSoiMetagenom1_FD_18823 | JGI IMG/M metagenome (IMG submission 18823)
ACTAATCAGGGGTACGACCGGCACCAGCTTGTGCCTATGGCGCTCGAGGCACAGCAGGCCACGGGCTGCGAGCAGATCACTGCCCTGGCCGACCGCGGCTACTTCAACGGCGACCAGGTCCTGTCCTGTGAAGGCACGGGCGTCGCGCCGATCGTGCCCAAGACCCTGACGTCGAGCGGGGCCAAACGCGGCTTCTTCACCCGGCAGGACTTCATCTACAACGCCGAGCACGACCACTACACTTGCCCGGCGGGGGCAAAACTCACCAAGGCCAATCGCCGGGCGGATCACACCGAAGACTTCGACTTCTATCGCCACCTGAGCGCCTGCTTCACCTGCCGGCTGAAATCCCGGTGCACGCCGACCAAGCTGCGGCGNATCAAACGTTGGGAGAATGAGGACGTGCTCGACAGGATGCAGGACCGGCTCGACCGCATGCCCGAGGCCATGGGCGTGCGACGACAGACTGTCGAACACCCGTTTGGCACCCTCAAGGCCTGGATGGGCGCCACCCACTTCCTGACCCGGACCCTCGACAAGGTTCGAACCGAGATGAGCCTCCACGTCCTGGCCTATAACCTCAAACGAATGATCAGGATCTTCGGAGTGGGACCGCTGATGGCGGCGATCAGAACCTGACCGCCTCGCTCAAGCTGCTCGCGCCAGTTTGTCTGTCGACGTCGGCCCTCGCGCCCGGAAAACACATCGCGTCGACCGGCACCTCTGACGCGTTTTCCCACCTGGGGTAATCGGGGCGAGCACTTCCTCCGACGTTGGGCCGAGTAGGATTGGCCCGGCCATAGAGCCTCGAGCCTCAGGAGATGCCACCATGGAGCAGTACGTCGCGCTGGACGTGTCGCTGAAGGAGATCTGCGTCTGCATCGTCGACAGCAACGGAGACGTTATCTTCGAAGGCAAAACCGCAGTTGAACCGGCGACCCTGGCTGCGCTGATCAGAAGCAAGGCGCCGCAGGTGAAACGGGTCGGGCTGGAAACGGGCGCTACCTCGCCGTGGCTGTTTCACGCGCTGTCCGCTGCAGGTCTGCCGGTCGTCTGCATGGATGCACGACATGCCCACGCCGCGCTGTCTATGCGGCCTACGAAGTCGGATCGCAGCGACGCCCGAGGCTTGGCCGACATGCTGCGGATGGGCTGGTATCGCGAGGTGCACGCCAAGAGTATCACCTCGCACGAGCGCCGGACAATACTCGGCGCCCGTCATCAACTCGTGACGATGCGCAGTGAACTCGACGCTCAGATCCGCGGCATATTGAAGACGTTCGGTCTGATCCTTGGCACGGGCAACAAGGACACACTGATCCAGCGCGCCGAGAAGCTGACCGCCGAGCATCCCGTGCTGAGCGGCTTGGTCGCCAAACTGGCCGAAGTGCGTCGGCATGTGACTTCGCAGATCGCTGCTATCGATCGCGACATTCGTCACCTCGTTCACACTCAGCCGACCCTGAAGCGCCTCATCAGCGTGCCAGGTGTCGGACCGATCACTGCACTGGCTTTCCTATGCGCTGTAGATGACCCGAGCCGCTTCAAGCACGCACGCGACGTCGGCCCGTATCTCGGCCTGACGCCGACACGCTATCAGTCCGGTGAGACAGACAGGCAGGGGCGCATCTCGAAATGCGGTGACACCTTCACCCGCACCTGCCTCTACGAGGCAGCCCACGTGCTGCTGACCAGGGTTCAGCGGTTCTCGCCGTTGAAAGCCTGGGGCATGCGCTTAGCGAAGCGGATCGGCGGCAGAAAGGCGCGCATCGCAGTCGCTCGCAAGATTGCCGTCATCCTGCACTGCATTTGGACCGACGGTACCGAGTTCTGGTGGACGCGCGAGAAGGCAGCCTAACGCACGATCCGCCACACCAGCTCCGCGCCCGCGGAGGCGCCGTCCTTGCCGGGACGGCGGGTGAGGACGACCGCGCAGAGGCCGTGGATCGAATGGGCATATGCCCGGTCAGATCGCTTTCCACCTCGCGGCGTCACACCCCTGACACCCATCATGGGGCGGGCAACCGACCCCGGAGAGAACCATGACCCCGGCAAAGACCAGCGTTTCACACCGAGCTTGACCCAGGAGCCCCGATTAGAGAACGGCCTCGGGCAAATTCGGACCTGCATGGTCGCGAGTCAGGCGGTTCAGCGCCGATTACCGGACCTCCCTCGGTGAGATGAAACCAACGCTGAAGTGGCATTGCGATCAGGGCCGTAGGGTGGTTTCAGGCCGCGCCAGTTCAACCGGAATACCGGCACGGGCTCGCTAAATCCCTTTAGGCGGCGCTCGCCAAGGCCGACGAAGAACGCGTTATCCAGATCGCACAGCTCACATACCAGTCCCGACACGACGATCCCGTCGACTTCGGCTTCCGCGCAGAGCCGGCAGGCGAGGTGCACGGTGGCACCGAAGAGATCGTTGTGCTTGGCCAAGGGCTCGCCGACGTGGATGCCGATCCGCACGCTCAGGCTCTCGGCAACATTCAAATTATAGAGCCAGAAATGCCACTGGATATCGGCGGCCGCACGCGCGGCGCTCGGGATGTCGTCAAAAACACCCATGATCCCATCGCCGGTATGCTTTACCTCGCGGCCGTGGTTCGCCGCCAGACCGCGCCGGACGAGCGCATCATGGACGCGGACCAACTCGAGCGCGGCCGCATCTCCCAGTCGCGTCGTCATCTCGGTCGAGCCGACAATATCGGTAAACATCACGGCGCGCAGACCGGCATCGACGACCGGCGCCTCCGCACATGCGTCGCCATGGGGATGGCTGATGCGGCCTAGAAAGGCTTCGACGGCCGCGAGGTCGACAGCGATGATGTCTGACGGTATCTCGCCGTGCGCCTCACGGTGGACCTGCTCGGCAGTAGCGGGGTCGGGCGCATCGACCAGGCAAAACCCCGTCCCCCGGTCCTGATCGAACCAGTAGGTCATGTACTTGACACCGTACTTGTCTTGAACCTCGAGGTCCCGGCGGTGCGCGGCGGCGATCGCTTCCGCGGTCATGTCGCGCATGTCGTGTCGGTCCATGAATATTGGCATGGCGGGCCTCTTTGCTGAACTGCCCTGGCGCGATCGGCAAACCCTCTCCGGACCCGAGCCCGGCCGGAACGGCTGTACCGTCCCGCCGGGCCGCGCGATGGTTCACTCGACCATAAGGGTCGGTTGGAGCGCGATGCGCTGCGAGACGTTGTAGAAATTCGGCGACGTCGCCATTACCGCTTGATGGATCTCGGCAAACTCTTCCCTGCTGGCGCTGCCCTTGATGCGGACCACGTAGCGCAGGTTCTCGTAACCAGGCGGTACCGCCGGATCAATTCCAAGGAAGCCGCGGAGATCGATCTCGCCTTCGGTCTCGATCTCCAGCTTCTCGATGGTGATCCCGCGCACCGCGCATTGCGCAACGTACCCCACCGTCATGCAGGCGTTGAGCGCCGCGAGGAGATGTTCCTGCGGATTGGCGAATGCGTTGCCGCCGCCGAGTTCGCTCGGCTCGTCGATATCGATCGAAAAGCGGCGCGGCACGTTTTGTCCGCCGATTCCGAATGCTTCGACCTGCGATCGGCTGTGCGTTTGCCCTTGCCAGGTGGTTGTGACGCGCCAGTTGGTCATGGCTGTTGCGGGCTGTCGTTTGACGCCGTCGATCAGGGCGAACAGGTCGGTGACATTGATCCCATTGACGACGTTGCTTGAGGAGGAGGGGGAAACCTCCGCATTACGAATTGCAGTCATGGTGACAATCCTTTCTGGTTAGGTGTGCGATGGTTCAGGCCGCATTCAGCATTGGCGGCGGCGCCAGCGCGGAGAGCGCGGCATGGACCCGCCCCTGCTGTGCGTCGGTCGTCATGCTGGCGAATGCGGCGACGAAGTGGGGGTGCCGGGCGCCGGACAGGATGTATTGAAGCCGGTATGCCGCGAACATCGTCTGCTCGACGGCTTCCGCCGCAGACGTGTCGAACTCCCGGCCGCAGGTCGCGATGAAATAGCGGCTGTCGGCCGAGGCTTGAGCCGTCACTATCGAGTCCACCGCGCCGACCAACTCGATCAGTTCGTCGACCGCTACATCGCGCGCCTCAGGGCTGATGCCGGCATCCACCCGTCGCCATTCCAGCTCGTCCATGATCGCGTGCTGGCATTCCTCCCGCCAGTGGAACCGAAAGACGTCGCGGGCGAGCTCCGACAGCTCGGCATCGTGCTGGATGCTTTCGCGGTAATGCGCCTGGGTGAACAACTCGATATGCAGGGTCAACGCCAACACGGCCCAGCTGCTTTTGCCCAGGACGACCGCGGCGACATCGTTGGCATTCCACGAGAAGCTGTAGCCGGCCAGCATCGCCTCGCCGATCAGAGCCTCGACCCGGCGGAACAGCGCCTGATGCTTCAGCTCCTCGTCGCTGAACCGGATCAGCGCTTCGAGCGCGGTCTGGTCGCCGAACCAATGATCACGGCTCAGCTCGAGGACCTTGGCATTGATAAAGCGTTCGACCAGGCCGAACATGTTGGCGTAGGTGCGGCCCTGAACCTGGCTGAAATAGCGCCTCTCTTTCGGAGAGAGGAAGGGGAGCTCCTTCGCCAGGGTGAGCCCGTCCGGGAGAAACTTGTTAGCGAGATCGAACCGCCTGCCGCGGATGACGTCGGCCTCGACCTCCCAGCGAACCCGCTTGGAGGCGGCAATGCAGCGGGCAAACCGCTCTGTTGGAGTTCCGTCCATATTCACACTCCTGCTGCGGGATGGCCTCGAATGGCCGGCGACCGAAGCATCGGTGCCGAGAGTTGGTGCCAGCGTGTGTGTCAGCGTGGAAAGTTGCCGTAGAACCGTGGTTGGCGGATAATCCTGCGGGCGGGCTGCCCCCCGGATTTGCAGGCGCAGTGCGGAAGGAGTTCGCCGTGCTGGAGATCAGGGTCCTCGGCGGTCTCGAAGTGGTCCGGGACGGTGTGCCGGCGACCTTACCCCCCTCCCGTAAGACGAGAGCGCTGATCGCCTATTTGACACTGACGCCCGGCCGGCACAGTCGCGAGCAGCTGTGCGAAATGTTCTGGGACGTACCGGACGACCCGCGCGGGTCCCTGCGTTGGAGCCTCAGCAAGATCCGCCGGATCGTCGACGAGACTTCCGTGCCGCGACTTTTGGCCGACCGCCAGAACGTCGAGCTGCGCACCGAGGCGGCCGATGTCGACTTCCTGGCCGCGCAGGCAGTCGCCGGCCTGGCCGGTACCGCCACCCAGGACTTGGCGGGCGCCGCCAAATCGTTCCGCGGTCCATTGCTGAGCGATCTCGATTTGCCAGAAAACAGCGGCTATCACACTTGGTTGTTGGGGATGCGCGAGGATGCGCGGAAGCTGCAGGCGAGAATTCTCCGGTCGGTGACCGAGCGGGTCGCAGCAACCCCGGAAGAGGCGTTGCCATACGCGCGCGAACTAGTGGGGATTGATCCGTTTGACGAAGACGCCTGGGCCTTGTTGATCACCACCTTGGCGGAAGCCGGCCGTAGCGGCGAACTGAGGCCGCAATTTGAAGCCGGTTTGCGCACTCTGCGGGAAATCGGAGGCGGTTTTGGATCGCTGACGCGCGCATGGCGGGCGACGCAGGCCGCGGGCAGCCGCTCCGTCGAGCGCGAGGCGAAGCTGGCGGGATCCGCAGCGGTACCGCGCGCGTCGATCGTGGTGTTGCCGTTGGCCAATCTGAGCGACGATCCCGAGCAGCAATATTTTGCCGATGGGATCACCTGCGAGCTTACCACCGATCTTTCGCGCATCCCGGACATGCTGGTGATCTCGCGCAACACCGCTTTCACCTACAAAAACAGGCCGATCGACACGAGGCAGATCGGCCGCGAGCTCGGCGTGGGCTGTGTGCTGGAAGGAGAGGTTCAGCGGCAGGGAGACCAGGTCCGCGTCACNGTGCAGTTGATCGACGCCGAAAGCGACGCGCATCTATGGGCGGAGCGCTTTACCGGCGAGGCGGGCGACCTTTTTGCTTTGCAGGACCAGATCACCCGCCGAATAGCCGTGGCGCTCGATCTCGAACTGGTCGATATCGAAGCCTCAAGGCAGATCGAGGCGCCGGATACCCGCGATTACATCCTCCGCGGGCGGGCGGCGCGGCTGAGGCCGCCCTCGCGGGAGAACCGCGCAGAGCAGGTTTTGCTGTTCGAGCGCGCACTGGCGCTCGATCCCCGGTCGGTAGGGGCGCAGAGTTGGCTGGCGATCGAGCTGGCCGCTCGCGCCCTCGATCTTATGACCGAGACGATTGCCGCCGATATCGCGCGCGCGGAAGATCTGGCCAAGCGCGCTTTGGCCGTGGCGCCGCGCTACTCGGTCGCGCGTTTCGCCATGGCCCAGGTTTTGCGCGCGCAGCACCGCTACGACGAGGCGATTGCCGAGTACGAGGCGGCGGTCGCACTCAATCGCAACTGGGCGCACGCATACTCGCACCTCGGCTGGTGCAAGTTCATGACCGGATTGGTCGAGGCGCTCATCCCGGCCCAGGAAGAGGCTATCCGACTGAGCCCGCGCGATCCGCAGATCGGCCTTTTCTATAGCCGCATCGGGCGCGCGCATCTGCTGCAGTCACGCATCGACGAGGCTATCATCTGGTGCGAAAAGGCGCGCAACGCCACGCCCGCGGCCGCTATCTTCCGCTCGTTCCTTGCCTCCAGCTGTGCACTCAAAGGGGACATGACGGGCGCTGCCGCCGAACTCGCCGAAGCCCGGAGATTGGTCGGTGACGATCGTTACTCCAGCATCGCCCGAGTACGCACCGGCACATCCTGGGGTGCGCCGGCAATTGCCGACCTGGCCGAAGCGACTTATCTCGCAGGTCTGCGAATGGCCGGGATGCCCGAGGAGTAGATATCGCCGCCTGTTTCCAGTCCGACAAAACCATCCAACAGCAAGATTCACCTCCGATGGTCGGGCAGCGAGCGCCAGATCGGCTCGCCTAAAGCCGATAGGAGATCTTCAGGCCAATCGCGCTGCTACGGGGGCAAACAGCACGCACCGCTCGTGCCTCAGCGCAATGCCTCAACGGCCGGGAAGCGGTCATTTCCAGGAGCGCCCCGAGGTGTAGATGCGTGTCCAATTTAGTAGCCTTGGTCTGGTGCGCCGGGTGAGTGGAAATGTCGAAGCGGGTATGGTGGCTGCAGAGGAGGCCGATCCGGGAGAGGGATTTACCCCCGGTCGCGATTCGGCCAGTGTCCGGGTGATCGGAATAAAAATGCGAGGGAGGCACACCGTGAACACGATGCCCAAAGCCGCCGCGCTCTTTGTGGCGCTCGTCCTCGCCGCCCCCGCCTGGGCGCAGGCGCCGGCACTGCCGTCGTCGCCGCAGGTGATCAACCTCATCGACGTTGCCGGCAACCTGGCGCTGACCCAGAAGGCGATCGAAAAATTCCGCGCCGATCATGCCAAAATCGTGAGCCGGATCACCTTCACCAAGGCGCCGGCGCCCGAGCTCGCGGGCAAGATCAAGGCGCAGCAGAACGCCGGGCGCGTTGATATCGACCTCGTGCTCACCGGCACCGATGGGCTTGCCGCCGGCATCGAGCAGGGGCTCTGGATCGAACTGCTGCCGAAATACGCCGACAAGTTCGGCAAGCTCGAAGGAAAGTACCTCGAGGGCGCGGCCAAGATGCAGAAGCTCGCCGAGAACAAGGGGATCACCGTGGCCTACTACCCCTCGGGACCGCTCCTCGAGTACATGCCCGAGAAAGTGAAACAGCCGCCACAGACCGCCGACGAGCTGCTCGCCTGGTGCAAGGCCAATCCCAACCGCTTCATGTATGCGCGTCCGGCGAATTCGGGGCCGGGCCGCACCTTCCTCATGGGTCTTCCTTATATTCTCGGCGACAAGAACCCGAAGGATCCGGAGAAGGGCTGGGACAAGACTTGGGCGTACCTGAAGCAGCTCGGCGAGTGCGTCGAGTACTACCCGTCCGGCACCGGCCCGACGATGAAGGAACTGGGCGAGGGCTCGCGCGACATGATCGCCTCGACGACCGGCTGGGACATCAACCCGCGCGTCCTCGGCACCGTGCCAAAGGAAGCAAAGGTCGCGGCCTTGAAGGGCTTCCACTGGGTGACGGACGCCCATTACATGGTCGTGCCGAAGGGCGTCTCGGAGGAGCATCTCGCGGTAGTGCTCGACCTGATGGCCTATTTGCTGACACCTGAGGCGCAGGCCTACACCTACGACGAAGGCTATTTCTATCCGGGTCCGGCGGTGAAGGACGTGCCGCTGTCGATGGCGCCGAAGGAGAGTCAGGACGCGATCAAGGAGTTCGGCCGGCCGGAATATGAGCAGATGATCGCCGGCGCGCCGCTGGAGACGCCGCTCGACGCTAGGGGCCAGGTCGCCGCCTTTAAAAAGTGGGACGAAGAGGTGGGCGGCGCAAAGGTGAAGAAGTAGTGGCGGAAGGCTTCGGCGAGCTCCGCCTCGCCGGGGTCACGCGGCGCTTCGGCCCCGCGGTCGCCTTAGACCGCCTGGACCTCACGATCCGCGGCGGCGAGTTCATTGCGTTGCTCGGCCCTTCAGGGTGCGGCAAGTCGACCGCCCTCAACTGCATTGCCGGGCTGCTGCCGCTCTCGGAGGGTGGCATCTGGCTCGACGACAAACGCATCGACGTGCTCCGGCCGGAGCAGCGCGGCTTCGGCATGGTGTTCCAGAACTACGCGCTGTTCCCGCACATGAGCGTGCGGAAGAATATCGGCTTCGGCCTCGCAATGCGGCGCGCGCCGAAAGAAGAAATCCGTAGCAAGGTCGGCGCCGCGCTCGACCTGGTGCAGCTCCGGGCGCATGCCGAGAAGCTTCCAGGGCAGCTGTCGGGCGGGCAGCAGCAGCGCGTGGCGATCGCGCGCGCGATCGTCATTGAACCGCCGCTCGTGCTGATGGACGAACCGCTGTCCAACTTGGACGCCAAGCTCCGGCTCGAGATGCGTACCGAGATCAAGCGCATCCACAATGAGCTCGGCCGCTCGACGGTCTACGTGACCCACGACCAGGACGAGGCGCTCAGCCTCGCCGACCGGATCGTCGTGCTGCACGAGGGGAAGACGCAGCAGATCGGTAAACCCGAAGAGCTTTACGCGAGCCCGGCCAACCTCGAGGTCGCGCGCTTCATGGGCTACCGGAATATCCTCGACCTTGACGCCGAGCGGGTCGACGGAAGGCGTGTCGCGCTGCGTGGCGCCGGGATCGCGTTCGACGGAACCGCGCAGCAGGCGATCGCGCCGGGGCCGGTTACGGTGGCGCTCCGCCCCGACGATGTCGAGCCGGGCGGCACCGGTGCAAACGCGATCGAGGCTCGCGTTGAAATCGTCGAATATTGCGGCCGCGACTGGCTCGTGGACCTGGTCCTACCCGATGGCAGGACGGTCTACGCGCGCAGCTCGCGGAAAGTGGCCTCGGGCGCTTCCGCGCGTTGCGCGGTGCCGCCCGAGCGCGTCCTTGTGTTCCCGCGCGAGAGCAGGCGATGACCTCGGCCGAGCGCCAGCTCGACCGGACCGCGCTCCTCGCATTACCGGGGATACTCATCTTGCTGCTGCTCTTCATTTACCCGTTCCTCTACGGGCTCTTCCTCTCGTTCGAGCCGAAGGAAGGCGGCGGACCCGCCAACTATCTCCGCTTCTTCTCGCAACCGTTCCTCTACAACACCATCGCGACGACCCTGTGGCTCGCGATCCCGACGACCCTTGTCAATGTTGGCCTCGCGCTGCCGATCGCGTTCCGCATGCGGCGCAACAGCACTTGGCAGCGTGTCTTGACGACGATGCTTGTCCTGCCGATCACGCTCGGAACGGTGCTGATTGCAGAGGGGCTGCTGACCTATCTCGGTCCGCAAGGCTGGGTGAACCGGTTGCTGATCGAGAGCGGTCTCGCCTCTTCGCCGATCCGGCTCACCCACAATTACTGGGGCGTCTTCCTGGCGCTGATCATCGCCGAGTTTCCGTTCGCCTTCCTGCTCATCCTTTCCTACATCACCGGGATCGACCCTGCGCTCCCGCGCGCCGCGGCGACGCTCGGCGCAGGTCCTGGACGGCAGTTCCTGCATGTCTACCTGCCGCTCCTCGCGCCCGGGCTCGCGATCACCTTCTGCCTCTGCTTCGTCCAGGCTTTCTCGGTTTTCCCGTCCGCGGTACTGCTGGGCGCCCCGGCCGGACCGACGCGAGTCATCGCTATCGCCGCGTACACCGCCGCCTTCGAGGAGTACGACTACTCGATGGCCTCGGCGATCGCGATGATCATGGCAGCCGTGCAGCTGATCATCGTAGTCGCCGTGCTTGCCCTTCGAGGCGCGCTCTATCGAGGCCCCGCCGGCGGAGCGAAGGGATGAGCGCCGCCGCGCCATCGGTGCTGCGCCGCTCGCTCGGCGACCGTCTCTGGGCGACGGCAATGGTCGTGCTGATCGCCTTCTTCATCGTCAATGTGTTTGGCGTCATCGCATCGGTGACCGTCTCCTCCTTCGGGACGCGCTGGCTTGGCACGTGGCTTCCCTCCGGATGGACGACGCGCTGGTACAGCGCCGCCTGGGCCGAGTTCCAACTGGACGAGGTGCTACTCGTCACGATGGAGATCGTCTTCATCGTCGTCGCGCTCTCGATCGTGATCGGCGTTCCCGCCGCCTACGCGCTCGCCCGCCGCGACTTCCCGGGGAAGCGGGCTGTACTGCTGCTGTTTCTGCTGCCGCTTCTCGTTCCTCCGATCACCTACGGCATCCCGCTCGCCACCGTGCTCTACCAGGCACGGCTGGCGGGCACGATGAACGGCGTCATACTTGCCAACCTCGTGCCGACGGTGCCGTTCGTCGTCCTGGTAATGACCCCGTTCATCGAACAGATCGATCCGCGGCTCGAGGCCGCGGCGCGCGTCTTCGGCGCAGGCATGTTCCGGGTCTTCCGCCACGTGCTGGCGCCGCTCCTCGCCCCCGGCATCCTCGCTGCGGCCTTACTGGTCCTTGTCCGCACCATCGCGATGTTCGAGCTGACCTTCCTTACCGCCGGTCCCGACAGCCAGACGCTCGTCGTTGTGCTGTATTATTCGGTCTTCGCTGCCGGCGTCCGTGCGACGCAGTCAGTCGACGCGATGGCGGTCACCTATATGGCGACCACATTAGTCTGGCTGCTCATCGCGCTGCGCTTTGTCAACCCGACCCAACTCGTGACGCGCGTCAAGGAGCAGCCGAAGAATTAATTGCTTCGGGCTATCGGACCTTGAGGCAGACATCACCGTGATGCGGCAACACTGGCCGACTGCCTTCAGAACAGCCGATGGCGGCTACCGAATACGGACCTGACACTCCGGGTCGAATGACAATCGCCTATCGGAACCCGCTTGGGCATCAGGTGCGCTTCGCTGCGCGATGTGTCTATGTACCGAGCCGTCCAAAGCGCCTCGAAGAATCCATAGCGAGCCACTGGTCGGCTGGTTGACTGTTTTTCGACCGTCAGCTGCCACTTATCGCTCCGCCTTCGGACGGCGAAGATGCGCCGATTCCGGACCTTCGCGGGCCAATGATCGGCTCAAATCGGCCAAGTCCGGTCCTTGTGCGTCCGCGAATCGGCTGTCCGAGATGGGCAAGAGCGGCAACCCGCTTCGCGGAGCCGGACGGATTCGCGTCGTGAGCGGCGTTGCCATCACTTGCCCCTCTGGCAGCGTTGAAGCGCGTTAATGTTAAGGGTAAAAAGATGCGTAGGATCGAACCGAACTTACTAAACTGTTGGAAAGACCTAGATAGCAGCGGACATCCCTCCGCCATCTCGCCCGCATTAAGCTGAGCTCGCCTATCATGGGCGCCGCGCCGGGACGCGCCGCCCCCGGTCGGGGATTTTGTGATGTCGTTTCATAACGTGGAGGAGGTCGAGCAGGCGCTCCGCACGCCCCAGCTTTCCGTCCGCGCGCTGCACGAGATCTGGGACCGACGCCTGCCGGTCCCCGAGCCGGCGCCGCACAAGACTGCCAAGCTCGGCGGCGATGGCCGCCTGATCGCCTGGGTGCAGGAGGATCTGCGGCTTGCTTCTCATTTCTGCCGGCAGTGCTTCGAGAGCCAGGACTTTCAACTGGTCTGCGACGCCGCGCGCGAGATCCTGAGATACTGGGAGCAGGACGGCAAAACCGGCAACCCGGAATTCGCCAACATCCGCACCGACTTCGCCGCCGCCCTCGCCCGGCTCGGCTATCTGCCAGAGGCGCGGCACGAATTGGAGGCTTGCCTGCAGTCGGCGCGCGGCAGCGGCCGGAAAGCCAATATCTTCCGCCTGCTCGGGGAGGTCGAGCGCGAGGAGGCGCACCGCGCCTCGGATCGCGCCATGGCCATGCAGGCGATCGAGAAGGCCCTGCATTTCTACAGGCAAGCCCACGAGATCGAACCCGACTCGTTGGAGGCGAGCGCGTGGATGGCGGCGGGGACGATTTACGTCGCCGGCGAGCATTTTTCGCGCCGCGAGGACGGCCTTGGTCTGGCGCGCCGGCTGCTCGAGCTTGCCGGAGCTCGGGCCGACACCGATGGCGCTCGCTTCGCGACGCTGTGCGCCCGCGCCGAAGCGCTCGCCCTCTTAGGAAAAGAGGACGAAGCCGCCGCCGCCTACGAGGCGCTGAGAACCGCCGAGGACTGTTCGGTCTCCGCCCTGGCCGAGGCGCGCTATCGCACCCGCTTTATCGCCGACGCGCTGCGCCGGCCGCGCGACTTCCTGAAAGCCGCCTTTCCGCCATTGCAGCTGATCGTTTTTGCCGGCCACCTGCCCGATTTGCCTGGCCAGCCGGCGCGGTTTCCGGCGAGCCTGGTCGATCCGGTGCGCGAAAGGCTGCAACAGAAGCTCGCCGACATGCACGCGCATATCGGCATGGTGAGCGCCGCCGCGGGGGCGGATCTGCTGTTTCTCGAGGCATTGCGCGAGCGGCCGGACAGCCTCTTTCACCTCGTCCTGCCGTGGTCCGAGGACGAATTCCGCCGCACCAGCCTGCGCCCGTTCGAGCCGAGCGGCGGCGGGGCGATTTGGGAGCCGCTGTTCGACAAGGCGGTCGAGCGGGCGGCGACGATCCGCGAA
>C688J18823_10001891_pt1 | contig 13046 bp, 12 predicted proteins | sample HopSoiMetagenom1_FD_18823 | JGI IMG/M metagenome (IMG submission 18823)
CTGAAATCATGACCAATACTGTAATAATAAGTAAGATATGTATTGGAATTCGCATATTTTAGTACATGAAAGTATCATCAGGAGAAGCAAATAAGGTTTATCTAGAGATCTAATACGGGATGCTTTAGTCTGGAGATCGACATCTGACACCTCTTCTCCATTCATAAGCTGAACATTATGTACTTTATCTAAAAAGCTACTAGACATCTTACCCATACACAAATATGTATACACTGGCTTGGGAATATCTCTTAAGTTTTTTTAACTGTTAGAAGAATCGTGAATGAGTTATAGTATGGTATAAAGTTTATACTCCAACAGAAACGACAGATAATACAATCGTCAAATTAGTTATAAACAAAACACCACGTAGTAGTATATAGACAAATTCACAACCCAAATATCGTCGTCCATACTAACCCAATTTACTTATATAACATGGCTATGTGGTACTGGAATTGAGTATTCCACTTCAGCTGAATAGAGAATTTTCAATGAAGACTGATGGAAATAAATCATCCTAACTACACCTTGATAACACTCACTAGTGCATAGCCTCCCACTCAAACCTCACCCTCTTAATATCACTATTTCGAAGAGTCCAGCTAATCTTATACCGAAATTGATATCCACCAAAGAAGTTGGGTTTGTAAGGCGGGGCAGGCCTTGCCTAATTAGCCACTTGCCGCATGTATCATAGTTCAATTAATTTGACAGATTTATCGGATTTTATATTATGATTACCTCACTATTTTCAAAGTGGTTTGGATCGTCCTTTATAGTAAAACACCTTTGAATAGACTGGTGTTTAGGAGATGGATTTTCTGAAGAAATGTTGTAAATCGTCTGGCATTATTAGAGTATAAGAATGTGAAAATTAGTCAAGACATGTGATGTCAGTTAACCAATCTTGGTGCTGTCGCATAGCAACTTATAGAGTCCCTAACTTAACAGTAACGTTTTTACCCTATCGTATAAGGTCATGATTTGCTCCTTGTTTCTTAATATTGTCTAGAAACAAATGAACTTCTTTATGTACAGCCTGAATATTGTTAGATATCTCTTACTCACTCGCAAGAGTTTTCAACGCATCTTCTTTTCCTTGTTCGAATAACTTTGATATTGTTCCTGAGGAAAAATCACACCACTTGTTTGCGATATCATCTCTATCCGCACTGCGTTCTATTCTTATTACTTTAGTTATATCAAACCTCTTACGCTTATCTACAAGATCGTGATACGTTCTCTGTTCTCCAGTACGGTGACTACTCTTTGATTGCGTATTTAGAATTGCATCTATATCTGACTGGGTTGCACCTTTTTCGTTTGCTAGATTTATTAGAGCATTCGTTAGATTATAATAGTCTGATACAATATTTGCTACTTTCTCATCATACGGCGTTTTGTCCTGGTACGTCAAGTCACTCTTTCTATCTCTTACACCATCCAAATCTGAAGGAACTGGATAACCATCTACTGAAGGCCACACATCAACTATATAAACTTCTAAATTAGGAATACTCTCATTAGTGTTACTACCTGTTGTATTTTCTACAGGCGTCCAATAATCTTTATGTGATTGTATTAGTTCTCTTAGAGGAGTGTTACTTAGCACACCACCATCCCAAAACCTACTGTATTTCTTAGGATCATTGTTTTGTATATCTATTGATTTTTCTTCTTCAGTCATTGTATAATCATACTCTTTTGGAACTAAAGTATAGTCATAATGTTCTGGCACTGATGCGCTTGCCAGTATATGTTCTGCCATGATTCCTTTATCATATTTTATTGTGTGTTCATAAGTTCCTCTCTTCTTTCCATTAATATCTCCAGGTTTGTAGTCACCATACTCTGATTTTCTGATTCCATCTGATTTTTCGTAGCTATCAAAGGTTACTGTTTCGCCTTCCTCTACGTCTACACTGATTGCAAGAAGTCTCGGTTCTTTCTTATGATTGTGATTGCTTGTTGCGATTGGGAATTTTATAGATTCATTCATAGTTTCTCTTAATCTGCTGTTATCATATCGATACCAAATATTTGGTACAATAAAATTATCAAAAAATTTGAAATCAATTTTTGGTGGTAGATTGGGTAAAAATACATTTGGAGCTCCATTTATTATAAATTCTTTAGCAGAATAATATCTTCTTGCAGCCTCTCCTGTAGCAATATCAGAATTGCTCCCATTTAGGATATCCCATCCGTATGTCCATGGTTTTTCATCCCCAGAAAAAGGCCACCATCTGCTTAAATTAACATTTGAAGCTAACTGCGATTTCCAAAATTCTCCTAGTTTTTCTGCAGAACCTTCCCAACTTTCTTTAACACTCTTGTTTTCTTCTCTCCTCTTTTTTATTACATAACTTACCAAAAATGCAGCATTTATTGCACCTATAGAAGTACCCGCTATTACATCAAATAAATTATCGTCTTCTTCACTAGCATCATTTTGCTTTTTTATCCAATGATATAATACATCAAAAACTCCTGCCTCGTATGCACCAAGTGAACCTCCGCCTTGTAAAACTAATGCTCTTTGCGGTCTATTCTTTTCGTTCTTGGACATGGACATGTTATTATTGCATACCATACCTTTACTGCTGTTCAATGTTTTGTAAGAATGGTTATGATAGTAATTATATTAATCTTTAAGTTTATTGATGTATCCTCTAATTTCCCAACTGGCCGGTTTGCTCAGGTACCTTCGCCTGGAAAGACAAAATAAGACTCCGTTATACTTTTTGCAGTCATACATAACCATCTTCACTTACATATGTTTGATTCGTACATGAACATCAAGAAAGGCTGCCAGAATTAAATCTGCAAAGGCCTGTAAAAAATAGGCCTGCTTAAGGCGCAATTTGATTAAAGAAAACTGTTCCAGCAACCTAATTCGAATTCGAATTTGTATAATAACTTCTGCTCAAACACGGGAATATGTACCTGGCTAGACCAGTCACCTGTCCTGCTAGGATCACAAAATGGTACTCTTATTCGAAGGGAGTCCAGTTCTTTCATTAAAAGACTATTTGGAAGAAGCTAGATTTATCTTACAACGGAGAGGTTCATGATTGTCATTGTTGTTTAGACAAAGCATTCTTGGATAAGAAGGAATAATTAATAGTAGAGTCTTGAGGATTCTGAAAATCTACCCGCACCAGACATTATTGCAAAGGATATTGTTGAAAACCTAGAATCTGCATTAAACCAATTTGTGAGTATCAATGAAGATTGGTTTTGAAGGATTAAAAACTTAGATTAGTAAATGATATTATCACTAAACTCAAGTCAGACAAGATCCCCAGGATATATACTTGAGCCAGCGGCTAGTCTAGGTGCTTGAACTGAAAGCGAATTGTTATCTTCTATTTTCGGCTGAGTGACGTTTTCCCCGTAGAACACTTTGATATTATACTATGATAGAGTTAGTTTCAATATTGAGTCTGATGTTATTAGCACTAGTCCTGCCTTCATTTTTGATTTGAATTCTATCTGTGAATGTAGAATTGTGAATACCTAGTGGTTCAAATTTGATACTTATAACTGGCTGTTTGTATATATCATTATATAGCGTGGTAGCAACAAATACAATTAAACCACCAATAATCACCATGATTAGACTTACTGTTGTCTTTCTTTGACTAGATTCCTCTTCAGGCATTCTAGCTATGAATACTGCTCCATATTCAAATTGTTTATGCTAGTCAAAAGCAAAAATAGTGCTGAGTGGTCGCTTTTGAGGGGGGATAAATTATTAGAATAGTATGGTACTTATCTTTTCCAGTTATAAAAAGATAGTAAAGCCATATGACCACTGCTTGCTATTCTAGCAGAGTGTGTGAATATGACTTATTCTTATATAAGTTAGTATTTGATAATTTTGGAAAAATCATTGAATGGCTATTATGTTTACTTTTTCATGCATGTAAATTGTCAATCACAAATTCGGATTATCATCTTATCATCTATTTATTTGTAATTCTATGTTTGGCCACAATTACTATTTTATTCTGTGTGACTAATAGTCTACCCATGTTGCTCTGATTCTTCTATCATTGCACGATGTAAGTTTCCATAAATTCGATTGGCGAATATTTCAGAAATATAAAACGGTATATAGTTTAATCTTATTAAATATTTAGGCTTTGTCATCTAACAACATGCAATACTCATAGCCTACACTTTTCTATAAAACTAATGATCAGCATATTGAAATCAGACATTGTTGACTATTCTAATGTAGAAAACTGAATTTCAAGACCACATGTGCTTCTGATAAATAATTCCTATTCTTTAATACAGCGTCCAAAATATCGAACTAGATTGTAGGCTGTAAAAATATCACTTTGCTAGTCCATTCGTAAGGTATGCGACAATCCTCACATCTCAGAAGTAGATAGTATAAAAATAATCGATATAAATTTCATACTCATAACGGTCGTAATCGTAAATAGTTTTTAATTTCCTGTAAATATCCTTATCAGGGATTTCCGACTCTTAAATTATAAGACGTATATTCATGTATCGGTCTGCGGAAGTTTTATTTCAAAATGTAATTTGAATATCATATATGAATCATCAATATTACTTTTTATCTAGACCGCTATGCCTCATCACAATAAGGATCTTTCATAATGTCTCCAAGCCTACATGAAAGGTAGTTTTTACTATGGCAAAATGCTTTGTATAGATTTCTTCCTTGGATTCTTTCTCTTTTTCAAAATACCAATTGAACCTCTTAATCCATTCTTCCTCTGTCATCATTTCTAATATCTTTGGAGATTTCTGAGGATCAGAATCTCTTATTTCAAGTGCTTTTATTATTGCATTATAGATATGAGCTTGAGCTATAAATATTCTCCAAAGAATAGGACCTATTTCCGGATAAAAATTTAGAAAGAGATATACGATTTGATCAAAGGGTTCTTTTATATCGCCTTTAAAGTATTTTTCATTGAACTTACCATAACTTATCGGAGGGGGAACACCATTGGATTCTTGAATTATCATATTTTCGACTAAATTGTTTATATGTTATAACCAGATTTCCTGGTAATCCTGTTAATGGAAGAGGTGGAGATGTTGATGCAATAGATATGATATGTGAACTAGCACAAGTGGCTTATATAGCAATAACTGCAGTAATATTAGCTAAGGAAAGAAGTATTAAAATAGTTGATAAAGAACAGCTAGGATAATCAGAATGGAAAGGAATATGAATCATATTTTTACTTTTCTAATCAGTTAGATTATACATTGCTACATGACAGAGAGGATTCAATTATCTGTCGTAAATGTTCAACGACTGAGCTATATCAAGACAAATATACGCCATTATCCTTTATTACTCTTGTGCCCAGCACAGAAGTGGATAGTAGTGCTATGGATAGTGATGAGATTTCATTTCTTGATAATTCAGAACACGATTGTGTCTGTTATATAGATATGGTAGATTCTACGAGAGTCATATCTCAAATTAATAAGAGTGACAAGATCGCTCAATATTATTCTATATTTCTTAACTCGATATCAATCATAGTTCACAAGTTTACGGGAAAAATAATCAAAAATACTGGAGATGGCAAGGTGTGCTACTTTCCAGAAACATCAGACTATAACAATAAATCTGCATTTAGAAATGTCATCGAATGTGGATTAACCATGATGGCTGCATTTCGATTTATCAACATTAGAATGCATGAAATGGATCTTCCAGACGTCAGCTATCGGATTAGCGCGGACTATGGAAGGTTTAGTATCGCAAAATCACTTACGTCACAAAGTTATGACTTGTTTGGTCCAACCATGAATTTTTGTGCAAAGATAAATTCAAAAGCTGCTCGAAATGGCATGTTATAGGGAGTGATCTTTATCAAATGTTAAAATCTGTCTTTTCCTCATCTTTGTCAATTCTAGATAATTATTATTTTAAACACGTTGGAGAATATGTTGTTGATGGATTAAAGAACGCGTATCCTGTGTATTCAGTCATTAGCAAATATCCTAATGAAGATTATTATCATGTTATAGAAATTGATAACAAAAGAATCATTCAAGAAAAACGAGGACGAAGAAAGCAATTAATGGAATTGCAGCAAAAGGAGGAAATAACCCCCAGCAAAGAAAAGCAATCTACTCATCGAAAAGATCAAGCAGAACTACAACAAGGATAAGTACCTGAAAAAAGATTGAAATGCAATATTTTAATAGTAGAAGATGAACCGGACTTAATATATACATACAAGGTAATATTACAAGAGGAAGGCTACAACGTAGATACTTTTACTGATCCATATGCAGCATTAAGACGGTTCGCTGAAATAGACCCTTCATACTATCAACTAGTTCTTCTAGATATAAGAATGCCACGGCTTAATGGATTGCAATTATATTATAGGATAAAAGCTATAAATCATGATGTCAAAATAATATTTGTGACAGCCCTTGATGCAGCAGACGAATTGGTAAGTATATTACCTGATGTGACATTAGATTTTATAATTAAAAAGCCGGCTGATCGTGCACTTGTAGCTAATATGGTGAAACGTGCTATTGAATCAAGCTAAATAGCATATCTGAAATCAAGATGTTTGATTGTCGATCACACGACCTTTTTTTTAGCTAACTAATAATTATACAAGTTACCTTCTTTATTGCCGATCATAGATTGTTACCATAACTCGCCTGTTCACTTTCATTGATATCAAGTTCTTTTGTTTAATCCTATCTCAAGGTTCATAGATTTCAAAAGAAGCGATTTTCCTGTCATGCACTATTCTAATAATGTCTACATGAGTATTTCAAAGATTATGACCCAAATTGACTACCGTATAAGATAGTATAGTAGGAATTCAATGGAAATGGCAAATCACTTGATAGTGTATCTGTAAAAGCGCCCCCAGGCGGAAATGACTGGTCATAATCCTACATGTAGGTAAGTTGGGAACAGAACTTCATGTATTAATAACTGATGGACAAGGTATACCATATCTGTTAATATTAACTGGGGCTATTACACATAATATCAAGGCTACTATAAAATATATACACTGTATCATATCATAGTCAAAGGATCGTCTTATAATATCAATAAAGAGAAACAGAACCTCTATCTTGATATAGGATGTGACTTCCAGGATATTGAGAATGGTGTTATCAAGAAAGGATACTTATCACACATTCGACATAGAAGCGAGCGATTAATAGTAAAGGGCGGTAATCGTCATACTACGAAAAAAAGATGTATAGTTGGAAGAACTAGTTCCAAGCACAACAGGCTCAGAAAAACTTTTGGTTAGATATTATAAGATAAAATACTATTTTGTGTTAGTATGTGGGGGGCCGTTGTATTCTTATTTACATGAGGATAATTTCGGGACAGGTTGTAAAACCTAAGTAATCAAATAATTTGAGATCTAGTATAACAGATTAATCTCTGATTGTTACTTTTGTCATCTTCGCTTCTTCTGGATCTACCGGTGCGTCAGCGGAATCAGTACTTAATGCCTCTATTTTATCTACAATCTCCATTCCTGAAGCAACCTTTCCGAATACAGTATATTGACCATCTAGAAAACTAGAGTCTTTTAGAACTATGAAAAATTGAGATCCGGCACTATCTGGATCTTGTGATCTTGCCATTGATAATGCACCACGAGAATGTTTGTTTTTATTGAATTCTGCTTTTACATTCCATCCTGGCCCGCCTGTACCCCAAGTACCTCGATTGGATAGGTTTCTCGTGTTAGGGTCACCACCCTGTATTACAAATTTAGGAACTATTCTATGGAAGATCAAACCATCATAGAATCCTTTTTTTGCCAATTCCTTAAAGTTATCTACGGTTTTTGGTGCGTGTTCAGGATAAAATTCTAACTTGATATCGCCAAACTTTGTAGTTATTATTCCAGTACTTGTCATTACTACCTCTTTTTTTATATGATTATATTAACTGATCATTAACGGGAAATGTGTCGTGCAAATAATTTTTTGATTTTGATATTAGGTGACCTTTCTTATACCTCGAATACCAACTGACGCTATAATTGCCTTGACCTTAGTTGCTAGTGTTATATTAATTAGTGACTCCAAAATCTTGGATTGAAAGTCTGTTGAGCTTCATAATGGGAATCCTAGTATACTATTATTATCAGCTGTTTCTCTAATTTTCAAATCACCACCACTAGCATGCTCTATCTTCGTTACAGTGACAATGCCTGTTCAGCCCTAATTCTAACAATTGATCTTCTGACCGCAACAATTACAAATTATTTCTCCGTATCTTGCTTTTGTCTAAATCTCTTTGATATAGTTTTAGAGATCGCTTCAGTTTAGAATCATGTTTTGCCAGAAAATTCATCATTATATCTAGATTTATCGTATCCCTTGCAGTCTCATCATAAGTATGAATCAACATTACTGATCAAATATAATGCTGCTAAATTTCTGAGCACGATAAGTGCTAATATTATTTAGCATTATTTACTCGTCTTCATCATGGGCAATAACTCCAATGGATTCTAGATAATCTAACATGCTTTCCATGAATGCTTTCTTCTGTTCGTATGTCATGCCTGGAAGGAAATAATCACCACGTTTTTCAGAGGCAGCAATTAGTTCATCCACGGAAATGTTCTTTCTAGTCATGTCCTAGGAGATCTTTCTTTGACTAGGGGTGTTCGGTTATACATTCTTATCATTGCCTTATGATATGGCACATCTCACCAATAAATCAGTATTCAATTAAAGAAATTAGCATAATCTCTGACAAATTGTTCAAGTGATATAGGCCTCCGTCCCGTAATCTGTTCAACTACAGGAGTAGTTTGTGATGAGTAACCAAATCTAATCACACTATAGAGCTCCATCAATGCATCAATAAGCCAGTCCTACATCCCCATCTTCTTCATTGCTTTGCGAGCGTCTTCTTCTGTTATGTTTACATAAGATATTCTTCTACCTAGAGAATTAGAAAGAATTTCTGCTGCTTGACTGTATGATAATGCCTCGTTACCAGTAATATCATATTTTTTGTATTCATGTTCTTGATTGCTTTTGTTCCCATTATTTTTAGCCAATAGTATTTTTGTAGCTACAGCTGCAATATCTCTGACATCTACAAAACCAACTTTTCCGTCCCCTGCAGGATGATAAATTGCGTTTTGATTTTTAATTGTCTGGCCAAAAAAGTTTATAAAGTTTTGCATAAATGCACCTGAGCGCAAGAAGGTGTATGGTATTCCAGATTCTTCTATATTCTTTACCTCCTGTTTATGCCACCGTCCGATCATAATTCCAGGCTCAGCATCAGCATCTAAGACAGACAACTTCACTATATGCTTAAGATCAATTTTCTTTGCTTCTTTTATCAAACTGGAAGAAAGTTCATTCATGTTAGATGCAGGTGGCGTTACTAGAAAGAGTTAGTCTACTCCGTTTAATGCATCAACAACAGATTCTGGTTTATTATAATCCAAATCAGCGATCTCAATTGTTTTATTTTCATCTCTAAGTCTATCAGCTTTATCTTTCGAATGAACAGCCGCTCTAACTCGGATACCTGAAGAAAGTGATGATGGTAATGTAAGTTGCTTTACTACTTCACTTCCAACGGTTCCAGTTGCACCAGTAACCAAAATGGCAGTTTCATTAGTTTTGATAGTAGAAGTCATCGGTATATTAATACAACAATATTACTCAAGTCTAGTAGTAACGCTTTGTTAAGTAGATAACCGATCCACAAGATAAGGAGGATACGCTCCCACACTTGCAATACCATATCGACTGTTCTGGGTGCAGCTATTCAGCTTGGCAAGGGCCATTTTATTCTCTCAATCTAGAGAATTCTTGATGGCTAAGTTACTATTCTCATATGTTTGAATATGTGGAAATCGATTTTTCCAGAAGACAAGTCATTTAATTAGTATTTTTTATCTACAGAGAAGTTAATAACTTGAGTTATTCCTGGTTCACCGCAAATGCTAATTCTTCTGATGGTTTTTCAAGTTATATATGACATTTTGCATTGTTGGTTTTCAATTATAATCTCGATCATCTTGCGAACCTTTTCATCCAAGTCATTGAGAACACTAGTTTGTTGATGACTTGATAGACTCTGTATGTGTCTTTTTGAGAAAATTAGTGTTAATACCACAGTTCCTACTATTCCAATTGTTTGTGCTATACTCAGCATGTCAGAAAATCCTATTATTCCTTCAACCATTAGGCAAATGGAATAATTCTTTAATAAGCATTATCTACAGAATAAAAAGACGATACATAATCAAATTCTCTTAAGAAAACTTCATTAGCCGTTGTTGTATCTGTTTTTTCCAGTTTCTGCTTCTTGTTCTTCTTCTTTTAGCTGACGCCTTACAATTTTATGTTATCTGATTTTTGTAAGTATGTTGTAATATAGGCTATGCCACCTGATATTACTCCTACACTTAGTAAGCCTGCAAATGCAGATATAGGTGGAATAAATTGAACCATAATTCCAACATTTGGTTGTAATTGAGAAACAGAAGAAGTACCGCCTGTAATGACTGAAAGTATCCCAGAACCTATCAACCCAGCAAATATCATAGTTAGTGTTGTGGCAGCACCTCCTACATTCATTCCGATAAGATGAATCCAAGCAAGTACAGATTTGATCCCACGAATGCTTTTTCTCATATCGATCTCAAGGTGATGGTAAAAAGTTGCTGTAACTGCAATTGCCACTACCAATATCATATAGAAAATATACCCAAGAAAGAACCATTTAGCTGGACCTTCAAATGACAAAGAGAGGAACTGAATAATATTGGTTTTAGAAGAGAACAGTAATTGAATAGAAACAATGGATATAGTGAGTCCTGTAATTATTGCACCCTGAATTATTGCAGATATTATAAACCTGTTACTCCAGACTCCATTAATAGACATGTGATGATAATTAGTGTAATTACAGCATACAAATAACAGTTTGTATGAGATGCTGACAATAGAATAATAATAATAAAAAGAATGATAGAGTATAATTCAGTAGTTGAAGCTATCAACATAGTGGGATCTTGATTTCCGCATGACGCTTTATGAGGCGGATGCAAGTTTTGAGTCGCAACTAGGACAACTTGCAAAAAGTCCTGAATATGTACAACAAAGTATACGTATTTTCATTGATTTCAATGGCAGCATGAACTAGTAATCCACAATGATAGATTTCATATCAGTACTTTGGAACTTTCAGTAGAATTAACAATAAATTAAGATGGCCTCTTGATCAAAAATTCAAATATCTTAAGTCTGGGTGCTCAACAGTAGAGCAATACTTAACAGTAAGGTTTTAAATATCATTGTCCAATGGCAAATGAATTCGAGAGTTCAGATATAATAATTATTGGAGGTGGGCTTGCAGGTCTTACCACTGCTGCGCTGCTTGCTCGTTCTGGAAAGGTAGTAACGTTATTTGAACATTCATCTAGAGAAATTGGAGGTCGTGCAAGGACTGCAGAAATAGACAGTTTTTACTTTAATCAAGGACCGCACGCACTATATCTCACTGATGCAACTGACACAATTTTAAAGGATCTAGGCATCACTTATACTGGAGGCATTCCTGCAGGGAAAGGCTATTTAATAAGCGGCGGTAAGAAACGTGAAATTGCCGGTGATTATAGTAGTTGGTTAACTGGGAAGAGTGATGTTGGGAGTCAGTTCTTTATTTCACCTACCAAAATGGATTTTTCACAATTAGAAAGTGTTACAGAACAGGAATGGCTAGACAAAAATATTCATGACATAAACGATGCTGAAATAATCAAGACAATTATTAGACTAAATACTTATGCAAACGATCCAGACATTCAGAGCATAGGACCGGTACTTCACCAAATCTATGTGGCTAGTCAAGCAGGAGGAGTTATGTATTTAGATGGAGGCTGGCAGACACTCATCGACGGACTACTAACAGTGGCCAAAAACGCAAATGCAAAAATTGTCATGGGAAAAAAGGCAATCAGGGTGAAAAGAAATAATGATTCTTCTGGATGGCAAGTTTTGTTGGATAACAAAACCGAAGTGTCCACAAAGATAGTTGTAATAGCAGCAGGTCCAAACGATGCCTACGGCCTTTTCGATGACAACGAGAGACCAGACGTACTAGTCAAGGCAGCAAAAGAAGCAAAACCTATACGTTTGGTATGTTTAGATGTTGCTCTTAGCAGTCTTCCGGACAAAGACACTTTATTTGCTATGGGGGTAGATCGTCCACTATATTTTTCGGTTCATTCTGCATATGCAAAGCTTGCTCCTAAGGGTGGGGCATTAATCCACATCGCAAAATATCTTGGTACTTCAATTCAACCCAAGCCAAGAGAGGATCAACCAGAGTTAGAAGAGTTCCTTGATTTACTGCAGCCAGGATGGAAACAGGTGCTTGTTAAGAAGAGACCCTTGCCCAACATGGTGGTATCTAATGCTCTTGTTACTGCTGCAGATGGGGGACTAGGTGGAAGACCGGATACAAAAATTGCAGAGAATTTGTACATAGTAGGCGACTGGGTAGGGAAGGAAGGATTAGTGTCTAATGCGTCAGTTGCAAGCGCAAAGCGCGCATCGCAGCAAATCTTGAATGGGTGATCCATTTTATCTTGATTTGGATAATCATCACCAAAACAATAATGCTTACGGCGTGATAGCAAATTTTTTCATACAACTAATATTTTCTTCTTCAAGACAGATAACACCATATGCTTTTTATCAGGAAATACTTTTTCCGTAATATTCATACTTATATACGAGATATTGTCAATGTGGCCATAAGAATGAAAAATATAAAACTTTTTGGTTTACTGTGCCTGAGTATAGTTCTACTGCTGGGCTTTGTGTCGCCTACATATTCTGGCTCCGTTACCGCTGCCCCAGAGAATAAAACATTAATGCAACCTCAAGGAAAACAGGATATGGCAACAAACGCTACGAATATAGTTTTAGTCCATGGTTTATGGGCTGATGGGTCTTCATGGAGTAAAGTAATTCCTATTCTGCAGAATGCAGGA
>C688J18823_10001892_pt1 | contig 13038 bp, 10 predicted proteins | sample HopSoiMetagenom1_FD_18823 | JGI IMG/M metagenome (IMG submission 18823)
GAGGTGCTCGACAACGCCCGCAAGATCGCCGACATGATCGTCGGCATGAAGCTCGGCCTGCCGGGCATGGATCTCGTGATCTTCCCGGAATACTCCACCCACGGGATCATGTACGACTCCAAGGAAATGTACGAGACCGCCTCGCAGGTCCCCGGCGCCGAGACGGAGATTTTTGCCGAAGCCTGCCGCAAGGCAAAAGTCTGGGGTGTGTTCTCGCTCACCGGCGAGCGCCACGAGGAGCATCCGCACAAGGCGCCGTACAACACCCTGATCCTGATGAATGACAAGGGTGAGATCGTCCAGAAGTACCGCAAGATCATGCCGTGGGTGCCGATCGAAGGCTGGTATCCCGGCAATTGCACCTATGTGTCCGAAGGCCCGAAGGGTCTGAAGGTCAGCCTGATCATCTGCGACGACGGCAATTTTCCGGAGATCTGGCGCGACTGCGCCATGAAGGGCGCCGAGCTGATCGTGCGATGCCAGGGCTACATGTATCCGGCCAAGGAACAGCAGATCCTGATCTCCAAGGCGATGGCCTGGGCCAACAATGTCTATGTCGCGGTCGCCAATGCCGCCGGCTTCGATGGCGTCTATTCCTATTTCGGTCATTCCGCGATCATCGGCTTCGATGGCCGCACGCTCGGCGAGACCGGCGAGGAGGAGTACGGCATCCAGTACGCAGGACTGTCGAAGAGCCTGATCCGCGATGCACGCCGCAACGGCCAGTCGCAGAACCATCTCTTCAAGCTGCTGCATCGCGGCTATACCGGCATGATCAACTCCGGCGAAGGCGCGAAAGGCGTCGCGTCCTGCCCCTATGACTTCTACAAGAAATGGATCGACGATCCCGAAGGCACGCGCGAGATGGTCGAGGCAATGACGCGTCCCACGGTTGGGACCGACGAGTGCCCGATCGACGGCATTCCGAATGAGTTGACGGGGACCAATTACTAGACGGCTAAGCGCAAGCGGTGAAGGCCCGGCGGCTGCATTGAGCCGCCGGGCCTTGCCGTTATTCGGCCGGTGTTAGTTTGGCGCTATCTTCGACCGCCGGCTTCTGCTTGCCGAACAGCCAGGTCTGCAGCCTGTCGAGGTAGATGTAGACCACCGGCGTCGTATAAAGCGTCAGGAGCTGCGATACGGCGAGACCTCCGACGATGGCGTAGCCCAGCGGCTGGCGTATCTCGGAGCCCGCGCCGGTGCCGAGCATCATCGGAACGCCGCCGAGCATGGCCGCCATTGTGGTCATGAGAATGGGGCGGAAACGCATGATGCAGGCGCGGTAGATCGCTTCTTCCGCCGTCAATCCCTCCTGTTGACCAACATGCAGGGCGAAATCGACCAGCATGATGCCGTTCTTCTTGACGATGCCGATCAGCAGGATGATGCCGACGATCGCGATCACGCTGAGATCGAGATGCGCCGCCATCAGCAGCATCAATGCTCCCAGCCCGGCCGACGGCAGCGTCGAGATGATGGTGATGGGGTGGATCAGGCTCTCGTACAATATGCCGAGGATGAGGTAGATCACGAACAGCGCAGCCGCGATCAGGATCGGCGTGCTCGACAGCGCATCCCCGAAGGCCTGCGCGTTGCCCTGGAAACTGGTCTGAAGCGACAACGGTTTGCCGAGCTGCTGTTCGATATGCTGGATGGCGCTGGTTGCTTCGCCAATTGCCGTGCCCGGCAGCAGGTTGAACGAGATCGTCACCGACGGGAACTGGCCCTGGTGGTTGACCACGAGCGGGGCGACCTTGACCACGCTGTCGACCAGCGTCGATAGCGGCACTTCCTGGCCGGCTGAGGATTTGACGTAGATTCCGCTCAACGCCTCCGGCGAGTACTGGAACTTCGGATTGACCTCCATGACGACATGGTACTGGTTCAAGGCCGTGTACATGGTCGAGACGATGCGCTGGCCGAAGGCGTCATCGAGCGTGTTGTCGATGGTGAAGGGCAGGATGCCGTAGCTCGAAGCCACCTCGCGCTTGATCGTGATATCGAGCAGGGGGCCGGAATTGAGCTGGTCGGTCGCGACGTCGGTGATGCCGGGGATCTTCTTGATCCTGTCGAGGAACAGGGCTGCCCAGTGATTCAGCTCGCCCTGATCGGCGTCATCAAGCGTGTACTGATATTGCGTTTTCGAGACGCGGCCGCCGATGGTGATGTCCTGCGCGGCCTGCATATAGAGCGTGATTCCCTGGATCTTGGCCAGATTGGTCCGCAGCCNCGCAAGTATCGTTTCCATGCTGTCGCGTTGCTTGTAGGNCTTGAGCGCAATGTAGATGCGGCCGTTGTTGACGGTGGTGTTGCCGCCGCCNGCGCCGATNGCCGAGCCGACGGATGCGACGGANGGATCCTTCATGATGGCATTGAGCAGGGCCTGCTGGCGCTCGGCCATCGCAGAATAGGAAATATCCTGTGCGGCTTCGGACAGGCCGATGATCAGCCCGGTGTCCTGCTGCGGAAAGAAGCCNTTGGGAATGACNACNTAGAGGTAGCCGGTCAGCGCGATGGTCGCGAACATCGTGAGTAATGTGATGAAGCGGTGACGNAGCACGATTTTNAGTCCNGCNTCGTAGGCTCCGAGCAAGGCATTGAAGCCGCCTTCAGAGAGACGGANCAGCCGCCCGTGCGTCCTGCTTTCCGGCTTGAGCAGCCGCGCGCACATCATGGGCGTCAGGGTCAGCGAGATCAGAAGCGACAGCAGCAGGGCTACGCTGACGGTGACGGCGAATTCGCGGAACAGCAGCCCGACATATCCGCCCATCAGGAATAGCGGAATGAACACCGCGATCAGCGACAGCGTGATCGACATGATGGTGAAGCCGATTTCGCCGGCGCCCTTTATCGCCGCTTCGTAAGGGCTGGCGCCGCCTTCCATGTGCCGGACGATGTTCTCGATCACGACGACGGCATCGTCGACCACGAAGCCCACGGCGATCGACAGCGCCATCAGCGACAGATTGTCGAGGCTGTAGCCGAGTTCGTAGAGCACGGCAAAGGTGCCGATCAGCGACAGCGGCACGGTGACCGCCGGGATCACCGTCGCCCAGAAATTTCTGAGGAAGACGAAGATCACCATCACGACCAACGCGACCGTCAGAATCAGCGTGAACTGAACGTCGTGGATCGATGCGCGAACCGTATCGGTGCGGTCGGAGATGACATGGACCTTGATGGATGGCGGGATCGAGGCCTGCAGCACCGGCATCGCGGCCTTGATCCGCTGGACGGTGTCGATGACGTTGGCGCCCGGCTGGCGCTGGATCGCCATGATGACTGCGCGCTGGTTGTTGTACCAGCCTGCGATCAGGTCGTTTTCCGGTGCGCTGATGGCGCGGCCGACATCACGGATGCGGACTGGCGAGCCGTTGCGGTAGGCAATCACGAGGTTGGCGTAGTCCTCCGCGTTCAAGAGCTGGTCGTTGGTGTTCAACGTGTAGGTCTGACGCGGGCTGTTGAGGGTGCCCTTGGGCATGTCGACATTGGCCTGGCCGAGCGCGGTGCGGACGTCCTCCAGATTGATTCCGCGTGCGGCCAGCGCCTGCGGATCGAGCTGCACCCGCACGGCGGGCTTCTGCTGGCCGCCGAGGCCGACGAGGCCGACGCCGGGTATCTGCGAGATCTTCTGCAGCAGGATGTTTTCCGCGTAGGCGTCCACCGTGGTCAGCGGCAGGCTGTCCGAGGTCAGGCCGAGCACGAGGATCGGCGTATCGGCCGGATTGACCTTGCGGATCGTCGGCGGGTAGGGGATGCCGGGCGGCAGGAACGGACTCGCGGCATTGATCGCCGACAACGTGTCGCTGACCGCGCCGTCGATCTGGCGGCTCAGATCGAACTGCAGCGTGACCTGGACGTAGCCGAGCGCGCTCGCCGATGTCATCTGGGTGAGGCCCGGAATCTGGCCGAACTGCAGTTCGAGCGGCGTCGCCACCGACGCCGCCATGGTCTGCGGATCGGCGCCCGGCAACTGCGCCGTGACCTGAAGCGTCGGATAGTTGACGTTCGGCAGCGCCGCGATCGGCAGCAGCGGATAGGCGACGAGGCCGCCGACCAGGAGGCCGACCATCAGCAGCGCGGTCGCGATCGGCCGCTGAATGAAGGACGCAGAGATGTTCATGGGATGACCGCCTGTTGTGCCTGTTGTGCCGCTGCTTCGTCGGCCGCTTCGCCGTGCAGGATCGTGACAGGCGTGCCTGGCTGCAGCCGGTATTGCCCGTCGACCACCACCTGCTCGCCGACTTTCAGCCCCGAGTCGATCAGCGCTTCGCCGTCGGTGATTTGAGCGACCTTGAGCGGCCGGATCGCGACCGTGCTGTCGGATTTGATAACATAGGCATAGGCGCCGTTCGGACCTTGCTGCACGACGGAGGCAGGGACGGTCAGGCCGTTGTGCCGGGTCGTGATGAGCAGCCGCGCATTGACCAGTTCACCCGGCCACAACGTGCGGGATTTGTTGGGAAAGGTTGCCTTGAGCTGGATCGATCCGGTGGTCTGCAGAATCTCGTTGTTGACCAGCGCGAGTACGCCCTTTCCCAGCTCGAGCGTATCGTCCTGGTTATAGGCGAGGACGGAAAGCGGTGTCTTGGTCGCCTGCTGCTGTCCGAGGATCTGCGGCAGCACCCCTTCCGGTAGAGTGAAGATCAGCGAGATGGGATCGAGCTGTGTCACGACGACGAGGCCGTTGGTCGTCGTCGGGCTGATGATGTTGCCGACATCGATCTGGCGAATCCCGACCACGCCGTCGATCGGCGAGGTCAGCCGGGTGTAGCCGAGTTGCACCTTGGCCGCTTCGATCAGCGCCTGGTCGGTCTTGATCGCGGCCTCGAGNTGGCCGACCTGCGCNTTCTGNGTCTCGATCAGCTGCGGCGTGGCCCAGCCCTTGTCGCCGAGCTGNGTGTAACGCGTGAGGTTGGCGCGGGCATTGGTNAGCTGGGCCTGGTCGCGCTCCAGATTGCCCTCGAATTGGTCGATCTGGGCCTGGTAGGGACGCGGATCGATTTGCGCGAGCAGGTCGCCGGCATGGACGGTCTGTCCTTCGGTGAAGTTGATGCTGATGAGCTGGCCCTGGATCTGCGCCCGCACGACGTCGGTATTGTAGGCAATCACGGTGCCGACGCCGTTCTGGTAGATCGGCACGTCATGCTGCGCGACTACGCCGGCCACGACCGGCACCGGAGCGGGCGGCACGGCGGCGGCGACTTTGAACGTCATGGCGTGCGCCAGGTAGAAAAGACCGCCGGCGGCGATGGCGCCCAACAACAGTGCGGTTATTGCGACGTTCTTTTTCATGGCTGCGTCTCGCGCGTGGGGTTTTCGCTCAGGGCAACATCGTGGCGCCGGGCGACAGGGCCGGTACCGTGCTCTGTATCCCTGAGATGTTCGGCATCCCCGTGATGGGGTCGGTGGCCGCGGGGACGGTCGACGTGTTCGGCGCCGGAAGCGTGACGGCGGGCACCATCGGGATCGTTGAAGCGATGGCCGGCGTGACGCTGATGATCGGCACCGCCGCGGCGGAGCTGACCCCGAGATTGCCGATCTCGATCGAGCCCATCGGAATGCCGGTGCGCGGCACGCCGCCCGGAGTCGTGGGAGACGTCGGCGTCGATGACGCGGCAAGACTTCCCGATCCGGCGCCGCACATGCTTTGGGTACCCGACGTATCGATCAGGGCCGATGTCGGCGAAATGCCCGACGATTGCATCGCCATCGTGCTCTGCGGTGCGACGGTGCCGACCGGCATGCCGCCGCCGTCAAAGCTGGACGCCGATCCGAACATCGTTGACGGTGCCGTGCCGATGGTCGAGCACACGGTGCTGCCGATGATGCCGGTCGAGGGGAGCGGCATCGGGCTTACGCCGGGAGAAGTGATTTCCGTTGCGCCCAACGGGATGCCGGTGCCGCCGACCGGCGCGCCTGGCACCATGCCGAGCGGCGAAGTCGCCGAGAGCGAAGGTGTCGGCATCACCGCAGCCTGCTGCGCAAGGGCCTGGCTGCAGAGCAGCGCCGAGGCTGTCGTGATCATCAGGAAGCGTTTCATGGTGGTTCTCCGGTGCGGGTCGAGCAGCGTGATGAACGGGATGGTGGCGCGGCGCCGATGCGATATCTGCCCGCCATTCAGGCGATCGGTCCGGAGGGCATTGGAAGTGCCCTCCGATCCGTCAACCCCGTGCAGGATTTGCGCGAGGGTCTTAGCCGCAGCTCAGCGGCAAGGTCCGGTCGTGATGCAGGGAGTACCAGTCGTAGCAATCGGGATAGTAGTAGCCGTATCCCGACCCGTATCCGCCGAAGCGATGCAGGGCGTGCTGGTGCAGTCCGAAACCATGCGCGCCAATGTGGCCCCCGCCGAGGCCTCCCATGTGTTCGCCGCCAAGGCCACCGAAATAACCTCCGCCGCCAAACCCTCCGATGTGACCTCCACCGCCGAAACCGCCGCCCATATGGCCGCCGCCACCGAAGCCTCCGCCACCTCCGCCGTGACCGCCACCGCCGCGGGCGTCGGCCGCGCCTGCCAGCAGGCTCGAAGCGAGAAGCGCTGTTGCCAATATCGTGATCATCCGTTTCATCGTGACACTCCTTTCAGTCAGATTGCTCGGCGCCGTGATGCGCGTTCAACGAGCCACGCGAACGAAACGTCGGATGACTGACAGGTAGGTGCGATGCACAAGGCATCCATTAAATTCGGCGTTAGTCTTTCGCCGCCTCGCGTTCACGGACTGGCGCAGCGACATATCTGCGTCAAAGGCGCGCTGCCTGACGCCGCAAAAGAAGCCGGGCTGGCAGGAGATCCCGCCAGCCCGGCTTGTTTCGTTGTCCCGTCGCAACGCGGGCCTATCAGTAACCCGTGTTGGGCTCGCAAGGCGGCACGGTCCACGGCTCGCTGGCGAAGGCGCCGACGCGCGGAGCGCGGATGCAGCTATCGCCTTCGCGTTGCGTCGTCGACATCACGCGGCCGTTGGTGTCGGTGACGACATGCCGCGAGGTGTGTCCGGCGGCCAGCACCGGAGTAGCGAAGGTGGCTGCAGTGAGTAACGCGGCCGACAGAAGTTTCACTTTGTGCATGGGTATTCTCCAATGGTCAGGGGAAGCCAGACTGGCTTCTTCCGGTGACGTGCGACCGCTTCGCCATCGTCCAAAGGAAACATCGCTTCACGCCTTTTCAACTCGGCGTGAAGCTGGCGAACACTGGTCGGTTGCCTTGCCCGGCCCGGAATCGCTCCGGCTGGTCGAACCATGCAGGCCCGCCGATTCATTAAATTGCTATTTATTGGCGCCGCCCGCCGACGAGGGTTAACTGTTTCGAGCAGGCTCGCTGTGCTCGTATCGAGGCAGCGGAATGGTCGCCGGGCGGATGGCGCATGTCGGGTCCCGAAGGGATCGCCGCGCCGTCCGGCTCTCCTGAACCTTGAGACTAGAGTCGTCACCATGGCATTATCGGCTGGCCCGCGTATCATTGCGACCGAGCCTGGCCGTGCGGGCAGCGGGCATCTTGGCAGTCGGAATGATCGCATGACGAAGGTTCTTCTCATAGAAGACGATGACGAGACGGCGGGAGAAATCACCGCCGAGCTGGCCGATCGCGGCTTCGATGTGGAATGGTCGTCCAATGGGCTCGATGGCCTCGCCAAGGCACGCGACTTGCGGCCGGATGCGATGATCGTCGACCGCCTGCTGCCCGGGATGGACGGCCTTACCGTCATCGAATCCCTGCGGAAGGAACAGGTGCGCACGCCGGTGCTGGTGTTGAGCGCGCTTGGCGCGGTCGATGACCGCGTACGCGGACTGCGGATGGGGGGCGACGATTATCTCACCAAGCCGTTCGCGGTTGTCGAACTCATCGCGCGAATAGAGGCGTTGCTGCGCCGTCCGCCGGAAACACGGGAAACCACCCTGCGGGTGGGACCGCTCGAGCTCGATCTGATCGAGCGCACGGTGAAACGCGGCGAACGCAAGATTGACTTGCTGCCGCGCGAGTTTCGCCTGCTCGAATACATGATGCGGCGGAGCGACCAGCTGCTCACGCGCGCCATGCTGCTCGAGGAGGTCTGGAACTACAAGTTTGTTCCGGCAACCAACCTTGTCGACGTCCATATGGGCCGCGTGCGGCACAAGGTCGACGGTCCGGGCGAGGCCCCGATGATTCACAATGTCCGCGGCGCAGGGTTCATTCTTCGCGTGGTATCCTAGAGCATGATCCGGAAAAGTGGATACCGGTTGTCCGAAAGATCATGCTCAAACGGAGAGATCTAATTTTTTGGAACTCGTGCCGCGCGCCCGCGTCGTCGCGGCCGGCGAGGTAACCGGGTGGCGCAGGGTTCGAAGCACCAGATGCAGTTCATACGTTCGAACACGTTTCACTGGGCCGCCGCGCTGGCAGCCCTGTTCGCGGCTTTTGTCACGATCCTGTTCGGCTTCATCTACTTCAAGATCGATGACTACCTGATCGCGCGTTCCGACAGCATGATTATGACGCAGGTCAAATTCTTTGCCGCGTTGCCGCCCGATCGTCGGATCAGCGCGCTCGACGATCATNTCGAACAGGACTCTCGCGGCGTCCATTTCGCCGGCATCTTCGATGCGAAGGGAAANCGGCTTGCCGGCAACGTCGCGCGCCTGCCGAACGACCTCGGAGCCGATGCGGGCGTGAAGAGCGTGCGGATGGTGCGGACCGATGACAAGGAGGGCGACGATCCATTGGTGAGAGCCGTCGCGCGGAGCCTTGATCAAGGCGATGTATTGGTGATTGGACGCAACGTCGATGAGACCCGGGAAATCTCCAGGGTTGTCGGCGGCGCGCTTGGGCTCGGCCTGCTGCCCGCGTTCTGTTTTTGGCTGCTGGCCGGCGCGTGGCTGAGCGTTCGTGCGCAGAGACGCGTCGAGGATGTCAACCTGCGGGTGCAGCGTATCATCGCCGGAGATCTGCGCGAGCGGCTGCCACACCGGAATATCGATGAACCGTTCTCGCGGCTCGCCGCCATCGTCAACGGTATGCTCGATGAACTGGAAACCACCATCCATGCGCTGGCCGGCGTCGGCAACGATATCGCCCACGACTTGCGAACGCCGCTGACACGCGCGCGCCTGGCGCTCGAGCGCGGCCGTACCAACGCGACCAGTCTTGAACAGCTCCAGGGCGCCGCCGACAAGGCGATCGCCGGCATCGACCAGTCGCTATCGATCGTCACGGCGCTGTTGCGCCTGGCCGAGATCGAGAACAGCCGCCGGTCGTCCGCATTCGGCAATGTCGAGCTCGGCGAAATTCTGCGCGAGGTCTGCGACATGTACGAGCCGATCGCCGAAGACAAGCAGGTCGCGCTGAGCGTGGGCACGTCAGCCACGCTTGACGTGCGCGGCGATCGGGACCTGCTGCTGGAGGCGGTCGCCAACCTCGTCGACAACGCCATCAAGTTCACGCCCCGGAGCGGCAGCGTCAAGCTCGAGCTGTTGCGCGGTGAGGGTGAAACCATCCTGCGGGTGTCGGATACGGGCCCCGGTATCAGCGATCAGGAGCAGGAGGCCGTGCTGCGCCGGTTCTATCGCTCGGACAAGATTCGCAACACGCCGGGCGTTGGCCTCGGGCTGAACCTGGTTTCGGCCATCGTGAAGCTGCATGGATTTCGCTTGATCATCCACTCCGGTCCGGGAGGCCGGGTCGAGATCGTTTGCCCCGATGAGCACGTCAACCCGACCTAGGGTCGGCGTGCTCCCCGGGCAAGCTCATCCATGCCGGCGGCCTTCGTTCGGGGCGTTGGAGGCGTGGTGAAGCCGGCCATGGTGCCAGACATTGGTGCCGCCGAACCCGCTTTCCCTTTCATTGTAGTTTTGCATCACTGAAGGCGACATCCCTTCCATCCTGTAGGCCGGCGTCGGCGCGCCGCCATTCAGCACGTCCAGATTCGGATAATAGAATGCAAAGGCCCCGGGCTCCTGAATGGCTTCCTGAGCGAGGGCGGGCGCTGCTGCCATCATCGACAGCAGTGCTGCGACTGCGATTGTCTTGATCGAGGTCATTTGTGTTTCTCCATATCGTTGATGCGAGAATTCACCGGGCGCGGAGGTGCTGTCGCGCACCGCAAGGTGCGCGTGTTCTTCCGAACGGGAATTGCTTGCCTGAAGGTGCACCCGTGCGTCGGATGCGTGATGGAGATGTAGGGTAGAAAGGGGCTTGGCCCACTAAATTGGCTTTTACAAAGCTCAACTAAACTTGAGCCGTCTTGCAGGAGGCNTGCACGAGCAANCAGCGGTTCGAGATCACGCCAGCGTGCGTGGCAGTCGCTCGATGTTCACAGGCTCGCTCGCAATTCCAGTCGTGCGATTTCGAAACCGAGATGACAGCCGCGCTAAACGCTAACAGCGAATTTAGATTCCTCAATTCCTATTTAATGGCTGCGCTGCGGTCTGTCCTTCTAGGTTGGACGTGCCGGATTTGATGGATTGGAGCGACCCATGAATGCCCATAGCACAACATTGATATCAGACAGCCGGGAGACGTTGACCAAAGGCAGATCGCGGGATCTCGTCGATGAATACGCCGCGCTCATCAAGCGATATGTCCTGCTCGAACAGCCGCGGGAGCAGCAGCTTGCACGACGCTGGCAGGAGCATCGCGACCGCAGCGCGACCGACGCGCTCGTCACCAGCCATCTCCGCCTGGCGGCAAAGGTCGCGCGCCGCTACCAGAGATACGACCTTCCGCTTGCCGATCTGATAGGCGAGGCCAATCTCGGCCTCGTCATCGCGGCCTCGCATTTTGAGCCCGGCCACGGCGCCCGGTTTTCCACCTATGCCCTGTGGTGGATCAAGGCCGCCATCCACGAATACATCCTGCGGTCGCGATCGTTGGTCAAGATCGGGACGACGGGCGCGCAGCGGAAGCTGTTCTTTGGCTTGCGGCGCGCCATGACCAAGTTCGGCGGCGACAGGGTGGGGCTCACGCCGGAGGTGGCCGAGGCCGTCGCGCATGAGCTCGTGGTCCCCGTTCGCGAAGTGATCGAGATGAGCAGCCGTCTGACGGGCGACCTTTCCCTGAATGCGCCCGTCGGCGATGACGGGCCGACAGAGTGGGAGGCGATGCTGGTCGATCATTCGCCCAACGCCGAGGCGATCGTCGCCGAACAGGATGAAACCGCGCAAAAGGCCAAAGCGCTTCGTTCGGCCCTTGATGTGCTCACCGCGCGGGAGCGGCGTGTGTTCGTGGCACGGCGGCTCCGCGAGGATCCGCCGAGCCTGGAGGATCTCGGACGTCAGCTGTCCATTTCCGGCGAGCGCGTGCGGCAGATCGAAACGTCAGCCTTCGAAAAGGTCAAGCGTGCCGCGACAAGGCGTTTGCGGCCTGCCGTCCTCCCGGCGCAAGAGGTGGCCGGATGAGAAGACAGCGGCGAGCGACGCGTGCCGCGCCGCTCGCATGTCTTTCCAATCCTCCGGTCAGCGAACGGCGCGCTCAACAGCGATGGCGGTGGCTTCACCGCCGCCGATGCACAAGGCGGCGACGCCGCGTTTCAAATTCCGCGCTTCCAGCGCATGCAGCAGCGTCACGATCAATCGCGCGCCGGTGGCGCCGATCGGGTGGCCGAGCGCGCAGGCGCCGCCATTGACATTGAGTTTCTCTCTGGGAATGCCGAGATCCTTCTGCGCCGCCATCGCCACTACCGCGAACGCTTCGTTGATCTCGAACAGTTCAACATCACTGACACTCCAGCCCACCTTGTCGAGCAGTTTGCGGATGGCGGGGATCGGCGCGGTGGTGAACCATTGCGGCTCCTGGCTGTGGGTGGCGTGACCCTTGATCTCGGCGAGCACTGGCAAGCCCTCCCGATCGGCGAGCGACCGCTTGGCCAGAATGAGCGCCGCGGCGCCGTCGGCATTGGCGGAGGAGGCGGCCGGCGTGATGGTGCCGTTGGCGCGGAACGCGGGCTTCAATCCGGGGATCTTGCCAGGGTCCACCTTGAGCGGATGTTCGTCATTGGCGATNACGCGCGGGCCGGCCTTTTCGGTGAGCGTGACCGGCGCGATCTCGGCCCTGAATGCNCCACCCTCGACCGCGTTGCGGGCACGGGTCAGCGTCTCCATGGCNTAGGCGTCCTGGTCCTTGCGGGTGAACTGATAGGCTTCCGCGGTGGCCTCGCCGAAATCGCCCATCGAGCGGCCGGTCTCGTAGGCGTCTTCCAGCCCNTCCATCATCATGTGATCGATGATCCGGTCATGGCCGGCGCGATAGCCGCCCCGCGCCTTGGCCAGCAAATAGGGCGCATTGCTCATGCTCTCCATGCCGCCGGACAGNACGATTNCNGCCGAACCGGCATTGATGATGTCNTGCGCCAGCATGGTNGCCTTCATGCCTGAGCCGCAGACCTTGTTGACGGTGGTGGCGCCGGTGGCGTCCGGCAGTCCGGCGCCGCGCGCGGCCTGGCGCGCCGGGGCCTGGCCCTGTCCGGCCGGCAGCACGTTGCCCATGAACACCTCGTCNATGCGCTCCGGCGCCAGTTTCGCCCGCTCCAGCGCAGCCCCGATCACGTGCGCACCGAGCTTGTGCGCGCTGAAGGGGGACAACTCGCCCATGAACCGGCCAAGCGGCGTGCGGGCGGCGGAAAGGATGACGACGGGATCGGGGCTTGCGGGCATCGCGGCTTCTCCTGTTCGATCGTTATTAGATGACGATAATCATATATAGCGGGATTGCAATGGGNACCGCCGGCTTTCCGCAGCGAGGTGCAGCCTGACAGACCGCCGGAAAGTTGGTGGAAATTGAAGCCGGCCCGGGCTTTTCCTTCGAAACGGCGTATCTACCGCGAATCCCGGCAGGAGCGATCACAAGGGAACGAGGGGAAGTGCGAGAGCCTCCGCGGTGCCCGCTCTTACGTGGCGCGCTGAGTCGGAAGGATCAGCACCAATGATTCCAGGTCTGTTCCAAATGCACGCATTGCGGAACCGATCCAAAACCACGATGGCGCCATGGCGCTCGGGGCCGAAAATTCGCCGCTAGTGAGGTATCGACGACCTGACCGCTATGGCGGAATCCGCAGGCGCCAGTTCGAC
>C688J18823_10001893_pt1 | contig 13029 bp, 10 predicted proteins | sample HopSoiMetagenom1_FD_18823 | JGI IMG/M metagenome (IMG submission 18823)
CAGTCCGGGCAGACCGTCAACTCGTCCGTTATCGTCGACTGCTCGAAGCATCTCAACCGCATCCTCGATCTCGACGTCGCCGGCCGCCGCGCCAGGGTCGAGCCCGGCATCGTGCTCGACGATCTCAACCGCGCGCTGAAAGCCCACGGGTTGTGGTTTCCGGTCGATGTCTCGACCGCCTCGCGCGCCACCATCGGCGGCATGACGGCGAACAACTCCTGCGGCGGACGCTCGCTCCGCTACGGCAACACCCGCGAGAACGTCATCTCGATCGACGCCATGCTGGCCGACGGCGCGAAGGCGCATTTCGGCCCGGTGGCGGCGGACCTGTCCGACCTGCCGGCGAATTCGCCGATCCGTCCGCTGGCGCGCGACCTGTTTGCGCTCGGCGCCCGGGAGGCCGACGAGATCGCGGCGCGATTTCCCAAGGTGCAGCGCCGGGTCGGCGGCTACAACATCGATGCGCTGGTGCCGGGACGCAACGACGTCAATCTCGCGCACATCCTGGTCGGCTCCGAAGGCACCCTGGCGTTTTCCACCGCGGTCGAGATCAAGCTGTCGCCGGTGCTCGGCAAGCGCGCGGTCGGCGCCTGCCACTTCGGCAGCTTCCACGAGGCGATGGCGGCGGCGCAGCACATCGTCAAGCTGGCGCCGATCGCGGTGGAGCTGGTCGACGCGACGATGATCGGCCTCGCCCGCGACATCGACATGTTCCGGCCGACCTTGGAGGCGTTCGTGCGCGGCGCGCCCGCCGCCCTGCTGTTGGTCGAATTCGCCGAGAAGCCGGACGAGAATGCGCGGCGTCTTCAGCGGTTGCACGAGCTGATCGGCGATCTCGGCTTCAACTGGAGCCATGACCGCGTCTACTGGGGCGGTGTCGTCGACGTGCTCGATGCCAGGCTGCAGGCCGCGATCACGGAGCTTCGCACCGCCGGCCTCAACATCATGATGTCGATGAAGGACGCGGGCAAGCCGATCTCCTTCGTCGAGGACTGCGCGGTGCCGCTCGAGCATCTCGCCGACTACACGTCGCGGCTCACCGACGTGTTCGAGAAGAACGGCACCACCGGCACCTGGTACGCGCATGCCTCGGTCGGCTGCCTGCACGTGCGGCCGATCCTGAACCTGCGGCTCGACAAGGACGTCAAGGCGATGCGCAACATCGCCGAGCAGGCCTTCGCGTTCGTCCGCGAATACAAGGGCTCGCACTCCGGCGAGCATGGCGACGGCATCGTGCGCTCGGAATTCCACGAATTCATGTTCGGCTCGCGGCTCGTCCGCGCCTTCGAGGAGGTCAAGGACCGCTTCGACCCGAACGGCCTCTACAATCCCGGCAAGATCGTGCGCGCGCCGAAGTTCGACGACCGCACGAACTTCCGCTACGGGCCGGAGTATCACGCCGACGAACTGACCACGCGGCTCGACTGGTCGGCCTACACCGGCGCGGGCGGCGGATTTCAGGGCGCGGTCGAGATGTGCAACAACAACGGCGCCTGCCGCGCCGCGACGGGCGGCGTGATGTGCCCGAGCTATCGGGTCACCCGCGACGAGCGCGACGTCACCCGCGGCCGCGCCAATTCGCTGCGGCTCGCGATCACCGGCCAGCTCGGGCCGGATGCATTCACGTCGGACGAGATGGCCGAGACATTGAAGCTCTGCGTGTCCTGCAAGGGCTGCCGCCGCGAATGCCCGACCGGCGTCGACATGGCGAAGATGAAGATCGAGGTGCAGGCGGCGCGCGCGGAAAAATACGGCCTGTCGCTGCATGATCGGCTGGTCGGCTATCTGCCGCGCTACGCGCCTTATGCGGCGAGGGTGCCGTGGCTGCTCAATCTGCGCGATGTCGTTCCCGGCGCCGCGAAACTGTCGGAGGCGATCGCGGGCTTCAGCGCCAAACGATCGCTGCCGCGCTGGCGCTCGGATATTTTCGACGACCATTCAACGCATTCCGTCACCCTCCCCTGGAGGGGGAGGGTCGGCGAGCGCAGCGAGCCGGGGTGGGGTGACTCTTCCGGCAAGCAAAGTTCNCCCCACCCCGCCGCCTCGCGTTCGCTCGGCGTCTACCCTCCCCCTCCAGGGGAGGGTGGCGCCGCTGCAACCGTCGGTGCTCATATTGGCGAGGTCGTGCTGTTCGCCGACACCTTCAATCGCTATTTCGAACGCGAGAATTTGGATGCTGCGCTAGCAGTGCTCAACGCCGGCGGCTACCACGTACATATCGCCAAGCCCGTCGATGGCAATTCTCGCCCGTTGTGCTGCGGCCGAACGTTTCTCTCCATCGGTCAGCTCGACGAGGCCCGCGTCGAGGCCGAGCGAACACTCGCCGCGCTCGATCCATTCGTGTCGCGCGGCGTACCGGTCGTCGGCCTGGAGCCGAGCTGTCTGCTCAGCTTCCGCGACGAGGTGCCGGCGATGATCAAAGGCGAAGCGGCCAAGCGTGTCGCCGACCACGCCGTGACCTTCGAGGAATTCCTGGCGCGCGAAGCCAAAGCCGGGCGGCTCAACCTGCCGCTCAAGACCATCGCCGATCGGGCGCTGGTGCACGGCCATTGCCACCAGAAGGCGTTCGACGTTTTCAGTCCGGTCGAAGCTGTGCTCCGTCTTATCCCCGGACTGAATGTCGAAACGATCGAGTCGAGCTGTTGCGGGATGGCCGGCGCTTTCGGATACGCCGCCGATACTATCGATGTCTCGAAGGCGATGGGTGAATTGTCGTTATTGCCGGCCGTGCGCAAAGCCGAAGCCGGGATCATCGTCGTCGCCGACGGCACCTCGTGCCGCCACCAGATCCACGACGGCGCCGGCCGCGAGGCGATTCATGTTGCGCGCGTGCTGGCGATGAGTCTCCAATAAGAAAGGGGGAGGGCTCTCATGTCGTTGCCATTGCTGCCGACCTCTCTGGTCGGGTCTTACGCCCAGCCGGAATGGCTGATCGACCGCAAAAAGCTCGCCGGGCGTTTCCCGCCGCGGGTGCGCGCCAAGGAATTGTGGACCGTGCCGCGGGAGCATCTGGCGCAGGCGCAGGACGATGCGACCTTGCTGGCGATCCACGACCAGGAGCGCGCCGGCCTCGATATCATCACCGACGGCGAGATGCGGCGGGAAAGCTACTCCAACCGCTTCGCCACCGCGCTCGAAGGCGTCGACATCGACAACCCGGGCACGGCGCTCGACCGTTCCGGCCATCCCAATCCGGTGCCGCGCGTCGCCGGCAAGGTGCGCCGCAAGCATGCGGTCGAAGCCGACGATGTGAAGTTCCTGCGCGCGCATACGACGCGCGCGATCAAGATCACGGTCCCCGGGCCGTTCACGATGTCGTGCCAGGCGCAGAACGATTTCTACCAGGACGAGGAGGAGATGGCGCTCGACTATGCGGCCGCCGTCAACGCCGAGATCAAGGACCTGTTTGCCGCCGGCGCGGACATCGTGCAGATCGACGAGCCGTACATGCAGGCGCGGCCCGAGAAGGCGCGCAAATACGGCCTGAAGGCATTCAACGCCGCGCTCGATGGCGTGAAGGGCACGACCGCGGTGCACATCTGCTTCGGCTATGCCGCCGTGATCCATGTGCGGCCCGAGGGCTATTCGTTCCTGCCGGAGTTCGCCGGCTCACCGGTCCAGCAGGTGTCGATCGAGACCGCGCAGTCCGGCCTCGACTGTTCGGTGCTGGAGAAGCTGCCGGGCAAGACCGTGATCCTCGGAACGCTCGATCTGTCCGATATGAAAATCGAGACGCCAGAGACGGTCGCGGCGCGCATCCGCCGCGCGCTCACTTACGTCGCGCCGGAGTGCATCGTGGTGGCGCCGGATTGCGGGCTGAAGTATCTGCCGCGCGAGGTGGCGTTCGGAAAGATGTGCGCCATGGTCGAGGGCGCCAAGATCGTGCGGAAGGAACTCGCTCGATAGTCGACCTCATCGTGAGCAGGCGCGAAGCGCCGTCTCGAAGGATGGGCCGCAAGTGAGTGTGTCGCCATCCTTCGAGACGCATCGCTTCGCGATGCTCCTCAGGATGAGGCCCGTGGTGGTGCTCCTCACTTGCCGGAAAGAAAATCGAAATCGCAGCCGTGTTCGGCCTGCGTCACCCGATCCGTGTAAAGCCGCACGAATCCGCGCGCGGGCTTCTGCGGCGGCTTCCATTGCGCCCGGCGCTTATTGAGCTCCGCGTCGTCGACCTTGAGGTTCAGCTTGCGGCCCTTGGTGTCGAGCTCGATCCGGTCGCCGTCGCGAACCAGCGCCAGCGGTCCGCCGGCGGCGGCCTCGGGCGACACGTGCAGCACCACGGTGCCGAACGCGGTGCCGCTCATCCGCGCGTCGGAGAGTCGCACCATGTCTTTCAGGCCCTTCGAGCCGAGCTTCTTCGGAATCGGCAGCGCACCGGCCTCCGGCATGCCCGGCGCCCCGATCGGCCCCGCGTTCCGCAGCACCATGACGGTCTGCGGCGTGACGTTGAGATCCGGATCGTCGATGCGCTTTTCCAGATCCTCCAGCGAGTCGAAAACGAGCGCTGGGCCTTCGTGCTGGAACAGTTCCGGTGTCGCCGAGGCGAGCTTGATCGCGGCGCCGCCCGGCGCGAGGTTGCCGGTGAGAATCGCGATGGCTTCGCTCTTCACCAGCGGGTTATCGAGCGGCCGGATGATCTTGTCGTCGACGTAAGCCGGCCAGCGCGCGATGATCTCGCCGATGGTCTCGCCGTTGACCGTCTTGGCGTTCAGATCGAGGTGATCCTTCAAACGCCGCCACAACGACGGCAGGCTGCCGCCGGAGTGGAAGTCCTCCATGAAATTGTTGCCGGCCGGCTTGAGGTCGAGCAGCACCGGCACGTCGCGGCCGACCCGGTCGAGCTCCTGCAAGTCGTAGGTGATGCCGGCGCGCCCCGCGATGGCGGCGAGATGCACGATCGCGTTGGTCGAGCCCGACGTCGCCTGCAGCACCACCGAGGCGTTCTTCAGCGCGGACTTGGTGAGCAACTCGCTTGGCTTCGGTCCACCGGTCTCGGCCATCTCGGCGGCGCGCCTGCCGGTCGCCTCGGCAAACCGCCAGCGGTCGGAAGACACAGCCGGCGCCGTCGCCGAGCCCGGCAGCATGAAGCCCAGGGTTTCGGCCATGCAGGCCATAGTCGAAGCGGTGCCCATCACCATGCAGGTGCCGGAGGTCGGCATCAGCTGGTCGTGCGCGCGGTTCAGGTCCGGGCCGTCGAGCGTGCCGGCGCGGAACTGCGCCCACAACCGCCGGCAGTCGGTGCAGGCGCCGAGCCGCGTGCCCTCGTGCTTGCCGGCCAGCATCGAGCCGACGTTGACGACGATTGCCGGCATGTCGGCCGAGATCGCGCCCATCAGTTCCGCGGGAATCGTTTTGTCGCAACCGCCGATCAGCACCACAGCGTCGAGCGGCAGCGCCTTGATCATCTCCTCGACGTCCATCGCCATCAGGTTTCTGAGCAGCATCGAGGTCGGATACGAGAACGCCTCGTGCAGCGACACGGTCGGGAACACGAACGGCAGCGCGCCGGCCATGCGGACGCCGCGCGAAATGGCTTCCGCGACCTGCGGCGCAGTCTTGTGGCAGGGATTGAAGTCGGAAGCCGTCGAGAGGATGCCGACGATCGGCCGATCGAGCGCCTCGTCGGTGAAGCCCGCGCCTTTGAGAAACCCGCGCCGCAGAAATAGCGCGAACTCCTCGTCGCCGTATTGGGCGAGGCGGGACCGGAGGCCTTTTTTCATGGCAATTCCCCAAACGCAAAGCGGACACGTCGTCGCCATTGCTCAATCGAAGGCGCCGAAGTGTCAACGAAAATAAGGGGTGGCCCGCCCGATGGGGGACGAAATCGGGCGGGCCGATCGAACGGTATGGGAAGGGGGGCTTCTCACGCCGATCGCTAGGATGCGGCGGGTGATGGGGTCATCCGCCGATGCCCATTGGTCGAGTTCAGCCGCCGAAAAGTTCAAGCCAGTCTTCAGAAATTCGCGCGTTCGCTGGCAGCCGCGTGCCTGATCACGTCCCGAGCAGCGCCACCAGCCATTGGACGCGCAGGGAGATTTCGGCGAAGCCGGCCATTCCGAACAGGATGCCGATGCCGCCGGAGCCCCAGGCGAGGTAGAGCAGCCACCAGGCGTCGACCAGCGACGCCACCGCGGAAAGCGCAACCGCGATCGAGATGAAGGCCTCCGAGCCATCGAACTGGTCGTCGCGCATGTTGAGGCGGTCATATTCCTTTTCGAGCGCTTCAGCCTTGGCGCGGGTCTCCTTGGATCGCGCCTCGTATTTCTTGATGTCGGCTTCGTATTCGGCGGCCTGCTTGGCGGCGAGCGCCTTATCCACGCCGGTGCTCTCCAGGAGGCGCAGCGTCGTCAGTCCGTTCTCGTCGCCGTGTAGCTTGATACGGGTCGACTGGTATTCGGCCCAGGCATCCACGGAGGCGGCTTGCGCCTTCTGCATGGCCTGCACGATATTGTCGTCCTTCACCTTGCCCACTGCGAGAAACACTGTGAGCACCACCACGGTGACGGCGACGACATCGCTCAGCCGCCGATCGTCTTTCTTTTTATCCTTATCACCGTCGCTCATGTTCGCCGCCTCGACTTCAGAATCGGAAGCATCGAGCTTAACGGATTGCGATGGCAATTTCGCCTCGCCAAGCTGCGGCGGCTTTCGTATGGTCCGCGCAACAGGAGGCTGATGGTAGGAGGCTTGGTGACAAGAGACTTGGTTAGAGGAGACTTGGCGATGGCTGCGAAAATTCTGCGAGCTTTGGCTCTCGCCGCCCCGATGGTCTGCGGCGCGGCGCAGGCCCAGCCGCTCGACAAGGTCTCGTTCGCCACCAACTGGGTCGCGCAGGCCGAGCACGGCGGCTTTTACCAGGCGCTGGTCGACGGCACCTACAAGAAGCACGGCCTCGATGTCACGCTGATGCCGGGCGGGCCGAACGTGAACCACCGCCTGCAGCTGATCGCCGGCCGGATCGAATTCTACATGAGCGCCAACACGCTTCAGGCGTTCGATGCGGTTTCGCAGAACATCCCGACTCTGGTCGTAGCCTCGATCTTTCAGAAGGACCCCCAGGTGCTGCTGGCGCATCCCGACCAGGGTATCGAGAAATTCGAGGACCTGAAAAAGCTGACGCTGCTCATTTCCAATGAGGGCGTCGCCTCCTATTTCCAATGGATGAAGCACGACTTCGGCTTCCGCGAGCAGCAGGTGAAGCCCTACACCTTCAACCCGCAGCCGTTCCTCGCCGACAAGCGCACCGCGATGCAGGGCTATGTGACGTCGGAGCCCTACGCCATCGAAACCCAGGGCGGCTTCAAACCGAAAATCTTCCTGCTCGCCGATCAGGGCTGGGGCAGCTATTCGACCTTGATCGAGACGCGCCGCGATCTGGTGGCGAACAAGCCCGATCTGGTGCAGCGCTTCGTCGATGCTTCGGCGATCGNCTGGGCGAATTATCTTTATGGCGACAACGCTGCGGCGAATGCGCGCATCAAGCGCGACAATCCGGAGATGACCGACGCCCGCATCGCCTATTCCATCGCGAAGATGAAGGAGCACGGCATCGTCGATTCCGGCGACACCATGAAAGGCGGCATCGGCGCTATGACCGACGCGCGGATGAAAAGCTTCTTCGACAAGATGGTGGCCGCCGGCGTGGTCAAGGGCGCCATCGACTACAAGAAGGCCTACAGCCTACAATTCGTGAACAAGGGCGTGGGCGTTGACCTGCGCAAGTAAGAGGAAATAGAGGAAATAATGATGCGCGGGTTTCTTGCTCTGCTGTTCTGTGTTGCTCTTTCGGGTTCGGCGGCGGCCGCCGACACCTATCCATCGCGACCGATCAAGCTGCTCATTCCGTTCCCGCCGGCCGGCATCACCGACCTGTCCGGACGGCTGGTCGCCGAGGGGCTGCGCGCGAAGCTCGGCCAGCCGGTCGTGGTCGAGAACAAGCCGGGCGCCAACGGCGTGCTGGGGCTGCGCGAACTGCTCAAGGCTGATCCCGACGGCTACACGTTGATGGTCGGCAATCTCGGCTCCCTCGTCATCAACTATGCCATCGACGCCAAGGCTTCGTTCGACCCGCTGAAGGATGTCGTGCCGATCGCCGGCACGTCCGAATATCCGACCGCCATGGTGGTCAACAACAAGATGCCGGTGAGCTCGGTGAAGGAGTTCATCGCCTATGCCAAGGAACGGCCGGGCAAGCTGACCTTCGGCTCGACCGGTGTGGGCGCGATGGACTATCTCGCGGGCGAGCTGCTGCAGCAGAAGGGCGGCATCAGCATGGTGCACGTGCCGTACCGCGGCGGGCCGCTTGCCTTGAACGATCTGATCGGCGGCCATCTCGACACCATCATCGAGGTCTATCCGGTAGTGATGGAGCAGATCCGCTCGGGGCAGATCAAAGGCCTTGCCGTCAGCAGCGCGACGCGCCTGCCGACGCTGCCGGACCTGCCGACGTTCGAGGAGGCCGGCGTTCCCGGCATCGTGCTCACCGGCTGGCTCGGCATCTATGGTCCGCCGAACATGCCGGAAGACGTCCGCAACAAGCTCGGCGAGGCGATTGTCGAGGTCGTCAACCAGCCCGACATCCAGAAGAAATTCCGCGACATCGGCTTCGAGCCGATGATCGGGCAGGGCGTCGCGGCGTTCACCGCTCACCACCAAGCCGAGGTCAAGCGCTGGGTGGCATTTCTGACCGAGCTCGGATTGCGGAAATAGTCTCGATGGCCGCTGGCCCTGTCGCGCCGGTCGTTTCGCTGCGCGGCGTCGGCAAGCTGTTCGGCACCGGGCTGTTGGCGCTCGACGGACTCGATCTGGACGTGCGCGACGGCGAGTTCCTATCGCTGCTCGGCCCGTCGGGCTGCGGCAAGTCGACCGCGCTTCGCATTATCGCGGGCTTGAGCGAGCCGTCGCGCGGCACGGTGACCTGGCGCGATGGCGCCGATGCCCGCCGCGGTATCGGCTTCGTGTTCCAGGAGCCGACCCTGATGCCGTGGACGACGGTGTTCGGCAACGTCTTCCTGCCGCTGAAGCTGACCGGCGCGGATAGGCCGGCCGCCGCGCCGCGCGTCATGGAAACGTTGTCGCGGGTGGGCCTCGCCGATTTCGCCGATGCCTATCCGCGGGAGCTCTCCGGCGGCATGCGGATGCGGGTGTCGATCGCGCGCGCGCTCGTCACCGCGCCGCGCGTGCTGCTGATGGACGAGCCGTTCGCGGCGCTCGACGAGATCACGCGCTTCAAGCTCAACGACGACCTGGTCGCGCTGTGGCGCGAGCTTCACATGACCGTGCTGTTCGTCACCCATTCGGTGTTTGAATCGGTATTTCTGTCCAGCCGCATCGTGGTGATGAGCGGCCGGCCGGGGCGGGTGTCGAGCGAGCTTGCGGTCGATGCGCCGGCGCGGGACGCGAAGTTTCGCACCTCGGCGGAGTACGCGGGCACTTGCCGCGTCGCCTCCGAAGCCTTGCACCAAGCCATGCATGCGCACGCGGGAGCGGCGGCATGAACGAGCGTATGCTCCGCATTTTGGCGCCGGCCGGCGTTCTCGCGCTCGGTATCGTGCTGTGGGACCTCGTCGTCCGCGTCAAAGGCATTCCGCCCTACATCTTGCCGTCGCCCGGCCTGGTGCTTTCGACGCTTGTTGCCGATTGGCCGATTCTGTGGTCATCGCTGCTCGCGACCTTGGAAACGACGCTGGAAGGTCTGGCGCTCGCGGTCGCCGGCGGCATTGGCCTTGCCGTGCTGTTCAACCAGTCGCGGCTGATCGAGCACTCGCTCTATCCCTATGCGGTGATCCTGCAGGTGACACCGGTGGTGGCGATCGCGCCGCTGCTCTTGATCTATCTGCCGCAGCACGCCGCCGTGCTGGCCTGCGCCTGGATCGTGGCGTTCTTTCCGGTGCTGGCCAACACCACGCTCGGATTGAACTCGGTCGACCATAACTTGGCCGATCTGTTCCGGCTGTACGGCGCGTCGCGCTGGCAGGTGCTCGTCGAGTTGAAGCTCCCGGCGGCGCTGCCGCAAATGCTGGCTGGAATCAAAATTGCCGGCGGGCTGTCGCTGATCGGCGCCGTGGTGGCGGAAATCGCCGCCGGTTCCGCGGGAGCCGGATCGGGTCTCGCCTACCGGATCGCCGAGTCGGGCTACCGCCTCAACATTCCGCGCATGTTCGCGGCGCTGCTGCTGCTGTCGCTCACCGGCATTGCGATCTTCGCGCTGCTGTCATGGCTCACGCATTTCGCGCTGCGCCGCTGGCACGAGAGCGCGATCGCGCGCGACGTTTAGGTCGTCAGCTTGAACGATTCCGCGATCTTCACCGCGGCCACCCAGGCCAGCGCCAGCGTGATGAAGTAGCAGGCCAGGAAGATCGGGAGGCTGACCGGATCACCCCACATGTTCGAGGCCACCGATCCGATGCCGACGTCGACAATATCGCCGGCGATCATCAGGACGACATAGATGAGAAGAACCCACATGGGTGTCTCTCCGTATGAAGAATGCCGTCGCTCCCGCGCGCACACTAAGCACGCGTCCCGCATGCGACAATTCGCCCACGAGCTCGGAAGCCGCGGGAACCGATTAAATTTTGGTAATGCGCGGCATCTCACACGCCGAGAATGAGCCGCATGGCGATCCCCAATGCCGCCATCGTGGCGACGACCTCGATCAACCCGCGATGAAAGCCGAAGGCCAGCACCGCGGCGAGCGCCGCAAGCGCGGTCGCCTTGAGATCGAGCGCCAACGGATCGAACGCGTACCACCGCAGCCATCCGGACTGCCGTTCGGTCACTTGGCCGAACAGCACATGTAGCGCGAACCACACCGACAGATTGAGGATGACGCCGACCACGGCGGCCGTAATAGCGGCGAGAGCGCCGGACAGGCGCCGGTTGGCGCGCAGCGGTTCGATGAACGGCGCGCCGGCGAAGATCCACAGCATCGAGGGTACGAAGGTAACCCAGGTCGTCATGATGGCGCCGAGCACGCCGGCGGTGACCGCCGAGAACGGCGCGGCTTCGCGGAAGCCGGCGAGGAAGCCGACAAACTGCGTGACCAGGATCAGCGGGCCGGGCGTCGTCTCGGCAAGGCCGAGACCGTCGACCATTTCCGGCGCGGTCATCCAGTGATGGGTCTCGACCGCCTGCTGCGCCATATAGGCGAGCACCGCATAGGCGCCGCCGAAGCTCACCACGGCGAGCTTGGAGAAGAACATGCCGATGCTGACCAGCACATGGTCGGGTCCAAGCGTGATGGCGGCGAGCGCGATCGGCGCCGCCCATATCGCAAGTCCGATGACCGAGGCCCATGCAAACTGTCGCCACGGGTTGCCGCCGGACGTCGCGACGATATCGACCGTGCCGGACAGCCCAAGCCGAGCCGGCGCCTTTCGCGCGATGAGATACCCGATCAGCGCCGCCGCGCCGACGATCAGCGGAAACGGCAGGGCCAGAAAGAAAATGCCGACAAAGGCCAGGCCCGACAGCGCGATCAGCAGTTCGGTCTTGAGCGCACGCTTGCCGATGCGCCACAGCGCCTCGATCACGATCACCAGGACGGCCGCCTTGATGCCGAACAGCGCGCCCTCGATCGCGGCGACGCCGCGGCCGAGCGCGTAGAGCAGGCTCAAGCCGAGCATCACGAAGGCGCCGGGCAGCACGAATAGGATGCCGGACACGAGCCCGCCGCGCACGCCGTGCAGCAGCCAGCCGATGTAGGTCGCAAGCTTCTGCGCCTCGGGCCCCGGGAGCAGCATGCAGAAGTTGAGCGCGTGCAGGAACCGCGACTCCTCGATCCATTTCTTCTCGTCGACCACGATGCGGTGCATCATGGCGATTTGACCTGCCGGCCCCCCGAAGTTGATGCAGCCGATCTTGAGCCAGACCTTGAAGAACTCGCCGAAGCTCGAGGTCTCTGCGCCGACTGAAGTCCGCGTGGTTTCACTCGTGTTCATTCAAGCCACCTTGCTGGCGGCGGTGCTCCGCCACTCAGACCACAGAGTTCGTGCGGTGAAATGAAAGCAGCTCGCCAAATGCATCAGCTTCCCCGTTCGCGAGGAAGCGGTGCTTGGGCTTTGCGAGCCTTGAAACGCGGGGCGACCGCCGCAGGCCCCGTACCGGCATCATTGCGTATCGGCAGGATGCGATCAAGCGTGGCACAAAGCTGCCGTGCTGATTCGAAGCTCGCAAGTCGAGGCAGGCTTCGGTATTTTCCCGGAATGGCCAACGCCATCGATCTGAATGGACGCAGCGCCGTCGTCACCGGCGGCGCGCAGGGTATCGGGCGGGCGATCGTCGAGCGGCTGCTTGCTTCCGGCGCCTCGGTCGCGATCTGGGACTGCGACGGAAAGCTGGCCGAACAGACGGCTGGCGAACTCAGCAGTCGCGGCAAGAGCACGGCTATGGTGTGCGACGTCACCCGACTGACCGAGATCGAAGCGGCGCGCGACGCGACCTTGAAGGCGTTCGGCCGCATCGACATCCTGGTCAACAATGCCGGCATCACCGGTCCCAATACGACAACCTGGGATTATCCGATCGGCGCCTGGCACGAGGTCATGCGGGTCAACCTCGACAGCGCATTCTACTGCTGCCGGACCATCGTGCCGCTGATGATCGCGCAGAACTATGGCCGCATCGTCAACATCGCCTCGATCGCCGGCAAGGAAGGCAACCCGAACGCGGTGGCCTATTCGGCGTCGAAGGCCGGCGTCATCGCACTGACGAAATCGCTCGGTAAGGAACTGGCAGGCCATGACATCGCGGTGAACGCGGTCGCGCCGGCCGCGGCGCGGACCGCGATCTTCGAGCAGATGTCGCAGCAGCACATCGACTACATGCTGTCGAAAATCCCGCGCGGCCGTTTCGTCGCGGTCGAGGAGNTCGCGGCGCTGGTCGCCTTCTGCGCGTCGGCCGAATGCTCGTTCTCGACCGGCGCGGTGTTCGACATCTCCGGCGGGCGGGCCACCTATTGACCGACGCCGGCCACGAGCAGCGCCGCCAGCGGCTGATCGGCATCGGCCTGATGTGCGGGGCGGTCGC
>C688J18823_10001894_pt1 | contig 13028 bp, 5 predicted proteins | sample HopSoiMetagenom1_FD_18823 | JGI IMG/M metagenome (IMG submission 18823)
TGTCTTATATGGATCGAAGGCGATCGGCACGTCGGTCGCGACATTGCAAAAGCCGATTTCGTTCGGTGCGAGCGTGCGCGCCGCCGCATGGGCCCCGGTATCGACATCGATCCGGTGCTTCAGCGCCGTAATCGTCGCCGGGACCGTGCGGGTGCCAAGCTTCAGCCAGTAGGAGCGCCCCGGGACGAGACTTTCATCCTTCATCCAGACGATATGAGCGGCGAACTGGTCGGCGAATTCGGCACGCGCCTGCGGATGCACCAACAGGTCGCCGCGCGAAATATCGATTTCGTCGGTGAGGGTCAGGGTCACGGCGTCGCCAGCCGAGGCGCGCTCGACCGTCCCGTCGAAAGTGACGATCTCCTTAATGCACGATTGGCGCCCGGAACCGATCGCCAGCACCGGGTCGCCCGGCTTCGTCGAGCCCGCCGCGAGGGTGCCGGAAAACCCGCGGAAGTCGGCGTTCGGGCGATTGACCCATTGCACTGGAAAGCGGAACGGCTGCTCGCCGATCTCCGCGGCGACGTTCACCGCTTCCAGATGGGCGAGCAGGCTCGACCCGGAATACCAGGGTGTCCGCGGCGAGCGCTCGATAACGTTATCGCCGTACCGCGCCGAGATCGGGATCACCGTCAGCGAGGCGAAGTCGAGATCGGCGGCAAAGCGCCGATACTCCTCGGCGATGCGGTCGAACACCGTCCGGTCGAACTCGACGAGGTCGAGCTTGTTGAGGGCGAGCACGATGTGGCGAATGCCTAAGAGGGAGCAGATCAGCGAATGCCGCCGGGTCTGCGCCAGCAGCCCCTTGCGGGCGTCGATCAGCAACACCGCGAGATCGGCGGTCGAGGCGCCGGTCACCATGTTGCGGGTGTACTGCTCGTGCCCGGGGGTGTCGGCCACAATGAAGGCACGGCGCGGTGTCGCGAAGAAGCGATAGGCGACGTCGATCGTGATCCCCTGCTGCCGCTCGTCTTCGAGACTGTCCAGCAGGAGCGCGAAATCGATCTCGTCGCCGGTGGTGCCGAAGCGGCGCGACTCGCGCCCGAGGCTTTCCAGCTGATCCTCTAAGATCAGCTGCGCGTCATAGAGCAGCCGGCCAATCAGCGTCGACTTGCCGTCGTCAACCGAGCCGCAGGTCAGAAATCGCAAAAGCCCCCGATCGGCGACGGCGGCCATCGGTCGCGAATCGTCGGGCATCAGAAATACCCTTCGCGCTTCTTGCGTTCCATCGAGGCTTCCTCGTCGCCGTCGATCAGCCGTCCCTGGCGCTCGGAATGGCTCGACCGGCGCAGCTCCGCGACGATGTCCGCGACATTTGCCGCCTCCGACTCGATGGCTCCGGTCAGCGGATAGCAGCCAAGCGTGCGAAAGCGGACCCGCCGCAGTTCCGGTGTCTCGCCCGGGAGCAGCGGCAGGCGATCATCATCGACCATAATCCAGACGCCGCTGCGCCGGACCACCGGCCGCGGCGCGGCAAAATAGAGCGGCACCACCGGAATATTCTCGGCTTCGATGTACTGCCACACATCGACTTCAGTCCAATTCGACAGCGGAAACACTCGCATCGTCTCGCCCGGCCGTAGCCGCGTGTTGTAGAGGCGCCAGAGCTCCGGCCGCTGGCGCCGCGGCTCCCATACATGGCCGGCGCCGCGGAACGAAAAGACCCGCTCCTTCGCCCGGCTTTTTTCCTCGTCGCGACGGGCGCCACCCATGGCGGCGTCGAAGCCATGCCCGTCGAGCGCCTGCTTCAGCCCCTCGGTCTTCATGACCTGGGTATGCAGCGACGATCCCGAGCCGATCGGATCGATCCCCCGCTCCAGCCCCTCGCGGTTTATGTGAACGGTCAGATCAAGCCCGAGCCGCGCCGCGGTCGCTTCGCGAAACGCGATCATCTCGCGAAATTTCCAGGTGGTATCCACATGCAGCAGCGGAAACGGCGGTTTCGCCGGGTAGAACGCCTTCAGCGCCAAATGCAGCAGGACGCTCGAATCCTTGCCGATCGAATAAAGCAGCACGGGCCGACGAAACTCGGCGGCCACCTCGCGCAGAATCGTAATCGACTCGGCTTCGAGGTGCCGCAGATGCAGCGGCAAGCCTGTCTGCGACGGCGACGCCTCGGCTGCCGCCGGCCGATAAAGTTCGCTCAACGCAAATTCCTAAATTGGTGCCCTCTCGGTGCGGGTCTTGCCCGCATCCGGCAAGCGGCCGATTTCAGCGCGCCCGGGCGATGGTCGCCACTATCCGTCGACTCTGGTTAAATTTGGTTAAACTTTCAAGAGCAGCGCTGCGGAACGGCCGAAAGCCGTCCATCCCTCAGCTAATGGCCGGCAGCCGCGCCAACCGCGGCAGCACGTGGCCGGGGGACCGGCTCGATCATGCGCGCGACAAGCTGAGCAAGCTCCTGCTGCCGGTAGGGTTTCAATAGGCGCGGCAGCCCCGGTTCCCCATCGACCGGCAGTTCGGAATAGCCGGTGGCGAGGACGATTGGCAGTTCAGGCCAATGCTGACGGATCTGAGCGGCAAGTTCCGTGCCCGTCATCCCAGGCATTGCGTGGTCGGTAATGACCAGATCCACCTCAGGCTCGGCTCCCAGCATCTGCAACGCCTCCGCCGCCGAGGTGGCCTCGCATACCGAATGGCCAAGATCCTCCAGCATTGCCACCGTTCCGGCCAGCACGATGGGGTCGTCATCGACCACCAGCACTCGGCAACAATGGGCCTCTTCGATGCGCGGCACGGCAGTCGGCCGCGGTCGCTTCGCTTCGACCGCTTCGGCAACGGGCAGCCACAGCTCGACCGTGGTGCCGAGGCCAACCCGGCTGGTGATACGCATCGCACCACCCGATTGCGCCACCAGCCCATCGACCATCGACAGGCCGAGCCCGGTGCCGCGACCGGCGCCCTTGGTGGTAAAGAATGGCTCGGTCGCGCGTTTCAGCGTCGCCTCGTCCATGCCGTCGCCCGTATCCCGTTCGCTGATGCAGACGTAGTCGCCCGGCGGTAACCCAGGAACGTCGCCGGCCCCGATCAGCTCGCGATGCGCCGAGATCGTCAGCGTCCCGCCGAGCGGCATTGCGTCGCGCGCGTTGAGCGCCAGGTTCAGCAACGCCAGCTCGAGCTGGTTGGGATCGGCCCGGGTCGGCGGCAAAGCCGGTTCGAACTCGGTCGAGATCTGGATGCCGGGCCCCAGCGAGCGGCCAAGCATTTCGACCATGCTGTGGACCAGGCTCGGCACCTCGACGGTCTCCGGCTTCAGCTCCTGCCGCCGGGCGAAAGCCAGCATGCGCTTCGTCAATGTCGCGCCGCGCTCGGCGCCCTGGATCGCGCCGTCGATCAGCCGCCGCGCCTTGGCATCATCGGCGAGGTGCTTGCGCAAGAGATCCAGGTTGCCGAGCACCGCCATCAGCAGATTGTTGAAGTCGTGGGCGACCCCGCCGGTCAACTGGCCGAGGCTCTCCACCTTCTGCATCTCGTGAACCTGGGCCAGCGCCGCCTCGCGCTCGCGGGTGCGCTCCTCGACCCGGCGTTCGAGATCGGCATTGGCCTGAGCCAAATCTTCGGTTCGTTGCTCGACGCGCCGCTCCAGCTCGGCATTGAGCGCTTCGAGCTGCCGGGTCTTGCGGTACAGCTCGGCAAAGACCCGTACCTTGGCGCGCAGCAGATCGGGCACGACCGGCACCGGCACGTAGTCCACCGCGCCCGCCGCATAACCGCGCAGCAGGTCGAGATCGGTCACCTGGATCGCCGACACGAAGATGATCGCGGTCTTCTGGAACCGCGGATGCTCGCGGATCATCGCCGCCAGCTCGAACCCGTCCAGGTCGGGCATGCAAACATCGACCAGGATGAGCGCGACGTCGGTTTTTAATAGATGCTCGAGCGCCTCGTTGGCCGAGCCGGCCTTGATAAGGTTCTCGCCGAGTTCACCCAGGATCGCCTCGTAGCCGAGCAGCTTCCCGGGCTGGTCGTCGACCAGCAGAATGTTGACCTGTTCTTCGGCGCCCACGGGGCTCTCTTTCCTGTGCGTTAGTGTGTTTTCCGGCCTTCGGGTCAGCGGTGCAGCCACATGCGGAGCGCGGAGAGCAGCTGTTCGGTGTTGACCGGCTTGGCCAGGTAATCCGATGCCCCGGCGTCGAGGCATTTCTCACGGTCGCCCTTCATCGCCTTGGCCGTCAACGCAATGATCGGCAGCCGCCGGTACGCCGGGTCTTGCCGGATCACCTGCATCGTCTGATAGCCATCCATTTCGGGCATCATGATGTCCATTAGCACGATCGCCAGATCCGGGGTCGACTCGACAAGTGCGACCGCCTCGCTGCCGGTGGTCGCTGTCAGCACCTTCATGCCGCGGCGCTCCAAGACGCTGGAGAGCGCGAAGATGTTGCGCGCATCGTCGTCGACAAGGAGCACCGTCTTGCCGACGAGATCCTCATCCGAGCTGTGCAGCCGCTCGATCATGCGCTGCTTCTCGTCGGGAAGGTCGGCGACGACCCGGTGCAGGAACAGCGCCGTTTCGTCGAGCAGCCGCTCCGGCGATTCGACGCCCTTGACGACGACGCTGCGCGCGATCGTGTGCAGCTGCGCGTCCTCTTCGGGCGACAGCTCGCGGCCGGTGAACACGACGACCGGGATGTCGGCGATCTCCGGCTTGTCGCGCAGCGCCTCCAGCAGCTCGAACCCGGACATGTCGGGCAGCCGCAGATCGAGGACGATGCAGTCGGGCGGCTCGGTTGCCAATGCCTTGAGTGCCTCGGCGCCGGTGCCGACCGTCACCAGATCGATGTCATCATGCCCGAGCAGCTCTGCGATGCTCAGCTGCTCGGCGGGGTTGTCCTCGACGATCAACAGGCGCTTGCGGCGCGGCTGAACGAAATCCTTGATGCGGGTCAGCGCCGCTTCGAGGTCCTGGGTCGAGCTCGGCTTGTTGACAAAGGAGAAGGCGCCGCGGGCGAGCCCGTGCTGCCGGTCCTCGTCAAGCGTGACAACCTGCACCGGGATATGCCGGGTCAGCGGATCCTGCTTCAGCTGGTTCAAGACGCTCCAGCCGAGCATGTCGGGCAGGAATACGTCGAGCGACACCGCGGTCGGCAGGTATTCGCGCGCCAGCGACAGCGCGTCGGCGCCGCGCATCGCGACCAGCACCTTGAGGCCCTGGTCGTGCGCCAGATCGGCGATGATGCGGGCGTAATGCGGGTCGTCCTCTACGATCAGCAGCACCGCCTCGCCCGGCTCGATCGCGTCGCGGTCGTCTGGCACTGTCTCGACCGGGATCTCCGCCAAGCGCGGCGCCACATAGCCGCTCGAGAGCGCCGGGGTATCCGGCATCGGCGGCAGCGGGCGGTTGCCCGTCGGCGTGCCGGCGTAACGCAGCGGCAGGTACAGCGTAAAGGTGCTGCCCATGCCGGGGTTGCTGCGCAGCTGGATCTCGCCGCCCAGAAGGTTCGACAATTCGCGGCTGATCGCCAGGCCGAGGCCGGTGCCGCCGTAACGGCGGTTGGTGCTGGCGTCAGCCTGCTGGAACGCCTCGAAGATGATCCGCTGCTTCTCCGGCGGAATGCCGATGCCGGTGTCGGACACCTCGAAGGCGACCACCGAGGGCACGCTGCCGAGCACCGGGTGCTCTGAGGTCCATCCGCTCCCGGTGGGATAGATGCTGAGTTTGACGCCGCCCTGGTCGGTGAACTTGAAGGCGTTCGACAGCAGGTTCTTCAACACCTGCTGCAGGCGCTTCGAGTCGGTGGTGATGCTGCGGTCGAGCTTCGGGTCGATCTGAACATCGAAGCTCAGATTGCGGTTTTCCGCTTCGTGACGGAACGGCCGCGCCACGACATCGACCAGGTTGCCGAAGAAGATCTCCTCGACATCGACCGACACAGTGCCGGACTCGATCTTAGACAGGTCAAGGATGTCGCTGATCAGGTTCAACAGGTCGGTGCCGGCGCTGTGGATGGTGCGCGCGAACTCGACCTGCTTCGGGGTCAGGTTGCCGTCCGGATTCTCTGAGAGCTGCTGGCCCAGGATCAGGATGCTGTTCAACGGCGTGCGCAGCTCGTGCGACATGTTGGCGAGGAAGTCGGATTTGTATTTCGAGGTGAGCGCCAGCTCGGTGGCTTTCTCTTCGAGAGCCCGGCGCGCCTGCTCGATTTCCTGGTTCTTGGCTTCGACCTCGACGTTGCGTTCGGCGAGCTGCTGCGCCTTCAGCTCAAGCTGCTCGTTGGTTTGCTGCAACTCGCGCTGCTGCGCCTGTAATTCGGCGGCGAGCTGCTGCGACTGCTTCAAAAGACCCTCGGTCTGCATCGTCGCTTCGATCGAGTTCAGCACGATGCCGATATTCGCGGTCAACTGATCGAGGAAGGAGATCTGCAGATCGGTGAAGCTGCCGAGCGAGGCTAGCTCGATGACCGCCTTGACCTGCCCCTCGAACAGGACCGGCAGCACGACGAGGTTGTTTGGCATTGCCTGGAACAGTCCGGAGGTGATCGGCACCACCCCCTCCGGGATCTGGCTGATCAGCATGCGGCGGGCGTCCTTGGCGGATTGCCCGATAAGACCCTGGCCCGAGCGCAGGCGTTCGGCGTGGCCGCCACCGTCCGGATCGGCGAAGCTCGACAGCAGCCTAAGGCTGGTATCGCCCTCGACGAGGTAGATGACGCCGTTCTGGGCCCCGACCAGCGGCGCCAACTCGGACAACAGCATCCGGCCGACGGTGGTCAGGTCGCGCTGGCCCTGGAGCATGTTGGTGAACCGGGCGAGATTGGTCTTCAGCCAATCCTGCTCGGTGTTGCGCTCCGTGGTCAGGCGCAAATTGTCGATCATCGTGTTGATGTTGTCTTTGAGCTCGGCGACCTCGCCGCGCGCATCGACCTGGATCGAGCGGGTCAGGTCGCCCTGCGTCACCGCCGTCGCCACCTCGGCGATGGCGCGGACCTGCGTCGTCAGGTTCGCCGCCAGCAGGTTGACGTTACCGGTCAGATCCTTCCAGGTGCCGGCCGCGCCCGGCACGTTGGCCTGACCGCCGAGCCGGCCTTCGACGCCGACCTCACGCGCGACGGTCGTGACCTGGTCGGCGAAGGTGGCGAGCGTGTCGGTCATGTAGTTGATGGTCTCGGCGAGCGCCGCCACCTCGCCCATCGATTTGACGGTCAGGTTCTGCTTCAGATCGCCGTTGGCGACCGCGGTCACCACCTTGACGATGCCGCGCACCTGCTCGGTCAGGTTGGCGGCCATAACGTTGACGGTATCGGTCAAATCCTTCCAGGTGCCGGCGACGCCGGGCACCACCGCCTGGCCGCCGAGCTTGCCTTCGGTGCCGACCTCGCGGGCGACGCGCGTCACTTCCGAAGCGAAGGCGTTGAGCTGATCGACCATCGTGTTGATGGTATTTTTCAGCTCCAGAATCTCGCCCTTCACGTCCACGGTGATCTTGCGGCTGAGATCGCCGCGCGCGACGGCGGTAGTCACCTCGGCGATGTTGCGGACCTGGCCGGTCAGGTTCGAGGCCATGAAGTTGACGTTGTCGGTCAGATCCTTCCAGGTGCCGGCGACATCGGGCACCACGGCCTGGCCGCCGAGCCGCCCTTCGGTGCCGACCTCGCGCGCGACGCGCGTTACCTCGGCGGCGAAGGAGCGCAGCTGATCGACCATCGTGTTCAGCGTTTCCTTCAGGAACAGGATCTCGCCACGCACGTCGACGGTGATCTTCTTCGACAAATCGCCGTTGGCAATCGCGGTGGCGACTTCGGTGATGTTGCGGACCTGCGCCGTCAAATTGCCGGCCATGAAGTTGACCGAGTCGGTCAGATCCTTCCAGGTGCCGGCCACACCGGGCACCTGCGCCTGACCGCCGAGCTTGCCTTCGGTGCCGACCTCACGGGCGACGCGCGTCACCTCGCCGGCGAAGGCGTTGAGCTGATCGACCATCGTGTTGATGGTGTTCTTCAGCTCGAGGATCTCGCCCTTCACATCGACGGTGATCTTGCGCGACAGATCGCCTCGTGCGACGGCCGTCGTCACCTCGGCGATGTTGCGGACCTGCGCAGTCAGATTGCCGGCCATCGAGTTGACCGAATCGGTCAGATCCTTCCAGGTGCCGGCCACACCCGACACCTGCGCCTGGCCGCCGAGCCGGCCTTCGGTGCCGACCTCGCGGGCGACGCGCGTCACCTCGCCGGCGAAGGCGTTGAGCTGATCCACCATCGTGTTCAGCGTTTCCTTCAGCAGCAGAATCTCGCCGCGCACGTCTACGGTGATCTTCTTCGACAAATCGCCGTTGGCGATGGCGGTGGCGACCTCGGTGATGTTGCGGACCTGACCGGTCAGGTTCGAGGCCATCGAGTTAACCGAATCGGTCAAATCCTTCCAGGTGCCGCCGACACCGGGCACTACGGCTTGGCCGCCGAGCCGGCCTTCGGTGCCGACCTCGCGGGCAACGCGCGTCACCTCGCCGGCGAAGGCGTTGAGCTGATCGACCATCGTGTTGATGGTCTCCTTCAGCTGCAGGATTTCGCCCGAGACGTTGACAGTAATCTTCTTCGACAGGTCGCCCTGCGCGACGGCCGTCGTCACCTCGGCGATGTTGCGCACCTGATTGGTCAGGTTCGACGCCATCGAGTTGACTGAGTCGGTCAAATCCTTCCAGGTGCCGGCGACGCCCTTCACCTCGGCCTGGCCGCCGAGCTTGCCTTCGGTGCCGACCTCTCGCGCAACGCGCGTCACCTCGCCGGCGAAGGAGTTGAGCTGATCCACCATCGTATTGATCGTGTTCTTCAGCTCGAGGATCTCGCCGCTGACATCGACGGTGATCTGCTTCGACAGATCGCCATTGGCGATAGCGGTCGCGACGGCGGCAATGTTGCGGACCTGATTGGTCAGGTTCGACGCCATCGAGTTAACGCTCTCCGTCAAATCCTTCCAGGTGCCGGCGACCCCGAGCACGTTGGCCTGGCCGCCGAGCTTGCCTTCGGTGCCGACCTCGCGGGCGACGCGCGTCACCTCACCGGCAAAGGCGTTGAGCTGATCGACCATCGTGTTGACGGTCTCCTTCAGCTGCAAAATCTCGCCCGAGACATTGACGGTGATCTTCTTCGACAGATCGCCGCCGGCGATGGCGGTCGCCACCTCGGCGATGTTGCGGACCTGCGCCGTCAGATTGGACGCCATCGAATTGACGTTGTCGGTCAGATCCTTCCAGGTGCCGGCGACGCCGGGCACCTGCGCCTGACCGCCGAGCCGGCCTTCGGTGCCGACCTCGCGGGCGACACGGGTCACTTCCGAGGCGAAGGAATTGAGCTGGTCCACCATCGTGTTGATGGTGTCCTTCAGCTCCAGAATCTCGCCCGACACGTCGACGGTGATCTTGCGCGACAGGTCGCCACGCGCGACGGCGGTCGTCACCTGCGCGATGTTGCGCACCTGCGCGGTCAAATTCCCGCACATCGCGTTGACCGAATCGGTCAAATCCTTCCAAGTGCCGGCGACGCCGGGGACGATCGCCTGGCCGCCGAGCTTGCCCTCGGTGCCGACCTCGCGGGCGACGCGCGTCACTTCGGAGGCGAAGGAGCGCAGCTGATCCACCATCGTGTTGATGGCTTCCTTGAGCTGCAGGATCTCGCCGCGCACGTCGACGGTGATCTTCTTCGAGAGGTCGCCGTTGGCTACCGCGATCGTGACATCGGCGATGTTGCGGACCTGCGCTGTGAGATTCGACGCCATCGAGTTGACGCTTTCGGTCAAGTCGCGCCACACGCCGGTCACCTCGCGCACCTGCGCCTGGCCGCCGAGCTTGCCGTCGGTGCCGACCTCGCGGGCGACGCGCGTCACCTCGGACGTAAAGACCGAGAGCTGCTCGATCATCGTGTTGACGATTGTGGCGAGGCGCAGGAATTCGCCCTGCAAGGGCCGCCCGTCCACATCCAGTCGCACGGTCTGCAGCAGGTCGCCGCGGGCCACGGCGGTGATCGCCTGGGTCACCGCCGTCGTCGGCCAAAGCAGGTCGTCGATCAAGGTGTTGACCGAGGTCTCCATATCGCCCCAGGCGCCATGCGCCAGGCTTAGCTTGACGCGTTGACGGGTCTTGCCCTCGCGGCCGACGACCTGGCCGACATGATCGAGTTGCTGCGCCATCCGCTGGTTGGCGGCAACGATCTCGTTAAAGGCATCGGCGACCTTGCCGGCAAGACCGGTGCCGTCCACCGGCAGCCGCACCGAGAAATCGCCGAAGCGCACCGCCTGGAGTGCATGGAGCAACTGGCGCTCATCGAACCCGTCGCCATTGACGACGGTGACATCGTGCCCGTTGGAATGGAGTTCGCCGACCGCCTCCTCGATCGCCCGCGCGTTCGGCACAGTATCGGTGGCGACTTCTGCGAGACCGTCCGCCGTAGGCTCCATGCTCGACTCCTTAGGGCCTCGCACGAACGCTTCGTGCAAGGCGCATGCGGCCTCGGCGCGAGGCGCGCAACACTGTCCAGATTAAATGTGCGTTGATACAGGACAACAGTTTTCCGGGATTTTAGCAAGCATGCCGGACGGCCAACCGGTTTCGCAGCAGCCTCAACCAGCCACGCTTCACCACCCGCCATTTTACCATGCGACCGTGAGCCATGTCCCCCAGACGCCGCTTTATCGCCGGCCGGTGCCGGAGTGCCGGTCCTTCCCGAACGGCGGAGGCGAACACCTTGAAAATGGGCTCGTTCCAAGCGGCGGCGATGATTTCCTAAACTCCGGGGTTCGCGGCACAGTGCAGTCCGCCTGCCGTCAGCCGAGCGCGGAATGGAATGTCGTCTGACACCCGGCCTATCTTTCGACAGGATTCGGAACGCCGATCAGCGTCTGTTGTTGGTGAGCTATCCCTACATTTACGTTAGGAAAAGCCATGACAGCTCGCGTTATCGCAAAGACCGCGGTCGCAGTCTCCGCGCTATTGTTCTCCACCGTGCTGGCGAACAGCCAGACACCGCCGGCGCCGTCGACCGGTTCGCCCGGCACAAGCCCCAATACCAGCCAAGGAAGCGCGCCAAGCCGGGCGCCGGCCGCGACCTCAAACCAACAGACCGCCCCCGGCACCGGGGTCTCCTCGAACAGCGGCAGCGCCCCGGGCTCCACCTCCGGCGCTCCGTCGCCCTCGCCGTCGGCGAGCGGCCAGCCGGGCCACGCGACCCAGCCCGGAACCGGCACCCAGAACAGTTCGACCCAGCCCACGACCTCGCCTTCCGGGGCGACCAGCGGGTCGTCGCAACATGCGGCGCCGGGCACCTCCTCTACGACGAGCGCCGCTACCGCGCCAACCGTCAACCTGACGCAGCAGCAACGAACCGAGATCCGGCAGACCGTCATCAATGGCGGCAACGCGCCGCGGGTCTCCAGCGTCAATTTCAATATCGGCGTCGGCGTGGTGGTGCCGCAGACGGTGCAGTTCGCGCCGCTGCCGCCGACCATCGTCAGCATCCACCCCGACTGGCGCGGCTACGACTACTTCGTCTATGCCGAGGAGATCATTATCGTCGAGCCGGGCACCCGCCGGATCGTTGCGGTGCTCCGGGTTTGATCCGGAGCTAGGATCGGGTCTCTCTTTCGGGACCGTCTAGCCCATCCGGCCGCCTCGCCCACCCGGCGAGGCGGCCGTGCTTTTGGGCGCCAGCTTCGCCTCGCTAAACCGTGCTCGGCTCGCTCGCTTCCTGGTGCCAGACCAGCAGGTGCCGACGCAGCACCGCTATGCCCCTGACGAGGCAGAGGCCGGCGACCGCGATCTCGACGATGCCGGCGAAAACACCGGGCGAATCGGCAAAGCGCGAAGCTGAAATCATCGCGCCGCCGAGCCCCTGACCGCCCATCATCATCTCGGTCACGATCATCACGATCATCGAGATCGGCAGCGCGACCTGCAGCCCGGTCAGGATCTGCGGTAGGGCGGCAGGCAGGATGATCTCGCGCAACAGCTGCCGCTCGCTGGCGCCGAGGCTGCGCGCCGACCACAGCAAATGCCGATCCACCGCTTCGGCGGCGGCGATCGTGGCGGTGATGACCGGGAAGATAGCGTTGAACGCGGCCATCGAGATCTTCGAGGTGTCGTAGAGCCCGAGCCAAAGCATGAAGATCGGCAGAAACGCGATTTTCGGCATCGGAAAGCCAACGGACACGATCGGGTCGAAAAACCAGCGGATCAGCGGCCGCCGCGCCATCAGGATGCCGAGCAAAACCCCGCCGAGGCCGGCGATTGCGAAGCCGGCCAGCGCGCGATACAGCGTCAGCCCGAGGTTGAGCGCGAGCTCGCCCGAGGCCGCATCCTCCCAGACCCGCGTCAGCACCGCCGACAAGGGCGGCAGCAGGAACGGCGTCACCACGCCGCTGCGCGAGGCCGCCTCCCAGGCCACGACCAGCGCCAAGAGCGAGGCAATCGCCCCGGCCCGGCGCGCCACAGCCGCGAAGATCAGGTCGAGCCGCAGGCCCGCGGGGGCGGTCGCCGGCAGCAGCCGGGTCTCGAGATTGCTCATCGAGCCGCCCTCATTCGCGCCAGGCCAGGACGCGGCGCGTCAGCATCAGATAGAAGCGGTCGGCGGCAAAGCCGAGCAGCGCCACAGTCAGCACCACGGCGAACATCGCGTCATAGGCGCCGCCATCGCCAAGCCAGCCGATCATGTAGCCGAGCCCCTGCCGCGCGACGATCAGCTCGGAGCTGACCAGCAATACGAATGACAGCGCCAGCGCCGTGCGGATGCCGCTCAACAGCTCGGGCAGCGCGCTCGGCACCACAACCTCCCACAACACCCGGGCGCGGCTCGCCCCCATGCTGCGCGCAGACCAGATCAGCACCTCCTCCGTGCCGCGGGCGCCGTTAAACGCGGAGAGCGTCACCGGCAACAGACAGCCGACGAAGATCAGCACGATTTTCGAGGCGTCGCCGAAACCGAGCCACAGCACCATGACCGGGATCAGGGCCGATTTCGGCATCGGGTAGAAGAACTGCACGATCGGGTTGACCGCGATCCGGACCGGCTTGTACCAGGCCATCAACACGCCGATCAGGCTGC
>C688J18823_10001895_pt1 | contig 13028 bp, 23 predicted proteins | sample HopSoiMetagenom1_FD_18823 | JGI IMG/M metagenome (IMG submission 18823)
CCCTACCAATCCTTAACTTGCGACCTCTAGGATAATCCCCAATCGCGGAAGCCCCCAAGGCCCCGCGAGAACAGCGTAACCGCGTAGGAAGCCCGCCGACTCAACCCGGCGGGCTTCTTTGGTTGAACCAACCTGGTTTGATGGCGGAACGAATGTGCACATTGGTACTCAGGAGCCTCATTACAGTGAGGTGAGTCGTGAGCGACCAACGGGAAATTTCAAATCTATTTGGACCCGCTCAGTGGGGTCCAGGCCTGCTGCTGGGGCTCTCCTGTTGATCCCGGAACGAAGGAGTTGAAAACGAAAGACCGCCCGAAGGCGGTCTTTCTGTTGTGAATCCGTTTGACGAGTTTTGGGAACTCGCAAGATCTGGTTTCAATCAATCCTCCGGATCGTGCTTCGCAAGGTTTTTGTAAATCCATTTCCGCCCGTTGTGGCGACGCAAGACCCGACCGTACACAAGCCGGCCGGTGATAGATCGCCTGGGGATGATAACTTTCCATACATGCCAGACGTATACCCAGGCTGGCTTTGCGCTTGATTTCTGAGGGCTCGCATGGTTCTGCAAATTCATTTTGGACGGCGCTTCTCATTCGCACGGCGCGGAACGAGCGGCTGGCCATTCTTCCTTGCAGATTGTTCGAGATCTTGGACAAGCCTGCGCAATTGCTGCAAAGCGTGAAACCGCTCGGCCAATTCGCTGACCGATTTGGATGGCTTTCGCGGCCCGCGTTTTTCTTTCGTAGCGTTCATTAGATCGACCGTTGCAACAGCCCCGATTCGCTGGTGTGCCGGAAATTGCGGAGCAACCGTCCGGTGAGGCGACCATAGGCAGCCTTATTGCGTTCGCAACGAAAGTCGCGGATTAACCTGAATGTTCGCGCTGCAGGTTAATTCTGAAACCACAAACGAAAGTCCGGCCGAAGGCGGCTTTTGGTTTTGGCGTCTGGTTTAACACCCGCCCGAGATGGCGGTTCAGCGCCTTCATGACCCCGATGCGGGCAAGCATGGTGTCGCCGCCGCGACTGCACAGCATCAGTGCCTCGATTGCCGTTCGCCATTCCGGCAATGCGGTTTCGTTCTTCGGCAGCTTCGTGATGTAGTCAGCCGCGTCTTTCAGCGTGAGCAGCTTCCGGCCGTCGGGCAAAATGATGGGATCCCCAAACGGGATCGACCAGGACACGCAAAAAGTTTTCTTAAATGAGGGCGGGGCCGCTCGTGGGGACAAGCGGCCCCTAGCCGCGCAGTACGCAGGCCGAAACAGTTAGCCATCTGCGCGACCTGCCGTCACGCTAGACCTGTTTTAAACGGCCGCAACGAAACTCACGAATTAAGCTTGATGCCCGTCGGGAAGGTTAAATCTGGAACCAGCGCATAGGGAAGTCTCAGCGTTTCCAGTGCAGCGCCGGTGCCGATCACACAGCAGGGACCGCCGACAGCGGCCGGCGGCTCACATCGTGCGACTGAGGCGCTAAAACACGGGCCCGCCGGTTCACGCTGGCGGGCCTATGTTGGCGGATCCCGAAGCGGTAAAAAGCCTGAACGCGGGTTGTTTGAAAGTTTAGGTATAATGCAGAAGATAATTCCGATGTTGTTACTAACAGCGTGTACAGCTTCAGCCATCGCGACGAACAAAGCGATCGCTCAAAAGCCAGCCGTGCAAGACAAAGTTGCGTGCTACAACGTGATCACCGGTCGCACTTTCTCTGCAGCCGAATGTGACCTTCGCGTTTGCCGTGGCACGGACGGATCAGCCAGACAGTTTTCTGGAATTCAAGGTCATTATGGCGATGGCTATGGGCCCTGCATTCGTCCGCGAGAAGAAGGCGAAAGCAACAGTGAGATTGACTGTAAATTTGGTCCCGGCTTCTTGGTGAGTCGAGGCAAACCCGTTCAAGCTTTTTCATCACCGATTTGCGCCGAAGCGAAAGTGGAATTCCGTCAATGCCTGAATGGAACCATGCTCGGCAGCTATCAATATCCCAATTGTCAGTAACTCTGCCCGGGCAGCGATGAATCACCGGCGGCGCCGCAGCGTTGCAGGTGAACCTGGGCTCGATGTCGGAAAGGCGAACCTCATCACCCCATGGAAAGGCATCCACAACGATAGAGTGCGAGCATTGCGATCGACATCACCGTGAAGGCGTAAGGGATATTGCGATCTGATTGAACGCCGCGCACTCGCTGAGGCGGCCCAACAATAGAAAGAGCCGTCCGGGCGGTCACCGGACGGCTCGTTTCCGCAATTGCCGGTTCGTGACCGGTTCCATTGCTTGATTTCGGCGAGGCCGTGAAGGCCGAGCGGTCTTCGGTTGGCCTCTGATCGTTCAGGTATTGAGCCCCGCGCGACTGACGATGAGACTAATCGATAAAATTTTATCGACAATCGAAACAGAAAATTAAGGTTACCCCGCCGGCGAACTGCGGGTGTCCAATGTCAATTATTCCGGCTCGGCGAAAAGCAGAAGCGACTGTCACTTGACCCGCAGCCCTCGGATCAGAGAGCTCGCAAATGGATCAGTGCGGATCGAATGCTGCGCTTTTGGCGGCGCGACTCGTGAGTAGTCCTTCCGTCCGCCACAGGCGACGCGCAACCTCTGACTGATATTAGTCTTACCATCTGAAAGAGCCGTAAGTGGTTCCACGCGCGAAACTTTCGAATGTTTTCTTGTTGGCGCGTCGGCACTTTTATGTTTGGCTGGCCACCTACAAGTTGTTTAGCTTTTTGTTAACCATGAGGCAGATGTGACGAAATCATCGCGTAGACAATTCCTTGGAATCTCGGCCCGCACAGCGGGAAAGGTTGCAGCCACTGGCCTTGTTAGCTTGCCCCTGCTTTCATCGATGTCGAAGAAAGCAGATGCATTGGGTTGGGGCGGTTGGCATGATGATCCACACGCACCAAACGGTGGCGGCGGCGGCAGTGGCAAGTGTTTCCTTCGCGGAACGCTGATTCAAACACCCGATGGGGAAATTCCCGTCGAGGAGCTGAAGATTGGTGCGCTCGTCGATACTCTGCGGGGTCCGCAGCCGATCAAATGGATTGGGCGCCAACGGTTCGAGAAAGCCAGCCCGTCCTGGCACTGGAGTGTTGCACCGATCCGTGTCGCGAAATTCGCTCTCAGCGATGAATACCCTCGTCGTGACTTGTTCCTTTCGCCTCACCACAGCCTCTTCATCGACGGCCTTCTCATTCCGGTCGAATGGCTGGTGAATGGAAAAACAATCACGCTGGCCGAAATGGATGATTGTGAAGGCCATCGACTATTTCCATATCGAGTTGGAAACCCACGAAGTTGTCTTTGCGGAAGGGACGCCGGCTGAAACACTGCTGGTTGACAACGATCGCGAGCACTTTGGGAATTTTGTTCAATACGAACAGCTCTACGGAAATGGCAACGAAGACGCCATGAAGCCGTTTGCTCCGCGTCTCGAATACCAGGGTCCCGGCGGCGAATTGAACCGCCTGCTTCGATCGGCAGTATCTCCTGTTATCGATGTTCGAGATCCCATCCAAAAAGCCCGCGCTCGCATTGCGGCAAGAAGCGAGCTGGTTCTCAGCTAGCGAAACGAGAACGATCGGACCTCGTTTGGCGGCTCTGGCAATCGCGCCAGAGCCGTTTTCGCATCTCGCCCCAGTGACCCGGTCGCGACTCCAAGCAAAAGAAGATTGGGAAAAGCGCCCTCATTGGGACTCGCGGCATCAGCTCTACATGGCGACAGATTGCATTCAGGCCGCAATCGCGCGGCGACAACCGATGAAGCCAGCAACGGCCGTTAAGATGCTGGGCAGGCCAGCACCGACGATGGGTCCAGGCACCATGACGGGACTGCAGGCGATCTTTCACCATCCCAATATGGTCTTCAGCACAATCAAAAACGTGAAGATAACAAAGAGAGCTTTATAGCCGATGTCGGTCCCCATGACGCGCACGACGGCGACAGACAGCAAAATAAAAACAAGGCTCAGAGTGGCGAGGACAGTTGGAGCGAACACGTCGAACTCCAATCCGTTGTGTCAGGACCATTGCCGCATTTCATGCGCAAGATGGCTATCAAGACCTTCCCGCGGCGGTTGAGTCAATCGAGCGGAACATACAAGGTGGCTTCATGGTCTGCGAAAGGTCGTTAGAACCTAACGGAAGCCCGGGGATTTCTCTGCTGGAGGTGTTCCTATGACCAAAGAAACCCCACGCGACCCGGCGGGCTTCTTTGGTTTGATGGCGGTTCCTGTGTTCGCTTGGGAACTGACACCGGGCCGTCTGCAGATCGACGACCTTTGCGCACAGCGCGATCGCCTGAAGGCAGAGCAGGGCGGTTCCACGAAAGGGGGATAGACACCTTCGAAAATCCGCGAGCGCGTTTCAGCCCTTTCAGTAGTTGTTGCATTGCGGCGAAATGCGTCTAGGCTTGCGGCCTTCTAGTTCTGTGGCGTGGAGTCGATCATGCGTAACAGAAGAGATACCGATGTGCCGTTCAGTCGGGCAAATCGTTGAAGGTGTTGCTGCGTTTCTCTAGAAAGCTATGGCGCTACCTAAATCTCTTGGGTGTCGCTCAGGGAACGCGATGGCTGGCAATACGCCTTGGCGATCGTTTCAGGATTATCTCTGGCGTCAGGCGCGTAAAGCCACCAGGAGCAGAGCACCTGGTGACGATGCGAGTGGGCGGCAGCAGCGATCCGCTGGTGTTTGATCAGATCTTTATCAACGGAGACCTGGCAGATTTGATCGGTCGCGTGCACGAAGCTCGCACGATCGTCGATCTGGGAGCCAATGTCGGCTATGCCAGCATCGTATTCCTTAATGCGTTCCCCGATGCATATGTGCTGGCTGTCGAACCGGATTCCAGAAACGCGGTGCTGTGTGCATGCAATCTCGCTCCTTACGGCAACCGTGCGCGCTTGGTCGAAGCTGCGGCGTGGAGCAGATCATGCGACCTCATGCTGGTCCGCGGTGCCTTTCGAGACGGGAAAGAGTGGTCGACGCAGGTGCGTCCTGCCCAGCCGGGCGAAATGGCCGACGTAAAAGCTCTGGACATGCCGACTCTTTTGCAAATGTGTCCGCGTCCCGTGGTCGATATTCTGAAGATTGACATCGAGGATGCCGAATCGACGCTGTTTGCCGAGGACGCTGAGCGTTGGCTGAAATGCGTTCGCAACTTGTGTGTGGAAATTCACAGTCCAGAGGCCGCATCGATTGTCGAGCAGGCTCTTCGAGGCTTCCAGTTTGAACCGCTCCAATCCGGAGAATACAACGTTTATCTCAATCTAACTCCCAAGCGCGCACCCCTCCGCCACGACGGGCCGTGGCGCGAACCGACCAAGTCGCGCCCTTTGGCACCGGCACCTACGCCGTCGCGCTCCGGTTGAATCAACGCGATGTGCACAACAAAAGACCGCCCGAAGGCGGTCTCTTGAGATGACCGGGTCCCGTTTTCGTCTAGCGCTCACCGCTCATGAGGAAGAAAAGGTTTTCGCCGCGCATCGTTACCTCATGTGGGTGCCCAGCAATCGCTTTCATGAAGGATTGAGACGTCCCGGTATTGGGGAATAGCCAGTCGTGAAGCTCGATCGCGATGAGGTCGGTCCGGTCCATCCAATCCGTGTTCGACCGGAATAGCTCTTTCTCAGCCCCTTCGATGTCGACCTTGACGACCAGGATTGGCTTTCCTTCGGAAAGTTGATCAATTGTGAATCCGGGTATTGATCCTTCGCCTTCTTCAACTTGGAAGGCCCATTGCTCTGCGCCAGGGTTGACGATGGAGAGATGAGAGGGCGTATCCCAGACGCCGCCACTGACGAGCGTTACGTTGGGATACGCAGCAAGGTTCCTGGATGCAATTTCCAAGTTCGATTGGTCGGGCTCAACAGCGATAATCTTCGCTTCAGGAAATTGGCGAGCATACCATACGCCGCTGAGTCCGATGTTCGCGCCGCAATCGATAATCAACGGCTGCACTCTGGAGGCGATCAAGGAGTCATATCGCCGGCGCAGCTCCTTACCTTGGGCGGTGTCAGAGATGTCATATTCCTTGGTCGCCAGGACCTGCATGAATACGCGCACGTCTACCGTTCCGCCGCGCAGCCAAATAGGGGCTGCGAAGTCCGGAAGGGTCAAGGCAAACAGTTTGCGACTGCGGTCGCCTAGCTTGTACTGGAGCGCTGTCCTTGACCCGTCAATCAGACCATACTGCTTGGTCCAGTAGTTAAGGCCATACTGCCTGGTCAAGTAACTAATGGTTTGAAACATCGACTCAACTCTAGCGAGTACGCAAAGCCGCGGAAATGCAAAAAAATCGGAGTTAGATCAACCAGATAGTACCAGAGAGGGGCCCTGCGTCAAGCTGCCGCAGCCCAAAGGGGGCGGCGCCATCGCGCATATTGCCAAGGCCGGAAGCGGTATCAGGTTACTTGAGGTCGTGGCAGCCTGCCGGTGCTATCGTTTCCCGGACTTCAGCCCCAGCTCTACAAACCGGTGGATCGTCAATCCGCGGTGGGAAAGTACCGTATTCCGAATTCAATCTCACCGTCGGGAAGTTGCCTCCAATTCTCAACGGTCGGAGTTAAGCCATCCCGCGGGTTTTGACCGATAACCTCGCGTGCCTTGCGGCGAGCCGCATCAATGGGCAACCGAAATGTATCTCGGTACTGCGCGTCAGAAACTCGCACCGCTAAGTCGCTAGGACGAACCATATCTGACCTCCAGGGTGAAGCAGACAATCGTGAGCGTCCGACTGTTGATTTTTTCAACTGCAGTCTCATTTCTGTCCCCGCTATCCACCGTCTTCATCGCGTTCCAAGTAAGAGCGATGGATGTTCGTCGGTCGCTTATTCCCGTCGAATAGAACGCGGATAGATGCAGCCCGGCTCCTGGGGCTGGAGAGAGCGACTACTACCCCCGTTCGACCCTTTATCTTTGGGCAACGAGAGGCGCCCAGCTCGTTTAAATGCACTCGATCGCCCGGCTTGAGCTCGATTGACGTCATTTCTCCTTCGCCTTGGAGGCTTTGCCTTTCGGGGGCGGGGTCGCCGCAGCCTCTCTTGCGAGCCGTTCTTCCTTCAGACGCTCACGGTTGTCAGAGAATGCCTTCAGCGCGATCTCGTGCTCAGTCATTGCCTTCTTGGCGTCAACTGGACGAAATGCCTTACGCGCATCGCGCTCGGCTTTGGCGGGCGTTTTTGTCATTTCTTCACCTTCAGCCCCAGCTCTACAAGCCGGCGGATGGCTTCGGGCTATCTCGGTTGGCGCTGTGCCCGATCAGTGGTGGCTTTCGATTGGGGAACCTGTGTCGCTGACGGTGGCTAGCGGCGCAACGACTGCAGGGCGTATCGGTTCAGGGCCGGGCAGCGCTGCCTCGGACGTTCGCACTGCCTTTCTCAGGGCCCAAATCTCGGCCATTCGATTTTGCAGATCGGCCGACCTTTCCAGAAGAATGCGGGTTCGTACTTCGCACAACTGTTCCATGGTCCACCCCTCACGCCACGCGACACCGATCTCAGGCTTACGTTTCTTGGTCGTGACAGACTGGATGCTAGTTCACATATGACTGAAAAATATCTCACCGACCCACGTTCTGCATCTGCCGGCGCAAACACGCGACCAGTGAGGTAGAGACCTAGTGGTTCAACGGTTCGTGCTGCGTGGTTGGCTCACTGTCACCTGCCGGTTTCGCGCCAACCTCCTTTGCATCGCAAAACGCTTGTGGAACCTCATGCATCTTAGGCGAGATCAGGAGCTGTTTACGCATCTCGGCGAGGCGGGCACGGCAGTATTCGCGGTAGAGGAGGTCGAATAAAGCGGGCATGATCCAATCTCGTTGTTTGGAGTTGATCTGCACCATCAACTCCAACCTATCATCTCTCGCGGGCTCTAAGTTGTGATCTAGATTACAGCCTGTCCGCCCTTTAGCTTCCGCTTGCCCCAATGGGTTTCTTTGCGATCGGGATTAAACCCCCGCTCCACATGACGATCGAGCGCCTTCATGACCCGGTGCGGGCGAGCATGGGGTCACCGCTGCGACTACACAGCATCAGCGCTTCGATCGCCGTTTGCCATTCCGGCAATTGGGACTGCTTCTTCGGTAGCTTCTTAACGTAGTCAGCCGCGTCCTTCGGCGTGACCAGCTTCCGGCCGTCGGGCAAAACGATTCCATCGCGTCGTCGCGGTCTCAACCCAGCGCTTTTGTGTACCCAAGATGCAGTGGCGCTACCGGAAACTTTTCAGGAGTTGGCGATTTAGGATTCCAGCACGGGGGTACCGCGTTGGGTGACAACAGCCGCACTTGGACGAATGACGAGATTGCTAAGCTTAAGCGCATGGCCGGTCGGATCCCGCGTGATCAAATAGCGGCCAAACTCGGCCGTAGCCCGGGCGCGACGGCGATGGAGGCATCTAAGCTGAAAATTTCGCTTAGCCTGCAGCCAAACATCCGTCGGGCGTTGCGAGGTGAGGGGTCAAAGAAGCGCTTGGGCGAGTAGCTCTGCTACCGTTTATTTCTCCCCGTATGGCCTCGGAGAGATCGAGAGAAGAGGTTTCCTCAGGAATCACCACGGAGGTGTCGAGCTGCGGCGCGTCGGCGCCTTGAGATATTGGCCCGCGTCAAAAATCCCGCCGCAAATGCCACGAGCAATAGGAACGCGACGCCAATAAGATCCATGATTAGACTAGCCCAGTCTGTGGAGACGAGCGGCCGGTTGGTCACCAATCACCGGATATTCGATCGCGACGGTGCGTTAGCACGCCTTCCCACAGATCTTGGAGCCCAGCCACTTGTTGATGTTAGATGCGGTCTCTGTTTGCTCAACGCGCTGCTGACTCTGTTCTCGATCATGTTTTTCTGAAGGGAGTTTGGCGTCGACTTCTTTGAACGTGGCGTCCTGTTTCGGAAGCCGGTTCTTGAAGGTGTCAGTGTATGTACGCTGCTGAACCATTTGGATGCCTTGATTTGGGCGGTAACCGGCATCTGACAAGGCCCTGCTAGAGCAAAGGTTCCTACTTCAAGCGCTGAGCTGCCACTCTGTCATGCCAGTTCGCCACGATGTTCGCAGATCCTCCGGTTCCGCATTCCTTGCAGGCGAGACGGCGTCCAATCGTCGACCAGGTTTTGAGCCAGGGTATCCAGTCGGACGTCGACCATGCGTCGATCGCACTTGGCCGAACATTGGATGTGGCAGGTCACATGACCCTCGGCGATCCATTTCGCCGCGGCGGCTTTCCTATGTCCGGCAGTTCATCCTGCCGGGCCTGCTTCCAGGGTGCCACAGGATGGCCCCAGCCCCCTCCAGCGCTGAGGCCATCCCTGCCACCGCCGGGGCAACGGAACGCAGCGGCGATTCCCTCAATTCCGACAATTGCCACTTGTTCCCGAAAATACTGGACCGCTTCGACCGTCATGGCGCTTCCTTGTCGGTTAACTTCGGTCCGTCATCCAATTCGGTGTCGACTACGTCTCTTCGGCCGAATAATGAGATCCCGATAAGTCCGAGAACCAAGAGGATGGTTCCGGCTACAATGAGCCAATGCGGGTATGCGAGGAATAAGGCTAAAGCGTTTGTCATTTTCGCCTCGTTCTGCCTCAAAACGACTGGCGGCAGCGTGTATGGGCCATTACCGGCGCGCCACGACAACCCGCTTAAGGTGCTCGCGTTCCTTTCCCCTGTGGGCTCGTCCATGCGCTGACGCCGATCGACCGGCACGTGACAGCGTGCAGCGGCCGGACTCACGGACGGGGCTCTATGGCCGGAGAAAAGGGGGCGCCTGCGGTGGGCTTCGGTCCCGCGCCTGGATACTGGCCTGTTCCCATCCGCGGGGTACCGGCCTGATTTAACCTGATGGCTTAGTTTGAATTTGGGAGTGGCCCAATATCGCGATTGGCGTGGTAGCGTGCTGGCAATCGAAAGACGAAGAGGTTCGACGATGAGAGCGAAATCGCTTTTAGGGTCTTTTGGGGTTATTGCGGTCGTGCTCGCCGCAACCAGCTTCGACGCCAGCGCTGGCGACGATTCTGCGCGTGGCCGATCAAACGATGTCATCAAGTCCAGACCCGCCACGGCTTCGAACCATGCCCAGAAGTATCGGCCGAAGCCCGGATGCTTTGCGACAGGCACTCGGGATACCTCCGGCAATTCTCAAATGGCTTGCTGATTAGTGTCGGGGCGCCTCAGTTGGTGGCCTCTTCCGTGTGCGCCGGAGGGCCCCGCAGACTCGCCCATGCGCTGGCGCCGATCGACCGGCAATGGCGGGCAGGCGCATCAGCGGCGCTCCCAGAGTCATCCAGGGCCTATGCCGGCGGCCGTGACTGCAGTCACCAAGCCGGACGCGGCATCCATGATCGAAGCTATCGGCGCGTTCCCGCGGCGGTTGAGTCAACGCGATGTACACAACAAAAGACCGCCCGAAGGCGGCCTCTCAGCAAATCGGAAATTATGAGGTCTCAGGTTATGCCGCCTGCGCTTTTCGGCGTCGCCAAGCAAGCAGTCCGCCTAGTGCCATCATCAGACCGGGCAAACCTGCACCAACGACTGGGCCGGGGACTGCTGCCGTGTTGACCACGATATTTACATCCGCGACCGGGGTACGGTTGTCACCAGAGAAGAGCGCTAAATCAAACTTGTATGTGCCGACAAAATTAGGATCGAACCCACCAATGGCCGACGACAAAAACAAAAAGCCTAGATTTTCGCTGTTTTGATAGAAGGGGCCTCCGACTGGCTTGTTATCCGGGATCAAGATCGCATTAAAGGACGTAAATCCGTTCGGCCCGGTAATAGTGAGCTTGGAAACAGGGTTCAATAGCCCCCCCGGATTAATGGAAAAATCAAAATTCCAGAGTGCTAGCCCACCGCTCGTGCCCACGGGTGCGGTGTACACATTTCCGGCCGGAGTTATAGGACCGATTGTGCGCAGTGAGGCTCGGAGTGCTATTTCTATTGCACCAACCGTGTCAACGGCGAAGTGACCGCCAACGGGCCCGCTGCCGTTGGTCCAGCCGGTTGCGATATCTACGTCGTTGACGACCGCAGCAGATGCCGTCGCGACGCTTCCGAAAAGCGCAAGTACAAGATACAGCCCGAATCGCCGAAGCATTTTCGATCCCCCCAGAAAGCCCACTAGGGAATTGACGTGATTCACGGACGATTGGCAATGGGGTGTTCGCGGATAAGTTGCGCTACAAATTCGCTCTCGTTCTTTGGAGCCTCCGGTTTCATTTCTTCGCCTTCCAGCCCCAGCTCTGCAAGCCGGCGCCGATCTATCGCTTCCCAAGCTCCCACCACCAGAAAGCACAAAAACCTGCCGCCGCGATAAGTAGGGTAGTGATTGTATGAGGTTCTAGCCGGTCGAGAAAATGCGCTAGCAGCAACAGGCCAAATACGAAAACACCAATACCGCAAAGGGTGCGCATGCCAGGCCAGTTCATGGCTTCATCCCACTCTCGCGCGGCGGTTGAATCAATCGGATGGGCTTGCAGCCACCAGCAGAAGATGCCGGGAATGGAAGCCGTTTCCTCAGGAATCACCGCGGAGGTGTCGAGCTGCGGCGTGTCGCCGCTTGGAGATATTGGCCCGCGTCAAGAATCCCGCCGCAAAAGCGACGAGCATTAGGAACGCGGTGCCAATGAGATCCATGATTTGGCCAAGCCGGTTTGTGGATTCCAGGATTCAAGACACGGTTGGCCTATTGGTTCCTCCAGCCCTTCGGCTCCTCTGCCGGTTGGTCGGCAATCACCGGATATTCGAACGCGCCGCCCTCCGGATCGTTTTCCGCGAACCAAGCTTCTGCGGCATCGGCACTCGCAAAGACCTTGAGGTGATCAGGGTCTCCAACCTGCTTGCTCGTATCCAAATAGATCAGCACGGTCATTTCGACTCCTCGCCGAAAATGCTCGGCCTTTCGTTCGCCGGTTCCTCGCGCTCTCTTTCAGCCCACCGAGCCCGTCGCTTCTCCTTCGCTGTGCGTTCGTAAACCTCTGCCGGGGTTAGGTCGGCCTTCGGCTCAGATGGTTCTTGATCGTTCGTCATGTCACTGGGGTCGTCTTCGACGCTTCGTGCACGCAATGCGAGTCCGAGGAGGCCCAGCATCAACAGTATGGCGCCGGCGATTATCAGCCAGTGCGGGTATTCCATCGATGAGAGGGCGTCTGTCATGTCCCCGTCGCGACAACTGGCAGATTCACTTCCGTGCCGGCACAGTTCCAACTTGCCTAGCACCCACCGGTTCCTCGTTGAGCCAATCCCTGCCACCGCTTCGGTTTTTAGAGAGGTATTTCAATGCTCCTCATTCTTCATCGCCCGAAATGCTCGACGGCCTTAGTCTTGGCCTGTTTTGACCATGTAGCCTCTAAAAAGCGCCTAAGTCCCGCCCTCAAACGTCCCAATCAATGAAAGGATTAAGAACCAGCCTGGAGGTCTAAAATGGAGTGCGATCTCGAACGGGTAACCCTGGACGCCCTTATGTTGCTGCAAGAAGTTGCTACCTCTGGCCGCGCAGATACTGCGGCACTGATCGCTAAGTTTCGGACCGAGCGGCAAAGAGCCAGGCGGCTGAGCGAATATTGCGAAGAAATTTTCGCTGAAATCCGCGTAGCATAAGCCGAGGTTCGGCAAATGATCGCTAAGCACGCCGCACGATCGACCTCATGAGAATGTCTGTCGCAGGATCGTATCCAGTCCTCGACTGATCAGGGCTTGGGCCCGCCGGTTCACGCTGGCGGGCTTTTCTTGGGAAGCGGCCCCGGCTTGTCTCCGCTTCACCGGGGCCGCTAACTCTCAGCTGGGGCTTGGGGGCTGGACAGCCGAGAGCCACGGCTAGACTCTCGCCGGAAACATTAGTTCCAATGCACAAGTTAGTTCCAATGCACAAGTTCCTTTAGGAACCGATCCAAGAGGAACACGCTTACCCGTTATCACCGCTCGGTACGTGGCTTTTTATCGGTGATGAGAACGCCCGGTAGCGCTCCCGCCTTCCTCTCACGGAAAGGAGCGCGCCATGTTAACGGGGCGTCGCCGCATCAAGCACGAAAAGACCTTCCAA
>C688J18823_10001896_pt1 | contig 13025 bp, 11 predicted proteins | sample HopSoiMetagenom1_FD_18823 | JGI IMG/M metagenome (IMG submission 18823)
TGCCGATCGCGCTCGCCGTCTTGGCCGCGTCGCGGCAGGTGCCGCCGGAGGCGCTCCGCGGCCACGCGGCCGTCGGGGAGCTCGCGCTCGACGGCCGGCTGCGGCCCGTCGGCGGCGTGCTCGCGGCGGCGGAAGGAGCGCGACAGAGTGGGCTCTCGTACTTGCTCTGCGCCGCTGAATGCGCGGGCGAGGCGGCCCTGGCGGGGATCCAGCCGGTGCCGGTGCACCATCTCGCGGAGGCGGTCGCATACCTGCGCGGCGACTGGCGCCCGCCTCCGCCCGACGAGCTGTCGCTGAACGGCAGCGGGGCCGACCCGCCGATCGACGTGCCCGATCTCGCCGACGTGCGGGGGCAGGAGCGGGCGCGCCGCGCGCTCGAGCTGGCCGCGGCCGGGGCGCACAACCTGCTGCTCGGCGGGCCGCCGGGGACGGGGAAGACGATGCTTGCACGGCGCTTGCCGGGGATCCTGCCGCGCCTACCGCCGGATGAGGCGCTCGAGGTCACGCGCATCCACTCCGTTGCGGGGCTGCTCCCACCGGGCCGGCCGCTCGTCACGTTGCCGCCGTTTCGCGCGCCGCACCACACGGCGTCGGTCTCCGCGATCGTCGGGGGTGGCTCGTCGCCGCGCCCCGGCGAGGCGAGCCTCGCGCATCGCGGCGTGCTCTTCCTCGATGAGCTGGCGGAGTTCCCGCGCAACGCGCTCGAGGCGTTGAGACAGCCGCTCGAGGACGGGGCGATCGCGATCGCGCGGGTCGGGGGCAAGATCGTCTTCCCGGCGCGCTTTCAGCTCGTCGCGTCGATGAATCTCTGCCCCTGCGGCGCGAGGGGCGACCCGGCTGCCGAATGTTCGTGCTCGCCGGCGCGGCTCGCTGCGTACCGCGACAAGCTTTCCCGCGCGCTCCTCGACCGCTTCGACCTCGTCGTGACGGTCCCGCGGCCGCGGGCGCGCGAGCTCGACGGGGCGGCGGGCGAGGCTTCGGAGCCGGTCGGGGCGCGCGTCAAGGCGGCTCGCGAGCGTGGGCGCGGCGAACCGCTGCGCCGCTCGAAGGAGGCGAACGAGCTGCTCAGCCGCGCGGTCGAACGCTTGCCGCTGTCGGCGCGCGGGCGGGCGCGCGTGGCGCGGGTTGCACGGAGCGCCGCGCTGCTGGCGCACGCCGCCGAGGTGGGCACGGAGCACGTGGCGGAGGCGCTGTCGTACCGATCGCCGACCGAGCTGGGGCCGCGGTGACCGAGCTCGCGTTGAGCGTATTCGCGGCGGAGACCGGCTCTCACGTGGTCGAGGAGCCGCGTGAGCGCCGGTTCGAGCGTTTTCGTCGCGGCTTCGACGAGCGTGCGTATCGGTCCGCGCTCGCTGGGCGGGGGTTGCGCTTCCTCGGCCGGAGCGAGAAGACCTACCCGCCGTTACTCCGTGAGCTGCACGATCCGCCGCCGGGCCTCTTCCTGCGCGGCGGCGCCGACGCCGAGCTCCTGCGCCGCACCTCGGTCGCGATCGTGGGCGCTCGTGCGTGCTCCTCGTACGGGTCCCAGGTCGCGCGACTGCTCGGGCGAGAGCTTGCCGCCGCAGGACTGGTCGTGCTCAGCGGCCTCGCGCGCGGCGTCGACGGCGAGGCGCACCGAGGCGCTCTCGAAGCGGGCGGTGCGACCGTCGCCGTGCTCGGGTGCGGCGTCGACCGCGACTACCCCGCCGTTCACGCCCAGCTCGCTGCGCGCATCGCCGAGCGTGGCCTCGTCGTCTCCGAGTACGCACCGGGCGTCGAGCCTGCGCCATGGCGTTTCCCGGCCCGGAACCGGATCATCGCGGGGCTCGCCGCCGCGACGGTCGTCGTCGAGGCGCGGGAGCGAAGCGGCGCGCTCATCACGGGCGACTTCGCCCTCGAGGCGGGGCGCGAGGTCTTCGCGGTGCCTGGCGAGATCACGTCGACCCTCTCCGCGGGCACGAACGCGCTGTTGCGCCTCGGGGCGACGCCGCTCACCTCTGCGGCCGACGTGCTCGAGTCCCTCGGCATCGACGCGCCGACTGCACCTGTGCTGGAGGTGAGCGAGCGCGCGACGCGGGTGCTCTCGCTCGTCGTGGCCGGGGCCGCAGGGGTCGACGACCTGGTGCGCGGCACCGACCTCGACGCCGCGGCGGTCGCGACCGCGCTGGCGGAGCTCGAGCTTGCAGGCGCGGTTGCGGAGGCCGAAGGCCTGTACAGGGCGGTGAGGCGGCCGGGCTAGGATCGCCGACATCGATACGAGCTCCTACTGGCTCTCGGAGGAGCGCCAGCCGCTGAGTCCGACCGCGACTCCGGACGGGCCTGTGGACGTCGCGATCGTCGGCGCCGGCGTGACCGGCTGTTCCTGTGCGCTCACTCTGGCGCAGGCAGGGAAGCGCGTGCGGCTCTACGAGGCGCGTGAGGTCGCAGGCGGCGCAAGCGGGCGCAACGGCGGCTTCGCGCTCCGTGGCGGCGCTCCCGCGTATGACGTCGCACGGCGGCAGCTTGGTCGCGAGCGCGCGCACGCGCTCTGGCGCCTCACAGAGCGGTACGTCGACCGGCTCGAGGAGCTGGCCGGCGACGCGTTCCGCAGAAACGGCAGCCTGCGCCTCGCGGCGGACGCCGACGAGCGACTCGAGCTGCAGGCGGAGTACGACGCTCTGCGCGAGGACGGCCTCGCGGTCGAGTGGCGCGACGAGCTACCGGAGCCGCTGAGGGAGCGGTTCCACGGCGCGATCTTCCACCCGCCGGACGGAGCGCTCCAGCCTGCGCGCTGGGTGCGACGGCTCGCCGCGCACGCCGTGAGTGCCGGCGCCGAGGTGCGCGAGCACGAGCGCGTGGAGTCGCTCGACCGCCTCGCGGCCGATCAAGTGGTAATCGCGACCGACGGTTACACGCAGGGCCTGCTGCCGGAGCTCGACGCCGCGATCGCGCCGACTCGCGGCCAGGTGATCGTGACCGAGCCGCTCGCGCGGAGCCTCTTCCCCTGCCCGCACTACGCTCGGCACGGCTACGACTACTGGCACCAAACGCCCGAGGGCCGGATCGTGGCCGGCGGGTTCCGTGACAAGGCGGTCGATCACGAGCACACCGCGGAGGAGGCGCTGACGCCGGTGATCCAGGGTCACCTCGAGCGCTTCGTCGCCGAGCTCGTGGGCAAGTCGCCGGCGATCACACACCGCTGGGCGGGCATCTTCGGGACGACCGAGGATCGACTCCCGCTGGCCGGGCGGGTCCCCCGTCACGACGGCGTATGGGTCGCCGCCGGATACTCGGGTCACGGCAACGTGCTCGGCCTCGCCTGCGGCGATCTCGTGGCGCGCGCGATCCTCGGCGACACCTCCGCCGAGCTCGCCGTGTTCGACCCGGCGCGACTGCTCGACTAGTCCGAGTCGTCCGGCGGCGAGACGGACTCGTCGCTCTGGAAGAGCGAAAAGCTGTTCCCCTCCGTGTCTTCGCAGCGTGCGAACCACCCGATGCTGGGGATCGGCTGCTTGTCCTCGGCCGACCCGCCGAGGTCGCGTGCCTTCGCGATCGAAGCGTCGATGTCCGAGGTGCCGAAGTAGACGATTGGACCGGTGCCGCCGGTCTCCGACGGATAGATCGCGCCGCCGGGCTCGTTGCCGGAGAGCATGTGGTACTCGACGGGGCCGTCCCAGCTCTGGAACTTCCAGCCGAAGAGCGACTTGTAGAACTTCGTCGCGCGGCCTGCGTCCTCCGCCGGGAGCTCGAAATGCACCAGCTGTCCGTCCATCAGCGCCTCCTTCTGGTCGACGGGCTCAGCCTACGCGAGCCGCTACAGCTCGAGCACGGGGAGGTCGAGCTCGTCGGCCTGCTCCATCGCCGCAAGCGCGACGGCCAGGTCCTGGATCGCCAGCCCCGTGCTGTCGAAGATCGTGATCTCGTCCTGCGATTCGCGCCCCGGCGCGGTGCCCGCGAGGACGTCGCCGAGCTGCGTCGCGTCCGCCGGCGTGATCTTGCCTGCGTCGACTGCGCGCGCGAGCTCGCCGTTATGGCTGGCCTGCTCCCAGTCGTCGCAGAAGACGTGGGCACGCGCGAGCTCGTCGACCGCGATCTCCGCCTTGCCCGGACCGTCCGCCCCCATCAGGCTCACGTGCTGCCCGTCGCGCAGCGAGCCGGCAGGGAACAGCACCTCGTAGCCCGGCGTCACGGTCACGACGACATCCGCGCCAAGCGCCTCCTCCCGGGACGGCGCAACCGCCGCCCCGAGCTCCTGCGCGGCCGCCTGAGCCCGAGACTCGTCCACGTCCCAGAGCAGCACGTCTCGCCCGCGCTCGACGAAGGTGCGCGCGGCGGCGCGGCCGTTCACGCCGGCGCCGATCACGGCGGCCGGTCCGTCGGCTGACGCCGCGAGCGTCTCGGCTGCGAGCACCGCCGCCGCTCCCGTCCGCAGCGCGGTCACCGCACCCGCGTCGAGCACGGCCACGAGCGACCCGTCCGAAGCGTCCGACAGCAGCACGACGCCGCTGACGGTCGGCAAGCCGCGCTCGGGGTTCCCGGGGAACGACGTCACCCACTTGAGCGCCGCATGTCCGGCGCCGAGGACGGGCATCGCGCGGAAGTCGCCGGCCGGGTAGGCGGGGACGTAGACCTTCGACGGCATCGACCACTCGCCCCGCGCGTAGGAGACAAACGCATCGCGGACCGCCTCGAGCGCGCGCCCGGTCGGGACTGCGGCCTCGACGTGCCTGGCTGCGAAGACCGGAACCACGCGTCCGCCTGGCTAGACGCCTTTGACGTTCTCGATCAGCTTCGTGATCGACTCCTTCGCGTCGCCGAACAGCATCACCGTCTTCGGGTTGTAGAAGAGCGGGTTCTCGATGCCGGCGAAGCCGGGGTTCATGCTCCGCTTGAGCACGACCACAGTCTCGGCCTGGTCGACGTTCAGGATCGGCATGCCGTAGATCGGGCTGCCTTCGTTGGTGCGCGCGTCGGGGTTGACGACGTCGTTCGCGCCCACCACGAGCACGACGTTCGTGCGGCCGAACTCGGGGTTGGCCTCGTCCATCTCCTTCAGCTGCGGGTACGGCACGTTCGCCTCGGCGAGCAGGACGTTCATGTGGCCCGGCATTCGTCCGGCGACGGGGTGGATGGCATACGACACCTCGACGCCTTTCTCCTCGAGCAGGTCGGCGAGCTGTCGCACGTCGTGCTGCGCCTGCGCGACCGCCAGTCCATAGCCAGGAACGAAGGACACCTTGTGCGCGTACGCCAGCATCACCGCGACGTCCTCGGCGTTCGCGGCGCGCACCGTGCCGCCGTCGCCTTCGGCCGACGCGGCGGCGCTCGGCGTGACCTGCCCGAACGCGCCGAAGAGGACGTTCGCGATCGAGCGGTTCATCGCGCGGCTCATCATCAGTGTCAGCAACGTGCCGGAAGCGCCGACGAGCATGCCGCTGACGATCAGGACGTTGTTCTCGAGCTCGAAGCCGGTCGCGGCGGCGGCGAGGCCGGTGAACGCGTTCAGGAGCGAGATCACGACCGGCATGTCGGCGCCGCCGATCGGCAGCACGAAGAGCACGCCGAAGATCGAGGCGCAGGCCAGCAGCACCCACATCAGCCACTGCTCCTCGCCGCCGGCGGCGATCGCGATGCCCGCCGCGAGAGCGCCGCCGAGCACGAGCGCATTCACGACCTGCTGCCCCGGATAGGTGATCGGCCGCCCCTGGATCAGCTCCTGGAGCTTCGCGAAGGCGACCATCGAGCCGGCGAACGAGACGGCGCCGATCAGCGCGGAAAGCATGATCGCGACGCCGATGTCGACCTTCAGGTTCCCGGGCGCGCCCACGCGGTTGTGGAACTCCGCCCACGAGACGAGTGCCGCCGCGCCGCCGCCGACGCCGTTGAACAGCGCGACCATCTGCGGCATCGCGGTCATCTTCACGCGGCGCGCCGCGACCGCGCCGAAGCCACCGCCGATCAACATCCCGAGCGCGATCTGCCAATAGCTGACGATCTCGTTCTGCGCGAAGGTGACGGCGATGGCGAGCAACATGCCGGCGGCGCCGATCCAGTTCCCGAGGCGGGCCTTGTCGGGTCGCGACAGAAACCGCAGGGCGAGGATGAAGGTCACGATCGTGACCAGGTAGAGCAGGTCGGTAGTGGTGCGACTCACGGGGCGGGCGGCTTGCCGTCGTCCTCGGCGGCCGGCGGGCGCTCGGGCCGGCGGCGCCTGAACATCTCGAGCATGCGGTCGGTGACGACGAAGCCGCCGACGACGTTCGCCGAGGCGAGGATCACGGCGACGAAGCCAATCACCCAGGTGAGCGTGTCCTTGTGCCCGCCGCCCATCACGAGCATGGCGCCGACGATCACGATCCCGTGGATCGCGTTGGTGCCCGACATCAGCGGCGTGTGCAGGAGCGTCGGAACCTTCGAGATCACCTCGAACCCGAGGAAGATCGCGAGCACCAGGATAGTGATCTCGAAGACAAGCAGCTGCCCGTGACTCATGGCGCCGGCACCGCCCGTTCGGTCCGTGCACAAGAGTCACGCGAGAACACCAAGCCCCCACCCTGGGTGGGGGTCGTCGTCCCACCGCCCTCGGCGGAGACGCTATCCGTCTCAGGCGCGCGCGTCTGTGACCGGAGCGTGCCGAGTTCGTGCCAATGCGACCCGGCGTGCTGCCGACAGCTCAAGCCGGGACCTCCTGCTTGCGCGTGACGCACGCACCGGACGTGATCTCGTCGTCGAAATCGAGCGCCAGCTCGCCCTCGGGCGCGAGGTGCTGCAGCAGCGCGACCACGTTGCGCGCGTAGAGCTGGCTCGCGTGGAACGGCATCGTGCTCGGCAGGTTGGTCAGCCCGACGATCGTGACGCCTTCGCGGACGACCTCCTCGCCGGGCTCGGTCAGCTCGCAGTTGCCGCCGGCCTCGGCGCCCAGGTCGACGACGACCGACCCTGGGCGCATTGCCGCGACCGCGCTCGCCGGAATCAGCCGCGGCGCGGGCCTGCCCGGAATCAGCGCCGTCGTGATGACGACGTCGAAGTCAGGCAGGCGCGCCTCGAGCTCCCGCTGCTGGCCACGCTGCTGCTCCTCCGTCAGCTCCTGCGCGTAGCCGCCCTCCGTCTCCGCGCCGACGATGCCGAGGTCGAGCCAGTTCGCGCCGAGGCTCTCGATCTGCTCCCTGACGACGGGCCGCACGTCGAAGCCCGTCACGACGGCGCCCAGACGCCGCGCCGTCGCAACCGCTTGCAGACCCGCGACGCCGGCGCCGAGCACGAGCACCTTCGCCGGCGCCACCGTCCCCGCCGCGGTCATCAGCATCGGGAAGAACTTCGGCAGCCGCTCCGCTGCCAGCAGCGTCGCCTTGTACCCCGAGACGGTCGCCTGCGACGACAGCGCGTCCATCGGCTGCGCGCGCGTGATCCGCGGGATCGCCTCCATTGCGAAGGCGACGACGCCCCGTTGTGCCAGGCGCTCGATTCCCGCGGCGTCGGTCAGGGGCTGCAGGAACCCGATCAGCAACTGGCCGTCGCGCAGCCCCGCCGCCTCCTCGGCGGTGGGCTTCTGCACCTTGACGATCGCGTCCGCGTCCGACCACGGGTCGTCGACGAGCCGCGCCCCCGCCTGCTCGTACGCCGCATCCGGAAAGGAAGCAGCCGCGCCCGCGCCACGCTGCACGAGCACCTCGAAGCCGGCCGGGACGAGCTTGCCGACGAGCTCGGGCACGACCGCCACGCGCCGCTCACCGGCCGCCGTCTCTCTCGGAACCCCGATCCGCATGCTCGGGGATGCTATTGCGTCGGCCGGTGGCCGTTCCGGCGTAGAGTTCGACGCCGTGCCCGGGCGCATCGCCGAGATCGCGGAGAGCTTCTTCCGGCCCGCGGTCAACGACCTCGTGCCCTACGAGCCGGGCAAGCCGGTCGAGGAGGTGCAGCGCGAGCTGGGCCTCGAGCGCGTCGTCAAGCTCGCCTCGAACGAGGGGCCGTACGGCCCGTTCCCGGCGGCGCGCGAGGCGATCGAGCGGTCGGTGGTCGAGCTCAACCGCTACCCCGACGGCGGCGCATACCGTCTGCGCGCTGCACTCGCCGACCGCTACGACGTGCGCTTCGAGGAGGTCGCGGTCGGTGCCGGCTCGGACGGCCTCGTCGACTGCCTCAGCCTCGCCACGCTCGACCCCGGCGACGAGATCGTCTGCGGCTGGCCGTCGTTCCCGAGCTACGTGATCGACGCGCGCAAGCTCGGCGCCGTGCCGCGAACCGTGCCCCTGCGCGACGGCCGCTATGACCTCGACGCCATGCTCGACGCGATGGGCGACCGAACGAAGATCGCCTACGTCTGCCTGCCGAACAACCCGACCGGGACGACGAACACGCGCGCCGAGCTCGACGCGTACTTCGAGCGGGTGCCCGACCACGTCGTGACGGTGCTCGACCAGGCGTATGCCGAGTACATCGACGATCCCGACTACCCGGACGGCGTCGAGGGCTACCTCAAGCAGGGACGCGCGGTCGTCGTGCTGCGGACGTTCTCGAAGATCTACGGCCTCGCCGGCCTCCGCGTCGGCTACGGGCTCGCGCCGGCCGAGATCGTCACCGCGATCGCCAAGGTGCGCCGCGCCTTCGACATCACGACGCCGGCGCAGGAGGCGGCGCTTGCAAGCCTCGACGGCGCGGCGGAGCTGGCGCGCCGGCGTACCGAGAACGCTCAGGGACGGGCGGAGCTGGAACGGATCCTGCGGCACCACGACCTCGACCCGGTCGAGCCCGCGGTGGCCAACTTCCTCTTCGCCGAGGTCGGCGACGACTCGCGCCCCTTCTTCGAGCAGCTGCTGCGCGAAGGGGTGATCGTCCGCCCGACGCACGGCTTCGGCGCGCCCGGCGCGGTGCGGGTCACGGTCGGGACGAGCGTGGAGCACGAGCTGTTCGACGCGGCGCTTTCACGCGTGCTCACACGGGCCTGACCGGACGGGACCAGGCCAAAAAACCCCTCGTTCGAGTGCCGACCTCGGTGTTACCGTTCCGGAGGCAGATGGGCCGCTCCCATGCAGCCGGCACGCAACTCGCTCTCCTCGGTCGCGAGCCGAACTTCCGCCGCCTCTTTTTGGCAACGCTCGGCTCTGGCGCGGGCACCTGGCTGGCCCTCGTCGCGCTCGAGGTCGACGTATGGGTGCGGACCGGCTCGTCCGGCTGGGTGGCTGCCCTCCTGATCGCCGACCTGCTGCCGGCTTTCGCGATCGGGATCGTCGTCGGGCCGCTCGTCGACCGGCTCTCGCGCAAGCGCCTGATGATCGGCTCGGACCTCGTGCGCTTCGGCGTGTTCGCGGTGCTGCCGTTCACGACGAGCGCCACGCAGATCGTCGGGCTCGCCGCGATCGCGGGCATCGCCACCGGGTTTTTCCGGCCGGCCGTCTACGCGGGGCTGCCGAACCTCGTCCAGGACGTCGATCTCCCGCGCGCCAACGGCCTGCTACAGACGGTCGACAACCTGACGTGGGCGATCGGGTCGCTCGTCGGCGGCGCACTTGTCGCGGCCTCCGGGGTCGACGCGGCGTACTGGATCAACGCGTGCACGTTCCTGATCTCCGCGATCTTCCTGCGGGGGATCCCAGGCCGGCTGCTGCAGGCCAGCATCGCCGCGAGCCGCGGCCACTGGGCCGACCTCAAGGACGGCTTCCGGCTGACCGTCAGCTCGCGCCCGCTGCTGACCGTGCTCGTCGCGTGGAACGTGGCGATGTTCGCCCTCGCCGCCGTGAACGTGGCCGAGCCGCGACTGGCGTTCCGCGCGTTCGACGCCGGCCGCTTCGGGCTCGGGCTGATGATGGGCTGCGCCGGTATCGGCCTCGCCGGCGGGGCGTTCGCCGCGAGCCAGTGGATCGAGCGTCGCGGCCTCGCGAACGTCTACGGCGCCTCGCTCGGGCTGATCGCGGTCGGGATCGGCCTCGCCGCCGCCGCGCCGAACGTCTGGGTCGCTGCGGCCTGCGTCGTCATCTCCGGCGCGGGCAACGGTGCCGCCGTCGTCTGCAACGCGCTGCTCGTCCAGCGTGGCGCGCCCGACGAGATGCGCGGCCGCGCCTTCGCAGTGCTGATGAGCTCGAACATCGCGATGTTGACCCTCGGGATGATCGTCGCCGGCCACGTCACCGACGTTTACGGGCCGCGCTGGGTCTGGGCCGCCGCCGCCGGCGCCGCTGCGGTCGCCGGCGTCGTCGGGCTCGTACTCGCACGCACCGCCGACGTTGCGACCGTCCCTCAGGCCGAGCGGCTCGCCGTCAGCGCGCACGGCGCCGAGCACGGCTGACGAGGCCCGCGCTTTACGATCCGGTCGTGGCAGCGCGCCGCGACTTCACGCGAGAGTCGCTCGCCGCCGGCGTGCGTGCCGGCGACCGGCGTGCCCTCGCGCGGGCGATCACGCTGGTCGAGAACTCGGAGCCGCTCGCCTACGACGTCGTCCGCGACCTCTACGCCGAGACCGGCAACGCCTACGCGATCGGCGTCACCGGCCCGCCCGGCGTCGGCAAGTCGAGCCTGATCAGCGCCGTCGTGCGCCACGTGCGCGACCGGCAGCGAACTGTGGGCGTGATCTCCGTCGACCCCTCGAGCCCCTTCTCGCACGGTGCCCTGCTCGGCGACCGCATCCGGCTGACCGACCACTTCCTCGACCCGGGCGTGTTCATCCGCTCGATGGGAACGCGCGGCCACCTCGGCGGACTCGCCGAGGCGACGCTGCAGGCGCTGCTCGTACTTGACGCCGCCGGCAAGGAGCTCGTCTTCCTCGAGACGGTCGGCACCGGCCAGGGGGAGGTCGAGGTGATCGGGATCGCGGACACGGTCGTGCTCGTGCTGATGCCCGGCTCGGGCGACTCGATCCAGGCGCTGAAGGCCGGCATCATGGAGATCCCGGACGTGATCGCCGTCAACAAGCTCGACCATCCGGCCGCGAAGACGATGCTGAACGAGGTGCGCTCGGTGCTGTCGCTCGACGTCGACAGCGCCTGGAAGCCGCCGATCGTGCTCACCGAGGCGACGCGCGGCGAGGGCGTGCCGGAGCTGTGGGAGAAGATCGAGGAGCACCGCGCGTTCCTCGAGGGCGAGGGCCTGCTCGAGGAGCAGCGGCGCAAGAACCTCGCCGGCGAGGTGTTCGCCGTCGCCTCGGCCCGCGCGAAGGCCCACCTCGAGCGCGCGGTCGCGGACGACGCCGAGCTGCAGCGGCTGCTCGACGAGGTGCAGAGCCGCAAGCTCGATCCGCTGACGGCGGTGCGGGAGATACTTGGGAAGGTGTTCAAGGTTGGCGACGACTACAGGACCTAGGCTCGAAGACATCCAGGAGGCGCGGGCGCGGCTCGAGGGCGTCGCGCGCACCACGCCGGTCTACGGCACGGAGACGCTCTCCGAGCGCACCGGCCGAGAGCTGCTGCTGAAGGCCGAGAACCTGCAACGGACGGGATCGTTCAAGATCCGCGGCGCCGTGAACAAGATCGCGACGCTCTCCGGGAAGGAGCGGCGCGCCGGCGTCGTCGCGGCGAGCGCGGGCAACCACGGACAGGCGGTCGCGTGGGCGGCGCGCGAGGCCGGCGTCAAGGCGACGGTCTACATGCCCCAGGACGCGCCGATGGCGAAGGTCGAGCCGACGAAGACGTACGGCGCGAGGGCCGAGCTCGTCGGCGCCACCTTCGAGGACGCGCTCACCGCGGCGTTCGAGCACGGCGAGCGCACCGGGGCCACCTTCGTGCATCCGTACGAGGACGAGCAGGTGATCGCCGGCCAGGGCACGATCGGGCTCGAGCTCGCGGAGCAGGTACCGCAGGCCGAGACCGTGGTGATCCCCGTCGGCGGGGGCGGGCTTGCCTCGGGGATCGCGCTCGCGCTCCGTGCGGTGAAGCCGGAGCTGCGGATCGTCGGCGTGCAGGCGGGGCTGCAGGGCCCGACGATCGCCGACGGGATCGCCGTCAAGCACGTCGGCGAGCACACGAGCGGAATCCTCGACAGCGTGCTCGACGACCTGATCAGCGTCAGCGACGATGAGATCTGCCAGGCGATCGTGCTGCTGCTCGAGCGCTCGAAGCTCGTCGTCGAGGGCGCGGGCGCAGTCGCCGTCGCGGCGCTGCTCTCGGACAAGGCGGGTGGGGAGGGGCCGGCGGTCGCGATCCTCTCGGGCGGCAACATCGACCCGACCGTGCTGATCTCGGTCATGCGCCACGGTCTCACCTCGGCCGGGCGGTACCTCGTTGTCCGCAGCCGGCTGCACGACCGGCCGGGCGAGCTGATCAAGCTGCTCTCCCTGGTCGCACGGGAGCGCGCGAACGTCGTCTCGGTCGACCACCACCGCGAGGGCATGGACGTGCCGGTGTACGAGAGCGAGGTCGAGCTGACGCTGGCGATGCGCGACGAGCACCACTGCGCCGTGCTGCTCGAGACGCTGCGCAGCCTCGGCTATCAGGTCGAGCGGCTGCGCTAGCGATGATCGCCTGCGCCGACTGCGGGCGCGAGAACCCCGGTGAGGCGCGCTTCTGCCTCGCCTGCGGGGCGCGCCTCCACGCCACCGGGCCCACCCGCGAGGAGCGCAAGGTCGTCTCGATCCTGTTCGCAGATCTCGTCGGCTTCACCTCGCGGGCGGAGAAGCTCGATCCGGAAGACGTGCGCGCGACGCTCTCGCCCTACTACGCACGGCTGCGCGCCGAGCTCGAGCGGCGCGGCGGCACGGTGGAGAAGTTCATCGGAGACGCGGTGATGGCAGTGTTCGGCGCCCCGCTGGTGCACGAGGACGACCCGGAGCGCGCCGTCAGGGCCGGGCTGGCGATCCGCGACGCGATCGTCGAGGACGGCCAGCTTCAGGTGCGCGTCGCGATCACCACCGGCGAGGCGCTCGTCTCGCTTGACGCAAGCCCTTCCGAGGGCGAGGGAATGGTCGCGGGCGACGTCGTCAACACCGCGGCCCGGCTTCAGAGCTCGGCGCCCGTGAACGGCGTCCTCGTCGACGACACGACGCAGCGGGCCACCGAGCGCGCGATCGAGTACCGCGAGTCGGAGCCCGTGCAGGCGAAGGGCAAGACCGAGCCGGTTCGGGCCTGGGAGGCCGTCGAGGC
>C688J18823_10001898_pt1 | contig 13020 bp, 16 predicted proteins | sample HopSoiMetagenom1_FD_18823 | JGI IMG/M metagenome (IMG submission 18823)
GGCCGCGGCCTCATCGTCCACGCCGATCCCGACGACTACACGACGCAGCCGACCGGCAACGCCGGCGCGCGTCTCGCCTGCGCGGTCATCAAGCCGAGTTAGTACCCCGACTTGTGAGGAGGAGGGGTGGAAAGGGCGCCGCGAGGCGCCCTTTCTTTATTCGAAGGGACCGCAGCAATAATTATTGCCCTGACCCCGAATTCAGGCGCCTTCGACGGCGATGAGCCGGCCGCGCGAGACCTTCTGCCGCAGCTTGATGAGCGGCGCGTACTCGGCAGAGCGGTACCACGCGATCAGCTTCTGCATATCGGGGAATTCGAGCACGACGAGGCGCTTGGGCGACCAGCCGCCTTCCAGCGCCTCGACCTTCCCGCCGCGCACGACGAAGCGGCCGCCGTGCTTTTCCACCGTCGCGACCACCTGCTTGCGGTAGTCGTCGTAGCCCGCCGGATCCATTACTTCGATTTCGCCGATCACGTACGCCGCCATGCGTCCTCCTAGCCGGGAAAGATCAATCGTAGCGCGACGCCGAGCGCCGCCATGACGATCACCAGCTCCACCAGCCCGCGATGCAGGCGAAAGGCGAGCAGCGCGGCCAGCGCCGCCAGCGCGGCGACCTGCAAGTCGATGGCAAGCGGATCGAATGCATACCAGCGAAGCGGCCCGGTGCGCATTTCGCTGACGGTGCCGAAGAGCACATGCAGCGCGAACCAGACCGTGAGGTTGAGGATTACGCCGACCACCGCGGCGGTGATCGCGGCGAGCGCGCCCGAGAGCCGCGCGTTGCCGCGCAGCTGCTCGACGAACGGTGCGGCGGCGAAGATCAGCGTCATCGGCGGCACGAACGTCACCCACGTGGTGAGCGCGGCGCCGGCGATGCCGGCGCCGAGCGGCGCGAATGGAGCCGGATCCCGATAGGCGGCGAGGAAGCCGACGAACTGCGTGACCAGGATCAGCGGCCCCGGCGTCGTCTCGGCGAGGCCCAGCCCGTCCACCATCTCCGGCGCGCTCATCCAGTGATAGGTCTCGACCGCCTGTTGCGCCATGTAGGCGAGCAGCGCATAGGCGCCGCCGAAGCTCACCACCGCCAGCTTGGAAAAGAAAAGGCCGACATCCACCAGCACGTGGCGCCCTCCCAGGAGCAGCGCGGCCGCCGCGACCGGCAGCCACCAGAGCGCAAGCCCGCTCGCCAGCGCGAGCACCGCATGGCGCCAGCGCCCGGGCACAGGCGCGGCCGGTGCCGCGGCAGCTCGTGCGCTGGAATAGAAACCGGCGAGCCCTGCGGCGACCACGATCAGCGGAAATGGCATGGCGAAAAAGAAGATGGCGATAAAGGCTAGGGCCGCGACGGCGACGAGCAAGCGCGTCTTGAGCGCGCGCCGGCCGATGCGAATCAGCGCCTCGACGACGATGACCAGCACTGCGGCCTTGATGCCGAAAAGCGCGCCCTCGACCACCGGAATGCCGCGCCCCAAGGCGTAGAGGATGCTCAGGCCGAGCATGACGAGCGCGCCCGGCAGCACGAACAGGATGCCCGCGGCGAGGCCGCCGCGCGTGCCGTGCAGCAGCCACCCCGCGTAGGTGGCGAGCTTCTGCGCCTCGGGTCCGGGTAGCAGCACGCAGAAATTGAGCGCGTGCAAGAAGCGGCTCTCGTCGATCCATTTCTTCTCGTCGACCAGCACGCGATGCATGATCGCGATCTGGCCGGCCGGTCCGCCGAAGCTGATGAAGCCGAGCTTGAGCCAGAAGCGCAGCCCCTCGGCGAACGAGATCACCCGTCTAGGCGAGGGCCCCGCCGCAGGAGCTGCCGGCGCCGGCGGTACAGCCGAAGCAGTGCCGCGCCGTGACGATCGAGCGCGAAGCGAGCTTTTCCGGGTCGAAGTCGCGGATATGCGCCGCACGCCCGTCTGGAGTGCGCGCATCGAGCTCGAGCATCTGGTTGAAGTCGCAGTCGTAGATGCGCCCGTCCCACCCCACCGACAAGGTATTGCGGCACATCAGTCCTTGCACGGTGCCCGGGTTGTAGGCGTTCACCAGGATCTCCATGTAGCGCTCGAGGTTGCCGGAGGTCTGCAGCCATTCGAGGAAGCGGGAGATCGGCATGTTGTTGAGCGCGACCAGCGCGTCGAAGCTCACGCCGTGGTTCGCCGCCAGTCCTTGCTGCCAGTCGCGCTCCATCGACTTCTGGTCGCCCGCGAGGAAGGCGCCGACGGGGTTGTGCATCAGCGTCAACCGCAGGCGCGGGTCGCCCTTGCCGTAGCCAAGCGCGTTCAGGCGACGGAGCGCCTCGATCGATTTTTCGAACGTGCCCTCGCCGCGCTGCAGGTCGGTGTTCCGCTTACGATAGTGGGGGAGCGAGCAGACGATCTCGACGCCGCGCGCAGCGAACCATTCCGGCAGGTCGCGGCACGGTCCGGTCAGGAGCACCGTGAGGTTGCAGCGGTCCATCACGTACTTGCCGCGCGCGATGCAGGCATCGACGAGATAGCGGAAGTGCGGATTGAGCTCCGGCGCGCCGCCCGTGATGTCCACCGTGCTGGCCGCCGTCCGGTCGAGCGCGGCGAGGCAGAGATCGACCGTCTCGCGCGTCATCATCTCGGCGGTGCGGTCGGGTCCAGCGTCGACGTGGCAATGCCGGCACGTCATGTTGCACAGCTTGCCGACGTTGATCTGGAAGATGTCGATCGCCGCCGGCCGCAGCGTGCCCGCGGCGTCGGCGAAGTTGCGCAGCGGCAGCCGCGCCAGCGTCTGCAGCTGCTCGCGACTCGAAGAGAGCGGCGAGCCGCGCGAGACGAGCGAGGTGGTGGCGCGCGGGCCGATCAGCTTTGCGGTTTCCGGTGCGCCCACGCTAGGCCATCACCTGCCTGTGGACGTGCTCGAGCATCTGCACGCCGTGCACGAGCGATGCGCCCCCGCGGATCGCGGCGGCCACGTGCAGCGCCTCGGTCATCTGCTCGAGATCGGCGCCCTGCTGCAGCGATTCCTTCGAGTAGGCGTCGATGCAATACGGGCATTGCACCACCTGCGCCACCGCGAGCGCGATGAGCGCTTTCTCGCGCGCCGACAGGGCGCCGGGCTTGAACACCTCGCCGTACCAGGCGAAGAACAGCTCCGCGAGCTTGGGGTTGCCTTCGGCGATGCTCGGGAATTGCGGCAGGTGCTCGGGTTTGTAATACGTCTCCATGGGCTCTCCGTCGAACAATCGTATGGCGGCATGCTAAGGCCGTTTTGTTCATTCCGGGCCCTAGGCGCTACTCTCCCTATATGGGCGCGATTGGGGAGGGTCTGCGGCGCGTGCTCGAGCTCGATCGCGAGCTCTGGCACATCGTCGCGCTCAGCCTCGAGGTGAGCCTCTCCGCCGTGGTGATCGCCACCGCGCTTGGACTGCCGCTCGGCGCGGTGCTCGCCGTGAAGCGCTTTCCGGGGCGCCGCACGATCATCGTGCTGCTCAACGCGCTCATGGGGCTGCCGCCGGTGGTGGTCGGCCTGCTCATCTATCTGCTCTTATCGCGCGCCGGCCCGCTCGGTGAGCTGGGCCTCCTTTTCACGCCCGGCGCGATGATCATCGCGCAGTCAGTGCTCGTGCTGCCGATCATCGCCGCGCTGGCGCGGCAGGCGCTGGAGGACGCTTGGCGGGAGTACGAGGAGCAGCTGCGTTCGCTGGGCGCACGCGAGTTCGCCGCCGCGGTGACGCTGATCTGGGATGCGCGTTTCTCGCTCGTCACCGCGGTGCTCGCCGGTCTCGGGCGTGCTGCCGCGGAAGTCGGGGCCGTGATGATCGTCGGCGGCAACATCGACGGCGTGACGCGCGTCATGACCACCGCGATCGCGCTCGAGACGTCGAAGGGCGACCTGCCGCTCGCGCTTGGCCTCGGCTTCGTGCTGATCACGCTGGTGCTCCTGCTCAACGCCGCGGCGCAGCTCGTCAAGGAAACGGCCGAGCGCCGCTTCGGCTGATGGCTGCCTCGATCCTGCCGCTGGTCCTCGAGAACGTCGGCTACGCACCGCGTGGCGAGCCGCTGATCGCCGGAGTCTCACTCGAGATCGCCGCCGGGCCGAGCACCATCATCCTCGGCGCCAACGGCGCCGGCAAAAGCGTGCTGATGCGCCTGATGCACGGCTTGCTTCCGCCGAGCTCGGGTCGCGTGCGCTGGAGCGAGTCCGACGCCGCGAGCCTGCGCCGGCGCCAGGCGATGGTGTTCCAGCGGCCGGTGATGCTGCGGCGCTCGGCGCTCGCCAACGTGATTTACGCGATGAAGCTGGCCAACATCCGGGCGGGCGAGCGCGAATCGCAGGCGCTCGCGGCGCTCGACGAAGTGGGGCTGCGCCACCTCGCGCACCGGCCGGCCCGCGTACTCTCGGGCGGCGAGCAGCAACGCCTTGCGCTGGCGCGGGCCTGGGCACTGCATCCCGAGGTGCTGTTTCTCGATGAGCCGACCGCGAACCTCGATCCCGCCGCGGTGCGCGAAATCGAAAGGATCATCAAGGCGTTCGATGCCGCCGGAACGAAGATCGTCATGGCGACTCACAACCTGGGACAGGCGCGGCGCCTGGGCGACGAGGTGATCTATCTTCAGGCCGGCCGCGTGATGGAGCGCGCGCCGATCGCATCGTTCTTCGCGCGCCCGGCGACCGCCGAGGCGGCCGCGTTCATGAAAGGAGAGTTGCCGTGGGTTTGATCCGTATCGCGCTTTTGGCCTTCGCTTTCGCCGGCGCGGCGCAGGCGCAGGACAAGTTCATCACGGTCGCCTCGACCACTTCGACTGAGCAGTCGGGGCTGTTCAAGCACCTGCTGCCGATCTTTGAGAAGAAGAGCGGCATCCAGGTGCGCGTGGTCGCCGTGGGTACCGGCCAGGCGCTCGACATCGGCCGGCGCGGCGATGCCGACGTGCTGCTGGTGCACGCCAAGCCGCTGGAGGAAAAGTTCATCGCCGAGGGCTATGGCGTGAAGCGCCAGGACGTCATGTACAACGACTTCGTCCTGATCGGCCCGAAGTCCGATCGGGCGCGTGTCGCCGGCACGCGGGACGTCGTGGCGGCGTTCCGGAAAGTAAAGGACGCGCAGGCGCCCTTCGTCTCGCGCGGCGATCGCAGCGGCACCCACTTCGCCGAGCTCGAGATCTGGAAGCTCGCCGGTATCGACATCGCCAAGGAGAAGGGGCCGTGGTACCGCGACACGGGCCAGGGCATGGGCCCGGCGCTCAACACCGCAGCCGCCATGAACGCGTACATCCTCTCGGATCGGGGCACGTGGCTGTCGTTCAAGAACCGCGGCGAGCTCGCCGTCGCGGTCGAAGGCGATCGGCGGCTTTTCAATCAGTACGGCGTGATGCTGGTCAATCCGGCGCGCCACCCGCATGTGAAGGTGGCCATGGGCCAGGCGTTCATCGACTGGCTGCTCTCGACCGAAGGGCAGCAGGCGATCGGCGACTACAAGATCAACGGCCAGCAGCTTTTCTTTCCGAACGCCGGCAGCTGAATGGTCCGCTATCCGGGCCTGACGCTGCGCGTGCTTGGCAGGCGCGCCGCCGCCATGGGCCCGGGCAAGGCGGAGCTCGTTGAGCGCATCGCCGAGACCGGCTCGATTTCCGCCGCGGCGCGCGCCATGGGCATGTCGTATCGGCGCGCGTGGCAGCTGGTGGAGGCGCTGAACAAGGATTTCCGCGAGCCGCTGGTCACGACCGCGGTGGGTGGTGAGCGCGGCGGCGGCGCCCGCGTCACGGCTTTCGGACGCCGTATGGTGGCGTTCTACCGCGGGATGGAACGCAAGGCCTCGGCCGCTATAGCCCTGGACGTGCAGCAATTCAACCGCCATCTCCGCCCACGGCGCTAGCCGTTATGTTCCATGGTATATAGCGCTCGGTGGACACACTCGTCACTGCGGCTCTCACCGCCGGCATGCTGGTGGCGGCCTTCGGCTATGCGGCCGTTGGCCATGGCGGTGCCTCGGCCTATCTCGCGGCGCTGGCCCTCGCGGGGGTCGCGCCGGCGGAGATGCGGCCGATCGCTCTGGTGCTCAACCTGCTGGTCTCGGCGCTTGGCACCTACAAGTTCTATCGCGCAGGCTACTTCCGCTGGCGCCTCTTCTGGCCTTTCGCGGTCGTTTCCATTCCGCTTGCGTTCCTTGGGGGCGCAATCGTGCTTCCCGGGCATGCGTACAAGACGCTCGTCGGCGTGGTGCTCCTCTATGCCGCATGGCAGCTCTGGCTGAGCGCACGCATTGGCGATGAAATGCGCACGGTGCATGAGCCGCCGATCGGCTGGGCGATGCTCGTGGGCGCCGTGTTGGGCTTCCTTTCCGGCCTCACGGGCGTGGGCGGCGGCATTTTTCTTTCGCCGCTTCTCCTGATCCTCGGCTGGGCCGGCACCAAACAAACGTCGGCCGTGGCGGCACCGTTCATCCTGGTCAACTCCATCGCCGGCCTCGCCGGCGGCTTCACCGTGCACGCAGCGAAGCTGCCGCTGCAGGTCGCGATCTTTGCCGTCGCAGTACTCATCGGCGGCTGGCTGGGCGCCGAATACGGTAGCCGCCGTTTCGCCAATCCACTGGTACGGCGCATCCTCGCCGTGGTGCTTGCCGCTGCCGGTGCGAAAATGATCTTCGTATGAAAGTTTTCGGTTTCGCCGGCTGGTCGGGCAGCGGCAAAACGACGCTCATCGAGAAGCTGATCCCGCGCTTCGCCGGTGCGGGCTTGCGCGTCTCGCTCATCAAGCACGCGCACCATACGTTCGACGTCGACCAGCCTGGCAAGGATTCCTACCGGCACCGCCATGCCGGCGCCGCCGAAGTGCTGGTGACCTCTTCGCGCCGTTGGGTCCTGATGCATGAGCTGCGCGGCGCGGCGGAGCCGGCGTTCGACGCGCAGCTCGCCCGCCTTTCGCCGTGCGATCTGGTGATCGTGGAGGGCTTCAAGCACGCGCCCATTCCGAAGCTCGAGGTCTGGCGCCGCATCACCAGCGAGCCGCTCCTGCACCCCAACGATCCGCACATCGTTGCTATTGCTACCGATGCCCGCATCGAGACGCCGCTGCCGCTACTCGAGCTGAACGACGACGCTAGCATCGCTTCCTTCGTCCTCGCTCACCTGCGGTTGCAATGAACCAAGGCCTGCTTTCGGTCGACGAGGCACTCGCGCAAATGCTCGCGCGCGCCAGGCCGGTGGCCGACATTGAAGAGGTATCGACGCTCGAAGCCACCGGCCGGGTGCTCGCGCGCGCGCAGCGCTCGACCATGAGCGTGCCGCCGCTCGACAACAGCGCGATGGACGGCTACGCCGTGCGCGTCGCAGACGGGCCGAAGCTCAAGGTCGCGCAGCGCATCATGGCCGGCTCGGTCGGCGAGGCGCTCGCGCCGGGCACCGCCGCGCGCATCTTCACCGGCGCGCCGATCCCGGCCGGCGCCGACGCCGTTGTCATGCAGGAGTACTGCACGGTCGAGGGCGATCGCCTGACCATCAACCGCGCGCCCGAGCCAGGCCAATGGGTCCGCCGTGTCGCGAGCGACATCGCCAAAGGCGCCGAAATCCTTGCGGCCGGCAAGCGGCTCGCACCGCAGGACACCGGCCTTGCGGCCTCGGTGGGCATCCGCACGCTGCCGGTCTACCGGCGGCTGCGCCTTGGGCTCTTCTTCACGGGGGATGAGTTGGTGATGCCGGGCGAGCCGCTCGCTCCCGGGCGGATCTACAACTCCAATCGCTTCACACTGCGTGGACTCGCCGAAACCTTCGACTGCAAGCTGCGCGACTACGGCATCGTGCCCGACACCCTGGATGCAACGCGCGAGGTGCTACGCCGTGCCGCGAACGAATGCGACGTCGTCGTCACCTCCGGTGGCGTGTCGGTCGGCGATGCCGATTACGTGAAGCCCGCGGTGGAAGCCGAAGGCCAGTTGCTGATGTGGCGCATCGCCATGAAGCCCGGACGCCCGCTCGCTTTTGGAGAAGTTGGCAACGCATTCTTCATCGGGCTGCCCGGCAACCCGGTGTCCAGCTTCGTCACTTTCCTCATCTTCGTGCGCCCGTTCATCCTCAAGGCGCAGGGCGTAACGGACACCGCGCCGCATACGATGGCCGCGCGCGCGGACTTTGATTGGTCGGAGCCCGACACGCGACGCGAGTTTCTGCGCGCGCGGTGGAACAAGAACGGTGGGCTGGAGCTCTATCCGACGCAGGACTCGGCGGTGCTTACGTCGACCGCGTGGGCCGACGGCCTGATCGACAATCCGGCCGCACGCGCGATTCGCAAAGGCGACACGGTGCATTTCCTGCCCTACAGCGAGCTCTACCGGTGAAAGTGAAGCTGCTTTTCTTCGCGTCGCTGCGCGAGAGCCTTGGTCGACCGCAGGAGGAGCTCGAGCTCCCCGCGAACGTGAACACCGTCGGCGCGCTGCGCGAGCATCTGCGCGCGCGCGGCGGCCAATGGGCGAGCGTCTTCGCGCCGAATCGGCCCGTTCGCGCCGCGGTGAACCAGGACATGGTGCAGGCCGCTGCGCCTCTCAAGGCGGGCGATGAGGTGGCGTTCTTTCCACCGGTGACCGGCGGATGAAAGTCGCCGTCCAGCGCGAAGACTTCGACCTCGGGGCCGAGGTGCGCGCTATTTCGCGCGACGCCAAGGTGGGCGCGGTGGCGAGCTTCGTCGGTCTGGTGCGCGATGTACGCATGACGCTCGAGCACTACCCCGGGATGACGGAGAACGCCATTCGCAAGATCCTCGACGAGGCGGCGGCCCGCTGGCAGGTGATGGACTGCACCGTGATCCACCGCTACGGGGACCTCCAGCCGAACGACCAGATCGTGCTCGTGGCGGTAGCGAGCGCGCACCGTGGCGATGCCTTCGCCGCCTGCGAGTTCATCATGGATTACCTGAAAACGCGCGCCCCCTTCTGGAAGAAGGAGCATCGGGCGGGCGGCGGCACGTGGGTGGAGGCGCGCACCACGGACGACGAGGCGGCCGAGCGCTGGAAGCGCGAGTCCCAATAAGCCGTTTGGGCTAAAGCGCCCCGGGGAGCACGCTAGAGGCTTGGGCGTCCCTGCTTTTAAATGCCGGGACGATGCAGCCGACGTACCGAGACCTCTTGCAGGAGGTGCAGCGCTTTTGGAACCCGCTGCCCGATAAACCCGAAGAAACGCCCGAAGGGTTGCTGTGCGCGCTCTGGAGCACGGCGTGTGGCGCCCCGGTGTCGGCGGAACGCGCGGTCGCGAGCACCGCTGCCGACGCGTTGCCGGCACTCAATGACCAGACTTATGAGCGGCTGCTCGAGCTCCTCGAGCGGAAGAAGGCAGGGGTGCCGCTCGCCCACCTCACGGAGCGGCAGAGCTTTCTTGGCCTGGAGCTGCTCGCCGGGCCGGCGGCGCTGATTCCGCGCAAGGAAACCGAAATCCTTGGCCGCGCGGCGCTCGCCAAGATCGCCTGCATGGCCAAGAAGCGCGGCGAGCTGCGCGTGCTCGATGTCTGCACCGGCAGCGGCAACCTGGCGGCGGCCTATGCGCTCTACGAGCCGCTCGCGCACGTCTACGCCTCCGACCTCACGGCCGATGCGGTGACCCTCGCCCGCCGCAATGTCGAACACCTGAAGGTTTCTGAGCGCGTGGAAGTGCGCCTCGGCGATCTCCTCGAGCCCTTCGAGAGCCCGGAATTTATCGGCCACGTCGATTTCCTTTCCTGCAATCCACCGTATATCTCGGCGGCCAAGGTGAAGGAGATGCATCCGGAGATCGCGGGCCATGAGCCCGAGGCGGCGTTCAATGGCGGCGTCTACGGCGTATCGATCCTGATGAAGCTGGTGCGCCAGGCGCCGCGTTTCCTGCGCCCCGGCGGCTGGCTCGCCTTCGAGGTCGGCCATGGCCAGGGTCAGGGGCTGGCGCGACAACTGGAGCGCAATCCGGCCTTTTCCGCAGTCGAAACCTACGCCGACGCCGCGGACGAGATACGCGCAATTCTCGCGAAGTCCCGGGTGACGGCGCGCGCATGAGCGCGACGGCCGGCGCGCTCGGCAAGCGGGCCACGCGGCGCCGCTTCTGGCTGCCGCGCTGGTGCCAGCTTCTCTACCTCGACTACCGCCGCTATCGCGCCGCCGGACGCTCGGCCCTCTCGACCATCTTCCTGGCGCAGGGCTTCTGGGCGAGCGTGGTGTATCGCTCCTCGCATGCCTTCGTCGAATGGATGCCGCACGGCGTGCTGCGCTCGACCGCCAAGACACTCGCCGCGATCCTGCAGAAGCTGATGGAGATCCTCACCGGCATCTGCCTGCCGCGCGACGCAAGCATCGGCGGCGGACTGTACCTGCCGACCTTCGGCGCCATCATTCTCGGGCGCGGCTCGATCGGCGAGAACTGCACCATCGAGCAGAACGTCACCCTCGGCATCGCCGGGCGCGGCGCCGAGCGCGGCAGGCCGACCATCGGCAACCGCGTGTTCATCGGCGCGGGCGCCATGATCGTCGGCAAAATCACGATCGGTGACGACGCCTATATCTTTCCCGGCTCCGTGGTGACGCGCGCGGTGCCTGCGCGCGCGGTGGTCATGGGCTACCCAGCGCGCATCGTCTCGCACGACGGCAGCTTCGAGTCGATCGTCTACGACGGCATGGAGCACGACCCGGAGCGTCGCGCGGCGCTCGAGCAGTCGGCCGGGTGAGAACAGCCTTCTAGCTCGTCACGGCCACCGAGCGCACGCGCTCGTAGAGCCAAAAGAACTCCTTCGTATCTCCCGGGCGCGTGCCGTGCCAGCGCAGCTCCCAGCCTTCGCCGACCGCGGGCGGTTTGATGCTCGGCGTGTGCCATAGCAGAAGAGGGCAGTCCGCGGGGCCGCCGGCGCGGATTCCAGCGAAGTAATGGAACATCGCGCGCTGCGGCTCGGTGAGATCCCGCGCGGTGACGCATTGACCCTTCGGTCTTGCCCGCTGCATGTCGGCAATCACGCCGCGATAGCTCTTCGCGTGGTCGAGCCACGGCAGCCAGAGCGTCATCGCCAGTCCCCAGACCAGCGTCACGCCCGCGAGCCAGCGCCCCGGCAGCGCGAGCGTCCAGGAAAAGAGCCAGAGCGCGGTAATGGCCAGCGCGGCGCCGAAGGCGAAAGGTTCGAGGATGGGCGAGAAGCCGGGCGACTGTGATTGCACTATTGCAGGCGCAACGCCGGCGAGCAGCGCGGCCCAGCCCAGCCAGAGCGCAAGTCCGAGCGCACCCGCGCCCACCGCGGCAAGGATACGCAATGGGCGCGCGAGCCACTCGGGCACGGATTCGAGCCCTGCAGCGGCAAGCAGCGCGAGGGGCATGAGGAGCGGCAGGCCATAGAGCGTGCGTGCTGCCGAGGCGAAGCTCAGCACGGCGAGCATCACGATGAAGGTTAGAAGGCCGAACTGCACGCGCGGCGTGCGCAGCCGGTCGTGCCACAACCCCCACAACGCGAGCGGCCACGCCGGAAATGCGAACCACACGAGCGCCTTCGCGTAATGCGCATGATCGAGCACGCCGCCCAGTCCGGCCTCGCCGGTGAAGCGGCCGACATTGTTGANCCAGAACCACTCGTTGAAGAGCGCGGGCGAATGCCGGTAGAGAAGCAGCGGCCAGATCACCGCCCANGGCAGAAAGGCNATCANCGCGACGAGCACGCTTCGGAGGTACGCGCGCGTGCGCCACTCCCGGAAAAGCAGCAGGCCNATGGCGCTGATACCGAGGANCCCNGGACCGAGCAGNCCTTTCGAGAGNAAGGCGATGCCGGCNCCGGTGCCGANGGCGAGNCCCGAGGTGCGCGCGAGCCCGTAGAAACCGATCGCCATACCCGCCATCAGGGCGTTGTCGGTGATGAGCTGGTGGGCGTGCTGCAGATAGCCGAGGCAGCCGGCAAGGATGAGCGGCGCGGCGAGCGGTGATTCGCACCAGTCCTTGGCGCTGAGGTAGGTGAACAGGAGCGTGACCGCGACGTAGAACGCGCTCGCGAGGCGCGCCGCGTCGTGAAGCGGCAGGAACACCTCGGTCGCGTTTGCCAGGAACGCCGCGGTCCAGAAGAAAAGCGGTGGCTTCTCGACGAATGGCTGGCCGGCGAGCGTCGGCACCAGCCAATCGTTGCTCTGCAGGATGTGATAGACGAGGCCGAAGGTATAGGCCTCGTCCGGCTTCCACGGATCGTGGCCGAAGAGGCCGGCCCCGATCCACGCCACAATGAGCGCGCCGAGCACCAGGGCTCGGAACACGCTCTCGATCCTCACGCGCGTGCCACGGCGTTGCGCAGTTCGCCGAGCTCCGCCTCGGCGAGTGTCTCTTTCTCGAGGAGCTTCTTCGCCCAGGCCTCGAGCGCGGCGCGGTGCTGGCGCAGGATGCCGACCGATTTGGCGTACGCGTTCTCGACAATGCCGCGCACCGCGACATCGATCTCGCGTGCCGTTTCCTCGCTGTACTCGCGATGCCCCTGCGGCAGCGGCCCGCCGAGGAACGGCGCGCGCTCTTCCTCGTAGGCGACGTGGCCGAGGTTCTGCACCATGGCGTAGCGCATTACCATGCTGCGGGCGATGTCGGTGACCTTGGCGAGATCGTCCGCGGCGCCGGTCGAGAGATGCCCGAACACCACCTCTTCGGCGGCGCGGCCGCCGAGCAGCACCGCCATCTTGTTCTCGAGCTCCTCGCGCGTCATGAGGAAGCGGTCCTCGGTCGGCCGCTGGATGGTGTAGCCGAGCGCGCCGACGCCGCGCGGGATGATGGAGATCTTGTGCACCGGGTCGGTTCCCGGCAGCGCCATCGCCACCAGCGCATGGCCCATCTCGTGATGCGCGACGATGCGCCGCTCGTGCGGGTTGAGCACACGGTTTCGCTTCTCCAGCCCGGCGACGAGGCGCTCGATCGCCTGCGTGAAGTCCTCGAGCGACACCGAGTCGGCACTGCGGCGCGTGGCGAGCAATGCCGCCTCGTTCACCAGGTTCGCGAGATCGGCGCCGGAAAAACCGGGCGTCAGCGCGGCGACCTGCTCGAGCTCGACGCCCGGCGCGAGGCGCACTTTCTTCGCGTGCACCCGCAGGATCTGCAGCCG
>C688J18823_10001899_pt1 | contig 13020 bp, 10 predicted proteins | sample HopSoiMetagenom1_FD_18823 | JGI IMG/M metagenome (IMG submission 18823)
ACTGGATGCGGATTTCTAATCGACGTCCCGCACATCTGGCTTGCCGCCTACTATCGCGGTATCGATCCGCAGGTGTATATGGCGGAGTTTCCACTCGATCCAGTAGTAGAGATTCATGTGGCCGGCGTCGAAGACGATCGCGATTTGCAGGGTCCCTGGATCGCCCCGACCCCGCCGACTGAGGACATACTCCGCCTGGCGCAATGGGTTGCGGATCGAGCGCCGAACTTGCGAGCTGTCACCGTCGATGTCTTCTCCCCCAGCCTTACTGCAGCGGAATTGGAAGACAGCATGCGCCGAACCCGGGCTGCTTTTGCAGTTGCCACCGCGGCGGCGAGCTGACGGTCATGTCTGCCACTCCATCTCCGCCCAGCCCTCCTCGAAGCGATCGCGACCTTCAAGATCGCGTGATCCGGTATCTCACCGACGTAAACGACCGCTCTGCTGACATTGCTGACGAGCTTCTGGATGCTGCCGATGCTGAGCGCGCACAAAGGTTTTCTCGATATCTCGTCCGGAGATACTATCGCGATCGTCTGCACCGCGGGTTTCGCTATTCGAGAGGACTCGTTGATGCAGCGCGCACCGCTGAACAGGTAGTGGACAATCTGGAGTTTGCATCCATTCTGAGCACGTGCGTTTTAGGATCACTTCAGACGGCGAGAACCGTAGCCGCGCTTGCCGTTTCCGAACTGATGGGACTCCGTCAAGACGTATGGTGGCAGGAGNTGCTGCAGTANGAGAGTGCGTTGTTCTTGCAGCTTGCCACCTCAGAACCTGCTCCGGCTCNCGACGTACCGNAAAAAAGCGTCGCGNTTGTACTGCATCGATTTGAATTTGACGTGCCGATGCTGCTGGCGAACTTGCAGTCTGGAGAAGCTGCTCTCGATGTTTCGCACCGCCCAGTTACCTTGCTGTTCTCGCGCACGCAGCATGGAAAGATATACGTCGTCGAGCTGGATCCTGCGTGGGCTCATGTTCTAGGTGCAATAGATGGAGAGCGGACGCTGGCAGACATTGCGAAATTTCTCAACAGTTCCACGCATGAAATTCAGAGAATCCTAACCATTCTCTCCGACATCGGAGCTATTGTGCTCCCTGTTTCCTGATTCGCGCGAAGACAGTCTGCATTCATTTATCATCGCCGGTTGCCCTTAGTGGGCCTAACACTACAAAAAAGGAGAACAGCACGTGGCCCATTCAGTTCCGCCGCTTCCCTACGACTATTCTGCGCTTGAGCCTTACATCGATGCGCAGACCATGACGTTGCACCATGACAAACACCATGCAGCCTACGTAAATAACCTCAACGCAGCACTGGAAAAACATCCGCAACTCGCAAGTAAGAGCGTTGAAGAATTGTTGCGCGACATCAACAGCGTCCCCGACGATATTCGCACTGCGGTTCGCAACAACGGCGGGGGACATATGAACCACACGATGTTCTGGCAGATCATGATGCCTAAAGGAGGAGGTCCCCCAAGCGGCCGCATCTCCGAGGAGATCAAGAAAACCTTTGGCAGCTTTGAAGAGTTTCAAAAGCAATTTAACGACGCCGGCACGAAGCGCTTCGGTAGTGGTTGGGTTTGGTTGGTGCGCGGCAAGACTGGCAAGCTGGAGGTTACGTCGACCGCGAACCAGGATAATCCCATTATCGATGGCGTTCACGCCATCATGGGAAATGATGTGTGGGAGCACGCTTACTATTTGAAATATCAGAATCGGCGCCCCGAGTATTTGGCGGCGTGGTGGAATGTTGTCAACTGGGACGAGGTGAATAAACGTTTGAAGTAGAGGTAAACGAGGTACAAATGAAAAGGCCGCTCTGTGGGAGCGGCCCTTTTCGCCTCTGTCAGCTTTTTATCTGCGGATGTCCGTCCTGGGTTGGCTCACGGCAATTAACTCACCGGCAAGAACCTGACCCCACATTCCCAGCCATGCGCTATGCAGTAGTTTGCGTAGTCGGCTCAGGATCTGCATGGTTCACCCCATTTGACAAGAACCGTCATGCGATTCAGGTTGTTGTGTGTTCATCGAGTGTGATGAAGCTTGGCACCACTGAGTTACCAGAAAATCGTGAGCTCGTCGCATAATCGAAAGCTGCTGATGATCGGGTATGGACGAGGATTGGCGTGGTTCTCATTGCGTAAGAGGGCAAAACATTTGTTCAGCTCTGCTCTCTGGAAAAGTTCGTTTCTACGAAAGAGATAGCTTCTTCTCGCGTGTGCAGCACTCCTTCGAGCTGTGCGTCCTCCACCGCCTGAAGTATGACGCGGAACTGCGGGCCTGATTTCCAGCCGTGCTGAATGAGATCGTCTCCCGTGACGAGAGGCGCGGGGCGGATCTCCTCCTCGGGCGTATTCTGCAGCTTGTGCCTCGCATATTCGTACAAGGAAAGATCGCGGTGGCTGGCCGAACAATCCAGCCTGTGCAGCTCGAGATGTTCTTCGAATCGCGGCAAACGCAGGAAGCGTTTCAAGGTGGACTCTTTCATCTTCCTCACGTCCCCGAAACGCATATGATTCGCAACTAGCGCGCTTACCTGTTCAGTGATCTCATTCGGAAATCGCAATCGCCGGCAGATCTCCTCCGCCATGCGCGTGCCTACTTCGGCATGCTGATCGAAGCGAATGCGATCGGGAGCGATGCGGAAGGTCGGTGGTTTGCCGACGTCGTGCAGCAGCACACCCCAAGCCAATGACTTCGAGCAACCCTTCTCCAGCCCTTCAAGCAGCAAAAGAGTGTGCGTCCACACATCGCCTTCGGGATGATATTGCGGCGGTTGCTCGACTCCTTTCATCGCCCTCACCTCGGGTAGCACTTCGATCAGCAAACCGGTCGTGTCCAGAAGCTCGAAACATCGTCGCGCGCGCCCTTCGGTGAGCATCTTGTCCAGTTCGTCGCGGATGCGTTCTCGGCTCACCTGATGAATATCGCGCGCAAGCTCACAAATCGCAGCCATCGTAGTTGGCTCGATTTCATAGCTGAGTCGCGCAGCAAAGCGGACTGCTCGCATCATGCGCAGCTTGTCTTCACGAAAACGCTGGAGCGGGTTTCCGATCGCCCGAATGGTTTTGTTTTGCAAATCGGAACGACCGCCGACGTAATCCAACACCTTGTTCTGAATTGGATCCAGCAACAGACCGTTAATCGTGAAGTCGCGGCGCTGCACGTCTTCCTGCGGTGTCTTGGAATAACGCACTGCATCGGGATGACGTCCATCGCTGTAGCCGATGTCGCTGCGGTAGGTGGCGACTTCCACATGGATTGGCTTCTCGCCTTCGCTTGCTTCACGGGAGACGACCAGCACAACACCAAACTGAGCTCCGACGGGAATCGTTTCGGGAAACAGATCCATCACTTGCTCGGGCTGTGCATCGGTCGCAACGTCGTAATCCTGAGGAGCGATCCCGAGCAGCAGATCGCGCACGCATCCGCCCACGAAGTAGGCGGAATATCCGTGCTCGCGCAGTCGCCGAACGACCTCAAGTGCAGCCGTGTGCGCCCGCCCGCCACCGGCTATAGACGTCAGGATCGTCGTCGGCTCCGGGCCCGTACGCAGACGCGAAGATGCTGAAGGATCTTCCATGCCCTTATCATAAGTAATCGATGGCATTGGTCCTCGGAATTGAGAGCTCCTGCGATGAGACTGCGGCCGCAGTGGTCCGTGACGGAGAGCAGGTGCTGTCCAACGTAGTGTCATCCCAGATCGCGACGCACCTTCCGTATGGTGGCGTAGTTCCGGAGCTCGCCTCCCGCGAACATCTGCGCGCGATTGTGCCAGTGGTGCGCGAAGCGCTGAAGCAAGCTGGCATCACCCTGGACGACGTGGATGCAGTGGCTGTGACCCAAGGGCCAGGTCTTGCCGGGTCTCTGCTCGTGGGAATTACATATGCAAAGGCAATAGCTTATGCGGCAGGCAAGCCACTCATCGCGGTGAATCACCTTGAAGGACACATTCACGCTGTCTTACTTGAGCACAGAAAGTCACGCAATGATGAGCTTCCCCTGCCAGCCCTTGCCTTGGTCGTGTCGGGAGGACACACGCATCTTTACCGCGTCGGCCGCTCAGGCACCGGACACTGGAGCTATAGCGAAGTGGGTCACACGCTGGATGATGCTGCTGGGGAGGCTTTCGACAAGGTGGCGAAGTTGTTGGCTCTGAGCTATCCCGGTGGACCGGTGATCGAAGCGCTCGCGGCACATGGCGATCCACGCGCGATTGACATGCCGCAATCCCAGATTAAAGTTCGACAAAAGCGCCATGCCCATGGGGAGAATGTCGGTGACAGCTACGACTTCTCTTTCAGCGGTATCAAGACGGCGGTTCTGCGTTTTGTCGAGACGCACCAGCAGATGCAAGCCTCGATCACGCGGAGACGTGAAGCGCTCGCGGGTGTGGTTAATCCCCAACCGCAGGATTTTCTTCCTTACCTTGATCCACTCACGCTCGATCTGATTGCTTCGTTTCAGGAAGCTGTCGTTCAAGATCTGGTACGTAAGACGATGCGTGGCGCCGCCCAGCTAGAAGTGGAATCGCTGATAGTGACCGGCGGTGTAGCCTCGAATCGCCGCCTTCGCGAAGCGTTCGTCAAGGTTGCCGACGGAGCAGGAATGCAAGTCTACTTCCCCTCCAGAGCGCTTTCGACAGACAACGCGGCAATGATCGCGGCCGCAGCTTATCCCAAATTCCTGGCCACTGACTTTGCGAATGCACACTTCTCCGCCGAAGCTTCGCTGCCACTCACGTGAACTTACGCATAGCACCGGTCATCATAGGTTGCGTGATAGATTGAACATCCCAGATGAGCAGCCGCAGCCCGCGGTTTGAGATCCATAAAGCGCAGAAGGTCGCTGCGGTTTTGCTTCTGATTTTTCTGTTTCAATCCCTTTGGCTGCTTGCTCATTTGCCTCTCGACATGGCAGAGACACGCAGCGCACTTGCTGGCAAATCTCTCTGGAAAATCGACAGGCTCGCGAATTCGCGTTCTCCACTGATTCCGGGCGACAGTATCTTGGCTTTGAGGTGTGCGGGACTGCTTCCATCTGTAGCCGCCGCCTCCGAGATCCGTGGTCGCGAGTTCAACGTTTATGCTGCCCCAAGTCGCTGGCTAGTGCGTCTGCCGTTCCTCGCTTTTGGCGTTTGGCTTGGAGCTGCATTGTGGTGGGTCGCGCGCCGAATGTTTGGCAACGAGGGCGCATATGTGGCGCTCGCTCTCTATTGCTTCAGTCCTCCGATGTTGCTGGCCAGCGCAACAGTGGATTCCGCCGTTCTCTCCACGTGGGGACTCTTCGGACTGGTTTTTACTGCGATCGGTGTAGCGCACACACTCTATGCGCCATGGAGAAAGTGGCGGCCACGAATTCTGCTATTGGGCACTGCCCTGGGACTCACTGCCGCTGCGGATATTAGCGCCGCTCTCGCCGGCGTGCTGCTGGCCGGGGCGTTTATGATCTATTTGGCGCCCGGGCGGCGCCGCGCTTCGGTAGCGATCTTGGCAATTAGCAGTGCTATCGGCGTGCTAGTGCTCTTCATCTGCTTTGCGTTCAGCGTGCGCGACTTCACGGCGGCCGCGCTCATTCCCAATCTGAAATACTCCAAGATTTCGCCGCACTTCAGCCACACTCTGCTGGCCATCCCTGGAGGAATGCTTGAAGTCGTCGCATTCCTCACCTGTTTCCTCGTATTCCTTGTGTGGAGGCGTACGCATTATTTTGGCAATGTCGCTCCTCTGCTGGTCGCACTGTTGCTGCCATGGTGGCCGACGGACTCATTTACGGGCTCCACGGTCCTGTGGAGCCTTCCTTTCGCTTTCGTGTTCATTGGCGGGATCTATGCTGACTTGCTGGAGCGGCGTTTTTTTGAGGGACGCTTTCGCAAACGCGTTACAGCAACCGCATTGGTTTTGGTGGGGGCAAGCGCTCTGCTGAGTTTCATGCTCGTAGCCGCTGTCTAGCGGAGCTCGCGGCAAAGAAAGAAGCCGTCCCTGGATGGGACGGCTCCTAGAACCTCAATACCAAGTACCTACACAACTCTTTGCTGCCGGCGCTCCACGACCATTTCCTTTTGCATTACCTGCTCAACCATGCGCTCCACGCTCGGCATGAACGGCTCGGAGTTCATCAGAGCGACTTGTCCACCGCTGTGTCCCAAGGCCAAGGCAACTTCGTTCCAGCGCAGTAAAGGCGAGGCCACTGGAATGTGCAGAGAGCCGCGCTCCGGCTCCGGCTGAACCAAGTAAGCAACCCAAATCACCAGTGAAACGAAGTAGACCACTGGTGGAAGCTGCGCCAAGCTATGTAGTTTGCTGACGTGAGCGTTTGTCATCGCGGTATACACAAGCAGCTGGCAGAAGGCATCAATGCCAAATCCGAGCGCAAACCCGAATACGCGATTTCTTTTCCCGACCCCAAGATGTTGCGAGCCGAGGTAAAGGAACATGAGGAGCGCACATTCCATCACTCGCACAATGCGCTCAAAGTTATAGACGCCATTGATCAACCAGCTGTACTTAATCGCCTGCGAGCTGGGATTGGTGACNAAAACGATAAAGCCGACGAGGAATATGCTGGCCGCCGCCCACTTGAAAACAACCTTGGCGAGATCTTGAAGACCCGCAAATGGCTTGAACGCAGCACAAAAAATCTCGTATAGGACGGCGATCTTGAACATATCTGCCATCGCCGTCGCGACCCAGTACGCAGAGTAATAGATCCAGGATTGGGGTGAAGAATAACGGTAGCAAACAAACAGCACGCCGGCCTTAATCGTAAGGAATACGAAGAACGACGCGAGGAACTTGAACTGCTGCAATAGGTTGCGTCTATACAGGAGGTAGACACACAACAACTGCAGGATGGGAGAAGTAGCCCAGATCATCACAGACTGAAGACTTAGGGCGGACATGGGTCACCTTTTCGGGAGGAGGATAGCCCGATGTCCGCCACACATCAAGAGAAATCTGGGTCGATAGTAACCAGTACCGAGCGATTACTAATTAGAACGCGCATACTCCCGGAGGACACGCGGGCACTGGTTCACACCCGCTGCCAAGCACGCTCTTGGTGGTGTTGTTTGACGCAGCAGCCACAGCAGCGGCCATTACGATAGTAGCGAACAGCAGACGTAGCGACTTCTTCATGGGATTTCTCCTCAGAGTTAAGCAGTAATCCTGATTACCGACGTAATACACTAAGTGGTTACTTTAGGAACGTGACAATATCAGCAGGTGCCGAATTTGGAAACACTTATTTCTGTGGAAATCTGTGGAAAACAGAGCTGCTGAAAGCTCATGAAACGCCTCAGTTTCGCCCTATTTTTGCTAGTTCAATAGCCACAAAACGGGTCCAAATTCTAGTCTGATTGTGCTAAGATTGGGGTAGTCGGAAAAGGCTATAAATCCCTGAATAATCAGCTGTTTTGCGGGGCAATTCGCAGACTTTGCGAACCGATTTTCAGCGCCAAATCCTGTCTTGATCTCGAGTGGGGTCCCCCTTGAAAGAAACAGCAGCTACCAAGACCAAAGTTGAAGAAAACCAGAACCGAGAAACCGAGCCCCGGCCTAAGAAGGCGAACGGCGGCAGCAACGGCGATTACACAGCCGAGAACATCAAGGCCCTTGAGGGTTTGGAGGCAGTCCGGCTGCGCCCCGCGATGTACATCGGCTCAACCGGCGAGATGGGACTTCACCACTTGGTTTATGAAGTGGTGGACAATTCCGTCGATGAAGCTCTGGCCGGCTACGCGGATCGCATTGATGTCACTATCCACATCGACAATTCCATAACGGTCATCGACAACGGTCGTGGCATTCCCGTTGATGATATGGAGTATCACGGCAAGAAACTGCCTGCTGCTCAAGTTGTGCTCACGGTACTGCACGCCGGCGGTAAGTTCGATTCCTCAACCTACAAAGTTTCGGGTGGACTACATGGAGTTGGCGTCAGTGTTGTGAATGGGCTCTCGCATCAACTTGATCTCGAAATCTGGCGCGACGGCTTTGTATGGGAGCAGGCGTACACGAAGGGAGTTCCTTCTACAAACTTTAAGAAGACTGGTACCACCAAAAAGCGTGGCACGAAGGTGCACTTCCTGCCTGACAAAGACATCTTCGCGACCGTGGAATACAACTACGACACGCTCGCACAGCGCCTGCGCGAACTCGCGTTTCTCAACAAGGGACTCACGATCACGCTTACGGATGAGCGGGCGACTGACAGCAAGACTGGGGAAGCCAAGCACGCGGAGTTCAAGTACACCGGCGGCATTGCCGAATTTGTGAAGCACCTCAATCGCGGTAAGCAAGTACTCCATGACAAGCCGATCTACATGGAAGCTGAGCGCGACGGTGTAGGCATGGAGATTGCCCTGCAGTACAACGACGGCTACTCCGAGTCGGTTTTCTCCTTTGCTAACAACATCAACACGGTCGATGGCGGCACTCATCTCTCAGGTTTTCGTACTTCGCTCACCCGCACCATCAACTACGCCGGACAGCAGCTCGGTCTATTCAAGGATCTCAAAGAGAACCTCTCCGGGGACGACGTTCGCGAAGGTCTCGTCGCTGTGGTCAGCGTGAAGCTGCCACAGCCCCAATTTGAAGGACAGACCAAGGGCAAACTGAACTCTGACATCGCTGGAACCGTGCAGGCATTCGTAAACGAGCGTCTGGGAGCGTTCTTAGAACAGAATCCGACCGTAGCGCGCCGGATCATCAACAAAGCCATTGAAGCCGCCCGGGCACGCGAAGCTGCCCGCAAAGCGCGAGACCTCACGCGTCGCAAGGGTGCCCTCGACGGGGGAGGCCTCCCAGGCAAGCTCGCCGATTGTTCCGAGCGTAATGCTGACCGTTGCGAGATCTACCTGGTCGAAGGTGAGTCTGCGGGCGGAACAGCCAAGCAGGGCCGCGACCGCCGCTTCCAGGCAATCCTGCCGCTTAAGGGCAAGATTCTCAACGTGGAGAAGGCGCGATACGACAAGATGCTCGGGCACGAGGAAATCCGGGCCATGATCACCGCACTCGGATGCGGCATCGGCAAAGATGACTTCGATCCGGCGAAGCTGCGTTACGCAAAAGTCATCCTCATGACGGATGCCGACGTGGATGGTTCGCACATTCGTACGCTGCTGCTCACGTTCTTCTTCCGTCACATGACCGAATTGATCAAGCGCGGACATGTGTACATTGCCCAGCCGCCTCTATATCGCATCAAGAAAGGCAAATTCGAGCAGTACATCAAGGATGATCGCGAGTTCGTGAAGGTCATGGTCCGGCGTGCCGCCGACGGCATGACCGTGCGTTACGGCGAAGGCGCAGCCAAACTCGAGGGTCCGGAACTCACGAAGTTNATGACCAAGCTGAACGAGTATCTCGGCTTCTTCGACAAGGTAAACAAGCACCTGCGCGAAGAACGCATNACCGAGTTGCTGCCGAAAATTGANTTCACNGCGCGCTCGGACTTCGANGGNTCCGAGAAGAGCATCCCTCCGAAGGTGAAGGAGCTCGAGAAGCGAATCAAGTCACTTGTGAAGGAACTTGGCCTCAAATCAGTTGAGACCCGGCATGAAGAAGAGCACAATACCTGGCTCGTCAGTTTCGTCGATGGAAATGGGGCAGAGCGTTTAACGAATTGGGAGCTCATCACCTCGCCCGAGTACCGGCAGATGATCTCGAAATACAAACAGATCGCGACGTACATGGAGCCGCCGTTCATCATCGAGCACGCTGCTCGGGCTGAGAAGGCGAAAGCGGGGGAAGCGGAAGACGCCGAGACCCCCATTGGAGAAGTGGAAGGGGCAAAGCAGGACAAAGCCGCCGGAAAGCGGAAGCCCATGGCTGAGCCCGTCGAGAAACAGTCTCCTCGTGAGTTGTTCGACTATGTTCTGAGTCAAGGCAAGAAGGACTACGACGTCCAGCGCTACAAGGGATTGGGCGAAATGACTTCCACCCAGCTCTGGGAAACGACCATGAATCCGGAGATTCGAAGCCTGATGCAGGTGAAACTCGAAGACATTGCCGAGACGGAGACGATCTTCGCGACACTCATGGGCGAAGACGTTGAAGCACGGCGGAAGTTCATCGAAGAAAATGCACTCGACGTGAAGAACCTGGATATCTAGAATCTCATCCTTGATCGGCGCAGGCGTCCTCGCCTGTGCCGACCTAGCCCACGGCCGATGAGGCACGCGAATTGACCGCTGCTCACGCGCTTCCCTAGAATCGAACATTCTGTCTGTCCCTCCACGTCAAGCATGGCGCTGCACGTCTTCAACACACTCTCAGGGCGCGTCGAAGAGCTGAAGACGCTCGAAGATAAGCGCATCCGTATGTACTCCTGCGGTCCCACTGTTTACGACTATGGGCACATCGGGAACTTTCGGACGTTTGTGTTTGTCGATCTCTTCCGGCGCTTTCTCAAGCAGAGTGGATACCAGCTCAAGCACGTCATGAACATCACTGACGTTGACGACAAGATCATCCGCAATTCGTCAGCGAAGGGAATCGGCGTGCGCGAGTACGCAGCCAAGTACGAACAGGCGTTCTTCAATGACATGGACATCTTGTCGCTCGAGAAACCGGAGCAAATAGCCCGCGCGACTGAGCACATTCCTGAAATGGCGTCCCTTATTGCGCGACTGCAGCAGAAGGATTTTGCTTATAGGACCGAAGATGGTTCCTACTACTTTCGAATTGCCAAGTTTCCCGATTACGGAAAACTCTCCAAGAAGGACCTGAAGGCGATCAACGATGGTGCGCGGGTCGACGTCGACGAGTACGAGAAGGACAACGTGCGTGACTTTGCCCTTTGGAAATCGCCCAAATCAGGCGAGGCGAAGTGGGAAACGGAGATCGGGCCGGGGCGTCCAGGATGGCATATTGAATGCTCAGCGATGGCCATGGAGTACCTGGGCGAGACGCTGGACGTGCACCTCGGTGGCGAGGATCTCATCTTCCCTCATCACGAAAATGAAATCGCGCAATCGGAAGCGGCCACAGGGAAAAACTTCGCGCGGTATTGGATGCACGTGCGTTTTTTGCTGGTTGAAGGGCAGAAGATGTCGAAGAGCCTGGGAAACTTCTTTACTCCTCGCGATCTGATGCTGCAGGGTCACAAGGCGTCCTCTATACGCTATCTACTTTCATCCGTGCCCTACCAGAAGCAGCTCAACTTCACCTTCGAGGGATTGAAGCAGGCGGCGAACTCCGTAGAGCGTCTGAGAAATTTCAAGCTGCGGCTGGATACTGGAAACTTCCCATCGGGCTCAACCTCCGAAATGAAGACGCTGGCGCAATCCACGCGAGAAAAGATGCGCGGCTCGTTAGAAGACGATATGAATACCGCACAAGCATTGGCGGCGATGTTTGACATGGTGCGGGAAGCCAATGCTGCCGCCGATGCTGGCAGGTTCCTTCGCGGAGATGTTGCCGAGTTGGAGCAGGCACTGCAGCAGTTTGACGAAATATTTGCCGTGCTTAAGGACGACGACGCGTATAAGACCAGGCAAGTGTTGGAGTGGGGACGCGCTGAAGGAAAACTCGCTCACTCCATGCTGGACGAGCCGTCGCTCAGCGACGCGCAAGTGGACGCTCTGATCGAACAACGTCAGCAGGCTCGCAAATCCCGCGATTTTGCCCGTGCGGATGCCATTCGCAAGCAACTCGCGGAAGCCGGCATCATTCTCGAAGACACCAAAGATGGATTGCGGTGGAAACGAAAGTAGTTACTGCTCTCTCTTGGCAGCAAAGCTACCTGTGGAACGAGTATCCCGCGTAAATGAAGTTTGAATCTATGCCTGGATTGAACGGATTCCCAGTATTGGCATTTGAGATGTGATGAAAGCGATATCCAATAGTCACAGACCGTGACTCGCTCGTGAATATCTGCATGCCGCCACGAAGTGAAAAGGTAAAATTAAACGAGTTCGAGTTGCTGATAGGAACGTCACGTCTGAAGATTGCTAACCCGCCATTGATTCCTACAACCGGTTGAAACCTGTGCCTCCGGCGAAAGTTGAAATTAAAGCCAACCGGCTCCAGCCCCCATCCATAAGTGGTCCGCCGGCCGGGATGCGCGCATGGGCCAAGATCTTTCCCTCCGAAGTCGATAACTGATTCAGAAACAAGCGGCCCAAAACAGTTCGCCGACTGAGAGACCACAATTGTTGGCTGCGAAACCAGGATTGCAGGTACAACATCGACGGTGAACTTCCATGCCAGGGAGTTACCCGCAAGAAGAACGCGATGCCAGCCAGCGCCCGCCATAAAAAGTCGTCGAGCTTCGGTCTTGCCGATCCACATGATCGAAGTCGGTGAATAGCCGGACCAGAACTGATATTCATTAGCTCCGGTGCGAAGAGCATCAGTGTGAAACTCGGCAGGAACGGACTTCGTTTGCGCGAATGTGGGTGTGAACTGCGAGAGCAGGAGGAAGAGAAAAATGCGCAGGGCCATTCGCGATTGAGGACTGCGCATTCAGAGTAAATGGGAACGCCCCGGATCAGCAAAGCATACGAACCAAAACTGGAATCTTCCCAGGTCGGAGGCCGCTTCTCAATCCGCTCCGGCTTCGCACGAAGAGACTTGCTGACTTGCCCGTAGTCTTCCTGAGCGCAGCTTTGAGCTGGTAACCAGAATTACCGCCGCGATGATCACCACCATTCCGATCAGCATGTAGCGGTCAATGTGCTCGCCTGCTAGAAGCCATCCCAGAAATACAGCCACTACCGGATTTACATACGCGTAGGTTGCAACCTTTGGCGTGGGTACGTGCTCGAGCAACCAGATATATGCGGTGAAGCCCACCAGTGAACCAAAGGTGACCAGATAAGCGATTGCCAGCCATCCTGTACGCGACCAGTCAGCGTGCTTGAAATCGCCGACGGCAAGCGCCAGGAACCCGTTTACTAGGCCGGCGAGCAACATCTCCCATCCAGTCGCAGCAAACGGTCCTATGCCAAGCTGGAAACGGCGCGAAAACACTGAGCCCAGAGCCCAACTCAGAGAACCAAGCGTCAATACT